>Ga0101944_10000769_pt1 | contig 85076 bp, 67 predicted proteins | sample DewCreD2012metaG_FD_75245 | JGI IMG/M metagenome (GOLD analysis project Ga0101944, IMG submission 75245) | Hot spring sediment bacterial and archeal communities from British Columbia, Canada, to study Microbial Dark Matter (Phase II) - Dewar... ... | reverse complement strand
CCCCCCCCCCCCCCTGGTCCCAGAGCCCCGCCGCCCGAGAAAGCCGCCCGCCCCCCCCCCCGCTCCCGCCACGGCAATTCCACGACCGGCACCCGCGCCGCCAACCCCCGCACGACGATTGACACGACCCGCCGCACCGCGTGACAACAACGGCACGACGTTGTCGCGACGCCGTTCGCGACCCGGAGGACCATGACGACCCGACCTGCAGCCTGGCTGATCCTGCCCTGCCTGATCCTCGCCTGCGGCGACTCGGACGGCGGGCCCGACACCGCCGCCGACGACGCGGCCACCGACGACGACGGACCCGCCGAGGACGCCGGCGATGTCCCGCCCGACGACGCCGCGCCGCCCGACGACGCCGCGCCGCCCGACGACGCCGACAGCGCCACCGCCGAGGACGCCCCGGCCGACGCGCCGACCGACTTCCCGGCGGACGCCCCGCCCGACGCGCCGGCCGACAGCCCACCCGAGACGGACGAAGGCGACACGGAGATCTGCGTGCCCGTGACCTGCGAACGGACCGGGGCCGAGTGCGGCACGGTCGACGACGGCTGCGGCCACGCCCTCGACTGCGGCACCTGTCTGGCGCCGCAGACCTGCGGCCACACCGCCCCCAACCGCTGCGGATGCACGCCGGGCGCCTGGACCGTCGAAACCATCTACGCGACCGACCAGGCCGGCCTGTTCTCCGACGTGACGACCGACGCCGCCGCCCGCCTGCACGTCGGCTTCAGCTACGTCGGCCCCACGCTCCGCACCGATGGTGTGATGCACGGGTTGCGGAACGCCGCGGGAACCTGGACCTTCACCATGGCCGCCACGGGCCTCTGCGGCTTCGGCTGCACCGGAGTCCGCAACGCCGTCGCCGTGGACGGCGCGGGGCGAATCCACCTCCTGTACCACGACGATCTGTTCGACAACCCGGAGTACAGCCGCTCGACGGACGACGGCGCCACCTGGAGCTGGTCCTACGTCTGCCCGACCTGCGGCAGCGCCGGCTTCCACCCGGCGCTGGCCATCGATCGCGACGGACGGCTGCACGCCCTCCACGTCGATTCGGCCGGCATCGGCGCACCGCACTACGCCACGCTGGCCCCCGGCGCCGACGGCTCGGCCTGGGTCGACCGCCGGATCGATACCACCGGCGGCGGCTACGGCGGCTCGATCACCGTCGACCCCGCCGGCGGCGTCCACGCCGCCTGGGACGACCCGCCCGACAACGACCTCCGCTACGCCTACCGCAACCCGACCACCGGCGACTGGAGCTTCGAAAGCCTGGCCGACCCGACCGACATCGGCAACGACACCGCCATCGCCGCGGACCCCGACGGCACCGTCCACGTGCTCCACATCCGGCTGCCCGCCGGCAACGTGCTGCACTCCGTCCGCACCCCCGACGGCGCCTGGACCACCACCACGATCGACTCGACCTCCGGCAGCGGCCAGGCCAACGAGCTGGTCCGCGGCGCCGACGGACGACTGCACGCCGTCTGGCTCCGCAACCGAGGCTCCGGCGGCGCCGACCTCGTCTACGCCGTGCGGGACGCCGCCGGCACCTGGTCCCTCGAAACCGTGCCCGGCACCGGCCCGCTCGACGGCGGCCTGGGCCTCGCCATCGCTGGCAACATCGTCTACGTCACCTGCCACCACCAGGACCGCCAGGACCTCCAGCTCGCCTCCCGCTGCCCCGACCCATAGATCGTCCACGCCCCGAACAGAGCCGTTCCTCCCGCTGCCGGGCGCCGGTCCGAAGCGCCACCACGCCCGCCGGGGCGAACCGTGGACGCCTCCGGCGCCGATCGAAGCCGGCGGCACAACGGACCCGCGCCCGCCCAAGCTTCGCCGGCGCATCGGCCCGCCCGGCCGACGCGGGCGACGCCTCGCCCCCCAACGCCCCCTACGGCTCGGGAAGACCCAGCACCCGCCGCCACCGCGCCGCGTCGAAGGAGCGCAGGTACTCGAGCAGACTGCTCCAGATCGGATGGAAGCCGAAACCGCCCTCCGTCATCTCCGCGATCACCTCGCCCGCGCTCCACCCCTGCACCACCATCCGGTAGATCGCGACCATCATCCCCGTCCGGTCCGCCCCGTGCGCGCAATGGACGAACACCGGCCGCCGCGCGGGGTCGGTCGCGATCCGCAGGAACGCCTCGACGTCCTCGTCCTCCGGATGCCACGGCTTGAAGCTGATGTGCTCGTAGTCGAGCCGCGTGCCGCGCAACTCGTCGCGATCCGAATGGGCGACGCGAAGGTTGATCACCGTCCGCACCCCCATCCGCTCCAGCGACCGCATCCCCTCCGCGGTCGGCTGCGCGCCGCGATACAACCCGTCGTCGACCCGATGCAGGTTGGGCAGGCCGGGCTCCGACAGCGGCACCGCCCACGCCGCGGGCCGCGCGTCCGGCGCCCGCGCCGCCGCCCGCTCGGCCCCGCAACCGACGCCCGCCACCAGCCACACCGCCGCGAGAAACCACACCGCGATGTCCCTCTCGAATCCCGACCGCCCCCCCGGTCGCCCACCCTCATCCCCCCGCCAGCCGCAATGCCAACTCCAGCACTCCGGGCAACGCCGGGTCAATCTCGAACAACGCCCCCGTCGCGACCTCCTGCAACAACAGACGACCCGCCGCGTCCGGGCCGCCGACCCGCCACTCCTCCAACGCCGCATCCCCCGCCGCCCGCCGCTCGACCCGATACCACACCGGCCACCCCGCCGACTCGTCCGGCGCCGCCAGCGACAACGCGCCGCGCCATGCCGGCGCCGCCACCGTCGTCCCCACCGATGCCGCCACCGTCCCCGGCAGCTTCGGCGAGACCCACGCCGTTCCGTCCCACGTCAGCACCAGCCGCCTCCCGTCCGCGCGCTGCACCGCGATCGCCGCCCCCTCCCCCGGCCGCAGCGCCAGCGCCTCGGCCGCCACCAGCGGCCGCGTCAACCGCCGCCACCCCGCCTCGGACATCCCCCGCCCATCCGCCTCGCCCGCCAACACCACGACCGGCAACCCCCGCGCCGCGTCCTCCGCCGCCGCTCCCGACACCAGTTCCGCCCCGTCCCGGCCGACCACCCGCACGCTCCACCCCGCGCCCGACGCCGGCGCCGGACCGACCCGCGGCTGCAACGGCAGGCGACACAGCTCCCCGAGCAGCAGATCGACCCCCGCCGCGTCCACCGGCCACCGCGAACCCTCGAATGCCCACCCCGCCCCCGGAGCGCGCGCCAGCACCTGCACCGGCCGGCCCGTCGCGCCGTCCGCTCCCCGCTCCCGCACCTCCAGCCGCACCGCCGCCAGCGGATCGCAGGCCGCCCCCGCGCTCGCCAGATGCGCCTGCGGCGACACCAGCAGATACGACTCCTGGGGCGTCAGCCGGAACGCCGCCGTCTCGCCGGCCCGCCGCACCGCCACCGCGCCGTCGGGGCCCGGCGCCGATCGCTCGACCCGCACCGTCGTCCGACCCCGCACCGACAGCTCCACCGCTCCCGCCGCCACGAACGGCTCGCCCGCCGGCCGCGCGGGGTCCGCCGCGACCAGCAACAACCGGCGCAGCCAGCCGCTCGCCGCCGTCGGATCCACCGCGAAGCCCAACCCCTCCGCCTCCCAACCGGCCGCCCCGCGCCGCAACGACCACCGCCCGCCGGGCTCCTCCACCGCCACCGACGTCACCTCCTCCGCGTCGAACGCCCCGAACAGCGACGTTCTCGCCAGCAACGGCACAAGCGCCCGCGGCGTCTCGCGCAGGTCGCCCTCGACCGTCACGCCCGTCCGCCCATCGACGCAGGCGACCGTGTCGGACGTCCCGTCCGCTCCGCCGGCCCAGACGAGTTCGTGACGCTCCCCCGGCGCCTCGACGATCAGCCGCGGGCCCGCCGCCACGCCGCCGCACGCGCCGCTGTCGCGAAAACCCGACGCCCGCGGCGCCGCCGCCAGGTCGAACAACCGACCGGCACGCTCCGGGTCCGCCGCCGCGCCCGGCGGCGTCACCCGAAAACCCTCCAACGTCCGCTCCACCCGCACCGCCGTCTCCCCGTCCCGCCACTCGACGGCCGACACCCGCGCCGCGGGGAGCGTCCACAACCGCCGGTCCCGCAGCTCGGCCGGCGCCCGCGCGACCGAGCGCCGCAACGCATCCTCCACGATCCACACCAGCCCGGGCTCCAGCGAGCTGCGGACGTGCAGGCGCGGCTCGCCGGGCACCGGCGCCCCGAACTCCACCGTCCACGTCGTCCCGTCCGCCGCCCACAACCGCACCGCGCCCCGCGGCGGCGCCAACCCCAGCCGCGCCGGCGGCGCCGCCGGGTCCTCCAGCCGGATCGCCCGCGCCGGCCGGGCCGTCTCCAGCGCCGCGAGCATCGCGTCGACCACCGCAGGGTCGGCCGGGCCGCCCCCCGCCCCCGCGATCCGCCAGTCGTCGCCCCCCGCCCGACGCGCCGCCCGCTCGAGCCGCACCGGCTCGCCGACCCGCAACTCCAGCGCCACGACGTCCGCCCCCACCGGCACCAGCCGCGGCATCTCGCCTCCGGCAGGCCGCCGCGACCACCACACCACCGGCCCCAACAGCGCCACGGCCAGCACGCCCAGGACGACCAGCGTCCCGGTCCGGAAACCGCCACCGTTCACCCCTTCCCCGCGGTTGCGGAGAAGGGGTGGCGCGTCGTGGAGGGCTTTGCCCGAGACGATGCGCGGGGGGTCCGGGGGGGACGCAGCGGCCGCCCCGGTGGGGACATCCGGTTCCTGGCCTTGCGTGCGGCCAGGCGGTCCCCCCCGGGGGAACGGATTCCGAAATCCCATCGCCTACCCCTCCCCCCGCCGCCGCGCGCGCCACACCAGGAACCCCGCCAGCGCCGCCCCCGCCGGCATCGCCACCACCAGCCACCACCACAGGAAACCCAGCGTCCCCGGCTCGAGGAACAACCGCACCCGCTCCGCCAGCACCGGCGGCAACGGCAACGCCGCCGGCCGGTCGACCAGCCACGCCATCGCCTCCATCACCAGCGCCAGGTTCGCCGTGTCGCCCCGCGCCGCGAACGGCGGAAACAACACCGTCGACCCGCCGAACACCACGAGCCGCCCGCCCCCGTCGAGCTCCGCCGCCAGCGCCAGCGCCGGCGACCCGTCCCACTCCTCCACCCGCTGGCTCGCCGGCGCCTCCACCAGCGGCGCGGCGCGGCTTGCCGGCCCGGTCGCCCGCAACCCCGCCGCCTGCAACAACACCACCCGCCGCCCCGCCAGACTCCTCGTCCGTTCGAACCGCTCGCCCGCCGTCCCGACCACCAGCGACGACACCCCGGGCTCGAACATCCGCGCCGCGTCGGTCTCGCGCACCGCCCCCCGACTCGCCTCGATCCCCGCCCGCTCCAACAGCGGCCCGAGACCCCACGCCGCATCCGCCCGCCCCTCCGCCGGCGCGTCGAGCAGCACCAGCAGGCGCCCGCCCGCCTCCAGCCGCTCGCGCAGCCGCTCCGCCTCGCGCGGCAGGAACGCGCGGCTCGGACCCCCGATCACCAGCGCCGCGCATCCCTCCGGCTCGAGCCCGGCGGCCGGATCGAGCGTCCGGATCTCGCAAGCCTCGCTCTCCAGATGCGCCCGCAACAACGCCTCGGCCTCCGGGCCCGCCAGGTCCCACTCGCCGTGACCCGTCGTCAGGCACACCACCGGCCGCCGCGCCGCCGCGACCTGGAGGATCGCCGCCGTCAGCTCCCCCTCCACCGCCACCGGCGCCGACGACGACCGGTCGCCCTCGGCCGCCGGCGGAAACAGCTCCTCCAGCGACCGGAACGCGACCCGGTCGCCGGACTCCACCAGCACCCCCTGTTCGAGCGAACCCTCGCCGGCGCCGGCGCGCCCGAGCACGAAGGCGCGGCGACGCACCGTCTCCGCGAACGCCCCCGGTTCGCGGTCCGGGTCGAGGAACCGGACCGCGAGCCGCGGCGACGCCGCCGCGTAGCGCTCGAGCAGCCGCCGCAACAGCTCGCCCCGCCGCAACCCCACCGCCTCCAGCCCCTCGGACAGCAGCACCGTCAGCGTCACGTCGCGGTCCAGCGCCGCCAGCGCCGCCACCGTCCGCTCGGAAAGCGTGAACACCGCGCCGCGGCTCCCGTCCAGCGCCCCGTGACGCAAGGACGACAGCACGTTGACCTCGACCAAGAGCGCCAGCCCCAGCGCCCCGGCGACCAGCGCACGCCGGCGCACCGACCGCGACGGCGGCCTCACGCCGACCTCCGCAGGTCCAGCACCACCCGCGTCCACAACAGCGCGACCGCCGCGACCGACACGCACAACACGACGTCCCGCGAATCGACCAGCCCGACCCGGAACCGATCCATCATCTCGAACGGCGACACGTGCCGCAACACCCGGCCCGCCGTCGAACCGGCCGGCAGCAACGACCCGCCGAGCCCCGCCAACAACCAGCCGCCGCCGAAACCGAAGGCCAGGATCGCCCCCACGATCTGACGCCGGGCCAGCGCCGAGGCGAACAGGCCCAGCGCCGTCAACGCCCCGCCGAACAACGCCATCCCCAGATACCCCGCCAGGATCGGCCCGACCGCCGGATCGGCGTGACGCCACAGCAGCAGCGGGTACACCGCCGTCGGCACCCACAACGCCAGGTAGAACAGGTAGGCGCCGGCGTACTTCGCCAGCACCACCTGATTCGCCGTCACCGGAGCCGTGAGCAACGGCTCCAGCGTCCCCGCGTGGTGCTCCTCCGCGAACGAACGCATCGTGATCGCCGCCGTGAACAGCACCAGCGGCACGAACGACAACAGCGAACCGCCGAAGAACGTCGCCATCGGCGTCCCGTACGGCGCCGCGGGACGCGACAACACCCACAGGATCTCGTAGAAGTAGATCCCCGACAGCAGCAGGAACGTCCCGAGCACCACCCAGGCGACCGGCGAGGTCCAGATCGCCAGCAGCTCGCGCCGCAACAACGCCCGAAACGCCCTCACGACGACCCCGCCCCGCGCCGGCCGCCCCCCGCCGTCAACGCCAGGAACGCCCGCTCCAATCCCGGCACCGCCTCCCCCTCGCCCCCCGGACCCCCGACCGGACGACGCGCGATCTCCTCCGGCGTCCCCGTCGCCACCACCCGCCCGCCCGCCACGATCACCAGCGCCCCGCACACCCGCTCCGCCTCCGCCAGCAGATGCGTCGACACGAACACCGTCCGCTCCCGCGCCAGCTCCCCCAGCAACGCCCGCACCCGCCGGACCTGCTCCGGGTCGAGGTTCCCCGTCGGCTCGTCGAGCAGCAGCACCGGGGGGTCGCCGAGCAGCGCGTCGGCCAGACCGACCCGCTGCCGATAGCCGCGCGACAGGTCGCCGATCAGCCGCCGCTCGACGGAACCCAGCGCAAGCCGCTCCAGCGCCTCGCCGATCGCCCGGCGCACCGCGCCGCGTTCGAGCCCCTTCACCTCCGCCCGCAACCGCAGATACTCGCCCACCCGCAACTCGCCCGGCAGCGGCGCGTTCTCCGGCAGGTAACCGATCCGCCGGCGCACCTCCAGCGGCGCCGCCACGACGTCGAACCCCGCCACCACCGCCGTCCCCGCCGTCGGCGCCAGAAACGTCGCCAGCAGCCGCAACGTCGTCGTCTTCCCGGCGCCGTTCGGCCCCAAGAACCCGGTCACCACGCCCGGCGCCGCGACGAACGACACGTCGTCCACCGCGCGCACGCGCCCGAAGTCCCGGCAAAGCCCGCGAGCCTCGATCACCGCGCCCCGTCCCGCCCCCCCCTCACGGCCCGGCCGGCGGCGCCGCGCTCTCGAGGATGTGGGCCAGCGGCACCGCGGCGAGCACGCGCAGGCCCGGCAGCAGCTTCGCCACGTCCAGGACCGCCTCCAGATAGCCCGCCCCGGGCTCGGGATCGAACCGCACCTCCCGCGCCGCCCCCTCGAGGTTGAGGATCGTCCCCAGCGTCGAGTCGAAAACGGTGGTCTGGAGCCGACGCAACGACTGGGTGGAGAGCCGGTCGCCGGCGGGTCCGAACAGCACGCAGCCCAGCCGCAACGCCTCGGCCGATTCGCCGGCGGCGACGCACCCCACCGCCCGCGTCTCGGCCAGCAACCCGGTCGGGTCCAGCTCGGCGCGAACCGACGGCGGACGGCGCCGCAAAAACACCACCTCGGCCGCCTCGACCCGCCGTCGCAGCCGCGCCAGGTCCGCGCCGGCCGGGTCGCCCGAACGCGGCGACGCCGGGACCCCCGCAGTCTCGCGGCGCACGACGCCCCACGCGCCGTCCGTCGCCACGCTCCACGACGGCCGCGCGGCGACAGGCGACTCCGCGGCCGGCACCGGCCGCGAACCTTCGCCGACCGAACCGAGCGCCCGGGCGAAGCCCGACGCGGCCGCCGCGGCGACCACGAACACCGTCGCACCCCCCGCGGACTCGACGCGGACCCAGCCGAGCGCGGCGGCGTCGAGGCCGTGATCGGCCAGGAACGCGTCGAACGCCCCGGCCAGGTCGAGTCCGCCCAGCAGGGCCGCGAAGACGGACTCGTCCCGCAACGCGGCGGGACGCACGAGCAGCACCCAGTCGGGATCGTCGAAGACCGCAGGGGGAAGCACCGGACCCGCCGCCGGCTCCGGACCGGCGGGGACCGGGGCGGCCGGCGCGCAGGCCGCGACGGCCGGCGCCAGGCCGAGGAACAGCGCGACGACCGCCCGGACGGCCGGCCGGACCCGCGGCCGGATAATCGTCACTCCTCGGACCCCCGCACGACGCCGGTCGGCGCGGCGGCGATGCCGCACTTCGCACGCAACGCGTCCTCGATGCGCCGCGCGACCTCCACGTGCTCCTGCAGGAAGGCCTTCGCCGCGTCCCGCCCCTGGCCGATCCGCTCGCCGCCGTACGAGAACCACGACCCGGACTTCTCGATGATCTCCTGGGCCGCCGCCATGTCGATCAACTCGCCGATCCGGCTGATCCCCTCGCCGTAGATGATGTCGAACTCCACTTCCCGGAACGGCGCGGCCAGCTTGTTCTTGACCACCTTGACGCGCGAACGGTTGCCGACCACCTGCTCGCCCACCTTGAGCGCGGACAGGCGCCGGATGTCCAGCCGGACCGAGGAATAGAACTTGAGCGCGTTGCCCCCGGTCGTGGTCTCGGGATTGCCGAACATCACGCCGATCTTCATCCGGATCTGGTTGATGAACACCACCAGCGTCCGGGAACGCGCGATCGTGCCGGTCAACTTGCGCAACGCCTGGCTCATCAGCCGGGCCTGCAGGCCGACGTGCTGGTCCCCCATCTCCCCCTCGATCTCCGCCTTGGGAACCAGCGCGGCCACCGAATCGATCACGATCACGTCCACCGCGTTGGAACGGACGATCGTGTCGGCCACCTCCAACGCCTGCTCGCCGTAGTCGGGCTGGTGGATCAACAGGTCGTCGGTGCGCACCCCGAGCTTGCGGGCGTACGACACGTCCAGCGCGTGCTCGGCATCGATGTACATCGCGATGCCCCCCAGCTTCTGCGCCTCGGCCACGGCGTGCAACGCCAGCGTCGTCTTGCCCGACGCCTCGGGACCGTAGATCTCCACGATCCGCCCGCGGGCGTAGCCGCCGACACCCAGGGCGAAGTCCAGCCCGAGCGAGCCGGTCGGAATCACCTGCACCGCCTCGACCGCCTCGCCCTGCCCCAGACGCATGATCGCGCCCTTGCCGAACTGCCGCTCGATCGTGGCCAACGCCAGCTCGAGCGACTTGCCCCGCGGGTCCTCCCGCACCGCCGACTTCGTCCCGACCTTCGCCATCTCCGTGTCCTTCCTTTCCTCACCCCTCGCGGCGGCCGCCCGGATGGAGCGCCCCGCGCCACACCGCATCGTACGACGGTCCCTTCGGGCGCAGCGTCGAACGGAACAGCACGAGTTCGCGCACCACCGTCGAGCCCAGCTCGTCCGTCGCATGCTCGGCCACCAGCGCCGACAGGTCCGGCGGCGGAGCGCCGCGCCGCGCCCGCGCCAACGTCACGTGCGGGTGGAACGGCCGGTCCTGCTCGGGAAAGCCGAGCCCGTCCAGCGCCTGGTTGACCTCCGCCGCCAGCCGCTCGAGCAGCGCCGCGCCCTGGTCCAGCCCGACCCACAGCACGGAAGGACGCCGCGCGTCCGGGAAACACCCGAGGCCGCGCAGCGTGGCGAGGAACGACGCGTGACGGGCGACCAGCGGCCCCAGCACCTCCGTGACCGCCGGAAGCTGCGCCTCGTCGACCAGGCCGAGAAACCGCACGGTCACGTGCAGGTTGACCGGCGGCACCCACTTGGCCGCAAGACCCAGGTCCGCCAGCTTCCGCCGCAACTCGCCCGACAGCCGCGCGACCGCCCGCACCACTTCCTCCCCCAGCGGCACCGCCACGAACGCCCGCATCGCACCCATCGAAGGTCTCCTCGCCGTGCTACCGGACCGGCACGAGCTGCTCGCCGTCCCGGCTGCAGAACCGCTGCGACCCGGGATAGCTCGCGCCGCACTTCGGACAACTGCGCTCCAGCGGCTCCGGCCGACCCTTGAGCCCCGCCCGATAAGAGTTCATCCCCAGTCCGTACGGCTGGAGCAGCTCGCGGTCGACCGGGCAGAACTTCGACTCCGGAGAATACCCGCGACCGCACTTCGGACAGGCCGCGTAGATCACGGTCTTGGCCCCGGCGGGCGCCGGACCGGGCAGCAGCGACAGCCCGTCGTCCCCGCAGAACCCGGCCGCCGCGTACGACCGGCGGCAGGCGGCGCAATGCCAGACCGGCGCCGCCGGCGGCGCTGCAGGCGCCGCCTGCGGCTCGGGCAGCACCGGCGCCGGCACCGTCGGGCCCGGCGCCGATCGCCCGGCCGGCACCGCGGCCGGCGGCGCGGACAGCCCCCCCGAGGCGCGCACCACGGCCAGCTCATCGATCTCCGGCTCGGCCGACCGCCGGCGACGCCGGCCCGCCGTGAGCAGGTAGATCAGCACCGCCAGCACGACCGCGCCGCCGCCGCCGACCACCAGCCAGACCACCCACGAATCGTCCGGCTCCTCGGACCCCCCGCCGACAACGCGACCGGCGCCCGCGCCGCTCCCGCCCGCCGCCGTCCCCCCGGCGCCGGCCTGCACCTGCGCCTGCAACGAGGCCGACACCTGCGCCCCGCCCGCCGGCCCCCCCGGTTCCTCGACCGGTTCGTCCATCCAGACCGGCGCGACCGTCCCCAGCCCCTCCTCGATCCGCGCACTGATCCGGATCTCCACCGTCGCGCTCATCCCGCCGGCGACGGCGCGGATGCGGACCGTCTCGCCGTCGCACCTGGCGACGGCCTCGCAAGCATGGAACGTGCCGTCGGCATCGATCCGGCACCCCTTGGCGTCGTCGACGAACTCGAAACGGGCCGGGGCGGCCCCGAGGTCGCAGCCCTCCGCGTCGACCGGATGGACCGAGATCGCCGCGCGGCCGCCGGGCGGCACCGACGGCACCGCGCGCACGCGCAGCCGCGCCGGCGCCCCGGGACGCTCGCAGCGCCGCGGAACCGCCTGGGCATCGGGCAGCCGCCGCAGACCGGTATCGATACGCTCGAAAACCGCGTCCCGCACGTCCGCTGCCGCCGCTTCCGGCGCGGCCGCCTCCGCCGCGGAAGCCTCCACCACCCCCGCGTCCGCAACGCCGGACGCCGCGCGCGTCAACACCCGCCGCTCCACGATCCGCGCCTTGCAGTTGCTCTCGCGCAGCGTCCAGTCGTAGTCCGACGTGATATCGATCTGGATCCGCGTCTCGGCGGCCGTCAACACGTACGTCCCGCGCTCCCGCCGCGCGTCGTCCTCCGGCGTCTGGCATTCGACGGTCCAGCGGTTGCCGGACTTCGAGAAGCGCGTGCGCCGCATCGCCGGATTGTCCGACCAGCAGCGGTCGGAACGACGTCCCCGCGGGAAGACCAGCTGGTCGCCCTCCTGCGTCACGGCGACCGCCGTGTTCGGCCGGCTCGAGGAAGACTGCGGCGCCGCGGGACAGTCCGGACCCCACGACTCGATCGTCACCGTCATCGAACGCTCGACTTCGGTCCACGTCCCGTCGAAGGATTGACCCTCGGCGACCCCACCCCACAACCCCGCCGCGGCGGCCGCGAGCCACGCCGCGCGGCGAAACGACCTGCCTCTCCCGCCGTCGCCTGCCATCGAGGCGCACGATACAAACGGCGCGGGCCCGGGTCAATCGCAGTCCGGACGGCGCGATTTCGGGCTGGACACGGGGCGCCGAACGGAGTACACAGCGCCTCCGGTCCGCGGCCCGGCAGGACCGCGAACCGAGGGAGGTGCGGCGGCGCGCGGCGCCGGACGACCCGAATCGCCGGGGCATTAGCTCAACTAGGCAGAGCAGCGGACTCTTAATCCGGAGGTTGCTGGTTCGATTCCAGCATGCCCCACCGGCCCGAAAACGGCTATCCTGGACCAGCATGCGGCCCGCACGACGAGGATCCGCCGCGGGGGCGGGGTGGCTCGCGATGGTCGTCGCCTGCTGTGCCACGACCGAGGCCGCCGCGGGACTCGACGTTCCGCCGTTCCGGGCGGACGATCGCGTCCAGACGGTCCCCCCCGGCGCGCTCTCCACCGTCGCCACCGACCATGCCACGACACACGCCGTACATCGCATCTTCGTCGTCGTGCTCCAGAGCGCTCGCGACGAGACGCTCGCCGCCGGGCGCGTCTCCGCCACCGAGGGCGCCGTCGAGGCCATCTGGGCCGCCTGGCGCGCCGACCCCGCGTTCGACCCCGAGGAAGACGTGCTGGTCGTCCTGGCGCTCGACGAACGCGAGGTCCGCGTGCGCACCGGCGCACGATGGGACATCGACCTGGGACTGCGCGCCGCCACCCTCGATTCGCAGATCGATGCCTCGTTCCTGCCCCGCGCGCGCGCCGGCGACCTGGACGGAGCCCTCGCCCGGCTGGTCCGCGACCTGGACCGGACGATCGAGGAGCGACTCGAAGAACGACGGGAAGCACGACGACGCCGCGCCCTTCTCCCGTGGGTGTCGGCCGGCGCGGGCACCCTGCTGCTGCTGGGCGCCGCTGGCGCCGTCGCCGCCGTCCGCCGCCGCCGCTGCCGCCGCGCCCGGGCGGAGTTCGAGTCCGCGGCGGAGGCGCTCGAACGGGAACTGGACCGTGCCGAGCAGGAGTGGGCGGAACTCGGCATCGACCGGGACTCCCGGGACCAGGTCGCCCGGCTGCGCGCCAGGGGCCCCCGCACGCGGGCCCTGACCGACGAGGTGACCCGCCGGCTCGACGAGATCGCCCTCGGGCTCGACGGCCTGCGCGCCCACCTCCACACCTGCCGGGAACGCGGCCGCGCCGCCGGCTGGCTCGACGCGCCCGCGCTTCGCGCCGCGACAACGGCCCTCTCCGAACCGTTCGTGTTCGACACCGGCCGGGCGCGGCACGAACTGTTCGACGGGGATCGCCGGACCGTGACCGTCGAGCCCGCCTCGTTCCTGCGCGAGTTCGAGCGCCGGTGCGCAGCGGCGCGGGCGGGCTGGCGGAAGCTGCGGGACGCGATCGCCACCTCGCGGCGGACGGCCCGCCAAGACTTCCCGACCGACGACCTGGACGTGATGCGCAGCCGCCTGGAGGCGGCCGGCCTGCCGCCCGTCTGGCTGGCCCACCATCCCCTCGATACCGACCCGCAGGGCGAATGGACCCGGCTCGACGCGCTCCGCCAGGCCGACCCCGCCGCCTACCTCGAACAGCTCTTCGGACGGCTCGACGCCCAGGCCGCACTGGAAGCCGACGTCGCCGTGCTGGCCGAGGCGGTGGGGGAGGCGCGCCGCGCGCGGGCGGAGGCGCTGGCGATCGACACCGGCGACACCGACACCACCGTCCCCGACCCGGCGCGCGACCCCGCCGCGGCAACGGCCGACGCGGAGCAGGTGACCGCGATGCTCGATCTGGAACTCCAGGAAGGCGAGGACGCGGAGCGGGCGGTGGCGACGGCGCACGTCGCCCGCGACGCGTGGCGCGAAGTCGGCCGGCGCAAGCGCTCGCTGCGGGAATCCGCGCCGCCGGCCGCCGCGCGGGCGCCGGCGCCGGCCGCCGAACCGGCGCGGCCCGCGGCAGACGGCGGCGACGACGGCGCGTTCTGGGACGCGGTGTTCGGCTCGGCGATCGGCCGGCACTACGGCGGCCGGCACTACGCCGGCCACCACTGGGGAGGCGCCCTGCGCCCCGGCGACGACCCGGAGGACGGCGGCTCCGCCCCGGCCGGCACACGCCCCGGCGGACGCTCCTTCAGCCGCGGCGGACACCCCGGCGGACGCTCCTTCAGCCGCGGGCGCTCCGGCGGCCGGCAGCCCTGACCGCCGCCGCGGCGGGCGGCGGAGCGAGGAGGATGCACGCCCCGCCGAAGCTTGCTAGGATGGCCGGACGATGAACACCGAGGCCACGCTTCTCCTGCTCCTGGGATGCTCGGCCGGCTGCACGGCGACGCCGGGCCTCTCCGGGGTCGATCCCGCGCACGGCGACTGCACGCTCGACCTCCCGATCCGGATCCGCGGCTCGGCGCTCGGCACCGCGCTACAGGTCGATCTCCAGGAGGGTTCCTTGGGACGCGTGGCCGCGCGGATCGGCGAGGCGAGCCTGCGCGACGTCGCCGTGCTCTCGGGCGCCGTGATCACGGGCACCCTGCCGGGCGGCCGGCTGACCGCCGGCGGCGACTACGACGTCGTCGTCTACACCTCCCGCGGCGACACGGCGACCCTGGAGGGGGCGTTCCACTGCGACGGGGAACCCCCCGCCGATGCCGGGAACGAGGGGCCGGACGGACCCGACGACGGCGGACCCGAAGACGGGACGCCGGACGATGCCGGCGGACCGCTCGGGCCCGTCCTCACGCTCAGCGAGTCGGCCACGACGCGGTACGGCTCCGCGCCCAGCCTGACGTGGGTCGCGGATCGCTGGGTCGTCGCGTGGGTCGATGACGACGGGGCCGACGGCCGGCTCCGGCTGGCCGAGATCTACCCGGGAGAGACGACCCCCGCCGCCGTCCACGACCTCGACACGGCGACCGTCGGACGGCCCGTCGACCCGCTGGTGCGGGCGTGGGCGGGCCTGGTCTGGCTGGCCTGGCTCGACCGCTCGACGACCCCGGGGCAGTTCCGCTTCCGTCTGCTCGACGACGCCCTCGGCATCCGCGCCCTCGGCGGGTCGCTGGGCAACGCCGAGGCCGACGTGTTCTGGCGGCGCGACCACGACGTGGCGCGCGAGCCGGCCGGCGGCACCCTGCTGTTCGTGGGACCGATGCTGGGCGGCCCGGCCTACGCCCTGGTCCGCCCGGACGGCTCCCTCGCCGTGCGCGCCACGGCCCTGCCTTCGGGCGGCGGCGGCGCGGCCGACCTGCGGGCGGTGTGGGCCGGAGACGGGTTCCGCGTGCTGTGGACCGAGGACCCGGCCGCCGGCGGGCGCGCGCGCGGCGCGACGCTGACCGCCGCGGGGGTGGCGGGGACGCCGTTCGACCTGCCCCTCGGCGCAGGGGCGGAGGCTCCGGTCGGCTGGGTCGATGATCGGACGGACCCGGCGCACCTGTTCCTGTGCTACGTGCGCGTGGAGAGTCCGACAGTGCGCCGCATCGCCCACCGCACCCTCGACCTCGACCTCGGGTCGCCGGGCGACGAGGCGCTGCGGCCGGGCGCCGGACGCCTGGCGCGCTGCGCGGCGGCGGGCGGACGGCTGGCCTGGTCGTTGCAGGACGTGGTGTCGAGCGTCGCGCTGGCCGGCGTCGCCGCGGACGGCTCGACGACCGGCACGATCGCCTCCGTCGGCCGCGCGGTTCGCGCGATGCCCGGCGCGGACCTCGCGGCGGCTCCCGGCGGCCACGCGCTCGTGTGGATCGAGGACCGCGCCCCGGGCGAACCGGCGGCGCTGCGGTTCGCCGAGGTGGCCGCGGAACCCTGATGCGACTCTCGATCAAGATCCCCCTGCTGATCTTCCTCGGCTGCCTCGCCGCCGGCGGACTCGGTTCGGTGTTCCTGGCCGCCGGACTGGCCTCCGAGGTCCGCCGGTCGTTCGAGAATCGGAGCGCCGGCCTCGTCCGCTCGCTCGGGGCGATGGGCGCGTCGCTGCTCTCCGCGCGGCCGCCGGACCATGCGGCGCTGCAGAAGGCGCTGGACAACCTCGAGGAGTTCGGCCACGAACAGGCGCACGGCATCGAGTGGATGGCGTTCGTCGACTGCGCCGGGCGGGTGCAGGCGCACACCGACCCGCGCCGATACGCCACACGGCTCCACGAGCTTCCGGCGGACTGGATGCGCTGCGACAAGAATGCGCCGGACGCGCCGGAAACGAACGAGGACGGTCTGGCGGGAATGCAGTACTCCGGCAGCCACCTCCTGGTGGCGGCCCCCGTGCGCCTCGAGACCCGCTCGGGAACGATCGCGGCGTCGTTCCGGCTGGACGAGGTCGGGGTCCACGAGGCGGCCGGGCGGCGGCGCGTCTTCTTCTTCGCCGCGGGCTTCGCCGCCGTCCTGGCGGTCCTCCTTTCCCTGGTGCTCCGTTCGGCCGTCGCACGGCGCCTGACCCGCCTGACCGAGGACACCGAAGCGCTGCGCCGCGGGGAACTCGAGCGGCGATCGGGGATCCACGGCGGCGACGAGGTCGGCCGGCTGGCGTCGGCCTTCAACGCAATGGCCGACCGGCTGTCGAAGCACGCCCAGTACCTCGAACAGGAAGTCCGGCTCCGGACCAGGGAGCTGGAAGACGCGAACCGCGAGCTCCAACGCCTGGCGACCACCGACCCGCTCACCGGACTGCTCAACCGCCGGCGGATGAACGAGGTCCTCGAACAGGCGCTCGAACACCACCGCCGCAAACAGCGCCAGTTGAGCGTCGTGATGATCGACCTGGACCACTTCAAGCGTTTCAACGACACGCACGGCCACCTGGCGGGCGACGAACTGCTGCGCGTGCTGGGGTTGCGCCTGCGCACCCGCTCCCGCGCCGGCGACGCCGCGGCGCGGCTCGGGGCGGAACCGCCGCCGCCGCGCAGCGGGTCGTTCCCCCGCGCGTCGCTCGAGTCGTCTCCCGAAGGCGTGCTCGACGACCGGGACGCGGCCGCGGCCCGCTACGGGGGCGAGGAGTTCGTGCTGATCCTCCCCGAAACCTCGAAGGCGGACGCGCTGCGGGTGGCCGAGCGGCTGCGGGCCGCGGTGGCCGCCGCGCCGCTCGTCGCGGCGCTGGGCGAGACCGGACGCGTGACCCTCTCCGCCGGCGTCGCCACCTTCCCGGAGGACGGCGACGACCAGGACGCCCTGCTGCGCGCGGCCGACGACGCGCTGTACGCCGCCAAGCGCGCCGGACGCGACCGCGTCGTCGCCGCTCCCGCCACCCCGCCCGCGCAGGCGCGCCCTCCGACGACACCGGCCGGCACACCGGCGGGAGAACGAACATGATGCTCGGCACGCGCACGCAGCGTCGGCCGGCGGCGCACCCTGCCGAACGGCCCCCGACGCCCGGGGGAGGCGCGGAACGGATGCTGCGGGCCGCCCTGGCGGCGGCCTGCGGCCTGACGGCCGCCTGCACGACGATGGAACACGCCGAGACGCGCGCGGAAGGAACCGTCGCCTCGGGCCTCCTGCCGGCACCCGACCCGCACGACGTGGCCGGCCGGCCGCTCCGACTGCTGTTCATCCCGTTCGCCGCCTTGCGCGAGACGGAACGCGCGTCCGCCGCGTACCTCGAGTCCTACATCGAGGCGCGGACGGGGCTGGCCGTCGAGCCGATCCTGACCGCGAACTACGAGGAGGCGGCGCGCCGGTTCGTGAACGGCGAGGCCGACGCGGCGTTCCTCGCGCCGCTACTGTACGTCGAACTCGCCGAGCGTTTCGCCCGGGACCCGGCGCTGCAGCACGCGCGGCTGCGCCTGCTCCTGGCGGCGGTCGCCGGCGGGTCGCCGTCGTACGTCGGCTACGTCATGGCGCCCGCCGACGGACCGGTGCGGGAGCTCCGGGACGCCGCCGGGCTCCCGTTCGGCCTGATCGCGGACTCCACGTCCGGCTACCTGTATCCGATCGATCTCGTCGACTCCCGCGGTCTCGATCCGGCGGAGTTCTTCCGCGAGGCGCGGATCTACCGGACGCACGGCGAGGTGCTGGCGGAACTGCTGCGCCCGCCGGACGAGCGCCGGCTGGCGGCGGGGGCGCTGTACCACAACATCGTCGACACGCTGCCCGCCGAGGCCCGGAGTCGCCTGCGCCTGGTGGCCAAGACGGCCCGCATCCCGCGGGACGCGGTCGCGGCGCGGATTCCCCTGACGGAAGGCCGCGAGGACCCGGAACGGCTCCGCATCGCCGCCACCCTCCAGCACGCGCTGCTCGCGGCCGACGACGACCCGGCAATGGCGCCGCGGTTGCGCGAGGCGATCGGGTATGATGGCTGGATCGTGGGGGACGACCGGAGGTACGACGCGATCCGCCGCGTCCGGCAGCGCTTCGGACACTACCGTTTCGGAGCGCCGGGGGCGGCGCGGGGCGAGGCGGAAGGGGGCGGGTCCGCGGGGGCGGCGACGGAGGCGCCGGGCAAGCGATGAAGAAGAACTACGTGCTGGACACCAACGTGCTGCTGCACGACCCGCAGGCGGTTTTCAAGTTCGAGGACAACGACGTCGTGATCCCGATCTTCGTGATCGAAGAGATCGACGGGTTCAAGCGGGAGCTGAGCGAACGGGGTCGCGCGGCGCGGACCGTGTCGCGCTACCTGGACAGGTTCCGCGAGGAGGGCGGGTCGCTGTCCACCGGAGTCGCGCTGCCGAACGGCGGCACGCTCCGCGTCGCCCTCCCCCGCGGCGCCCTCGACCTCCGCTCCCGCGACTCCCGCAGCCAGGACTCCGCCATCCTCCAGGTCGCCCTCGACCTCAAGAACTCCGACCAGACCAAACCCACCGCCTTCGTCACGCTCGACACCAACCTCCGCATCCGCGCCGACGCGCTCGGCCTGCACGCCGAGAACTACGACTCCGGGCGGGTCGTGCGCGACGGCGGCTACACCGGCACGACCGAACTGCTGCTGCCGGGCGACCAGGTCGACGCGCTCGGACGCCCCGGCCCGGGCGTGCCCAGGCCGGAGCAGGCGGAACTGTTCCCGAACCAGTGCGTGCTGGCGCGGGACGCCGGCGCGCCCAACCACACCGCCCTCGGCCGGTACGACGCCCGCGACGGCCGGATCAAGCCGCTCCGCGTGCCCCGCGAGGGCGTGTGGGGCATCCGCCCGCGGAACAAGGACCAGAGCTTCGCGCTCGACCTGCTGCTCGACGACGACGTCAAACTCGTGACCCTCGTCGGCCACGCCGGCACGGGCAAGACCCTGCTCGCCATCGCCGCCGGGCTGCGCCGCACGGTCGATGACAACGTCTACGCCCGCATGCTCGTCTCCCGACCCGTCTTCCCGCTCGGCAAGGACATCGGCTACCTGCCCGGCGACATCGAGGAAAAGCTCAATCCGTGGATGAAACCGATCTACGACAACCTGGAGCTGATCTTCAACGTGGGGCCGGCGGCCTCCGCCGCGACGCCGCGGCCGCGCGGCGCACGCGGCTACGAGGACCTGTTCCAGCGCGGCGTGCTGGAGGTCGAGCCGCTCACCTACATCCGCGGCCGGTCGCTGCCGAACCAGTTCCTGATCGTGGACGAGGCGCAGAACCTCACCCCGCACGAGGTGAAGACGGTGATCACGCGCTGCGGCGACAACACCAAGATCGTCCTCACCGGCGACCCGGAGCAGATCGACAATCCCTACGTCGATGCCGAGTCGAACGGGTTGGCGGGGGTCGCCGAACGGTTCAAGGACCAGGCGCTCGCCGGCCACATCACCCTGACCCGCGGGGAACGCTCGCCGCTGGCCGAACTGGCGGCCGAGCTGCTCTAGGCCGGTCGGATGGCCGCGGAGCGGGCGCCGGCGACGTTGGCGGACCGCCTGGCCGGCCGGCGCGTCGTGGCCTGCCTCGGCGCCGGCGGCGTCGGCAAGACCACCGTCGCGGCCGCCGTCGCGGTGGGCCTGTGCGCCGCCGGCCGCCGCGTCCTCTGCCTGACCATCGACCCCGCCCGTCGCCTCGCCGACAACCTCGGCGTGTCCCGCGAGGACGGCGGGGAACGCGAGATCCCCGCCGCGCGGCTCGCCGCGGCCGGCGTGACCGACGGCGGCCGACTGCACGTCGCCCTGCTCGATCCCGCCGCCACGCTCGAACAGGTGGTCCACCGCAGCGCTCCCGACGAGGCGACCGCACGACGCGTCCTGTCCAGCCGCCTCTTCGGCTACCTGTCGGGGTCGCTCCCCGGCGTCCAGGAAGTCATGGCGCTCGAACGCCTGTTCGCCGCGCGCGAAGATCCCCGCTTCGACGTCGTCGTCCTCGACACCCCCCCCACCGCCCACGCCCTCGACTTCCTCGACGCACCGCGCCGCCTCGTCGCCGCCCTCGACTCGCCCCTCTCCCGCTTCCTCGCCGACGGCCCCCGCGAAGGACTGGCCGGCGCCGGCGGACGCAGCCTGCACTTCGTCCTCCGGCGGCTCGCCCGGCTCGCCGGCCCCGGACTGCTCGAGGAGATCTCGCAGTTCCTGAGCCACGCCCGCACGCTGCTCCCGGGCTTCCGCGCGCGCGCCCTCGACGTGGACGCCGCCCTCCGCTCCACCGCCGTCGCCTTCGTCGTCGTGACTTCGGTCCAACCCCAGGCGATCGACGAGGCGGCGTTCGTGCACGACCGGCTGGGCACCCTGGGCCGCGAAGGCGACATCGTCGTCGTGAACCGCGTGCGGCTCCGCGCGCTGCGCGACGGCGAGAGCCTCGCCGGACACCGGCTGCCCGCCTCGCTCGCGGAACGCCTGCGCCGCAACCTCGAACGGCACGAACAACAGGCGGCCGACGACGAGGCCGAACTGCGACGGCTCGTCCGGCGCTGCGGCGCGCACCACCGCTACTACCGCATCCCCGCCCTCGCCTCGGATGTCCGCGACCTGGCCGCCGTGGCCGCCGTGGCCCGGATCCTGTTCGACCCCGGCGCGGCCCTCGAACCCGAGACGGGACAAGGTTGACGAGCCGGCACCGGCTCCGCTAGAGTCCGGTCGGGCTGGAGGCGGCGCCCACGGCCGCCGGGGGTAGAGAATCATGCGTCGCGAGGACGACCAGGGGCGCGGTGTGGTCGGGCGAAGTGCCGGCGGTGCGGTCGAGGAGGTCGGACGAAGCCGCGGACAACGCCGCATACTGCTCGTCGAGGACAACCGCAATCTCCGGCTGACCACCGCCCGGATGCTCGAACATCTCGGCTACGAGGTGACGGCGGTCGGGGACGGGCCGGCGGCGGTCGAGGCCTTCCGCCGGAACCCGCCCGACGCGACGATCCTCGACATGGGGCTGCCCGGCATGAGCGGACGCGAGGTGCTGGACGCCCTGCGGGCCCACAGACCCCGGGCGCCGGCCGTGCTCTGCTCGGGTGCGCCGGAAGATCTGTCGGCGGCGGCCGAAGTCGACCCTCCCGTCGGAACCCTCGCCAAACCATATGATATCGAGAAGTTGTCCGCTATCCTGCAGCGGATCCTCGGCTCCTGAAACCGGCCGGGCGACCCGCGTCCCGGAACGCCGGAACGGCCGAATCCCGTTGCAATTCCTGTTGGCCGAGACTAGAGAACACGCCGTCGTCGGCTGGGTCCGGACCGGGAGTCGGCCGAGCCGGAGGACCCGATGATCCGTTTGACCAGCATGCTGCACAGCGACGAGTTCCGCGACGTACTCGAACGCTGGATCCTGGGTCGCTTCGACAAGGCCGACTGCGGGACGCTCAAGCGACTCGTCAACCTCAACGCCTATCTCATCCGCCGCTACCTCGACGATTTCGCCCGCTCGCTGCTCGCCGCGACGCTCGACCGCCCGGTCCTGAGCTTCCCGGTGACGCGCAAGGGACAGCTCAAGGACTTCGCCTGCTGCAACCCGCCGGTGCGCACGCCGCGGGTGGACGCGATGATCGCGCACTACCGGCGGTTTCCGGAGGACTACTATCGGGAGACGCCGTTCGAGGGCCGGATCTACTACGTGGGCCAGGGGGAAGGGGCGACGTACGTGCTGTCGTCGCGTTCCAAGCGGATGCGGCGCATCGCGGAAAAGAGCGCGCGTCGGATCGTGGAGTACATCTTCCGCGAGATCAAGCGGCGCGCGGACGAGTTGGCGACGGAGCGCGCGGAGCAGCTGGGGATTCCGAAGGACCGGCTGATCACGCCGGTGGACCTGCAGATCGAAGAGTTCGCGCACGCCGAACGGCGCATCATCAAGGCGATCCGGACCGGGCGACTGCTCGAACAGCCCCAGCCGGAGCTGGTGATCCACGACGTGGCGGGGGTGAAGGTGATCACGGACTTCGTGCCGCTGGACGTGCTGCGCGGGTACTTCGAACGCGAACCGCGGATCGAATTGCTGGAAGAACAGCGGCACGAGGGTCGCTACAACGCGACGAACTTCGTCGTACGCTACCGCCTGGACAAGCAGCGCCTGCTGGACCAGCCGCCCGACCCGCAGGTGGCGGCGATCCTGGCGGCGCGCGGCGTGGCGGACCCGGAACAGATGGCCGCGGCGCATCGGGCGTTCGTCGAGTCGGCCGACGACGAGGTCAACGTCGAGGTGATCGCGGCGTCCTACGAGGAGATGATGGAGTCCGAGATCGGCCGCGCGATGCATGAGAACCGGATCATCGAACAGCGGCGGGCGCAGGAATACCGCGGCCACCTCGCCAAGAACGTCGAATACGTCGTCGAGTACGCGTTCTCGTTCGCGATCAGCCCGACCCGCGAGGTCCGCGAGTTGCCGCTCAAGGTCTGGGTCAAGTACATGCCCGACACGTTCGACGACGTCCTCAAGGAGCTGTGGAGCATCCCCGGCTCGACCTCGATCCAGTGCGCGGACGGGACGGACCCCACCAGCGAACTCGGCGGACCGCAGGCGCTGTTGTCCGCGACGGCATTGCACGACTGAGGCGGCGATGGTAGGAGACCGCCGCAGGTTCGGGGGTGGAGCAACGCTCGGGAGGTAAAGCATGATCATCGGCGTTCCGAAGGAGATCAAGACGCGCGAGTACCGCGTCGGCATGGTTCCCGCCGGCGTTCGTACACTCGTCGGTCGCGGCCACACCGTGCTGGTCGAAAAGGGAGCCGGGCTGGGCAGCGGCATCGAGGACGCGGCCTACGAGCGGGCCGGGGCCAAGCTCGTGCCCGCGGCGGCCGATGTCTGGGGCCGGGCCGACATGGTGGTCAAGGTCAAGGAGCCGCTGGCCCAGGAATTCCCGCTGTTCCGCGAGGGCCTGATCGTCTACACGTACCTCCATCTGGCGGCGGCGCCCGAGTGCACGGCGGCGCTGGTCAAGAGCAAGGTGGCCGGCGTGGCCTACGAGACCATCCGCCTGGTCGACGGCAGCCTGCCCCTCCTGCGGCCGATGAGCCAGGTCGCCGGCCGCATGGCGATCCAGGTCGGCGCCACGCTCCTCGAGAAGGAGCACGGCGGCAAGGGCATCCTGCTCGGCGGCGTCCCCGGCACCCGCCGCGGCCGCGTCACGATCATCGGCGGCGGCGTCGTCGGCACCAACGCGGCCCAGATGGCCGTCGGCCTCGGCGCCAACGTCACCCTGCTCGACATCAGCACCGACCGCCTGATCTACCTGCGCGAGATCTTCGGCAACACGATCGAACTGCTCCATTCCGACCCGGACACGATCGAGCGTTCCGTGCGCGAGGCCGACCTGCTCGTCGGAGCGGTCCTCGTCCCGGGCGCCCGGGCCCCCAGGCTCGTCACCGTCGACCTGATCCGGCAGATGGAGCCCGGCTCCGTCGTCGTCGATGTCGCCGTCGATCAGGGCGGCTGCGTCGAGACCTGCAAGCCGACGACCCACGACCATCCGACGTACGAGATCAACGGCGTGATCCACTACTGCGTCGCCAACATGCCCGGCGCCGTCGCCCATACCTCGACCTTCGCCCTCACCAACGAAACCCTCCGCTACGCCGTGGCGCTCGCCGACAAGGGTCTGGAACGCGCGGTTTCCGAAGATCCGGCCCTGTTCCAGGGCGTCAATACCTACGCCGGCCACGTGACCTGCGGCCCCGTCGCCGAGGCCACCGGCCACAAGTACCGGCCGCTCAAGGACCTGCTCTAGGCGGCCGACGACCGACGGGGGGACCGTGCCGGCCGTCCCGCTCCTGCTTCTCGCCGCACTCGCCGCCCTCGGTCGCGGCCCGTCCGACGACCGCCGCGTCACCCTCGCCGCCGTCGGCGACATCCAGCTCCAGGCCAACGTGCGCCGGCCGGACGAACTGCCCGGCGGCGACCCGTTCGCCTTCGTACGGGACGCGCTGGCGGCCGACCTCACCCTCGGCAACCTCGAAGGACCGGTGCGCGCGCCGCGCGCCCGGGAAGCCCGCGTGGCCCGCGGCCCGCACCTGTTCCAGCCCCCCGACGTCGGCGTGCTGCTGCGGCGCGCCGGCTTCGATCTCGCCTCGCTCGCCAACAACCACCTGCTCGACTTCGGACCCGACTCGGTCCGCGCCACGCTCGAGGCCCTGCGCCGGGCCGACGTCGAACCGGTGGGGGCCTGGCCGGACCCCGCCGACCGCTTCCATCCCGCGATCCGCACGGTCCGCGGTCTCGGCATCGGTTTCCTGGCCTACACCATGTGGCTCAACGCCGCCGGCCACCGCAACGCCGTCGGCCTCGGACACCTGCGCACCGACGACCCCGTCGCCGAGATCGCGGCGCTGCGCCCCCACGTCGACTTCGTCGTCGTCCTCGTCCACTGGGCACACGAGAACGACCCGGCGACGTACGGCCGCACCCGCGCACTGGCCCACGCGATGGTCGATGCCGGCGCCGACCTGGTGCTCGGCCACCATCCCCACGTCCTCCAGGGCTTCGAGTGGTACCGCGGAGCGCTCATCGCCTACTCGCTCGGCAACTTCATCTTCGGACCCGTCCGGGGACCGCAGGCGGAAAGCGCCGTCCTGCGCGTGGAGCTGGTGCGCCGGTCCGACGGCAGCCGCCGTCTCGGCGCCGCCCGCGCCATCCCCGTCGTGCTCGAAGGCCCCCGGTCCGTCCCCGTCCCGGCCGGCGGACGACGCCGCGACCGACTCCTCGCCCTGCTCCGCCGCCTGTCCCTCCCGCTCGGCGCCCGCGTCGAACCCGACGGTCGCCTGCAACCCGCCGACCCGACCGACGGCGGGTCGCTGGCCCCGCGCCTGCGCGGCTGGCTGGGCACGGCCCCGCCGCCCTGAGACCGCCCCGCCCGCACGGCGCCGCGACGCCTCCCGGCCGGCCGCGGCCGGAAAACGAAACCGGCGAACTCCCCGCTATCGACCGAACGGGAAGGAATGGGAAAGGGAGAGAAGGGCCGGGTCGGCGAAGGTCGGAAGCGTCGCCGCGCGCAGCTTCTGCACCACGCACTCCGCCGCCTCCCCCTGCACGTCCCCCGAAACCTCCACCGCCGTCACCCGGCCGCTCGACCCCTCGACCGTCGCCAGCACCCGGGCCGCACCCGTCCGGCCCGGCGCGCAACCCCGCACGGAGCGCTGGAGCGCCCCGAGCGCCCGGGCGAAGGCCGCGCGGTCGATGCCCGCCGGCAACGTGTCGATCGTCACCGGAGCCAGGTCGGGGCAGCCGTCCTCGTCCTTGTAGCCGTTGGCCGTCTCGGACTCGTTCGCGCATCCGTCCGCGGCGTCCGGGATCGTGTCGCCGTCGTTGTCCGGGTCCGCGCAACCGTCCTCGTCCTGGAACCCGTCCAGGTCCTCCTGCGAGTCGGCACAGGTGTCGGCCTCGTCCGGCACTTGGTCGCCGTCGTTGTCCGGGTCCGGACACCCGTCCTCGTCCGCGTAGCCGTCGCTGTCCTCCGCCTCCTCGGCACACTCGTCCGTCTCGTCCGACACGCCGTCGCCGTCGTTGTCCGGATCCGCGCAGCCGTCCTCGTCCTCGTAGTCGTCCGGATCCTCCGCCTCGTCCGGACACTCGTCGTCGAAATCCTCGACGCCGTCCTCGTCGTTGTCCCAGTCGGCGCAGCCGTCCTCGTCCTCGAAGCCGTCCACGTCCTCCTGCGCGCGCTCGCCCTCCAGGCACTCGTCGGCGCGGTCGTAGATCGAGTCCTCGTCGGCGTCGCGGTTGAGCGGCGCGTAGACGAAACTGAGCAGCACGCGGAACTCGGGGGTGCCGGGCTTGTCCCCGAGCCCGAAACCCCCGGCGGCCAGCACGGTGAGGTCGCGGTTCCGGTCGAAGGTGTAGCCCGCCCCGAAGCGCAGTTCCTGGGACACCGCCGAGGTTCCGGCGACGTTGTACAGGCCGGTGTACTCGGCGAGGATGCGCAGGCGCTGGTCCAGGATCTTGGCCGCGGCCCCCGCGCCCCAGGTCAACTGGTGCGACAGCTCGTAGTCGGCGAAGGTCGAGGCCTGCCGGATGCGCGCCCCGAAGTTGGCGGCGGCAGAGAAGAACCCCAGGTCGTAGTCCGCGATCAGGATCGGGTCGAAGACGACCGTCTTGTCCCCCGCGAAGTTGTCCGAATCGCCCGTCGGCAGCCCGAGCACCAGGGCCGCGGCCAGGCCGAAACCGCGCCCGACCGTCCCGCGCGGGCCGTGCCCCAGAATGCGCGCCTGGATGTCCAGCCGCAGGTCCCGCACCGCCGTCGTCGCCAGCGTCGGCCGCTCCGGATCGGTCGGCTGCGCCCCCACCCCGTCCTGCGCCAGGACCACCGGCAACCCCAGCCCGACCTGCACCCAGTTGAACAGCCCCAGCGACCAGAGGAAGTCCGCCCCGACCTGGTACTGGATCGCCTCGTACTCCCGCGGCACGCGCGTCCCCGTGCCGTCGTCCTCCAGCAGCGTGAGCAGGAACGGCCGGTGCTGGTAGTTGAGAAACAGCGAAAACCCGACCATCTGGTGCGGCTCGATCTCCGCCCCTCGCACGTCGCCCAGGTACTGCACCACCCCCGCCGCCGGGCGATACTGCTGCAGGTCGAGCGACGTGTCGGTCCCCTGCGCCGCGGCCGTGGCCGACGCGCACCAGATCGCGAACAACACCAAGCTGGAACGCTTCATCTTCCCTCCCGGATGCTCCGACCGGTCCCGGCGGCGGAATGCGCGCGCACGGAACGCGTGCACCATACCAGAACTGCCATGCGACCCCAAGAGGGGAAGCCGCGATTGTTGCAGGACTGTTGCGGGAGGGTGCGGGATCGCACGGCCGGGGAACCCGCGACGACCACGGCGCTCGCCCGGCGGGTCGAGGCCGCCTCACGGCGCGGACAACTGACGCAAGAGTTGCCGCGGCACCACGGTCTTCCGCTCGCCGGCCCGCAGCCGGACGATGCTCAGCGACTGCCGCCCCGCCGCCTCGAATCGCAGCTCGTGCTCTCCCCCCGCCAGTTCCACCTGCAACGGCGCCACGCCCCGCCGAACCCCGTCCACGAAGACCTCCATCTCCACCGCCACGCCCTCGGGTCGCGGCACCACCAGCACCGCCGGGCCGCCACTCGCAACCCCGCCGTCCCGCGCCGGCCCCGCCGAACGATCCGCCGACGCAACGACGCGCCGGCCGGCGTCGGGTTCCCCCGTCGCGTCCGGAACCATCGCCGCCCCGTCGCCTCGCGTCGAAGGCGCCGTCACCGCGACAGCGGCGTCCGGCAACGCCGGCCCGGCCGTCTCGATCCGCACCGCCGGCGCCGCATCGAACGCCCCGACCGCCGGGGAACTCGGCGCGTCCGGGCCCACCGCAACCGCAACCGGCGCGTCCGGCGCCACCGCCCGCCGCGGAACCCGATCCGCCTCCGCTTCCTCCGCCGCGCCGGCGTCCGCCGCCGCCGAATCGGGCGCCCGCGACGCGACGTTTCCCGCATCCGGTTCCTCGACCTCGCCGGCGCCTGCCGCCGAAACCACCGCAACACGGCCGGCGTCGCCCGCGAGGGCGGCGGACGGCGCACGGCCCGGCTCGCCCGGTCGGGCTCCGCCCGGCCGACCGGCGACGTACCACACGGCGAGGGCGGCGGCGCCCAGCGCCAGCAGGGCGATCGGAACGAGCCATGCGGCGCGCGCGCGCCGCCGCGCGCCGGCCGGCTCTCCGGCCGCCGCCAGCCGCACCGGGCTCCCGGCCCCGGGCGAGGCGGGGCCGGCGGCGTCCGGCGGCGCGGACCCGGCCGGCAACACCCCGAACGGCGGCGGCCCGGAGGAACCCGAAGGAACCCCCGGGACGAGCGGCGTCTCCGGCCCCGGACCGGTTTCCGCCTCCGGGAGCGGGGGCGACGGCCGGTCGGACGAGACGGCCGCGGCCGGAGGCTCCGGGACGGGTGCGGAAGCCCCGACCGGAAGCGCCGCCGGCGGGGCGGGAGCCTCCGCGACGGACGACGCCGGCACGGCCGGAACCTCCGCCGCGGGCGGAGCGAACGGCGACGCCGCCGCACCCGCCGCGGACGCGACCGGCGGCGGCGCCCCGGAGGGCGACGCCGCCGGCGACGAGACCGCGGACGACGGCGGAGGAGGAGAACGAACCGCGGCCTTGCCGGGAATCCCGAACAGCGTGCGGACGGCGGAGGGGACCCGGGCCGGCGGCGCGGCCGCCGGCAACTCCTCGACGGCGGTCGCGTCGATCATCTCGACCATCGCGTCCCCGGCCTCGGGCGCGGCCGGCGCGACGCCGTCGTCCTCCTCGACCTCCACGATGTCGCCGGCCAGCGCGAGCTTCTCGACGAGGAGCGCGACGCGTTCGGCATCGAACCCGGGGGCGCCGGCCAGCACGCGCGGGGCGTCGCCCGTCTGGAGACGCTCGCGCGCCCGCAACTCCACCGACGACAGCCCGCGGATCGGTCCCGCACCGTCGCGCAGGCGGAGGCGCCGGACGCGCGGCAGCCGGTCCGCAGCGAGGCGCCGGAGCAGGCCGGCCAGCCGGTCGGCCGCGTCCCACAAGGCCTGGGGAATCGGCAGGCGCAGCGAGACCAGCGGACGAGCCACGGGCGGGGGGCGCAGCGCAAAACGGCCGCTCCGGATCGTCAACGCCAGCAACAGGGCCTCGGACCCCTCGAACGAACGTCCGTCGGGCTCGGTCAGCCGGGCCTGCACGACCTCCGACCCCCGCAGGTCGAGCTCGGCCAGACGACCCTCGCCGCGCAGGACCAGCCGCCCCTCGGGTCGGGCGAGCGCGGCCAGCTGCACCAACGTCGCCACGCCGACCGGGCCGATCTCGCCGGCGGCGATCTTCTCCCGCAACATCCGCTCCCGGACCTGTTCGGCCGGCGCGAGCAGAAACCCCGCCTTGGCCACCAGTTCCGCCTCGCCCGCGTCCGCGCGAACGACCGCATCGGGGCCGCCCGGCACCTGCGCCCGCAGGAGCGCCTCCGCTTCCGCGTCGGCCGCCACCACGAGCAGCGGCCGGTGCCACAGCCGGACCTCGGCCCGGAGCTCCCGCAGCGCCCGCGAGAGATCTTCCGCCCCGTCCGGCTCGAACACCAGCAGGTCCGGCGGCGACGCGCGCAGCCCCGGCAACACGTCGCCCAGGCCGCCCTCGAGCAGGCGAACCTCGACCCCCGCCGCGTAGAGCGCCAGCGAGACGCGCGTGGCGACGTCGATTCGTCGGCCCACGATCGCCGCGCTGCGACCCGCCAGCGGGGGCGCCGCCGCATCCACCCCCTCGACCGTCAACGTCCGCTCGACGTCCACTCCGCGCGCGGCGGGAGGCGGGGGACGCGAAGATCTCGCTCGGCCCGGGACGGACGAGGAAACACCAGGGTCCCGCCGCGCCGGGCCGCGCTCCGTCGGCGACGGCACGTCCGCTGGCGCAGGCCGGAGGATCTCCACCGTCGCGTCGTCCGCCTCCGGCGGCGGCGCCTCGGCCGGCGCGGCCGGGGAAACCTCGACCGTCGCCTCGGCCGCCCCCCGACCGCCGGCCGCTTCCGCCAGCGCCGCCCCGGCGACCTCCACCGTCGCGTCGTCCGCGGCCGACGCGCCGGAGGAAGTGCGCGGCACGACGGATGCCGCGGGAGCGGACCCCTCCGTCGCAACGCTCGCCGGGCTCTCGCCCGACTCCTCGGCCAGTTCGAGCGCGAGCTGGCTCCATTCGAGGAAGTCGCTCGCCCCGTCCCCGTCCCCGCCCCCGCCCGGCTGCGGCGGCGGCAGCGACCGTTGGTACGCGGCCTCGCGAACGACCGCGTCGATCTCCCGCCGCAGGCGCTCGGCATCGATCGGCTTGGGCAGGTGCCGCACGGCGAACGGGTAGCCCGACATTCGGCCCGGAGGTGGATTCCCGAGGACGAGCACCGGCACCTTGCTGCGCTCTCGTTCCAGGTCCAGCAGCAGGACATCGACATCGACATCGAAGATCGGCGTGTCCAGGAGCACGACGTCGGTCTCGCGCGCCGAGACGCTGGCGATGACGGTCAGCGCATCGCGGGCGAAGGTTGCCTCGAACCGGCCGGCGTGGAACTCCTGGGGCACGGCATCCCGCGGCGGCAAGGCGCTCTGGACGATCAGCACGCGCGGTCGATCCGGCGCGGAAGACGCACCGCTGCCCGGGAGAAGGCCGGACGGTGGCCGGCGTTCGAACATGGACCCTCAGGATAGCGGAATCGGACGGTCGAAGGACAGTTCCCCGGGCATGCGCGACTCAGCTCCTGGGCGCCGGCTTGGCGGCCGCGTCCTCGCCGCCCACGGCGTCGTCGATCTCGACGAGCAGGCACCACAGCGCACCGAAAGCGGTGAGCCAGACGTAGGGCTGGCCGAGGAGGCCCAACTTGCCGGCGCCCCAGTGGGCGCCGTAGCCGACGCCGAAGCCGACGGCGGCCTTGAGGATCGTGGCGATCCAGGCCGACCCGCTCCAGGGGGCGCGGCCGGCGACGGCGCCGGCCAGCACGCCGAGCAGCGCGGCGAGGAACCACAGCGGGACCACGTTCTGGGTCGCGACCCAGCCGGCGCCGGCGCCGAGCGCCCCGCCCTTGACGAGCCCGAACACGAGCTTGACCGGCACGGGCAGCCCGCGCCGGCCCGCCGGCTTCGCCGGGGCCGCCTTCCCTGTGCCTTCCGCCATCTTGTTCCACCTCCGCGGGACCGCACGCCGGTCCTCGCCGACCTTGTCCGCCGGCGCGTTCCTCAGGTACCATACGCCCCCGGCTCGGGGCAAGGCCCGGGCCGCAGGTGCGGCCGAGAGATGCGGGATTCCTGGACGGTCCTGGCGGCGCTGGCGGTCGGCTCCGCGTGCGGTTGCCCGCGCAACGGCGAGCCGCCCGCGCAGGTCGCCGCCGGCGATTCGGACGACGGCGCATCCGTCGCGCCGACCGCTCCGGATGCGGGGGTCGCGGCGGATGCACCGCCTCCGCCTCCCCCCGTCGCGCCCCTGCCCGACTCCTTCCATTTCGTCCCCCAGGTCGGCCACGCCGGGCCGGTCTGGGCCGTCCCGCTCGGCGACGGTCGCGCGCTCGGCATCGATTCCGCCGGACAGGCCGGCTGGTGGACCGGCTTCACGCTCGCCGGTCCCGTGCGGCAGGCATCCCGGCGACACCTGCCGCTCGGCGGCGTCACCGCGGTGGCGTACGGCGGGCCGGCCGCCGCGCCGCGGGTCGCGATCGGCACCGCGGACGGCGCCGTGTACGCGTGGCGCCCCGCGCCGGACGGCGCGGGCGACGACCCGCCGCTCCGCAGCGCAGGCTCGCTGTCGCGGGCGATCTCGGCGCTGGCCGTCGCCCCCGACCTCGAACGGATCGCCGCCGGCGCGGTCTCGGGAACGGTCCGCATGCTGGACGCGGACGGCACGGTCCTCTGGACGCGGGACCGCGACCACGGCGAGCCAATCGCCGACCTCGCGTTCTCGCCCGACGGCGCGCGGCTCGCCGGCGCCTGCGCCGACGGCACGGTCACCGTCTGGAGCGCCGCCCGCGGCACCCCCCTCGCCTCGCTGCCCCACGACGGCCCGGTGACGGCCGTCGCCTGGTCGCCCGACGCGGCGCGGCTCGCCGCGGGCACCGCGACGCGCGAACTCCGCCTCTGGGCCGGGAATCCGCCGCTCGAGGTCGCGCGGCGCAGGGGCTTCGCCCAGGCCGTGACCCGGCTCGCCTTCACGCCGGACGGCGCCGGTCTCGTCGCCGCCGACGAACTCGGCGAGGTCCACCTCCTCGACGCCGAAACCCTCGAAGGAGCCGCGCTCGGGGACCGCGCGCGGTTCCCCTGCACCCGCGAGCCGCGGAACTGCTTCCCGTCGCGCGAGGGACCGCTGCGCAGCCTGGCGTTCGATCCGGACAACGCCCTGGTGCTGGGCGGCGCCGACGGCTCGATCCGCCGGCTGGACCTCGCCGCCGGCCTCCGCGCGACCAGTCCCGCGGCCGAAGTCGTGCCGCTCTCGCTGGCGGCGACGCCCGACGGCGAGGAACTGGTGGTCGGCCTGACGGACGGCACGCTGGTCTGGCTGGGCGCGGAGGACGGACGCGAGCGCCGCCGCGCGCGGGCCCACGACGACGGCGTCACCGGCCTCGCGTTCGACGCGCACGGCCGGCTGCTCACCGCCAGCCTGGACGGGACGGTGGCCGTCTGGCCGAAGGGCGCCGCCGAACCCTCCCAACGGCTCGACGACCACCACGGACCCGTGAGCTGCCTGGCAGTCTCGGCGGACGGCGCCCGGGCGGCGACGGGCGCGGTCGATGGCGCGATCCTCGTCTGGGACGCCACGGATGCGGAGCTGCGTCCGGCGGCGAATCTCGCCGGGCACGTGTCGCGCGTCCTCGACCTGGCGTTCGGGGACGACGCGACGCTGCTCTGGAGCGGCGGTCTGGACCGCGCGGTCCAGCAATGGAACCTCGCCCGCCGGCGGGCGGCCTGGTCCCGGCCGCTCGATCTGCGCTCCGCGCCGACCCGGCTGCTCGCGCACGACGGCGCGGCGCTCGTCGGCGACGCGGACGGCAACCTGCAGCGCATCGGCCCCGGTCGGGCGGCCGGCGGAACCCCGGTGCGCTGCGCCGGACCGGTGGCGGACCTGGCGCCCGATCCGGAGCGGCCGGACGCGGCGCTGGCGGCCTGCGGCGACGGCTCGCTGCTCCGCCTCACGGCGACCGCGACCGCGGACGGCGCGACGTGGAGCGTGGACGGCGAGCCGCGGCGGCTGGAACACGACGCGGCGGCCGCAATCGTGCCGGGACGCGACGGCCGGTGGTACGTCGCCGGCGAGTCGATCACCGCGCTCGACGCGGCCGGGACCGGCGTGCGGTGGCGGACCTGGTTCGGCCCGGGCGGCTCGACGACCTGCACGGCCGACGACCGGTTCGGCGTCGCCGGCGACGGTGCGCGGTGGGTCGGATACTCGGACGGCCGGGCCGTGCGCGGCGCGGAGGACCCCGCCGTGGCCCTGCGGAGCCTCGACGCGGCCGACCGGACGGCGCGTTGAGCCGGTGCGCGTGGAGGGTTCCCGGAAGGGCATGGATCGGAGTATGAAGGCAATCGTCGCCCGCCTCGCCGGGCGGGGCCGGGGCGCGAGGGGACGGCCCGCCGGTCGGAAGACCGGAGCGCAGGGGCAGCGGAGCGGAAAGGAGCGTTCGAGATGATCCGTCTGAGCATCGCGGAGCGCAGCGGCCAGCCGAAGCTGTTCACGTTTCCCAAGGACGACATCACCATCGGACGCGCGCAAGGCAACGACGTGATCCTCCCGCGCAACAACATCTCCAAACGGCACACCCGCATCTTCCGCCGGCAGGGCAAGCTGGTCGTCCGCGACCTCGACTCCACGAACGGCACGTTCCTCAACGGACGCCGCATCCACGACGACGAGGTGCTGCACGCCGGCGACCGGATCTTCCTCGCCGACTTCGTGCTGATCATCGAAGAGGACGAGAACGCCGCGACCCCGGTGCCGCCGGAGCTGAAGGCGGCCGCGCCGCCGCCGCTGCCGCCGGAGGACATGGAGTCGCTGTCCGAGGCCGAGGCGGAACCGCTCGACGAGCCGGAAGGCCGACCGACGATCGCGGCCGAGGAACCGGCGGAAGTGCAGCTCAGCGCCGCGGACCTGCACACCGCCCCGCCGGACATGGTGCTGTCCGACTTGGCAAAGGCCGCCGCCCGGCGCGCCGCGATCGCCCCGGAACCGGACCTGCCCCCCGGCCCGCCGATGCCGCTGCGGCAGGCGCCCGCTCCCGTCGAGACCCCGGCTCCGTCCCGGCCGTCCCGCGGCGCCCCGTCGCCCGCGGCCCCCGCGCCGGCGCGCCGCACGCCGGAAGCCGTCCCGGCCGAACCGACGCCCGCCCGGGGACGCGGCGGACGCGGCGCGGCACCGGTCGAGCGACGACCGGAGCCGCTGCCGATCCCCCCGGAGCCGGACGAGGCCGGACTCGAGGAGCCCACCCCGCCGCCGGCGGAACGCGCCGCCCCCGCCGCCGGACGGGGCCGACCGCGAACGGCGGCGGAGTCGGCGCCCCCCTCCGAGCCGCGGCGCGAGCCGCGACCCGAACCGCGACCCGAACCGCGTCCCGAACCGCGACCCGAACCGAAGCCCTCGCCGCAACCGGCCGCCGCACCGCGCAGCACCTCGCAGCCGGCGCGCGCGACCGCCAGGCCGGCGCCGGGCGGCCGTCCGGCCCCCGCGGCGGGACCGGCGCCGGGAAAGGCCGGCGCCGGTCCGCTCTCGGAGAGCCAGGTCCGGGAACGGCTGCTCACGCGCGCCAACGACATCGCGCCGCTCAAGGACGCGGAGCCGGCGGTCTTCGGAGATCACGACCTGCAAGGCCGCATCAAGAGCGCGCTGCTCGACGAACTCGCGATCCTCGAGGCCGAAGACCTCCTGGACCCGGGCCTCGACCGCGACGGCCTCGTCGAGGAAATGACCCAGGCCCTCTTCGGCCTCGGACCGTTCCCCCGTCTCGCCGCCGACGAAGGGGTGGAATCGTTCGTGGCGTACCCCGACGGGACCTGCTTCGAACGGCGCGGCGGGCACTGGGCCCGGGCCGCGCTCGGCATTCCGTCCGCGCTGCTCCCGCTGCTGGCCCGACGCCTCGTCGCCGGCCTGCCCGGATGCACGCCGGCCGGCGCCGCCGAGACGTTCCGCGGCCGGCACCCGGAGCTGGCCGGCATGGAGGTCACCGGCGCCCTGGGCGGATCGAGCCTCGGCGGCCCCGTCGTCCGCCTCGACCGCTCCCCGGCCCTCGCGGACGACCTCGAACACCTGGCGGACGCCGGGATGCTGTCGATGCCGATGGTGACCTTCCTGCGCCTGTGCCTCGAGACGCACCAGACGCTGGCGGTGGCCGGCCCGCAACGCTCGCACCGCACGGCACTGCTCCGGGCGCTGGTCGCGTCCCTTCCCGCCGAGCGCCGCGTCGTCTGGGTCGCCGACCCGGCGGGCGCCGGCCCGCCCGCCGCGCGGGCGCTCGTCGTGCGCCTGCAACCTCCGTCGGTCGGCGAATCGCTGCTGGCGGAGTCCGACGACGCCGACCGCGGTCTCGGGGAACTGGTCCAGTGCCTGCAGCCGGACCTGCTGGTGGTCGAGCGGACCGATGCGGCGCGCGACGTGCCGCTGGTCCGCGCCGTGCGCGCGCGGCTCGGTTCGGTCGTGCTGGGGGTCGAGGCCGACCGCTGGGAGCCGCCGGTGCCCGGGGAGCCCGGCAAGGGCGATGCCCCGGCGCGACCGTCGGCGCCGGGCGTGGATCCGCGGCTCGCGGCCTGCACGGACGTCGTCGCCGAACTGCTGCCGATCGTCGACGGCAGCGTCCGCATGCTGCGGATCGCGGAACGGGCCGCCGACACCGGGGACCCGTTCGTGCTCAACACGATTTTCGAGTACCTCCACGGCGGCCCCGGAGAGCCGGGCGAGTACAAGGCGACCCGCACCGTCCCGCGGTTCCTCGAACGGCGCAAGGCGCGCGGCAAGCGCATCGATGCCACGCTGTTCCAGGGGTGAGACTTCCATGCGGACCCTCGTCGTGCCGATCGAGAAACCCGATGACCTCAACCTCGTCTTCGGCCAGTCGCACTTCGTGCGGACGGTCGAGGACCTCTGCGAGGCGGTCGCGACCTCGGCCCCGAACGCCAAGTTCGGCCTCGCCTTCTGCGAGGCTTCCGGCAAGCGACTGGTGCGGCACGCCGGCACCGACCCGGAACTGGAACAACTCGCCGTGCGGAACATGGAGCGGATCGGCGCCGGCCACACCTTCCTGCTCCTCCTGGGGAACCTGTTCCCGATCCACGTGCTGCGGGCGATCCGCGAGGTGCCCGAGGTCTGCCGCATCTTCTGCGCCACGGCGAACCCGGTCCAGGTCGTCCTGGCGGAAACCGAGCAGGGTCGCGGCGTGCTGGGCGTGATCGACGGCGGCGCGCCGCGGGGCGTCGAGGGCCCCGAGGACGCGCGCGACCGCCACGACTTCCTCCGCAAGATCGGCCTGAAGGCCTGAGCCTCCCGCCTCGGCCGAGACCCGCCCCCACGCCGTTCCGCCGCGCCCGGCCCGGACCCGCCCGAGCCGCGTCGAAACCCGCAAAGATACGGCTTGACGATCTCCGCTCCGCCCCCTCAAACTAACGTCAGGTCGGGTGTCGCCGCAGCTGCCGTTGCAGCGGCGTCTTCGGCGACGACGGCGGCGGCGTTCCGGAGCATCCCCGCCGCGAGACGCTGGGGTGCCCGGAGAAGGAGGCGATTCGTATGCGTCGTTCTCTCAACTCGTGGCTGGTGCTGCTGGTTTCGATCCTCGGCCTTGCGGCCTGCGGCGGCGCGGGCACCTCCGGAGCCGACACCGGCCAGACCTGCACCTCGAACGAGGACTGCGACGGCGGCCTGTGCATCGGCGGCCGTTGCGTGGTGATCGGCGCCGACGGCGACGGCGATCTGGACATCCCGGGCGCCGACGGCGACCTGGACATCCCGGGCGCCGATGCCGACGCCGACGCCGACACCGACACGGCCGGCGAGGCCGAGGTGCTGCCGGAGGTCCCGCCGGACACCTCGCTCACCGACACCGACGGCGACACGATCCCCGACGACATCGAAGGGTGGGACGACCTGGACGGCGACACCCTCCCCAACGCCCGCGACGACGATTCCGACGGGGACGACATTCCGGACGCGGTCGAGGCGGGGGACGCGGACCCCCGGACGATGCCCGCCGACTCCGACCACGACGGCACCCCGGACTTCCTCGACCTCGACGCCGACAACGACGCGATCTCCGATGCCGACGAATGGCTGACCGACGTGGACGGGGACACGATCCCGGCCTATCGCGACTTCGACTCGGACGGCGACGGGATCTTCGACAACCTGGAGGCCGGCGACGCCGACCCGGCCACCTCGCCGCGGGACAGCGACGGCGACATGACTCCCGACTACCTCGACCTCGACTCCGACGGCGACCTCATCTCGGACGCCCACGAGTCGCTGGTCGATACCGACGAGGACGGGATTCTCGATTTCCTCGATCCGGACTCGGACAACGACGGGGTGCCGGACCGCGACGAGGCGGGGGACGCCGACCTGGCGACGCCGCCGGCGAACTGCGACGGCGATGCGCTGCCGAACTACCGCGACACCGACTCGGACAACGACGGCGTGCGGGATCTCGACGAGCTCTCCCTGCATCACACCGACCCGTGCCGCGCGGACACCGACGGGGACACGGTGACGGACCTGATCGAGATCGCGTACGGAAGTCCGCCGACGGACCCGACGGATTCGCCGCGGGAGCGCGGCGACTTCGTCTTCATCGAGCCGTACCGGAGCGACCCGGAACCCTGGGTGGACACGCTGGTCTTCTCCACGGCGTTGCAGAAGGCCGACGTGTACTTCCTGGTGGACTGCACCGGCTCGATGGGCGGCGAGATCAGCGCCCTGCGCTCGTCGATCAGCTCGACCGTGATTCCCGGCATCATCGCCGCGATTCCCGATTCGTGGACCGGCGTGGGGTACTTCGATGACTACCCGGTGATCCCGTACGGCGACCCCGGCTGGGGCGACGTCTCGTACCGCAACCTCCAGAACCTGACGTCGGACGCGGCCGCGGCCCAGACCGCGGCCAACAGCCTGGCCACGCACAACGGGTACGACGGTCCGGAGAGCAACGTCGTGGCGCTCTACACGGTGGCCAGCGGAGACCCGTCGCGGACCTTGCCGACGCAACCGGCCCGGTCGTGCCCCGCGGGTCGCATCGGCTATCCGTGCTTCCGGCCCGACGCGGTGCGGGTGATCGTGCACATCACGGATGCGCCGTATCACAACGGTCCGGGCGGCTCCGATCCCTACCCGGCCACGGTGGGCGGCGTGACACCCCCGACCTACGCCCAGGCGCGCGACGCCCTGGTGGCGGCGGGGATCAAGGTCATCGGCGTGCATTCCGATACCTGGAGCACGAACGCGCAGGACATCCAGTTGGCGCGCGACACGGGCGCCGTCGACTCCGCGGGCAACCCGCTCGTCTACAACATCCCGGGCACGGGGACGGGACTCGGCACCCAGGTGATCAACGCGGTGCGGACGCTCGCCAACAACGTACCGATCCGCGTCGATGCGCGGTTCGTCGACAATCCGGCCGACGCCGTCGACACCCGTACCGCGTTCCTCGACTATCTCGAGACGAACACTTCGGGGCGGACGATCCACGATCCGGCGACCGACACGGATCGGGTGTGCACGACGCTTCCTTCCGCCGACTCCGACGGCGACGGGCATCCCGACTACTTCCCGTCGCTGTTGCCGGGGACGAGCGTCTGCTGGGACATCCACGTCAAGCGCAACGAGACGGTTCCGGCCACGGCCGACGCGCAGATCTTCCGCGCCACGATCAACGTGATCGGCGACCTGTTCACGCCGCTCGACTCGCGCGACATCTTCTTCCTCGTGCCGCCCGAGATCCAGGGCTCGCAGTAGCCCCGGCCACGGGGGGGAGGAGGTCCGATCGGTGGACGGAGCGGAACGAACGGTTCGGATCGCGTGCTGGTGCGCGTCACTCCTCGCCGCGGCGGGATGCGGGGCCGCTCCGATCGACCGCCCCGACACCAGCGGCGCCTGCTCGTCGAACGCCGACTGCGACGGCGGCCTCTGCCTCGGCGGGCGCTGCGTCGGCCCGGGAGGCGACGGCGACGGAGGACTCGACCTCCCCGAGGCGGACGCCGACACGGCCGGCGAGGCCGAGGTACTGCCGGAGGTTCCGCCGGACACCTCGCTCGCCGACACCGACGGCGACACGATCCCCGACGACATCGAGGGGTGGGACGACCTCGACGGCGACACCCTCCCCAACGCCCGCGACGAGGATTCCGACGGGGACGACATCCCGGACGCGGTCGAGGCCGGGGACGCCGACCTCCGGACCATGCCCGCCGACTCCGACCACGACGGCACCCCGGACTTCCTCGACTTCGACACCGACAACGACACGATCTCCGATGCCGAGGAATGGCTGGCCGACCCGGACGGCGACACCCTCCCCAACTACCGCGACTTCGACTCGGACGGCGACGGCATCTTCGACAACCTGGAGGCCGGCGACGCCGACCCGGCCACCCCGCCCCGCGACTCCGACGGCGACACGGTTTTCGACTACCTCGACCTCGATTCCGACGGCGACCTCATTTCCGACGCCCACGAATCGATCCTCGACACCGACGGCGACACCGTGAAGGATTACCTGGACCTCGACGCGGAGAACGACGGGGTGCCGGACCGCGACGAGGCGGGCGACGCCGACCTGGCGACGCCGCCGGCGAACTGCGACGGCGATGCACTGCCGAACTACCGCGACACCGACTCGGACAACGACGGCGTGCGGGATCTCGACGAGATCTCTTTGCACCATACCGATCCCTGCGAGGCGGACACGGACGGGGACACGGTGACCGACCTGGTGGAGATCGCGTACGGCAGCCCGCCGACCGACCCGCGGGACTCGCCGCGCGAGCGGGGGGACTTCGTCTTCATCGAACCGTACCGCAGCGACCCGGACCCGTGGGTCGACACGCTGGTCTTCTCCACGGCATTGCAGAAGGCCGACGTCTACTTCCTGGTGGACACGACGGGGTCGATGACCGGAGAGATCCTGCAGCTCCGGTCCTCGATCAGCACGGCGGTGATTCCCGGGATCATCGCCGCGATCCCGGATTCGTGGACCGGCGTGGGCCACTTCGACGACTATCCGGTGGCGCCGTACGGCGATTCGGGCTACGGCGACGTGTCGTACCGGAACCTCCAGAGCCTGACCTCGGACGCCGCGGCGGCCCAGACCGCGGCCAACAGCCTGGCCACGCACTACGGCTACGACGATCCGGAGAGCCACGTCGTGGCGCTGTGGACGGTCGCCACGGGAGACCCGTCGCGGACGCTGCCGCGGCAGGGGGCCCGCTCCTGCGCCGCGGGGCGGATCGGCTATCCCTGCTTCCGCCCGGATGCGGTCCGGGTGATCGTGCTGATCACGGACGCGCCGTACCACAACGGCCCCGGGGGGGCGAACCCGTACTCGGCCACGGTGGGCGGCGTGACCCCGCCGACCTATGCCCAGACCCGCGACGCCCTGGTCGCGGCGAACATCAAGGTCATCGGCGTGCACTCGGACACCTGGAGCACCAACGCGCACGACGTGCAGTTGGCGCGCGACACGGGCGCCGTCGACTCTGCCGGCAACCCGCTGGTCTACAGCATCCCCGGCACGGGGACGGGGCTCGGCGCGCAGGTCATCAACGCCGTGCAGACGCTCGCCAACAACGTGCCGATCCGCGTGGACGCGCAGTTCATCGACGACCCGGCCGACGCCGTCGACACCCGCACCGCGTTCCTCGACTACCTCGAAACCAACACCTCGGGGCGCATGATCCACGACCCGGCGACCGACACCGATCGGCGATGCACGACGATCGCCTCCGCCGACTCCGACGGCGACGGACATCCCGACTACTTCCCGTCGCTGCTCCCGGGGACGAGCGTCTGCTGGGACATCCACGTCCGGCGCAACGAGACGGTTCCGGCCACGGCCGACGCGCAGATCTTCCGCGCCACGATCCACGTGATCGGCGACCTGTTCACGCCGCTCGATTCGCGCGACATCTTCTTCCTCGTGCCGCCCGAGATCCAGGGCTCGCAGTAGTGTCGGGATCGCTGCCGCGCCGGCGGTCGCGCCGGGGGAGGTCCGAACCATGAGACACCGCAAGACGCTGGGGTTCGTCACGTTCGCCCTGCTCGCCCTCGCGGCCGGCCTGCGCTGCGGCGGCGGAACGGACGACGCCGCGGACACGGGCGCCTGCACGACCAACGACGACTGCCCGGGCGGCGTCTGCGTCGGCGGCCGCTGCCTGCCGATCGGCGCCGACGCCGACGCGGACCTCGACGTTCCCGGCGCGGACGCGGACGGCGCCGCGGACGCCGACGCCGCCGGCGACGCCGACGGGGAAACCTGGCCCGAGGTGCTGCCGGAAGTCCCGCCGGATACCTCGCTCACCGACACGGACGGCGATACGATCCCCGACGACCTCGAAGGATGGGACGACCTCGACGGCGATACCCTGCCCAACGCCCGCGACGACGATTCCGACGACGACGACATCCCGGACGCCGTCGAGGCGGGGGACGCGGACCTCCGGACGATGCCCGCCGACTCCGACCACGACGGCACGCCGGATTTCCTCGACTTCGACAGCGACAACGACGCGATCCCGGACGCCGACGAGTGGCTGGTGGACCCGGACGGCGACGGCATGCCGGCCTACCGCGACTTCGACTCGGACGGCGACGGCATCTTCGACAACCTGGAGGCCGGCGACGCCGACCCCGCCACCCCGCCCCGCGACTCCGACACCGACGGCTCGCCCGACTTCCTCGACCTCGACTCGGATGGCGATTTCATCTCCGACGCCCACGAGTCGCTCGTCGATACCGACGGCGACACCGTGATGGACTGCCTGGACCTCGACTCGGACGACGACGGGGTGCCGGACCGCGACGAGGCGGGGGATGGGGACCTCGCGACGCGGCCGGCGGACTGCGACGGGGATACCCTGCCGAACTACCGCGACACCGATTCGGACAACGACGGCCTGCGGGATCTCGACGAGCGGACGATCCACCACACCGACCCCTGCCTGGACGACACGGACGGCGACGGCGTGAGCGACCTGATCGAGATCTCCTACGGCAGCGGCGCGACCGATCCGTCGGACTCGCCCCGCACCCGCGGCGACTTCGTGTTCATCGTCGAATACTCCGCGCCGCCCGGCGCCCCGATCCCCCCGGATCCGCTCCGCGACACGCTCTCGTTCGCCACGGACCTCCAGAAGGCCGACGTCTACATCGCGGTCGATACCTCGGGCTCGATGACCGGCGAGATCGCCAACCTGCGCAGCGGACTGCGCACGATCATCGTGCCGCGCGTCGCCGCCCGAATCCCCGACGTCCAGTTCGGCGTGGGGCGGTTCGAGGACTGCCCCGGCGCGGGTTGCAGCAACGCGATGAACAACCTCCAGGACATCACGCCGACGATCTCGCTGGTCCAGGCCGCGCTGGATTCGATGACCAGCACCTGCGGCGGCACCGAGCCGTACATCGACATGCTGTGGCTGCTGGCCACCGGCAACACCAGCAGCTACACCACGTCGGACGTCCGCCCGCGCCCGCGCCGCTGCACCGACGCGAGCACCATCGGCTGGCCCTGCTTCCGCCCCGACGCGGTCAAGATCATCATCCAGTGCGGCGACGAAAACGCGACGCAGTCCTGCGCCGGCCGCTCGGTGACCACCGCCACCTCCGCGATGAACGCCCAGCACATCAAGTTCATCGGGATCAACTCGGGGAGTTCGCGGCCGGGCTTCGAGCAGGTGGCCAACGCGACCGGGTCGGTCGACGCGACGACCGGCCGCCCGCTGGTCTTCGACATCAACGCGGACGGCACCGGCCTCTCCGATACGGTCGTGGATGCGGTGGAGGCGCTCTCCCGGAACGTTCCGATCCGCGTGGATGCGATTCCGAGCGACGACCCGCGCGATGCGGTGGACGCCGTGGCCGCGTTCCTCGACTACATGGAGACGAACACCAGCGGCGCCACCGTGATGGGGCGTGTCTGCACGAGCGGTCTCACGGCCGCCGACGGCAACGGCGACGGCCACCCCGACTACTTCCCCCGCGTCTTCCCCGGAACCAGCGTCTGCTGGGACATCGTCCCGAAGTCGAACGTGTCGGTCCCCGCAACCGAGGAGCCCCAGATCTTCCGCGCGGTGATCGATGTCCTGGGCGACGGCTACACGCCGCTCGACCAGCGCGACGTCTACTTCCTCGTCCCCCCCGTCATCCCCGGCTCGCAGTAGTCCGAACGCCGGGCTCGCTCCCGGCCGGTTCCGGCCCGCGCTTGACAGTCGCCGACCCCGATGGTGTCATCGGCGGCCGGTGGAATTCCGGGGAGAAAGGCCCCGCCGAACGCATGCCGACCCCCGCCCGTCCCACGATCCCCGTCGCGCTCTCCGCGCGCCATGCGCACCTGTCCCAGGAGCACGTCGAGGCGCTGTTCGGGAAGGGACACCGCCTGACCCCGCTGGCCGACCTGTCCCAGCCCGGCCAGTTCGCCTGCCGCGAAACGATCGAGGTCGTCGGCCCCCGACGCTCCATTCCGGGCGTCCGCGTCCTCGGGCCGGCGCGCCCGGCCAGCCAGGTCGAACTGTCGTTCACCGACGGCATCGTGCTCGGGCTCAACCTCCCCGTCCGCCTGTCCGGCGACACCCGGGGCAGCCCCGGCGCGCACCTGATCGGCCCGCGGGGCGCGGTGCGGCTGACCGAGGGGCTGATCGTCGCCGCCCGGCACATCCACTGCTCCCCCGACGACGCCCGCCGCTTCGGCCTCGCCGACCGGCAGAAGGTCTACGCGCGCTTCCCGGGACCGCGCGGGCTCCTGTTCGACGAGGTGCTGGTGCGCGTCGATCCGGCCTTCCGCACCGAGCTGCACCTCGACACCGACGAGGGCAACGCCGCCGGCATCCGGAGCGGAGCGACCGTCGAGATCGTGACCAGCCTGTGCCGCGACCTGTGCGGCCTGCAGGCCTGCCCGATCGCGCCGGGCGTGCGCGACGGCGCGTCGCAGCCGTTCTGCGGCTTCACCGAGCGGGGCGACGTCAGTTTCTTCCGCCACTGACGGCGGGCGAGGGGTCCGGGCGTGGACGAACGCGAGCGCGAGCAGGTGATCCGGCAGGTCGTCGACGCGGTGCTGGCCCGCCTGGGGTCGTCCGCGGCGCCGCCGGCCCTCCCGGCCCGCCGGTCGGTCCTCCTCCTGCTGCCTGCGGCCCCGCGGCGCCTGCCGGAGCTGGCCGCGGAGGTCGCCCGCGCGCGCGCCGCCGGACACGCCGTGCGCACGGTCACCTGGCCCGCCGTGCTGCGGGAGATCGACCGGGCAGGGCTGCGCGACCGGTTCGAGCCCGGACTGGTCGACGCCGCGCAGCCCGGCCTGGTCGAGGCGCTCCGCTCGAGCGGGCCCGGCGAACTGGTCGTCGTCGCGGGGCTCGGGTTCGCCGCCGCCCGGCGGCTCGTCGAACTCCAGGACGACGACCCGCTGGTCCGCCTCGCCGTCCAGGCCCTGCTCGGCGGCGGCACCGTGCTGGCGGCCGTCGATGAGCTGACGCCGCGCGCTCCGGCGGCGGCGGGCGAGCTGACCCGGCGGGCCGACGAGCTGCGCCGGGACCTCGAACGGCTCGGCATCGCGCCGGTGACGGGCGGCGAGTGGGAGGAGCGGCTCGGGCGCGCCGCGGCCGCCGCCACCACCGCGGCCCGCTCGGTCGGCGGCCTGCTGTCCGAGGAGGACGTGCGGCGGTTCTGGGAGGCGGGCGAGCGGCGGCTGGTGCTGCCGCCGCGGACGATCGTCACCCCGCTGGCGCGCTCCCGCGCCGCGGCGCTGGGGCTCGAGCTGGTCGAGAAAGGAAGCTGAGATGTTCCTGGCCAGAGTCGTGGGCAACGTGGTCAGCACGCGCAAGGTGGAAAAACTCACCGGCGTCAAGCTGCTGGTGGTCGAGCCGGTCGATTTCGCGAAGCAGGAACCGGACGGCAAGCCGCTCGTCGCGATCGACTCGGTCGGCGCCGGCGAGGGCGAGATCGTGCTGGTGGTCCAGGGCAGCTCGGCCCGGCTCACCGAGACGACGAAGGACGCGCCGGTCGATGCGACGATCATGGGCATCGTCGACCACGTCGAGTTCCAGGGCCGGCGGACGTTCACGAAGTGAGCGGCGGCGGAGGGGTTCTGAGCGATGACGATTCCGACCGACGAGGGGCAGATCGCGCGACTGGTCGACGAGGTGGTCCGGCGGCTCCGGGACCGCCTCCCGGCGTCCGCGCCGACGTCCGGCCCCGCCCCGTCGGGGGCGCCGGCGACCACACCGGCGCGCGGCGCGGCGGCGCCCGACGAGGGGGTGTTCGACACGATCGACCAGGCGGTGAAGGCCGCCACGACGGCGTATCGCGAGTTCAGCCTGGTCAGCCTGCGCCACCGCCAGCACTTCCTCGAGGCGATGCGCCGGGCCGCCATCGACGAGGCGGAGTCGCTGGCCCGGGAGATGGCGCAGGAGACCGGGCTCGGCCGGGCCACCGACAAGGTCCAGAAGATCCTGCTGGCGGCGCGCAAGACGCCGGGGATCGAGGACCTGCTGCCGCTGGCCTACACCGGGGACGACGGCCTGACGCTGGTCGAGCCGGCGCCCTACGGGGTGGTCGGCGCGATCACGCCGACGACCAACGCCGCCGAGACCGTGATCTGCAATTCGATCGGCGCAATCGCCGCCGGCAACGCGATCGTCTTCAACCCCCACCCGGGCGCGGCCGGCGTGTCGAACCGCACCGTCCGGCTGCTCAACGCGGCGATCCGCGAGGCCGGCGGGCCCGCGACGCTGGTCTGCTCGGTGGCCCGCCCGACCCTCGAGACCTCCGCCGGCCTGATGAAACACCCCGGCATCCGCATGCTGGTGGTCACCGGCGGCGGCGAGGTGGTCAAGCTCGCGATGACCTCCGGCAAGAAGTGCATCGCCGCCGGCCCCGGCAACCCGCCGGTGATCGTCGACGACACGGCGAACCTGTCGAAGGCGGCCCGGCACGTCGTCGACGGCGCCAGCTTCGACAACAACATCCTCTGCATCGCCGAAAAGGAGGTCTTCGTCTTCGACAGCGTCGCGGACCGGTTCCTCGCGGAACTCCAGGCCCACGGCGCGTTCCTCGTTTCGCCCCCCCAGCTCGCCCGCCTCACCGAGACGCTCGTCGAACCGGGCGAACCGTTCCCCCACCCGAACGGGAAGTACCCGCATCCGAAGAAGGCGTTCGTCGGCAAGGACGCGGCGGTGCTGCTCCAGGCCGCGGGGATCCAGGCGCCGCGCGAGGTGCGGCTGGTCGTCGGCGAGACGACCTTCGAACACCCGCTCGTCCACGCCGAGATGCTGATGCCGATCCTCCCCGTCGTGCGGGCCCGGGACCTCGACGAGGCGCTGTCGTTCGCGATCCGCGCCGAGCACGGTTTCCGCCACACCGCGATCATGCACTCGGAGAGCGTCTCCAACATGAGCCGCGTCGCCCGCGAGATCGAAACCACGATCTTCGTCAAGAACGCCCCGTCCTATGCCGGGCTGGGGTTCGGCGGCGAGGGGTTCGCGACCTACAGCATCGCGGGACCGACCGGCGAAGGGCTCACCTCGCCGCGCAGCTTCACCCGGCAGCGCCGGTGCGTGCTGGCCGGCGCGTTCCGGATCGTCTAGGAGGCGAGCCCGGTGCCCGAGCCGACCCGCGACCAGATCCTCGCCCGCGTCCGCGACGCCGGCGTCGTCGGCTCCGGCGGCGGCGGGTTTCCGACGCACGTCAAGCTCGAAGCGCGGGTCGAGGTCGTGATCGCCAACGGCGCGGAATGCGAGCCGCTGGTGCGGGGCGACCGGCAGGAGATGGCCGAGCGCCCCGCCGAACTGCTCCGTGGCCTGCGGCTGGCGCTGGCTGCCACCGGCGCCCGCCGCGGCGTCGTGGGGCTCAAGGCGAAGTACGAAACCGCCGTCGAGCGGCTGACCGAAACGATCCGCCGGCAACGCCTCGAGGATCGGATCTCGCTGCACCTGCTGGAGAACTTCTATCCGGCGGGCGACGAATTCGTGCTGGTCCGCGAAGTCCTCGGACGCGCGATCCCCGAGTTCGGACTGCCGCTCGACGTCGGCGCCGTCGTCAGCAACGTCTCCACGCTGCTCGATGTCGCCGCCGCGGTCGACGCCGGCCGCCCGGTGACGCACCGCCTGGTGACGGTCACCGGCGCGGTGCGCGAGCCCTCCACCTTCCGCGTGCCGCTCGGCACGCCGCTCGGCGAACTGGTCGCCGCGGCGGGCGGACCCGTCGAGCCGCGGACCCGACTCATCTCCGGCGGTCCGATGATGGGCGCCCTGGCGAACGGCGACGACCAGCCGGTGACCAAGACCACCGGCGCGGTGCTGGTGCTGCCCGAGCATCATCCGGTGGTGCAGCGCCGACTGCGCGACGCCAGGCGGCAACTGCACCTGACCCGCGCGGCGTGTCTCAAGTGCATGATCTGCACCGAGGTCTGCCCCCGGAACCTGCTCGGACACCGCCTGTACCCCGACCGGCTGATGCGCAGCCTGGCCGCCGGCGTGACCGAGGACCTCGCGGCGTTCGTCGGATCGTACCTCTGCTCCGAGTGCGGCCTGTGCGCGACCTACGGCTGCGTCATGGGCCTGGACCCGGCCTACGTCAACCGGATGATGAAGGCGAAGCTGGCGGCGGCCGGCGTGCCGCGACCGGCGCCGGCGACGAAGCCGGAGCGGGTCTTCGGCCCGCTGCGCCGCGTGCCGCTCCCGCGGCTCGTGGCGCGGCTCGGCCTGATACCCTACGACCGCCCGGCGCCGATCCGGCCGTTCGATCGCCGCCTCGCCCGGCTCGTCGTGCCGCTCCGGCAGCACGCCGGCGCGCCGGCCCGGCCCGTCGTCCGGCCGGGCGAGCGGGTGGCCGAGGGAACGCTGCTCGGGGAGATTCCGGAGGGGAAGCTCGGCGCGCGCGTGCACGCCGGCGCCGCCGGCCGCGTGGTCGAGGTCACCGACGCCGCGGTGACGATCGAGGTGGAGTGAGCCGTGCCTTCGATGAACTGTCCCGACCCGACCCAGGAAGCCATGCCGGTGGAGCGGCTCGAGCCGGAGCCGCTCGCCGTGGGCTGCGTGGAGACGAGCAGCATCGCCCGGGGCCTCGAGGCCGCCGACGCGATGCTCAAGGCGGCCGAGGTGCGCCTGCTGGCCTGCAACCCGGTCTGCCCGGGCAAGTACGTGGTGCTGGTGGGCGGGCTCGTGGCCGAGGTCACCGCCTCCGTGCGGGCCGGCGAGGCGGCGGCGGCCGACACGCTGACCGACGCGATCGTGATCCCCAACGTGCACCGGCAGGTGTTCGACGCCTTCACCGCCTCCTCGTCCTTCGACGGGATCGCGGCGCTGGGGATGATCGAGACGTTCAGCGTCCCGGCCGCGATCGTCGCCGGCGACCAGGCGGCCAAGAGCGCGAAGGTCGACCTGCTGGAGATCCGCCTGGCGCGGGCGCTGGGCGGCAAGGCGTACGTGCTGCTGACCGGCGAGGTGGCGGCGGTCCGCGCGGCGCTCGAGGCGGGCGCGCGGGCCGCGGCACAGAACGGGTTGCTGCTCGGGACGACGCTGATTCCGGCGCCGCATCCCGACCTGGTCCAGAAGCTGCTGTAGGCGTCGAGCGCGGGGAGCACGGCGATGGGCGAGGCGCTGGGGATGATCGAGACGCGGGGGCTGATCGGGTCGATCGAGGCCGCCGACGCGGCGCTCAAGGCCGCCCCCGTGTTCCTCGAACGAAAACTGCGGGCCGGCGGCGCCCTGGTCACGGTGTTCCTGCGCGGCGAGACCGCGGCGGTCCAGGCCGCGGTCGAGGCGGGGGCGCGCGCGGCTGCCGGCGTCGGCCGGCTGATCGCCACGCACGTGATCCCCAACCCCGACCCCGAAACCGACGTCCTGCTCGGCGGTCCGGGCGCGGGGACGTTCTGCGTCGTCGACCCCGCCGCGCCGGACCGCGACGGTCCCGGCCTGCGCCGCCGCGGACGCGGGAGGAGCCGGTGAGGATCGCACGCGTCGTCGGGCAGGTCGTCTCCACCGTCGCCGACCAACGGTTCGACGGCCGCAAGCTGCTGCTCGTGCGGCCGGTCGATGACCGGGCCCGGCCGGCCGACCCCGCGTTCCTGGCCGTCGATGCCGCGCAGGCCGGCGTCGGCGACTACGTGCTCGTCGTCCAGGAGGGGAAGAGCGCGCGACAGGTGATGGACTCGCCGGACGCCCCCTGCGAGGCGATCATCATCGGCGTGATCGATCACCTGCAGACCGGCGGGCGGCGGCGCTTCCTGCGCGCCCCCGAGCAGGGCGGGGCGGTGGAGCGGTAGCGATGGCGACGCGCGACGAGGTGGAACGACTGGCGCGACAGGTGCTGGCCGAAGTGCTCGCCGGCGGCGCCGCGCCCGCCCCCGCGCAGCCCGGCCGCCGCACGCCGCTGGTCGCCGCGAACTGGAAGATGAACCTGCTCGCCGCCGACGCGCGTGCCTGGCCGTTGAAGTTCGAGGCGCCGGCCGGGGTGGAGATCGTGGTCTGTCCGCCGCTGGTGCTGCTCCCGGTCCTGCGCGAGGCGCTGGGAGCGTCGAGCCCGGTGGCGCTCGGCGCGCAGAACGTCCACCCCGCGGCGAAGGGCGCCTTCACCGGCGAGCATTCCTGCGCGATGCTCCGCGACGCGGGGGCGAGCTGGGTGATCGTGGGGCATTCGGAGCGGCGGGCGATGTTCGGCGACACCGACGCGTTCGTCGCGGAGAAGCTGCGCGCGGCGCTGGCGGGGGGCCTGCGGGTCATCCTCTGCGTCGGCGAACGGCTCGCCGAACGGGAGAGCGGCGCGACGTTCCGGGTGCTCCGCGCACAGCTCACCGCGGCGCTGGCCGAGCTGGGATTCCCGGCGCCGGACCCGGCGGCGCTGGTCGTGGCCTACGAGCCGGTGTGGGCGATCGGGACGGGACGCAACGCGACGGCGGAGCAGGCGCAGGAGGCGCTGGCGTTCGTGCGCGAACGGCTGGGCGAACGGTTCGGGTGGACCTGGGCGCAGGCCGCGCGGGTCCTGTACGGCGGGAGCGTCACGCCGGCCAACGCGGCCGAGCTGGCGGCGCAGCCCGACATCGATGGGTTCCTCGTCGGCGGCGCGTCGCTCGACCCGTCCGCCTTCTCGGCCGTCGCCGCGGCGACGGCCCGCGCGAAGGAGCGACGATAGGATGGGCAAGCCTCGCGTGTTCCTCGGCGCCGACCACGGCGGCTTCGCGCTCAAGGAGCGCCTCAAGGGCTGGCTCGTCGAGCGCGGCCACGAGGTCGGCGACTTCGGCACCCACTCGACCGAGGCCGTCGACTACCCGGACTTCGCGTTCCTGGTGGCCCAGGCGGTCGCGGGCAACCGCGCGGCGGGCGGGGACGCGGTCGGGATCATGGTCGACAGCATCGGCCAGGCTTCCGCCATCGTCTGCAACAAGGTGCCGGGGATCCGGGCCGTGGCGGGCTACGACGCCTTCGCGGTGCGTTCGAGCCGCGAGCACAACGACGCGAACGTGCTGTGCCTGGGCGGCGCCGTGCTCGGCTGGGGCCTCGCCCAGAGCCTCGTCGAGCTGTGGATCGAGACGCCCTACGCCGGCGGTCGGCACCAGGCGCGGCTGGACAAGATCGCCGCTCTTGAAAAGCGGGCGGCGAAGGGGTAGGCGAACCGGACGGCCGGGGAGCGAAGGATGCAACTGGGTCGGGTCGTGGGCCAGGTCGTATGCACGGTGAAGGACCGGAACCTCGAGGGGTACCGGCTGTTCGTCGTGCAGGGGCTCGACGAGCGGCTGCGGCCGGTCGGCAAGCCGTTCGTCGCGGTCGACGGCGTCCGCTGCGCCGGCCCCGGCGACGTGGTGTGGGTGACGCAGAAACGCGATGCGGCGATCGCCCTGGGCGACAAGCCGCCGGTCGATGCGACGATCGTCGGATACGTCGACGAGGTCGCGACGGAGGAGACCCCGGGCGGTCCCGTGCGGATCGTGGACCGCGGACGGGGCGGGGAATCGAAGGCCTGATCGGATCGGGCCGCGGAGGTGCAAGGTGGAAAAGGAAGCGCTGGGCATGATCGAGACCAAGGGGCTGGTGGGCGCGATCGAGGCGGCCGACGCGATGGTCAAGGCCGCCAAGGTGACGCTGATCGGCAAGGAGTTCGTCGGCGGCGGGTACGTCACGGTGATGGTCCGCGGCGACGTCGGCGCCGTGAAGGCGGCGGTCGAGGCGGGCGGCGTGGCGGCGAAGAAGGTCGGCGAACTGGTGTCGGTGCACGTGATCCCGCGGCCGCACGCCGAGGTCGAGGGGATCCTGCCGAAGATCGAGAAGTAGGCGGCGGTCCGTTGCGCCGCCGGACCTGAACGCGCGCCGGCGCGGCCGGCGGGTTGCCGCCGCGTCGTCGCCCGGCCGCGCGTTCCGGTCCCCGGACGAGGAGGACGCGGATGGTCTCGGACGACCTGGTCGAGCGGATCGCGGCGGAGGTGCTGCGACGGATGGGCGGCGGGACGACGACGACGACGACCGCCGCAACGCCCGGCGCCGCCGCGGTTCCGGCGGCCCCCCCGCCGGCCGCTCCGGCGACCCGCCCGCCGCCGGCTCCGCCCGCCGGCCTCCGCTCGCTGGTGCTGCTCACCGGCGGCGACCGCCGTCTCGACGAGGCGCTGGTCCAGCTCGGGCGGATCGCCGAGTGCAGCCGGGAGACCGTCGTGGTGCTGTCGCCCACGGCGCAGAAGCTGGTCGGGATTCCGGCGGTGCGGCGGGCGGCGCCCGCCGCGCAGGTGCTGACCGACGGCGACCCGGCGAAACTGCTCGAGGGAGTGGACGCCGTCTGGCTGCCCAACCTGTCGCTCAACGCCGCCTCCAAGGTCGCGCGGCTGGTTCCCGACAGTCTGGTGTGCATCCTGGCCGTGCGCGCCCTGCTGCTCGGCATTCCCGTCGCCGCCGCGCACGATTCGCTCTACCCCGCCGGCATCGAGCCGGAGCAGGTTCCGGAGGCGGTGCGGGCGCGGGTCGAGGAGCTGGTGGCCGAGCTGCGCCGGCTCGGCGTGCGGGTCTGCCACGTCGAGAAGCTCGCGGCGGGGCCGGCGGCCGGCGCGACCCCCGCCTGCTCCGGCGGCGGCGATTGCACGGCCTGCGGGTTGTGCGTGGAGCGGCAGCCCCACGCGGTGCAGGCGCTGGTCGATTCCGGGGCCGCGCGGATCGCCGCGGCCCCGGGCAGCCGCCCCGCGGCGGGCGGGCTGGCAGCGCTGATCGACCACACGCTGCTCAAGCCCGACGCCACCGAACAGGACGTGCGCAAGCTGTGCGAGGAGGCGAAGCAGTACGGGTTCGCCTCGGTCTGCGTCAACCCGTCGTGGGTCCCGCTGTGCGCCGAGCTGCTGGCCGGGACGCCGGTCAAGGTCTGCACCGTGATCGGCTTCCCGCTCGGCGCGACCACCCCGACCGCCAAGGCGATCGAAACCCGTGACGCGATCGCCAACGGCGCGAGCGAGATCGACATGGTGATCAACGTCGGGGCGCTCAAGTCGGGCAACGACGCGCTGGTCCGGGAGGACATCGAGGGGGTCGTGCAGGCGGCGCGGGGCAAGGCGATCGTGAAGGTGATCCTCGAGACGGCGCTGCTGTCGCGGGAGGAGAAGATCAAGGCCTGCCTGCTGGCGAAGACGGCGGGGGCGGACTTCGTCAAGACCTCCACCGGGTTCTCCACGGGCGGCGCCACCGTGGAGGACATCGCGCTGATGCGCGCCACCGTCGGCCCGGAGATGGGCGTCAAGGCCTCCGGCGGCATCCGCGACCGCGCCACGGCCGAGGCGATGGTCGCGGCGGGAGCCACGCGGATCGGGGCCTCGGCGTCGGTGGCGATCGCCACGGGCCAGAAACCCGCCGGCAAGGGGTACTGACGCCGGCGGGCCGACGGCGCGCCCGGCTCCCGCGGAGACCGACCGCCGAGAAGCCGCCGCGGCGGCCGCGGCTCGCCGTTCGCGGCCGCGGGAGCCACCGGAGTCGGCCGCCGTCGTTCGAGATCCGGCGCGGCCGGTCCGCCGGCGCCCGGGAAGTCGGGGAGGTGTCGGAATGCGCATCCTGGTACTCAACGCGGGCAGCTCGTCGATCAAGTTCGAGCTGTTCCGGATGCCGGAGGAGACGGTCGATGCCCGCGGCCTGCTCCAGCGGATCGGCGAGCCGACGGGAGAGCTGGCGTGCCGGATCGGTCCGGCCGAGCGCAAGATCGAGCGTCCGGTGCGGGACCACGCCGAGGGGTTGCGGCTGATCCTCGACACCCTGACCGACACCGCCCACGGCGGCATCGCCGACCTGGCGGAGATCGGCGCGGTCGGGCACCGGGTGGTCCACGGCGGCGAGGCGTTCCACGAGCCGGTCCTGATCGACGACGAGGTCGAGCGGGCGATCGAGGCGCACGTGCCGCTCGCGCCGCTGCACAACCCCCCCAACTTGCTGGGCATCCGCGAGGCGCGCCGGGCGCTGCCGGGCGTGCCGCAGGTGGCGGTGTTCGACACGGCGTTCCACCAGACGATGCCGCCGGTGGCGTTTCGCTACGCGGTGCCGAACGAGCTCTACGAGCAGGCGCGGCTGCGGCGCTATGGCTTCCACGGCACGTCACACCGGTTCGTCTCCGAGCGCGCCGCGGCGCTGCTCGGCCGCCCGCTCGCCGCCGTGAACCTCGTCACCTGCCACCTCGGCAACGGCTGCTCGATGGCGGCGGTGCGCGGCGGCCGCTCGGTGGACACCTCGATGGGCCTCACGCCGCTCGAGGGGCTGGTCATGGGCACGCGCAGCGGCGACATCGATCCCGCCGTCGCGGCCTACCTCGAACGCGTCCGTGGGCTGACGATGGCGCAGATCGACGCGCTGCTCAACAAGCAGAGCGGGCTGCTCGGGCTGTCCGGCCTGTCGAACGACATGCGGAGCCTGCTGGCGGCGGAGGCGGAGGGCAACGAGCGGGCGAAGCTGGCGATCGACGTCTATTGCTACCGGGTCCGCAAGTACGTCGGGGCGTACACCGCGGTGCTGGGCGAGGTGCACGCGCTGGTGTTCACGGCGGGGGTCGGCGAGAATTCGCCGCCGATCCGCGCGCGCGTGCTGGCGGGGCTGGAGCCGCTGGGCTACCGCCTCGACGCGGAGCGCAACCGCGCGGCAATCCGCCGGGAGGCCGACATCGCGACGGACGACTCGCCGATCCGAATCCTGGTCGTGCCGACGAACGAGGAACTGGTGATCGCGCGCGACACGTTCGAGCTCGCGCTCCGCCGTCCCTCGCGCTTCGCCGCGGATTGAACGGCCGCCGCCCCCCGCCGGCGGCGGCGCTAGCGGGGCTCCGCCGGCGTGGCGTCGCGGGCCCCGTCGAGGTCGGTGCGCGTGACCGGTCCGACGGCGCGGCAGGCCTCCAGCAGCTCGTCGGCGACGCCGACGACGACGATCACGGCCCGCCGGTCGTCGAGGAATCGCTCGGCGGCCGCGCGGACCTGCTCCGCGGTCACCGCGCCGATCCGGTCGCCGTAGGTGTCCCAGTAGTCGGCGGGCAGGCCGTTGATTTCGATCTGCGCGAGCAGGAAGGCGAGGTTGAGAGGCGTCTCGATCCGCAGCGGCAGGATCCGGGTCAGGTAGGCCTGGCGCGCGGCCAGCTCGTCGGGCGGCGGTGCGACGGTCCGCAGCCGCCGCAGCTCGGCCAGCAGCTCGACCAGCGCCTCGCCGCTCGCCGCCGCCTCCACGTCGGTGAACACCGTGGCGGGCGCCCGGTCCGCGCTCTCCTCCACGCCGGCGTAGGCGCCGTAGGTCCAGCCGTGCCGTTCCCGCAGATTGAGGAACAGGCGGGCGGAGGCGCTGCCGCCGAGCACGTCGGCGGCGAGCGACAGCGCGGCGAAGTCGGGGTCCCGCTGCGCCACCGTGGCGAACCCGATCCGGATCGTGGTCTGGGACGAACCGGGCCGGTCGACGAGCAGCACGCGCCGGGCGGGGATCGCGGGCGGGTCGGGGACCGGCGCCGGCGGCGCGGCCCCGGGGCGCCAACGGCCGAACGCCGCCTCGACGAGCGGCCGCAGCGCCGCGGCATCGACGTCGCCGGCGGCGATCAGCAGCGCGCCGTCGGCGGCGTAGCGGTCGCGGTGGAACGTGACCAGGTGTTCGCGCTGGATCAAGGCCAGCGACTCGGGGGTGGCATCGATCCGGGCGTACGGATGGTCGCCGTAGATCTCGCGGAACAGGACCACCTGGGCCACGTAGTCGGGATCGGCCCGCAGCAGGGCCAGCCGCCCCAGCTCGCGCTGCCGGTGCCGCTCGACCTCCTCCTCCGGAAACGCCGGCTCGGCGACGATCTCGGCCAGCGTCGCCAGGGCCGTCCCGGCATGCTCGCTCGGCACCGACAGCACGTGATACACGGCGTCCCGCTCGGTCAGGACCCGGAACGTCCCGCCGAGGTCCTCGACCGCCGCCAGCACCTCCTCGCCGGTGCGGCGCCGCGTCCCCTCCTTGAGCATCTCGGCGGTGAAGTCCGCCAGGCCCGGCAGCCCGGGCGGCTCGGCCGCCTGCCCGCCGCGCACCACCAGGACGAAATGGGCCATCGGCAGGCGCCCGGCGCGCAGCACGCGCACCGGCAGGCCGTTGGCCAGCGCGAACCGTTCGGGAACCGGAAACGTCACCTCGGGCGACGGCCCGAGATCGGGGCGGGGCGGGACGAGCGGCACGGCGCGGTGGCGCGGCGTCGAGGGCGGCGGGGACGGGCAGCCGAGCAGCCCGCAGGCCGCGGCGGCGAACCAGAGTCCGGGACGGACCGACCGACGCATCTCCCGCTCCGTGCCGGCGGAGCCTCCCGCCGGTCGGGCGGAGCTTCGCAGAGACCGCCGGACGGTTCAAGCCACAGAGGCGGTCCACGATTCCGCCGTAGCGGTCTTCCGACCCGTTGGGGGAAGCCCTCAGGTCCACCCGGCAGCGGGCGGGCTACAGGCGGTCGAGCAGCCGCGCGGCGAGCCGCTTGACCTGTTCGAGCTTCTGCTCGGCCGGCGTGTCGTCGAACCGCACGACCGCGACCGTGAAGCTGGTGTCGCCCCGGAGCACGGCCAGCATCCCCGCCGACTCGACCCACTTCGCCTGGTCGCCGACGCCCGCCAGCGGCTCTCCGGGCGCGTTGTCGAAAGTCTCCTTGGCCGAGGAGATGTAGATGGTGATCAGGACCTGCGCGGAATCGCCGAGCTTGTGTTCGCAGACGTTCGGCGCGCCGCTCGGGCCGTGCTCGGAGGCGGTCACTTCGAGACCGACGGCCTCCTTGATCTCGTCCTTCGTCAGGATGGCGCAGGCGTCCGGTCCCGCCGCCGGCGGTCCTCCGGCCGTCGCCGCTGCGGCCGCCGGGGCGGCCGGTTCGGCGCTCGCCGCCGACGAGACCTCCTCGGTCTTCTTCTTGCAACCGGCGGCGACGAGGCCCGCCAGGACGACGGTCACGACCAGTCCGCGAAACATGCGTTGCATCGGTCCGCCTTTCCGCGCGCCGTTCCGCCGGAGACCACCCGCCCGGCCCGCCGGTGCGCGCCGCGATCCTAGACCGTCGCACGGCGGATGCAAAGGTCGGGGGCGGCATCCCCTCCCGAACCAAACTTCCGAACCATTCCGGACGAGCCGGGACGAGGGAGTTCCAGGGGGCAGACACTGTAGGCGCGCCTTCCTGATGATCTCGTAGTCTGGGTTTCTGCGCCGACAGGATGATGCGGGGCGGTCTGGTCCGGATCGAGGAGCCGGCGCGGTGCTCGTCCGGCGGCGACGGCCGCGACCGCGGGAAACCGGTTCCGTCTCGCCGGCCTACTTGCGGTACGTCCGGATGAACTCCTCGACTTCGGGGACGCCGCCCTGGAACACGAGGTAGCCGTTGTGCGGCTCGCGTTCGGTGATCTCGCCGTTGATCGGAGTGATCATCATCCGCTCGACTTCCGCCAGGTCGCGGGTATGGCCGAGGACCCAGCCGAGTTTCACGTAGGCCACCTCGGGCAGCATGTTCGCGGCGGGGAAGACGCCCAGTTCCATGATCTCGCGGCCCGTCTCGTAGACGTACATCTGGGCGAAGCCCCAGATCGTCTGCACGGTCATGCAGACGGCGACGCCCTTCTCGTGGGCCCGCCGCAGCGCCGGGTAGAGAGGACGGTTGACGTGGCCGAGGCCGGTGCCGGCGATGACGATGCCGTGGTAGCCGTTGTCGACCAGGGCATCGATGATGTCCGGGGCCATGTTCGGATAGTAGTAGACGATCGAGACCTTCTCGTCGAAGGCGGTGTCGAGCTTGACGTTCCGGTCGGAACGGCGGCGGCGGTAGTCGTCGCGCAGCGGGGTGACGCCGTTGCGGTCGACCATGGCGAGGGGGATGTCGGAGATGGTGCGGAAGGTCGAGCGGTACGAGGAGTGCATCTTGCGGACGCGGGTGCCGCGGTGGAGCAGGCCGTACTGGTCGGAGGTCGGCCCGAACATGCAGACCATCACCTCGGCGATGTCGCCGCTGGCGGCGGTGCGGGTGGAGTGGATCAGGTTCATCGCGGCGTCGGAGGACGGCCGGTCCGAGGAGCGCTGGGAGCCGACCATCACGATCGGCACGGGGGAGTCCTGGACCATGAACGACAGGATCGCCGCGGTGTGGTGCATCGTGTCGGTGCCGTGGCCGATCACGATCCCGGCCACCCCCTGCTCGATCTCGGCGGCGATCGTGGTCGCCAGCTTCGTCCACTGTTCGGGGCCCATGTTCTCCGAGAACACCGCGCAGATCTTCTCGGTCTCGAGGTTGCAGATGTCGGCCAGTTCGGGCACCGAACCGTACAGTTCGCCCGGGGAGAAGGCCGGGATGACGGCGCCGGTGCGGTAGTCGAGCCGCGAGGCGATCGTGCCGCCGGTGCCGATCAGCTTGACGCGCGGCTTGGCCGGGTCGTGCGGGAAGTCCTTGGAGGGGATGCGGTAGATCGCCTCCTTGTAGCCGACCTCCTTCATGCCGCGGATCGTGTCGTGGCGCAGGCCGACGTTGTAGCCGTTGCGCAGCTTGAGCACGATGTGGTCGGCGTCGGCAGTCTCGGAGCGGGGCAGGATGATGCCGACGAAGCGGCCCCGCGTGGTCTCCACCTCGGCGTCGCTCCAGACCCGCACCCCGAACTGGCGCAGGACCGACAGCGCCGGATCGCGATAGCCCTTGTAGCTGTCCGCACTCACGGCCGACCTCCCTGCCCGCCCACGAGTTCCCGGACGCGGGCGGCGAGCGCCGCGCCGTCGACGCGTCCGCGCAGCTTCTTCATCAGCCGGCCCATCGTCCCGCGCCACGCCGTGTCGGCGTCCCGGAACGACGACGCCGGCCGCTCGGCCGTCGCCGCGGCGAGCGCCTCCGCGATCTCCGCCTCGCCGGCCGGACGCAGCCCGAGCCGCGCGGCCGTCTCCTCCGGACCGCCGTCGTGCCCGTGCCGCGCCCGGTGCTCGACGAGCGCCGGGAGCGCCTCGGGCCGCAGCGTCCCGGCATCCACCAGGGCCAGCGCCTTCTCGAGGAACGCCTCATCGACCCGCTCCACCGCCAGCCCCTTGCGCTGGAGCCAGCGGAAGTGGTCGGCGAGCAGGACGGCCAGGCGGCCGGCGTGGCGGGGCGCGCGCGGCGCCAGCCGGTCGAACAGCGCGGCGCGCGGGGAGATGCTGAGGCGGTCCGCCACCTGTTCGGGCAACCCCGCCTCGATGTACCGCTGCCGGCGGTGCCACGGCAGTTCGGGCAGCCGCGCGCGCACCCGCTCCACCCGCTCGTCGGGCAGCTTCTTCGGCGGCAGGTCGGTGTCCGGGTACATCCGATCCGCGCCGGGCAACACCCGTTCGAAGCAGGTGGTGCCGTCGGCGAGGGCCTGGCGGGTTTCGTTCGGCACGCCGTCGCAGGCGAGGCGCATGCGGCCGACGATCTCCTCGCAGGCGGTCTGGAGATCCTCGACGGCACCCCAGACGACGACGACGGCGTCCTGGGCGCCGGCGCCGGCGGCCCGGCGCACCGCCTGCCATTCGTCGGCCGACAGGTTCCCGTCCGTGAGGTCGGTCGACAGGACGTTCGGGTGCTGATCGATGCAGGCGACGACGCGGACGCGGTCCGAGACCTCCTGGAGGAAGCTGCGGCCGGGCCCGATCGGGTGGCGCAGCAGGCCGGCGCAGCGGCGCAGCGGCACGGCGCGGACCCGCCGCCCCTCGCGCAGCGCCTGGAGCACGGGCCAGTAGCGGGTACGACCGAGCCGCTCGGTGACATCGACCCACCGGGGCTCGAGGTCCTCGGGCCGTACGCCGCGCCGGGCCAGCTCGTCCTTGATCTGGAGCAGGCCGAGCTGGCGGAAGGCCTCGTTGTGGACCAGCAGCGGGATGCGGCGGATCGAGGAAACGCCCTTGATCTCGCAGCGGCGGCCGCCGCGGACCGAGACGTTGACGTCCTCGCGGGCCGCGCCGGGGCCGGTGCGGACCCGGCCGGTGGCGCGCGCGAGGCGGCGCAGCACCTGCGCCACCCCCGCCACGTCCCACGGGGTGTGCATCTCGGGGGCGGTCACCGTCTCGACGAGCGGCATGCCCAGGCGGTCGGTGATGTAGGTCCGCACGTGCCCGACGTCGCTCACCTCGCGGCACGCGTCCTCCTCGAGGCCGAGCTGGATGATGCCGATCCGGCGGTCCCGGTACGGGATCCAGCCGTCGACCCCCAGGATCGTCGTGCGCTGAAAGCCGGTCGGGATCGAACCGTCGAGGTACTGCTTGCGCGCGATGTGCAGCTCGGAAACCATCTTCAGGTTGAGGAGCAGGGCGATCTCGATGGCGATATCGACCGCCTCCTCGTTGATCTCGAACGGCGGCGTGTCGTCGAACTCGTAGGTGCAGACCGTCTCCTTGTGGATGTGGTAGACGATCTGCTTGCGGGTGCGGAACTCCATCAGCGCCGTGCCGTCGTACTCGCCGAGTTCCGACAGCGTCGGCCGCATGTGGCGGAGGATCTCGGCGTCCCATTCGCGCGAGTAGCGTCCCGCCGGGCAGCGGCAGAACAGCTTCTTGCGGGTCAGGAGCTGCTGGTGGATCTCGAGGCCGGACATCAGGCCAACCTCCTCGTACCACTCGCGCGGCGTCTCATCGAGCGACGTGTACTGGTGCATCCGATCCTCCGGGGAACGGCCCCCCGTCCCGTTCCGCCTCCGTGCCGTGTCCGGTCGCCCGGCCCTCGGGCTCCGGGCGCGCTATGATACGCGTCGAGGAGTCCCGCGCAAGTCGCCCGGCGGGCCCCCGGTTCCGCCGTAGCGGTCTTGCCGCCGGCGGATCTGGTGGTCGTCGTCGTGGTCGGGGCATGGGCAGGGATCACCAGCCGGGTGACCGTGCGATGCCGTCGACCACGACCACGTCTACGACAACGACCACGCGGCAATCTGGCTACGACGGGATCCGGGCGGGCCGCGCCCGCCGGAATTGCTTGACCTCTGGGCCGGGACGGGCATGGATCGCGGCATGCCGCCGTGGAGCGCCGTCGCCGCCCTGTTCGGCCTGCTGACCGCGGCCGGCGCGGCGCCGCCGGCGTCCGAGGTGCGGGCGCTGGACGCCGAGCTGGCGGCGCTGGAGGAGGCGCCGCCGGACGGCGTGCCGCGCGAGTCGGTGGTCACGCTGCGCTACTACCTCCAGCTCGCGACGGAGCTGCCCGGACGACACCCGCAGGCGGCGCAGCGGTTCTGGCGGCTGGCGCAGCGGATGGCCGAGACGCTCCGCGCGGGGACCGATCCGTTCGCCGACGCGCGCGGGCTGATCGTCCGCGGCTACCGTTCGGCGCTGTCGACGAAGCTGCAGGGCTACTCGATCTTCCTCGCCGACGGCTTCGACCCGGCGCAGGACCACCCGCTGATCGTGCTGCTGCACGGCGGCTCGTCGAACCACCACCTGTTCCTCAACGTCGTGCTCGGCAACAACGTCCCCTGGGCCACCTACTCGGCCAACCTGTGGACCGAGTACCGACCCGGGTGGCAGCCGCCGGCGCACTGGATTCTCGCCGCGGCCCACGGCTTCGGCCAGGCGATGTGGCGCTGGGCCGGCGAGCAGGACGTGTTCGACCTGATCGCGGACGTCTCGCGCGTCCTGCGCGTCGACCCGGACCGGGTGTTCCTCAACGGCATCTCCAACGGCGGCGTCGGCACCTGGACGATTGGCTTCCGGCACGCCTGGCGGTTCGCCGGGGTGCTGCCGATGGCGGGGGCGCCGAGCTGGAAGCGCTACGATGGTTCCGCGTTGCGGCCCGACGAGGACCTCCTGCTGTCGGCGTGGTCGGCGGAGGACCTGGCGGCGAACGGGGCGAACACCTTCCTGCGCTTCTTCCACGGCGACCTCGACCGCGGACCGATGAAGCCCGAGTTCGTGTTCGCGATGGAGCGCCGGCTGCGGGCGGAGGAGGTGCCGTACGTCTTCACGCGGTTCGCCGACATGGGGCACGACATCATCTACGCCTGCCATCGCCGTGGCCGGCTGCTGGAGGAGCTCGATGCGGTGCGGCGCGACCGCCGGCCCGCGCGCGTGCGGCTCGTTTCCGCCGACTACCGCGCCGCCCGGCAGCACTGGGTCGAGGTGGCGGAGTTCGCCGACTATCCCGTGCTGGCCCGCGTGGAGGCCGCCGTCGCTGGCGGCCGGGTGACGGTGACGACCGAGCAGGTGCGCCGGCTGCGGCTGTACGTCGAGGACATCCCGGTTCCCGACGGCGGCGCCGACCTGGTGGTCGACGGCGCGACGGTGCTGCGACTGCCGGCCGGGGCGCCGCCGGTGCCGCTGGTGCTGGAGCGCGGCGCCGACGGGTGGGCGCCGGCGGTCTACGGGCCCCGGCCCGGTCCGCGCAAGGTCCCGGGACTCTCCGGCCCGCTGCCGGACATGCACTACGAGCCGGTGCTCCACGTGTACGGCACGGACGTGCCCGAGGAGACCGAGGCGATGCGCGGCGCCGCGGAACGCGCCGCGAACAACTGGATCCTCTGGATCTGGGACCACGACCAGCGGGTCGTCGCCGACACCGAGGTGACGGAGGAGGACCTGCGGGACCGGACGCTGGTCCTCTTCGGCACCTTCCGCAACAACAGCCTGCTGCGCCGGATGGCGCCCGGGCTGCCGATCGAGATCGGCGAGGCGGGGATCCGCGTCGGGGAGCACCGCTTCGACGCCGCGGACGCCGGCGTGCGGCTGATCGCGCCGAACCCGCTGTCCCCGTCGCGCTACGTCGTGGTCCAGGCGGGCAACACCGCGGAGGCGGCGGTCGCCGGCAACCAGCTCCCGGACTTCCTCCCCGACTTCGTCGTCTACGACCGGCGGACGACGGCGGAGCGCGAACGGCTGGTGGCCCGCCGCCATCCGCCGTTGACCGCCGGGTTCTTCGACACCTCGTGGCGGCTCCGCGACGGCGCCGGGGAGCCCGTCGGAGAAGCGGGAAGGAGGCGGTGATGGGCGGCGACGTGCCAGGTCGGGGAGCCGCGCGCCGGCGGGGGCTCGTCCTCCTCCTGGCGGCAGCCGCCGCGTGCACGCGCGCCGAACCGGCCGAACTGCCGCAGGCGCCCCGCCCGCCGGAACTGGACCGCCTGCCGTCCTCGGCCACGGCGATCGTGCGCGTGCGTTTCGACGGCCCCGGCGGCACCGTCCTCGCCCGGGCGCTCGAGGCCGCCGCGGGCGATCGGCTGGCCTGCCTGGCGGCGCTGCTGCCCGGCCTGCGGCAGGCGGCGATCGGCTTCGTGCCGCGCGGCCGCGAGTTCGCGGCGCTGCTGCTGCTCGACGGGACGATCGATCGCGCCGCGGTGGAACGGTGCGGGGCGGACCTGGCGCGCGCGTTCGGCGGCCGGCCGCTGCCCGACGGATCGGTGCCGGTCGTGAAGCCGGCGGGCCGGGCGGCGGACGGCGCACCGAACGACACCGGCGGCTGGCTCGTGGCGCTCGACCCGGAGACGGACCGGCTCCCGGCGGGGATCCGGGGCGCCCTGGCGGAGGCGTTCCGGCGGATGGAGGAGTTTCCGGTGGTGGCGGCGGTCGCCGGCGGCGAGGCGTTGCGGGCGCTGTCCGGCATGGCGGCGACGTACCTGCCGCTGTCCTCGATGGGCGAGGCGGCGGACCGGATCGTGGCGCTGGCGTACGGCCTGGTGCCGCGCGCCGACGGCTCGGCCGCGGTGCGGCTGGAGGTCGAGCTGGCGGATGCGGAAGCGGCGCGCGCGCTGGCGCTCCAGGCGCGGCAGATCGGCCGCATCGCCGCGCTCGACGGCGAACGGGTCGCCTGGCGGGAGTTCCGGTCGATGGTCCGCGACCTCGATGCCCGGGTGCTGGACGACGGCCGGCGGGTGCGGATCGAGGCCACGTTGACGCCGGACGGGCTGGCCGGGGTTTTGCGCTAGACGTTCGCACTTTTTGCGTTGACAAACCGTTCCGGGCCGGGGGATCGTCTGTTCCGCGGCGCGGGTGGGAAGCTGGTTTTCGGCCCGCGCCGGGAAGAAAGGAAGAGGAGGAAACATGTCGTTGAAGCATTGGATGAGTGCGGCGCTCGTCCTGGCCGTGGCCCTCGGCGCCTGCAAGAAGAAGGAGGAGGAGAGTGCGCCCCAGCCGGTGGCGGCTCCCGAACAGCCCACGACGTCGGCGGCGGGCGGCGGGACGCCGGCCCCGACCCAGCCGGGCGGCACGGCGCAGCCGGCGGCGCAAGCGACGACCCCGGGGACTCCCCCGTCCCCGGAGGCGACCGAGAAGACCCTCGAGGCGATCGATGATTCGATCGAGAAGCTCGCCGAGGGCTTCGGCGGAGCGCTCGGCGGGCTCGCGATGGGCACGAAGCGCGCAGCGGCATCGACCGGCGTGGAAGCACCGCCGGCGCCGGACGAGGCGGAAGAGCCGATGCCGATCTCCCGCGTGCAGATGCACTTCGACGTCGCCGGCCTCCGCGCCTCGCCGCTCGGCCCGATGCTCCAGGGGCTGATCCAGATGGCGCAGTCGATGGGCGAGGTTCCCGCGAACCAGGCCTGCATGATCGATCTCGTGAACAAGCTGGAGTCGGCGTTCATCGATGTGCAGTTCGGCGAGGGCAGCGACGAACCGAAGGCGATGGTCGTGGCGTTCAAGACCGGCTCGACCAAGGACGAAGTCGTGGGCTGCATGCGCTCGGCCGTCGAGGAAGGCCACGAGTTCGCCGAGCTGCCGGTGGCCGGAAGGACCGGCTACACCGTCCGGGAGACGGGCGAGGCGCCGGAGATGGTGATGGTCGAGGCGACGCCGGGCAACTGGCTGATGGGACCGCCGGCGAGCGTCGAGGCGGCGTTGCAGGCCGACCCGCAGGCCGACCCCGGCTTCCGGACCCTCGTCGGACCGCTCGGCCCGGGCATCCTCCGCTTGGCCATCCTGCCCGCCCCGTCGTTCGCCGCCTTGGCCGGCGAGATCGAGGAGGACGCGCCGCCGGAGGCGCAGTGCGTCCGTGGGCTGTTCACGGCGTTCAAGGGCGGCAGCATCGGGGTGCGGCTGAGCCCCGACTTTGCGATGTCGGTTGCGATGCGGAACGGTTCGGCCGCCGAGGCGGCGGCGAACCAGAGCTGCCTGGCCGGACTGTGGGCGATGCTCAAGCCGATGATCCTCTCCGAGCTGGGCGAGGGGACGGCCGAGACCCAGCAGATCCAGGCGATGCTCGGGATCACGCCGCAGCAGCTCCTGGACCGGGTCCAGATCCAGGCCCAGGCGGAGTTCACGACGATCTCGCTGAGCCTGCCGCCGGAGGTCCTGACCAACACGATGCAGTTCGTCGGCTCCCTGGCCGGCAACATGTAGCGGGAACCCGTCGCAGCGGACATCCTTCCTGTCGGACGCCGCGTTGGAACGGCGGCACGCAAGCACGCCGCGTCGCATCCGACCAGGGTCCCCCGCCTGCCGGACGCCGGCGGACGCCGGTCAGCTCGCGCCCCACAGTCCCTCGTCGAGGGCGTCGAGGAGGGAGGGCACGAGGCGGTCGGGGTGGTGGCGTTCCAGCTCCTCGGCGGCGTACGGGCCGGTGGCGACCGAGAGGACGGGAGCGCCGACGGCCCGCGCCGCTGCGATGTCGCCCGGCGTGTCGCCGACGACCAGCAGGCCGTCCGGACCGCAGCCGCAGCGCCTGCGCGCCTCCTCCGCCGCCCTCCGGATCACCTCGACCCGCTCCGTCGTCTCGTCGCCGAATCCGCCGAAGGCGAAGCGCGACCAGAGACCGAACCGTTCGAGCTTGATCCGCGCGGCGCCGGCGTAGTTGCCGGTGCCGAGCGCCAGGACGACGCCGCGGCGTTCGAGCGTGTCGAGCGTGCGGAGGACGCCGGGGCAGACGGAGGGGCCGTCCTTCCACACCTCGGTCGCGAGCTCCTCCAGGTAGGCCGCGGTGAACCGGCGGTGGAACGCCTCGTCCAGCGCCACGCCGCGGCCCGTCTCGCCAAGCCGCCGGACCGCGTGCTCGGTGATCGCGCGGTCGCTCCGGCCGGCCATCGGCACGCCCGCGAACGCCTGCGGGATGCCGGTCAGGCGCGCGAACGCGGCGTCCATCGCCCGCGGCCCGGCGCCGCGCATCGAAACGAGGGTCCCATCGATGTCGAACAGCACGCAGCGCAGTCGCGGATGCATCGCGGCCGATCCCTAGCACGACCGGACGCCGCGGAGCTATGATGCGCGGGCCGGCCGCGGCGGTGGACGGGCCGGCCGCGGCGCCGGCGGCACCGCGCCACGGGAGGCGGAGCGAGAGACGATGACGGAACAACGGTCGATCCCGGACGTGTTGTACCTGCACGGTTTCGCCTCGAGTCCCGGCTCGACCAAGGCCCGCGCCTTCGCCGAGCGACTCGAGCCGCTGGGCGTCCGGCTGACGATCCCGCGGCTCGACGACGGGGACTTCTCGCGCCTGACCCTGACGCGGGCGCTGGCGGCGGCGGCGCGCGCGGCACCGGCGGACGGCCCCTACGCGGTGGTCGGCTCCTCGATGGGCGGCTACCTCGCGCTGCGCCACGCGGCGGAGCACCCGGTGACCGCGGTCGTCGCCATGGCCCCGGCGCTCGACTTCCCCGTCTCCTGGCCGCGCTGGATGCCGGCGGCCGAGCTGGCGGAGTGGGAGCGCACGGGGTGGACGCTGCTGGACCACCACGAGACGCGGCGCAAGGAGCGGATCTCGTTCGACCTGGTGCGCGACGCGCGGCGGCACCCGCCGCTCGAGCGGGCGCCGGCCTGTCCGGTGCTGATCTTCCACGGCACGCGGGACGAGGTGGTCCCGTGCGCGTTGTCCGAACGGTTCGCGGCGGACAACCCAGAGGTGCGTCTGGTGCTGCTGGACGACGACCACTCCCTGCTGGCGTCGGTGCCGCGAATCCTCGACGAGAGCGCGGCGTTCCTCAGCCGTTGAGGGCGGCCCAGAGGGCCTCGGCCTCGGCGCGGGGGTCGGAGGCGCCGTCGGCGACGCGCGCGGCGGCCTCGTCGAGCCGACCGGGGAGGCGGGCGGCGAGCAAGCCGTCGAGGCGCCGGCGGAGCTGCTCGACGATCGCGGCCCGGGCCCGCTCGCGGTGCCGGCGTCCCTCCTCGCCGCTGGCCCGCAGCCACTCGGCATGACGGTCCAGCGCGTCGAGCAGTTCCGGGAGGCCGCGACCCTCCGCGGCGACGGTCGGCACGACCGGCGGAACCCACGCCGCGGGTCCGGCGCCGGCCGCCGCGGGCCCCGCGTCGCGGTAGGCCAGGACCTGCTCGATGTCGCGGGCGACCTGGTCGGCGCCGGGCTGGTCGGCCTTGTTGACGGCGAAGACGTGGGCGATCTCCATCACGCCCGCCTTGAGGCTCTGGACGGCGTCGCCGGCGCCGGGGGCGACGACGAGCAGCACGCTGTCGGCCACGCGGCTGACCTCGACCTCGTCCTGGCCGACGCCGACCGTCTCGAGGATCAGGGTGCGGAAGCCGGCGGCGGCGAGGACGGCCAGAACGTCGAGGGTGGAGGCGGAGAGGCCGCCGAGATGTCCGCGGGTGGCGAGGGAGCGGATGAACACGCCGTCGTCGGCGGCGTGGCGCTGCATGCGGATGCGGTCGCCGAGGATCGCGCCGCCGGTGAAGGGCGAGGACGGATCGACCGCCACCACCCCGACCCGCTCGCGCCGCGCGCGAAAGGCCTCGATCAGGCGATCGACGAGCGTCGACTTGCCGGCGCCGGGCGGGCCGGTGACGCCGACGACGCGGGCGCCGGCGGCGGCGGGCCACAGCTCGCGCAGCGCCGCGGCGCCGGCCGGGTCGCGGTCGTCGAGCAGGCGAATCGCGCGGGCCACCGCGTTGCGCTCGCCGGAGAGGACCCGCCGGGCCAGCGAACCGGGCATCGGTCCTGCCTACCACGAGGAAAGGGTTGATTTCCATCCCGGCGCCGGGGTAGAAACCGCCCCGATGCCGGGCGATTAACTCAGCGGTAGAGTGCCATCTTCACACGGTGGAAGTCACTGGTTCGAATCCAGTATCGCCCACGAAGATCCGGTCGAAACGAGCGCGTCATTCCCCAACCGGAGGTATGCCGAGATGGCCGAAGAGAACGCGGGCGGCGAGGGCGGACACAAGCCGTACATTCCGAGCGACCAGACGATGCCGGAGTTCACGCCCAAGGCGCTGATCCTCGGCCTGATCCTCTGCATCGTGCTCGGAGCGGCCAACGCCTACCTGGGGCTGAAGGCCGGGATGACGATCGCGGCGACCTACCCGGCGGCCGTGATCGCCCTGGCGATCCTGCGGGCGCTGCGCGGCAACATCCTCGAGGAGAACATGGCCCGGACGATCGGCTCGATCGGCGAGTCGGTGGCGGCGGGCGCGGTGTTCACGATCCCGGCGTTCCTGATCGCGGGGATCTGGACCGAGTTCGGCACCTGGACCCATTACCTCGAGGCCACGGCGATCATGGCGCTCGGGGGGTTCATCGGCATCCTGTTCGTCGCGATCCTGCGGCGACCGCTGGTCGAGGACCAGGACCTGCCGTTCCCGGAATCGAAGGCGGCCGCGGGAATCCACCTCGTCGGACGCTCGGGCGGCAGCGGCTCGAAGTTCCTGTTCGGCGCGATGATGGGCGGCGCGATCATCCAGCTCGGCGGCGCCTACAAGTTGTGGGCGACGAGCTGGGAGAAGTTCGTGCACTTCGGCAAGTCGGTGGTGGCCCTCAAGGCCGGAACCTCGACGCTGGGCCAGGTTTCCGGCGGCGGCGGCGCGCTGCTGACGGGGCCCGGGGTGAGTCCGGCCTACATCGGCGTGGGGTACATCATCGGGCCGCGGGTCGCGGCGCTGAACTTCGCGGGCGGCCTGTTGGCGTGGGGGCTGCTGGTTCCGTTGCTGCTGTACTTCCTGGGCGACGGCGTGGCCCGCGAGATGGCGGCGCAGAACGGAGCGCCGGTGGCCGAGGGGGACTGGGTGGCGCTGGCCTACGCCACCTGGAAGTTCATGGTCCGGCCGATCGCGATCGGCGGCATGCTCGTGGCCGCCGGCTTCACGCTGTTCAAGATGCGCAAGAACCTCTACGCGGGGCTCAAGCGGTCGTTCACCGACGCCACCAAGGCCGGCGGCGGCGGCGCGGCGGTGCAGCGGGTGGACCGCGACCTGAGCCTGCGCATCGTCCTCCCCGGGATCCTGCTCGCCTCGGCGGCGACGTTCGCCCTGTACTGGTACTTCTCGGGATCGGCGGGCGCCGCGGCGGTGGCGGCGCTGGTGATGGTGTTGGCCGGCTTCGGCTTCTCGGCCGCGTCCGGCTACCTGGTGGGGATGATCGGGTCGAGCAACAACCCGATTTCGGGACTCACGGTTTCGACGCTGGTCATCGCCGCGCTGCTGATGGTGGTGCTCGGCATGACCGGCGTCGCCGGCGTCGCGGCGGCGCTCGGCGTGGCCGCCGTGATCTGCGTGGCGGCGGCCGTCGCCGGCGAGATGCTGCAGGACCTCAAGGTCGGCCACATCCTCGGCGGCACGCCGTCGAAGATGCAGGCCGGCGACATGCTCGGCGTGGTGGCCGCGGCGGCCGTGATGTTCGTCCCGCTGCTCGTGCTCCACACGGCCGACGTCCAGGGCGGAGGGCTCGGCTTCGGCGGCAAGGCGCTCCCCGCGCCGCAGGCCGGCCTGATGGCCCTCCTGGCCCAGGGGATCGTCGGCGGCGAGATGGCCTGGCCGCTGATCATCGTCGGCATGCTGATGGCGATCGCCATGATCTGCCTCCAGGTCAAGTCCCCGATGCTCGTCTCCGTCGGCATGTACCTCCCGCTGGAGACCACCTTCGCGATCTTCGTCGGCGGCGTGATCCGCTGGCTGACCGACTTCGCGATCGGCCGCTCCGGGCTCAACCGCGCCCAGACGATCCGCTCCACCAACACCGGCATGCTGCTCGCCTCGGGGTTCATCGCCGGCGAGGCGCTGATGGGCCTGTGCATCGCGGCGCTGGCCTTCTTCGACCTGCGGCTCCCGGCGGTCTTCGCCCAGCCGTCCTACCTGGTGAGCCTGGCCGTGTTCGCGGTGATCGCCTGGGTCCTGATCCGCATCCCGCTGGCCAACGCCGGCAACCCGGACGACCCGCCGCCGCCCGAAGCGGTGATGTAGCCTACGGCGCCTTGCGGCGGGTCCGACGCCGGCGCACGCCCCAGCGGTCGAGGAACTCGGCGAGCCACCGGCGGTGCACGACCAGCCCCTGCTCCCGCAGCGCGGTCTCCATCGCCGACAGGCTCCCGCCGCACTCGCCGTAGGCCCGCAGGATCGCCTCCCGGTTCGCCTCGTAGGACGACACGCGCGCCGGCGGCCCGCCCGCCTCCGCGACGCCGGCGTACCGCGCCAGCACCGGCGACCCGAAGAACCGCTCGAGGAACACGCCGGCCGCCATCCGCGGCCAGTCCTCCACGGAGGTCATCGCCAACCGGACGCACACCGCGGCCGCCAGGTCCTGGAGGAACCGCACGTTGTTCCCCTCGAAGTCGCTCAGCGTCAGCGCCTCGATCGCGTCGGCGTTGAGCGCCCGGGCGCAGCCCTCGGGGTCGAGGCCCGCGCGCAGCGCCTCGACGGTGAGCGCGGCGAGGAAGATCGCGGGCACGTCGGCGCGGCGGCGACACAACGGCGGGACGAACAGGCGGTGCGTGCGGGCCACCAGGTCGTGGGCCAGCACGCCGGCCGCCACCGCCTCCGCCACCGGCCGGTTCGTCCCGAGCAGCAGCCGGACGTCCGCCCGGCGCCGCGCGGCGTCGCCGATCCGCGAATACTCGCCGTCCTCGGCGAAGCGCAGCAACGAGCGCTGCACGCGCAGCGGCAGGTTGGGCAGCTCGTCGAGGTACAGGACCCCGCCGTGCGCCCGCTCGAGCAGCCCGGCCCGCGGCTCCACCCCGGTGAACGCGCCGCGCACCACCCCGAACAACGCCGTCTCCGCGTCCTCGCTCGAGGCGAACGCGGCGCAGTTGTGCGCCACGAACGGGCGGCCCGCGTGCCCGATCCGATGCACCGCGCGCGCCACCAGCTCCTTGCCGACGCCGGTCTCCCCCTCCAACAGCAGGTGGCGGCCCGTACGCACCGCCTCCGCGACGCGCTCGAGCAGCACGGGCGAGTGGAACGGCCCGGCGAGGCCGTGGGAGCCCCCGGCCGCTCCCACCTCGAGCGTGATCGTCGAGGCGTCGGCCACGTAGACGAAGACGCAGCGGCCGGCGCGAATGACGTCCTGGTCCAGCAGCGGGCGGGGGCTGCCCAGCCGCACTCCGTTGACGAACGTTCCGTTGCGGCTGTCGAGGTCGCGGATCGCGGCCCGGCCGCCCCCGACCAGCACCTCGAAGTGCGCGCTCGACAACCGCCGATCCGCGATCGGCCACCCGGCGTCCGGCGCGCGCCCCACGCGGACGCGGCCGCGCAGCCGCATCCGGTCGGCCGCCGGCACGTCGGCGGGCCGCCAGGCGAGCGCCAGGGCGGACGAGCCTTGCCGGTCGCTCGCCCCGCGGGCCAGTTCCACCGCGGTCGACATCGGGTCCGTCTCGGAGAACTCCGGAGGATCGGTGTCGCGCCGCCGCGGTCCCATCCCGGCCATGCTGCCAAACCGCGGCACACCCCGCAAGCGGCGACGACTTGACGCGCGGCGCGGAGGAAGCCAGTCTGCGAGACGCGGGGTTCGCGCGGACGCGCGCGGACCGCCGAAACCGCCGGTGGGAGGGAGGGGACGGCATGCGGGGCAATCCCGGTCGAAACAGACGAGTCGCGACGAGGAGCGAGGCCGCGGAACTCGCGACCCGCGCCCTCCTGCTCCCGGCCCTGCTCGCCGCGGCCGGCTGCCGGACGGCCCCGCCGCCCGAACCTGTGCCCGCCGTCCCCGACCGGCCGCGGGGCACCCCGATCGCCACCACCGGCGCCCCGCGCGGCCCGGGCCTCCGACCGCTCGTCTGCACCGAGGAGTTCCCCCGGGAATGCCTGGAGGCGGGCCGGCGCCACCGCGACGCGGGAACGCTCGCCGAGGCCGAAGAGAGCTTCCGCATCTCGTGCGTCGTCGCGCGCGACCAGGCCGGATGCACCGAGTTGGGCCTGCTGATGACGCGCGACGGCCGGTGGGAGCAGGCCGAGGAGTTGTTCCGCGGGGCGTGCGACGCGGGCGAGGCGCAGGCCTGCTACAACCTGGCGATCGTCGTCGAGGACCAGAACGACCTCGGCGGCGCCGAGATGCTCTACGACCGCGCCTGCGGCGCCGGCGTGCTCGAAGCCTGCGTCGGCCTCGGCCGGATCCGCGAACTCCTCCAGCGACCCGCGGAGGCAGAAGCGGCGTTCCGGGCGGCCTGCGGCGCGGGTTCGGCGTTCCTGCCCGCCGCCTGTTCCGCCCTGGGCGTGCTGATGCGGGCGCAGGGGCGGGCGGAGGACGCGCGCACCGCCTTCACGCGGGCCTGCGAGGCGGGCGACGCCGCCGGCTGTCGCGAACTGGGGTGGGACGCGGGCGGCGACAGCGCCGCGCAGGCGTTCGAGCGCGGCTGCGCGGGGGGCGACCCGCAGGCCTGCCACGAGCACGGGCTGGCGCTCGTCGCGGCGACGCGCTTCGACGAGGCGGAGGCCGCCTTCCGCACCGCCTGCGAGGGCGACGTCCGCCAGGCGTGCCTCGAACTGGGCCACCGGCTGGTCGCCCGGGGCAAGCCGGACGAGGCGGAGGCGCCGTACCGCCGGGCCTGCGACGCCGATCTCGCGGAAGCATGCCGGGTGCTCGCCGGACTCCTCGAACGACGCGGGGCGACCGACGAGGCCGACGCGCTGCTCGACCGCGCCTGCAACCTCGACGACCCGCCGGCGTGCCTCGTGCGCGGAACCGATCGGCTGGCCGGCGGAGACGCGCGCGGCGCCGAGGCGGCGTTCCGCAAGGCCTGCGACAAGGGTCACGGCGAGGCGTGCCGCTCCCTCGGCGCCCTGCTCGAACAGCGCCGCGACCGCCGCGGCGCCGAGCAGGCCTACGCCGCCGGCTGCGCGGCCGGCAACGCTCCCGCCGCCTGCACCGCCCTCGGCAACACGATCCAGGACCGCCGCCGCGCCGACGAAGCCCGCGACGCCTGGCGCCGCGCGTGCGAAGGCGGCGACCCGCCGGGTTGCCTGGCGTTCGGCGAGGCCGAAGCGCGGGACGGGCGGACCGCCGAGGCGGAGACGGCCTTCCGCACCGCCTGCGGCCGCGCCTACGGACCCGGCTGCACCGCGCTCGGCAAGGCCATCGAAGCCCGCGGCGGCCTCTGGACCGAGGCCAACGACACCTACCGCCGCGCCTGCGACCTCGACGACGCCGCCGGCTGCCACGCCCTCGGCGTGGTCCTCGAAGCCCACGACCGCTTCGCCGACGCCATCGCCGCCTACCGTCGCGGCTGCCTGCTCGGCCACGCCGCGGCCTGCGACGCGGCGGGAATGCCCGCACCGGCCCACTGACCCGACCCGCCGCGCCCGCCGTCCCGTACCGGACACCGCCCGCCCCGCGGATCCCAGCCGGATCCCGGTTTGGCGCGGCCCCCGCGGCCGAACCAGGGCCGGCGGCCGGGATCCCCGGCCGGTGCCCGCCGCGAACCCCACAGGGATCGCAAGCTTTCCCGCGCCGCGCCGGTCCGTCCGGTGGCCGCCGCCGGCCGCCCCGACACCGGGCACGCTCCCCGCAGCGCTCCCGCCTTCGTGCGGGGCCGCCGCGCGCGCGGCGGCGGGGCGAGGGGCCCGGGACGGGCGGGAGGCGGCGATGACGACGGACGACGCCCGGACGTTGCGCGACCGGATCCTGACGGCGGCGGCGGAACTGATCGAGGAGCGCGGGGCCGCGCGGGTGGGCATCGACGAGGTGGCCGGGCGCGTCGGGGTCGAGTCCGTCGTCGTCGCCGTCCGATTTCCCGACGTCGCATCGCTCGTCGCGGCGATGGTGGCGCTGTTCCACGAGGAGTTCCCCCTGGTGTTGTGCCGGTTCGCGGGTTACGAGGAGCCGCTGCGGCCGCGCAAGGGCGGCCGGAAGAAGTCGGGGCGGCGGATGGTGCTGCAAGGCCGGCCGATCCGTGCTGCCGGTCCCCGTCCCGGCAGCCTCTCCGAGGCGCTGGAACTGTTCATCGAGCAGCGGGGCGCGGTCGCTCGGGTGGCCCTCGCCACGGCGGACCTGGCGTGGATCCGAACGTCGGCCGGCGTCGTCGAGCGCCTCCGCCGCGACGCGTTCCTCCCGGAACCGCCCGGTGCTTCGTCGAACGCGGCGGCGGCGCAGGAACCCGCGGGTGCCGCGCGGCCGGACCCCGCGCGCCCGTCGCTCGGCGAACTCCCGCCCACCCCGTGACGCGCGCGCCGGCGGCGCTCTCGACCCGTTCGACCCGGCCGTCAGTAGTGCCCGACGCGCACCTTGCCGCGGAACTTGCGGTAGGCCCAGATCGTGTAGCCCGCGACGAGCGGCACGCCGAGCCCGGCGATCACGAGCATCACCTCGAGGGTCAGGGCCGACGACGACGAGTTGTAGGCGGTCAGGCTGAGCCGCGGGTCGTTGGAAGCGCGAACGAAGTGGGGGAACACCGAGGCGCCGAAGGTCGCCATCAGCGACACGATCGTCAGCGACGAGAACAGGAAGGCCCGGCCGGAGTGATCGGTGAGGACGGCCCAGCCGGTGAGCGCCAGCAGGACCAGCGCGGCGACGGGCAGACCCCACAGGACCGGCAGCGCCAGGAAGTTCTCGCGCAGGTGGGGCAGTCCGGCCAGGACCCAGATCGTCGCCGCGACGAACAGCAGCGCCGCGGCGCCCCACGACAGGAAGGCCCAGCCGCGCGCCTGGTCGGTCAGCTCGCCCTCGGTCTTCATCCAGGCCCAGGTCGCGCCCTGCTGCGCGAACAGGGCGAAGCCCAACCCCCCCGCGACCAGCGCGAACGGATGAAGCAGATCGAGAAAACCGCCAGCGTAGTCGCCGCGCGCGTCGAGCGGCAGGCCGCGCAGCAAGTTGCCAGCGACGACTCCGAACAGGAAGGCGGGGAGGATGCTGCCCAGGGCGAAGGCGGCGTCCCAGGCCTTGCGCCACCCCGCCGCGTCCTCCTTGCCCCGGAACTCGAACGAGACCGCACGGGCGATCAGCGCGAACAGCAACAGCATCAGCGGCAGGTACAGGCCGCTGAACACCGCCGCGTAGACCGGCGGGAAGGCGGCGAACAGCGCGCCCCCCCCGGTCAGCAGCCAGACCTCGTTGCCGTCCCAGACCGGCCCCACCGAGGCCAGCAGCGCCCGCCGCTCCTCGTCGCGCCGCGCGAACGGGTACCAGATGCCGACGCCGAGGTCGAAGCCGTCCAGCACCACGTAGACCGTCAGCACCACGCCGATCAGCAGGAACCAGGCGACCTGCAGCGCGATCATCGGTCACCTGCCTTCCCATCCCCGCCCGCCGGCGCATCGGCGCCGTCCTCCGCCGGGGCTTCCGCCCCTCCTGCGGGCGTCCCGCCGGACGCCGCTCCGGCCGGCTCGAAGCCGCGCCGCACCTGCTTGCGCACCAGGTGCAGCCAGGCGACGAACAGCAGCGCGTAGATCAGCCCGAACATCGCCAGCGAGGCCAGGATCTGCCACGCCGGGACGTTGACCGAGATCGCGTCGCGCGTCCGCAACACGCCCTGGATCGCCCACGGCTGCCGGCCGAGTTCCGCCACCATCCAGCCGAGTTCGTTGGCCAGGAAGGGGAGCGGGATCGTCCAGACCGCCAGGCGCAGCCACCAGCGCTGTTCGAACAGCCGCCGCCGCCACAGCAGGAACACGCCGCTCGCGGTCAGCAGCAGGAACCAGCCCCACAGGGCCAACATGGCGCGAAAGGAGAAGAACACCTCGCCGAGCGGCGGGCGATCCTCGGGGGGCACCTCGCGCAATCCCTGCACTTCGGCGTCGACATCGGCGAACGAGAGCCACGACAGGAGTCCGGGAACCTCGAGCACCGCATCGAGCCGCTCCCGCCGGGCGTCGGGGATGGCGAACACCACGAACGGCGCCCGGCGCTGGGTTTCGAACAGCCCCTCGGTCGCGGCGAGCTTGATCGGCTGCGTCGCGGCCACCTGCATCCCGTGCCAGTGGCCGGTGCCGAGTTGCGCGAGGGTCGCGACGAAGGCGACGACCAGGGCGACGCGCAGCGAAGCCTTCGCCTCCTCGACCGACTTCCCGCGCCGCACCAGCAGTGCGCCGATTCCCAGGACGAACAGCGCCCCCGTGGTCAGCGAGGCGGCGATCGTGTGCGTGTAGCGCGGCATCGTCGAGGGATTGAACACCGCGGCCCAGAAGTCGGTGAGCTGCGCCCGCCCGTTCACCAGCTCGAAACCGGCCGGGGTCTGCATCCACGAGTTGGCGACGATGATCCAGAACGCGGACAGCGTCGCGCCGATCGCGACCAGCAGGGCCGCGACGAACAGGGTGGTGCGCGAGAAGCGGCCGAAGCCGAACAGCAGCACCCCGAGGAACGTCGACTCCAGGAAGAACGCGAAGATCGCCTCGGCCGCCAGCGGCGCGCCGAAGATGTCGCCGACGAACCGCGAGTACTCGGCCCAGTTCGTCCCGAACTGGAACTCCATCGTGATCCCGGTCGCCACCCCCGCGGCGAAGGTGATCGCGAACAGCTTGATCCAGAAGCGCGAGACGCGGAGCCAGAACTCCTCGCCGGTGCGCTTCCACTTCCACATCATCCCGGCGATGACCCAGGCCATCCCGATCGTCACCGGCGGGAAGAGGAAATGGAACCCCACGGTCAACGCGAACTGCAGTCGAGCCAGAATCACCGCATCCATCGATCCTCCACCCCGCCGCGCGGCACGGGCGCCGACCGGAACGCCGGTGCCGGCCCGATCACCGGACGCCGCCGCGCGTCCCGCCGCGCCGTTCTTCCGGCGACGACGTGCCCGCCGCCGGACGCGCCGCAGGCCGATCCGCCCCCCGACACCACGGTCTGGGCCGCGGCCGGAATCCTGCTGGGCGGCCCTCCCGTCATTCCGCCTCGAGCCGGAACTCCTGCACGTCGAACCAGTAGCCCAGCCCGGTGACCGAATCGAGCTCGGCCTGGACAATCGCGAGGTGTCCGTCCTCGATCTCGAGGAACCGGGCGAACAGCGGCCGCGACGCCGCGGGCACCTCGCCGACGATCCGGCGGTAGAACGCCCCGACCTCGGCCTCGACCGCCAGGGCCCGGCGCAGCGTCGCCTCCGCCGCGGCCCGTTCGACCTGCGACAGCGGCAGGCGCTGCCGCAGACCCTTGCCGCCCTCCCGCAGCGCGGCCCGGGACGGCAGCGCCGTGGCGAGCCGCTCCTCGGTCACCCCGCCGGACCGCCGCCACTCGTCGAGCTTGGCGTGCAGGAAGTTGACGTGCGCCTGCTCCTCGGCAGCGAGCGTTCCGAGCATCCGGCGGGCGGCCGGATCCTTCGCCCGCGTCGCCGCCTGCGCGTAGACGTCGCGCACCTTCGTCTCGAACTCGAGCGCCGTCTTGATCGCCTCTTCGAGATCCATCGCCGTCGCCCTGCCCTTCCGCCGCCCGCCGGCCTACCCCTCGGGCTCGAACGAGTCCTTGGCCACGCCGCAGTCGGGACACCGCCAGTCGCTCGGGAGCTGCTCGAACGGCGTCCCCGGCGCCACCCCGTGCTCCGGATCGCCCGCCGCCGGGTCGTAGACGTAGCCGCAGACGGTGCAGACATACTTCTTCATCGATTCCTCCTGGCCCCCCGCCGCGCGGCCGCCCGCCGCAACCGCCGGAGTCTAGCCGGCGAGGAAGGCCGGGGGAAGGGCGTTTGACCGGAGCTCGCGCCGGCGCCGTTCCATCCGGCGCAGCACGTCGTCGACCCACCGGACCGCCTCGCGGAGGTGCGGCCCCTCCCTCAGCAGGACGCACGCCGCCCGGCCGCCGGCGGTCCAGGCGGGGATCTCGCCCGGCGACGGCAGCCCGGTCCGCGGAAGGTTCCGCAACGCCTGCGTCGACCAGATCACCGGCACGTGGGCCGCATCACAGATCCCCAGCACTTCGGCCTGCAGTTCCGCCTGGCGCTCCGGTTCGCACTCCACCGCCAGGTCGTCCGGATCGATCAGCACCCCGACCGGATGGCCGCGCATCGCCTGCAACAGGAGCTGCGGCAGCTGATCGAACGCCTGCCGCGTCTCGATCTTCAGCACCACCCGCAGGTGTCCTCCGCCGTGACGCGCGAGTTGCGCCTGCAATTGCTGCACGTCGCGCGGGTAGCGCACGAGAGACAGCGCGACGAGGTCGGCATGCTGGACCACGAACGGCAGCCGCGCCAGATCGTCCTCGGTCAGGCCGGCGACGCGCAACGGGGTGTCGGGCAGGCGGATCGACTCGCCCGAGCCCAGTCGGCTGCCCTGCGGCCGGGCCCAGGTGATCTCGATCCGCAGTGCCGCCGTCCCGGCCTCCCGCACCACGCCGCCGATCCGGCCTTCGTCGAACCAGATCCGGTCGCCGACCCGCACGTCCGCCAGCACTTCGGGCCGCGTGCACGAAATGCTCGGCTCCGCGTCCGCCCGTTCGTCGACGGGCGCCCCGAGCCATCTCCCCGCGTCGGCCGTCAACCGCAGTCGGTCTCCGCGCCGCAGCAACAGCGGACGCTCCACGGCCGGCAACTCGCCGACCTCGGCCATCCAGGCCGGGTCGCCCACGCGCCCGCCCGGCCGGCGAATCCGCAACCGAGTCCCCGTCCCGACATAGGATGTGTCGTTCGCCTCCGCCCACCAGCCCGCGCCGCCGCCCCCGGTCACCCGCAACTGCCGGCGCTTGCCACGCAGGTCGGTGAACGACACGGCATCGCCCCGCCGCAGCCGGTCCAGCCAGACTCCGGGCATCGGCAGCACGACGTCGGGCGGTTCCTGCGGCTCCTCGGGCGCCTCGCCCCGGGTGAGCCAGACCCGCGCGGGACCGATGACCCGTCCCACCGCGTCCCGCGGAGGGCGGAGCTTCACCACCCGCGGGCCGGGAGCCAGGGACCCCGTCCGCAGCCTCGGCCCCGGAAGATCCATCAGCACCCGGCACGGCCGCCCGCTCGCCCGGGCCGCCCGCCGGACATGGTCGACCATCGCCGCCCACCGCCCCGGATCGTCGCGTGCGCAGTCGATCCGCACGCCGTCCACCCCCTGTTCCAGCAGCTCGCGCACCCGCTCGAACTCGGCCGCCGCGGCCGTGGGCAGCGTGACGACGATGCGCGTCGACCGTCCCGGAAGCGCCGGCCCGAACAGCGCCTCGGCGTTCGCCTGCAGCAACCCCGCGCCGTCCTGCGGCTCGAGCGTCCGATGGAACCTCGGCCGCGGCGGCTCGCGCCGGCCCGTCAGCGTCCCGACCACCCCCAACACCGCGTCGAGCCTCCCGAGCACGTGGGTCTCGGCGCCGCCCAGGGAGGAGAGTCCGAGGCGCGCCAGTTCCCGGGACAGGTGCTCGACGCCGCGTTCGCCCAGCGCCAGGTGATGAAGCAGGTTGCGCGCGCTGTCCTCCTGCGCCGGGTGCACCTGGGCGACGGTCGAGGCGTACTCCTCCTCGCGCCGCAACAGGTGTTCCCGCAGTTCGTGCAGCGCCTGCGTCACCTGTTGCAACCGTCCGAGCCTCCAGTCCTGCCGCGCGGGCGGTCGATGCGCCGCAACCATCGAAGCCGAGCTTGGCCCCGCGCTGTGCCTTCTTCGTCGCCGTTCCGTGACATCCCTGTGAAGCCGCCGCGCGCGGGCGAGACCGGCCATCGCGGGGGCCGCTCGACAGTCCCGGGACCGGAGAGCCGGCGAAAACGTGTCGCACATTTCTCCGCAACGTCAACCGATCGTCACACACGCAACGGATGTTCCGCCCCGACCGGCGATCGGTGGACCGGCGGAAACGGGGCAGGCGGGATGTTCGAGGACCTCGCGGGACGAACCAGCGAACGCGGCGCGGGTAAGCGGCGGGCGGCATCGGTCGCGATCGCCCTCGGCATCAATCTGGTCGTGGGAGCAGGCCTGCTGGTGGCCACCGCGGCCGGCTCGCCGAAGCGACGACAGGAAGTGGAGATCAAGTTCGTGCAGCCGGCGCCCGCCGCGGCCGCGCCTGCGGTCCAGGCGCCGCCGCCCCCGCCGCCGCCCCCACCGCCGCCCCCGCCGAAGCCCGCGGCGCAGGCTGCCAAGCCGCCACCGCGCCCCCGCAACCTGGCGGCGCCCCGCAGCACGCCGACGGCGGCGCCGGAGGAGGCCGAGCCGGCGGGGGAGTTCGAGGTGCTATCCGACGGCGCGTGGGCCGCCAACAGCGCGGGCGATCCGCAGGGCGAGACGGGCGGCACAGCCGGGGACCGCGCTGCGCAGGCGGAGGCCGAAGCGGCCGAACGGGCCGCCGCCGAACTCGCCGCCCGGGAGCAGGCCGCCACCGAGGCCGAGGCGGCGGCCGCCGCCGCCGAGGCCGCCGTGCGCCCGGTCCCGGTGCCCGAGCGCGGCACGCCGCCGCGGGCCCGGCCCAGCAACCGTGCGCCGGACTACCCCGAGCCCGCGCGCCGCGCGGGCCTGGAAGAGACGGTGGTCGCCCGGCTGGTGATCAACGAACGCGGCGAAGTCGAGGAAGTCCAGGTGCTGCGCGGCGACCCCGCGTTCCACGACGCCGTGGTCGCCGCCTTGCGCGAGTGGCGGTACGAACCGGCCGTTTTCGAGGGTCGTCCGATTCGCGTCTACCACGTGGTCCGCATCCCGTTCCGGCTCGAAACGTAGCCCGGCGCGGGATGGACGGCCGGCGCGCGGCGCCGGGAAGGAGGTTCGCGATGGAGTTCTCTCTGGAGCAGATCTGGGCCAGCATGGGGGTCCTGGCCAAGGTGGTGGTCGGCATCCTCGGCGTGATGGCGGTGGCGGCCGTCACCGTCGCCGTCGACCGGGTCGTGCTGCTGTACCTCGCGCGCAAGCGCGCGCGCCGCTTCGGCGCGGCGCTGGCCGCGCGGCTGGAGGACGGCTCTCCCGACGACGTGCGCGAACTGGCGACGCGGCAGAAGCGCAACCCGTTGACCCAACTGGTGCAGGAGGGGGTCGAGGCGTACGGCCGGGCCGCGGCCCGGCCCGGTCGCCGGGCCCCGGCCGGCGAGGTGGCCCGACGGGCGATGACGCGGCGCGCCGACGCCGTCTCCGCCGACCTGCGTCGCGGCATGTCGGTGCTGGCCTCGGTCGGGTCGACCGCGCCGTTCGTCGGCCTGTTCGGTACGGTCGTCGGCATCATCAACGCCTTCCACGGCATCGCGGCGACCGGCTCGGGCGGCCTGGCCGCCGTCTCCGCCGGCATCGCCGAGGCCCTCGTCGTGACCGCCCTCGGTCTGGGCGTCGCCATCCCCTCCGTTCTGCTGTTCAACTCGCTGTCGACGCGCATCGAGCGCTTCGAACTCGCCCTGTCCTCGGCCGCCGGCGAGTTCGCCGACTGGCTCGACGGCCTGGACCGCCGCCCGGCCGCCGCCGAGGTCGAGGACCTCGCGGACCGTCCGGACGAGGACCACGCCCGTCAGGACGTGCTGCTCGCGGACGCCGCGGTGCTGCCGGCGGCCCCCAAGCCCGCGGTGGAGGACTACGCGTGATCCGTCTCGGCGCCGCCCACTTCGCCGCGCGCCGCCCGGTGCGCCCGGCGCTCAACGTCACCCCGCTCGTCGACGTGGTGCTCGTGCTGTTGATCATCTTCATGGTCGTCACGCCGATGATGCAGCACGCCGCCCGCGTCGACCTGCCGGGCATCCTGCACACCGACCGCGAGAACAAGGGGCAGCTCGACCCGATCACCATCTCGCTCACCGCGGACGGCACCCTGTTCTACGAGCAGCAGCCGGTAACGCGGGAGACCCTGGAACGCCTGCTGGCCGGTCTGCACCGGGACCAGCCCGACCGCCGCGTCGTGCTGCGCGGCGACCGCAACCTCGATTTCGGCAAGGCCCGCGAGTTGTTCGCCCTCTGCCGGGGCGTCGGCTTCTCCGGCGTGGCGCTGATCGTCGGCGAGCGGAAGGGCGAACGCCCGGAAAGGAAGCGCTGAGCCATGGCGATCCATCTCGGCGACGGCGATCCGGCCAAGGTCCGCCCCGAAATGAACGTCACCCCGCTGGTCGACGTGGTGCTCGTGCTGCTGATCATCTTCATGGTCATCACGCCGCTGATGTCGAAGCAGTTCTGGGTCAACGTGCCGAAGACGGAACAGCAGAACGAGCCGCCGCCGCCCGACCAGCGGGTGCCCGTGGTGCTGACCGTGGCGGCCGACGGGACGCTGTCGATCAACCGCAGCCCGGTGACCCGCGCCGAGCTGGAAACCCGGCTGCGCCGCATCTTCGCCGCCCGCCAGGACGATCGCACGCTGTTCGTACGGGCCGACGATCGCGCCGCGTTCGGCCGCGTGGTCGATGCGATGGACACCGCCCGCGGCGCCGGAGCGGTGACGATCGCCGTCCTGCCGGAACGGGAGGAGGACGGCTGACCGATGCGGCTCCCCGCGGTCACTGCCGCGACGGCCGGCGCCGTGGTCGCCGCCCTGCTGCTGGGCAAGGCGGTCGTCGCCGACGCGCAGCCCGCGGCGACCGCAACGGCGCCGGCGGGCGCGGCGACCGCACCGCCGCAACGCGACGACGCGGACCCGCCCGGGGCCGACCAGGGGCGGATCGTCGGCACGGTGGTCGACGACCGGACCGGCGAGCCGCTGATCGATGCGGCCGTGGAAGTCGTGGGCACGGGCGTCACCGTCCGCACCGATCTCGACGGGCGCTATGTCGCCGTCGTCCCCGCCGGCCGCTACACGGTGCGGGCGTACTACCCGCTGTACACGGCCGAACGCGCCGGCGAGGTCCGGGTGCGGGCCGGCCGGGAACGCACCGTGGACTTCGCCCTGGCACCCGAGACGGCGGCGGTGGTCGAGGAGGTGGTCGTCGTCGCGCGCGCGGAGCGCCAGACCGAGGCCGCCCAACTGCTCCAGCGACAGCGCTCGGCGACCGTCAGCGACACGATCAGCGCGCAGGAAATGTCGCGCTCGGGCGCGGGCACCGCCTCCGAGGCGGCCCGCCGGGTCACCGGCGCCTCGGTGGTCGATGACCGCTACGTCTACGTGCGCGGCCTGGGCGAGCGCTACGGCCACACCCTGTTCAACGGCGTGCCGCTCCCCAGCCCCGAGCCCGACCGCCGCGTGGTCCCGCTCGACATCTTCCCGGCGGGCCTGCTCGAGAGCTTCCAGATCATCAAGACCGCCTCGCCCGACCTGCCGGCCGACTTCGCCGGCGGCTCGTCGCAGATCGCCACCCGCCAGTTCCCGGACCGCTTCGTCCTGCGCACCGGCCTCTCGCTCGGCGTCAATACCCAGGCCACGTTCCAGGAGCTCGGCCTGCCCGACTTCCAGCGCCTCGACTGGCTGGCGTTCGACGACGGCACGCGCGACATCCTCGCCGCGCTGCCCGACGACCAGGTGTTCCAGGGCCACGAACTGCCCGACGGATCGACGATGACCGCGGAGCAGGTGGAAGCCTGGGGGGAGGCGCTGCACAACGACTTCTCGCCCGACTTCCGCACCGCCTGGCCCGACCTGAGCCTGTCCGCCTCGGTCGGCGACACGCTCCACCCCGGCGGCCGGCGGCTCGGCTACGCCCTGTCGCTCAACTACTCGAACAAGCTGCGCGACGTCCTGGAGATCGAACGCTCGTTCTCGCTCGCCGACGTCGATCGCGACGGCGACACCGTCCCGGAGGGCCGCGAACTGGTCCCCCGCAGCGACTACGCGGGCGAGCGGGCCGGCAACGGCGTGCTGTGGGGGCTCCTCGGCAGCACGGCCTACGAGATGGCCGACGGCCACGAAACGAGCTTCGATCTGCTCTACACCCGCAAGGCGGACAACGATGCGCTGCGCCTGGAGGGCAAGGATCCCGACGAGGTGCTGCCGGTGCGCTACGACCGCCTGCGCTACGTGTCGCGCTCGCTCCTGCTGGCCCAGCTCCGCGGGCGGGACGAGTTCCGCAACGGCTTCGACACCGACCTGCGCTGGCAGGCGAACGTCTCGCGCACCGACCGCTCCGAGCCGGACACGCGCGAGGTGACCTATCAGCGCGTCGATGACGGCGCGGGCAACGTGACCTACGAGTACCTCGTGGGCACGCAGAGCGGCGCGCACTTCGCCAGCGCCCTCGACGAACTGTCCGGCGGCGGCGGCCTGGACTGGACGCTGCACCTGCCGCGCTCCGGCATCCCGACCGCCCTCAAGCTCGGCGGCCTGGCCCAGTATCGCGACCGGCGCTTCGCCGCCCGGCGCTTCCGCTTCCTGCGCGAGCGGCGCGCCGACCGGGACGCGTTCCGGCTCCCGCCGGACGAGTTGTTCTCCGCCGCGCACATCGGTCCCGACCTGCGGCTCGAGGAATCGACCCGCGTCGATGACACCTACGACGCCACCCAACTCCTCGGCGCGGCCTACGGCCTGTTCGACGTCGTCCTGTTCCCCGGCCTGCGCACGATCGCCGGCGTGCGCTTCGAGTACTCCGACCAGGATGTGGTGACCCGCAACCCCTACGCCGCCCCGGGCGAACCGCCGGTTTCCGCCGGACTCGCCACCTGGGACATCTTCCCCTCGGTCAACCTGGTCTACGCGCTGCGCGAGGGGATGAACCTGCGCTGCGGCGTGTCGCAGACCACCGCCCGCCCCGAGTTCCGCGAGTTGACCCCGTTCGCGTACTTCGACTTCGTCGGCGGCCAGTACGTGTTCGGCAACCCGGACCTGCTCCCGACCCGCATCCTCAACGCCGACCTGCGCTGGGAATGGTTCCCCGCCCCGGGCGAGGTCCTGGCGGTGAGCGCCTTCTACAAGAGCCTGACCGACCCGATCGAGGCGATCATCGTCCCGACGAGCGAACTGGCGCGGTCGTACCAGAACGCCGCCGGCGCCCGGGTGGCCGGCGCCGAGGTCGAGGCGCGCGTGTCGCTCGGCTACCTCGCCGATGCGCTCGACGACTTCCAGCTCATGGCCAACTTCACCTACGTCTGGTCGCGCATCCAGTTGGCCGCCGAACAGCTCGGCGTCCAGTCGACCGACGACCGGCCGCTCCAGGGCCAGTCCCCCTACGTGGTCAACGTCGGACTCGACTTCCAGCGCCCCGACTGGGGCACCCGCATCCGCCTGATGTACAACGTGCTCGGCGCCCGGATCGACCAGGTGGGCGCGATGGGGCTCCCCGACATCTACGAAGAGCCCCGTCACCTGCTCGACTTCACCGCGGAACAGGAGTTGCCCGAGGGGTTCGTGCTTCGCCTGTCCGCGCAAAACCTGCTCGACCAGCAGGTCGTGTACACCCAGGGAGACAAGACCGTGACCAGTTTCAAGCCGGGCGTCAGCCTGTCGCTCGGAGTGTCCTGGGCCTGGTGAGGCCCTATCCGGGTGCCGGTCCCACGCCCTCGGCCAAGGACCGGGGGACCGGCACCCGCCAACAGGGTGGTCCGAAGGTACCACCCACGAAAGGAAGGAGGCAACGATGTCGAGGAGAACGTGGTTGTGGATCTGGACCCTGGCCCTGGCGCTCGCCCCGGCCTGCGGAGACGACGACAACGGCACGCCGGACGGTGCCGACGCCGACGTCACGGAAACGGGGGCCGACGCCGACGCCGACGCCGACGCCGATGCCGACGCCGACGCCGACGCCGACGCCGACGCCGACGCCGATGCCGACGCCGACGCCGATG
>Ga0101944_10000766_pt1 | contig 85272 bp, 65 predicted proteins | sample DewCreD2012metaG_FD_75245 | JGI IMG/M metagenome (GOLD analysis project Ga0101944, IMG submission 75245) | Hot spring sediment bacterial and archeal communities from British Columbia, Canada, to study Microbial Dark Matter (Phase II) - Dewar... ... | reverse complement strand
CACCGCAGAGCACGCAGCGTCCGCAGAGTTACCGGAAATTTCTCCGCGCTCTCAGCGAACTCTGCGGTTAAATAAGACGTTTATCTGGCTTTTGCCCCCGAATTGAAATGCACCCCGCCAGCCCCCCGTGGCTCACCCTGCTTTAAGGGGATCGCCAGCTCCCCGTTCCGTAGCACTAGCTCTGCCTACCTTGCTGTGAGCGGATCGCCAGCTCCCCGCTACTTACCCTGCTTTAAGGGGATCGCCAGATCCCCGTTCCGTAGCACCAGCTCGCCTGGGCCTTACAGCGTTTTGTGGTAGGCGTATTGCGTTTTGACGTTACGATACCCCAAACTTTCGTAGAACGCATGAGCTTCGTGGCGGATCACATTCGTTTTCAAGTAGACGGCGGTGCAGTGGTGCTCGCGTCCCCATGTTTCGGCCTGTTCCATCAGACGACGTCCGATGCCTTGCCCACGATATGCCTGATCCACCACGATCCCGCCCAGGGCGACCAGCGGACTGTGCAGCAGACTGTGATCGATGTACAGATGAATCCAGCCCACGGCCTCTTCGCCAGGCGCTGCTGCCACGTAGACTGCGTGATCGGCCTGCTGACCAAGTTCCACAAGCCGCTGGTTCACGTCGCTCTCCATCACGGTATAGCCCAACTGCGCGGCCAGTCTGGCAATAGCTTTAGCGTCGGCGGTCGTGGCGGGTCGGATGATGATACCGTTCATTGTAATTACTGCCCTCCCAGGATGTACCGCAAGGCCAGATCGTGCGTCAGTTGTTCGACCGGCGCACGGTCATCGGTAAAGACCATACCGGTCGGCGCGACCGCGCGCAGATTGCCGAGCGCCCGTTCCGCCACCGTGCGCAAGCGCGCGTCCGTCAACAGCGGCAGATTGTCCGCCAGATTGCGCGCCGTGGTCGGCTGCGCCGTAGCGACGACAATCGCGTTGAAGCTGCCGGGCACTTCGATCACGTGAACCGATGGGTAAACCTGCCGCATCGTGGCGACCAGTGCCTCGACCAGCCGCCAGTCGCCATCTCCCGCGCCGGGCGTGTGTCCCACGTTGATGGCGACCACGCCCTTTTCTGTGAGCCGCGCGTGCACTTCCGTGAAAAACTCCACCGTCGTCAAGTGCCAGGGGATGTAGGGCAAGCGGTAGGCGTCCACGGCGACAACGTCGTAACGGCGCGTGGTCTGTGCCAGGAAGCTGCGCCCATCGGCAGCGTAAGCCGTGAGATTCGGCTGCGTCATCGCAAAGTAATCGCGTCCCACCCGGATGATGGCGGGATCGATTTCCACGCCGTCAATCGGCAGCGCCCCGTAAACCGCCGTGTATTGCGTTGGCGTTGTCCCCGCCGCCAGCCCGATGACGAGCAGGCTGCCGACGGCGCTCGGCGGGTGGGGGGGCGTGTTGAAGTACGGCGCAATCAGGTAGTAGTCCCACGGCCCCTTGGTGAGGATGTCATCACCGGGCAGGTAAACCGAGTGGATGCCCTGGCCTTCGTTCAGCAGCAGATAGCGCGAGCCGTCCGCGTTCTCCACCACCTGGATGAAGTTGTAGACCGATTCTTCCTCGTGGATGAGGCCCGTTTCCGGCTTGATGAGGCCCGGCTTGCGGATGAAGAGCGCGCCGAGCAGCAGCAGTGCCCACGCCAGCAGCCAGAAGCGGCGGCGGTTGAAGTGCCACAGGCCCCACAGCCCCGTCGCCGTGGCGATCATCGCCAGCAAGATAAATGTGCGATACGTGCCCAGGTTAGGGATCAGCACCAGATTGGGCAAAAACGTGCCGATGAAGCTGCCCAGTGTGGACACGGCGTAAATCTTTCCTGCCGCGCCACCCGTAGCCGTGACGTCCGTCACCGAAAGCCGAATGACGAACGGCGAGACGCACGCCAGCAACGTCACCGGCGCGACGAACAGCACGAGGATGAAGAGGAACGGCCCGGCGATCTGCGGCAGGCTCCATCGCATCATCCCTTGCGCGGCCAGCCGCAACAGCGGGCGCGAAAGCAGCGGGATGGTGGCAATGGTCAGTCCCGCCGCTGTCAGGATCGTGTAGAGCGTCGCGGGGTGGGGCGAGCGGTCGGCCCAGCGTCCGCCGAGGGCGTAGCCTACCGAAAGGTACAGCAAAATCAGCCCGATAATCGCCGACCAGACCAGTTCCGTCGTCCCGAACGCCGGGGCCAGCAACCGTCCCGCCGCCAGTTCCAGCGCCAGGGAGACGAGGCCGCCGATGAAGGCGGTGAGGTGGAGGTAGACGGTAGACGGAGCGCGAAGATTCGCGCGACGGTAGACGGGGGGGGTGGGATGCGCGCCATTCATCATTTGGGGTTATGACCAATCCAGTTCGGGGCGGAGGGTTTTGCCGGCGTTGAGCAGGGCGGGCATACAGGCGTGGCGCTCGCAATAGCCGATGAGTTCGCGCGCTTTGCCGGTCAGCCCTGAGCCGCCCAGTTCGTCGTAATTGACGCCCACCGCAAAGCAAAGCGTGTTCAGCTCATCCAGACTGAAATGCCTGGTCAGCAGCGAGAGCAGCCGCACACGGTCGGGTAGGGCGGCTGGTGTGGTTGGCGTCTGGCCGGTTGTGGCCGGCTTGTTGACGGCGACCTGGTTGTGGTTGCCGATCACATTGCCGTCGCCGATGATGGTGATTTTGTCACGCCCGACGAAATCGCCGCCCGTTGTCACATTCCCACCCACGTAAGCTCCACCGCCGGTGTTGATTGTCGTCGCCGTACTGCCTAGCTCGCTGAAGACCGTGTTGAGCGTTGCCATCGTGAGCGTGTTGAGCCGCGCAAGGATTTCGGCGCGTTCGGCGCGGCGGGTTTCGGTGTCTCCAAAAAGCCGGGTCCCTTGCAGATTCTCGGCCAGGCGCTGTTGGTAGATGAGCGCCTCGTTGTAACGCGGGTGCGCCTTGCCCAGGCGTGCCAGCAGGGTTTGCATGGCGGTTTCGTAGGGGGTGTAGGGATCGGCAGCAACAGATGAGGCAGTTGGCGAGGGTGAACTCGAAGTAGCACTAAGTCTGCCAATCAATGCGCCCAACTCGCCGTAATAGGCGTCGTCGGGGTCATAGCGATCCTGAAGCACCTGGAGCAGCAGAACCAGCGCATTCTGTCCCTGCGCATTGGCCTTGTCGTACAAGAAGGCGATGGTTGCCTGCACACGTCCGGCGGTGCTTTCCCCTTCGGGGACGTTGTACGCCCAGGGCGATAGCCGCTCATCCACAAAAACTGCGCGCAGCTCGGCGTTGCTGGCAAAAGCATCGCAGCGCCGCAACGTTGCCATTAATTGGCGATTGAGATCAGGATCAATGCCGGCCATACACCCTCCTGCACATTCAATTTCGCATCATTATAGGGGGCGACAGAAAATTGACAACCACCGGTGCTGACTTCACAGGCCAAGTTCCGTCCACAACGCATCCACCCGCGCCTTGACCTCCGGCGACATTTGCACGACCTCCGGCCATGTGCGGGTGTAGCCTTCTTCGGGCCATTTTCGCGTGGCGTCAATGCCGATTTTACCACCGAAGGAGTGGTGGTACGAAGCGTGGTCCAGGTGATCGGTCGGCCCGTCGCTGATGACGACATCCCGCGACCAATCCACGTTGCCCAACGCCTGCCACGCGACGATGTTTGGGTCTTGCACATCCACCCACTCATCCACGATCACCACGGCCTTCGCCAGACTGAGCAGTGCCAGCCCCCACAGGCCGTGTATCACTTTGCGCGCGTGACCCGGAAAGCGTTTGCGGATGCTCACCAGCACCAGGTTGTGGAAAACACCCGGCGCGGGCATCGCAAAATCCACGATCTCCGGCAAAAACAGGCGCAGCAGCGGCAGGAACAGGCGCTCGGTGGCCTTGCCCATCCAGTAATCCTCCGCCGGCGGGATGCCGACGACGGTGGCGGGATAGATCGGGTCGCGCCGCCGGGTGACGGCGGTGACGTGCAGCGCGGGGAACGGCTCCACGGGCGTGTAGTAGCCGGTGTGATCGCCGAATGGCCCCTCCGGGCGGCGGTCGTCGGGATCAACGTAGCCTTCGATGATGACGTCGGCCTCGGCGGGGACGGTGAGCGGTTGCGTGATGCAATCCACCAGCTCAACGGGTTTCCCACGCAGCCAGCCGGCGAGCAGGTATTCGTCAATGTCGGGCGGCAGCGGTGCGGACGCGGCCCAGATGCAGGCCGGGTCGCCGCCGAGCGCCACGGCGACGGGGATACGCTTGCCCAACGCTTTGGCGACGCGCTCGTGTTCCGCGCCGCCCTTGTGCCGTTGCCAGTGGACGAGCAGCGTGCGGCTGTCCACCTTCTGCAGGCGGTACATTCCCACGTTGCGCACACCCTTGAGCGGGTCGCGGCTGATGACCTGTGGCAGCGTGACGAACGGCCCGCCATCGTTAGGCCAGCATGTGAGAATGGGCAGGCCGTCCAGCGACGGGTTGTCCGTCTCGACGATCTCCTGCACCGGCGCGTTTTTGACCTTGCGCGGCTTGATCCCGGCAGCGCGCAGCGCGTTGAGCAGGCCGATACTGCGCCCCACCGCCGCGCCCGCGTTCTGCGGCAGCCGCAGATCGATGAGCTTCCCCAGGTTGCGGGTGAGGTCGTCCAGCGCATCCACGTGCAGCGCCCACGCCATCCGCTGCGCGCTGCCGAACATATTGATGAGCACCGGCATTTCGTAGCCGGTCACGTTCTCAAAGAGCAGCGCCTTGTTGCGTTCCGCCGGCCCCTTGCTCACCCGTTCCACAATCTCGGTGATCTCCAACGCCGCCGAAACCGGCGCACGCACGCGCACCAGTTCCCCACGCGCCTCCAGCACCCGCACAAAATCCCGCAGCGTATTGACCTTCATCGTTATCCCTCGAATCCAGAATCAGCGAATCAAGAATCAGCGAATGAGTGAATGAGCGAATTCGCCCCTCTCCCCCCCGCCTACCGTCTACCGTCTACTGTCTACCGTCTACCCACCCACACACCCGCCGCTCCACCGTATCCACACCGAAATACAACCCCAATCCGAGCAAACTCATCGCCACGAGGCCCGCGTACATTTTGGGATAGTCGAAAAGCGTGCTGCCCTGGTAGTAGATATAGTACCCCAATCCATAGCGGGTGGCAAACAGTTCGGCGATGTACAGCACGGCAACGGCGGTGCCGATGGACTGCCGCACAGCGGTGAGGATCGCCGGCACGCTCGCCGGGAGGTAGACGAAGCGGAACAGCGCACGCCGTCCCGCGCCCAGGCTGCGCACGCTGAGCAGCAGTTCCGGGCGGATTGCAGCAGCGGCGTCGCGCACGAGCACGAGGATTTGGAAGAACAGAATCATCGTGATGATGACGATTTTGGGGAAGTCGCCCACGCCCAAAAACAGCAGCACAATCGGTACGAGTACGACTTTCGGGATGGGGAACAGCAGGTAGATGAACGGCGCGAAGATGCGGTTGAGCCTGGCGCTCTGGCCCAACACCAGCCCGGCCGGCGTCGCCAGCGCAATCGCCAGGGCGATGCTCGCCGTCACGCGGTACAGGCTGACGAGCGTGTGTCGCCCCAGGTCGTGGGGCAGGTCGTGGAGGAAGGTCGCCAGTACGCGCACCGGCGTAGGGAGAATGGGCCTTTGCACAATGAAGGCGATGCCCTGCCAGAGGATGAATAACACGAGGGTTGCGTAGATGATATGGAGCGTGCTAGTAGACTTCGTCATGGGAGCCAATATCGAGCAGCACAATCACTTCAGCGCCGGTATCTGGATCGTGCTCCAATGCGAACACAATACGACAATCGTAACCACATACGCACGCGCGAAAGCCTGCCAATATGCCACTCAACTTATGCGTTCCCAGGGATGTAGCAAAAACATCCTCTTCCATTTGGCGTATAACTTCATCAATCCGTTCTTGCAGTCGCCGGTCACGGCGCACAAACTTTCGATATGCGCGTTCAAATTTAGCCGTTAAAACCAGATCCCGTCTCATTTGTCTTCGGCGGACTCATGGAGTTGGTTGATGATCGTTGATGCGGACTGTGCTTTGAATTTCCCGGCCCGATATGCGTTCAGGGAGTCTGTGGCATCCCGTGCAATTTCCCGGCGGCGTGCTTCGATGCGCCATCCTTTCAGGAGATCGGCAAGTGTATCCTGTTGTTCAGGGGGAAGACGCATCACTATATCGACAATTTGTTCAAATGCAAGCGTCATAGAGATTTCCTTTCTAATTCTGGCATTGCAAATTAGCCTGTGATAAGCCTGCTCCCAATTTCGCTCCATTATACTTCAGAAAAGCCAAAAACGTTCATTGTCGTTCATCCATGCGATTGCGAAGTGTCATGCACGCATTTTGATAAGCTTCGGAATGACGGTATTCGACACGAGCCTGATGTATATTCTCCAGAATGTCGGATTCTCGATTTGGCGGTTCACCCAGCAGCAACACTTTCTGTCCCATAAACGCCGCTTCCTCGATATTGTGCGTGACGAGTACCACGGTCACGCCTGCCTCTTCGCATAGCGACAACGTCAGCGTCTGCAACCCCTCGCGGGTGGGGGCGTCCAGCGCGGAGAACGGCTCGTCCATCAGCACCAGGTCGGGATCGAGGACGAGCGTGCGCGCAATCGCCGCGCGCTGGCGCTGCCCGCCGGAAATCTGGCCGGGGTACTTCGCCGCCACCTCCGCAATGCCCAGCCGCGCCAGCCAGTGCTCGACGCGCGCCTGCGCTTCGGCGGGGTCCAGCCGTTCGTCGCGGGGCACGTGCCGCCCATCCGGCCCGTAGAAGCGGCGGATGCGCAGCCCCAACATCACGTTATCCTGCACCGTCGCCCAGGGCAGCAGGCCATACTCCTGTAAAATCAACCCCGTGCGCGGGCGCGGACGGACAATGCGCTCGCCATCAACAGTGACCTCCCCGGCCTGTGGGAATATCAATCCGGCCAGCAGCATCAACAACGTGCTCTTTCCGCACCCCGACGGCCCCAGCACCGCCCACACCTCCCCATGCTCTCCGCGCCACGAGAACCGCTCGAACACCGGCGGCTGGCCCGGATAAGCAAACGTCACGTCGCGTAAGTCGAACATCGGTAGACGGTAGACAGTAGACGGCAGACAGGGAGAGAGTCAATCAGTTCATTTGCTAATTCCTGCCTCCTGCCTCCTGCCTCTTGCCTCCTGCTTCACTTCCTGCTCTCCGGGAACCGATTGAAGTCCACGATATACGGCCACCAGTTGTTGAGCTTGCCATCGGGGGCGCGGCCTGGGGCATGGGGAAGGCGCTTGAGCCACCAGCGATGATGCTCGCGGATGTCGCCGTTGCCCCATTGGGCACAGTTCATCGGTTTCTTCGCGCCGGTGAGGTCGGGATAGTTCAGCCAGTCGTCGGCGCTGCTCAGCACCGTGCGGCGATTGCCCCAGTCGTAGTCGCGCTCGCTGTTGGGCGCGAAGTGGACGTTGCCGCAGGCCGCCTCGCCCGGCGCGACCTTGTCGTACAGCGTGAAGCGGTTCCATGCGTGGGGCACTGACTGTTGCGCGACCGGCGCCAGCTCCCACGAGCCGTAAACGTGGCGCATAATGGATTCGACGCGATGCCCGAACGCTTCCAACATCTCACCGACACCCCGCTCGTAGTTGAAGCCCATCGTGACGAAGGTGCGGAATCCCCAAAAGCCCTGCACGGGTTCAGAGTTGCAGAAGTAAGGCTGCCCGCCGGCCATCGTGGATTCCCAGAAGCCGCCATAAGGGAAACCCCACAACCACACCTCATCGATTTCCCCCAACATCACCCGCCAGGGAATCTTGTACGCTTTGAAAATCGCCGCGTAATCCACCGCGTCGGGCTGGTGCCAGGCTGCTTTTCCCTCGTGGCACGCCAGGTACGTGGCATTGGTGTAACGGAAGCCGTCCAGTTTGAGCGGATACTCGTCTACGTCAATCGTTTCCACGATGCGATAGCGCACGTAGCCATAGCTGCACTCTTCGATGTCGGCGATATACTGGGGCATCAGGTCACGCGGATTGTTCCACCCCAGCACCTCGTAGAGCCGTTTACCGCCCTGTTCAGGAAACACCGGTGCGAAGTTGATCACCAACACTTTCGGTTCGACAGCCGGCATAGGGACTCTCGTTTTTCCGAACATAGACCCTCCTTAAAAAATAGTCACGTAGTCGTTAGTCTTATAGTCGGAGCACCACTCTGGATCGCCAGATCCAGACCAGAACGGGGATATGGCGATCCCCTTGGAGCATTTGGGATTACTGAGTCTTATAGTCGGAGCACCACTTTCGCGCGCTACATGGTGTGTGGTAGCACCGGCGTCTCCTTTGGAATCACGAATGAGCGAATCGGCGAATGAGCAATTCCCTGTTTCCCCTCTCCCTTCCCGTCTACCACCTACTGTCTACCGAATCCTTATATGCCGGGGCCGTCGTCAGTCGCCCGGTGGCTTGCAGCCAGGCGACGGCGTCGGCGAATTGCGCTTCAGTGGGGACGGCGTTGGCGGGATAGTCGGGCAGGATGTACGCGCCGGCCAGCGGGGCGGGAACCAGCCCTTTTTCAGCGAGCAAAGCGTTCCAGCGGCTTTTGTCCGTGTTAATTGTGGCGCTGGCTTCATCAATGGCAGCCAGGAACGCACGCACGGTTTGCGGTTGCCGGTCGAGCACGTTTTTGCGGAAGGCGTAGAGGCTGCACGCGACCTCCGGATGGCGGGTGTCATCCACAATCATCACTGCGCCCTGCTGCATCGCCAGCGACGCCAGCGGTTCCGGCAGCGTCGCCGCGCGCAGTTCTCCGGCATTGAGCAATGCCATCCGATCCGGGATTTTGGGGACGGCCAACGTGGCAATCGCGTCCGTGGGCAGTCCCTCGGCCTCCAACAGCCGGTGCGTGACGTATTCGATGACCGTGCCTTCCGACACGCCAATCGGCACGCCGCGTAACCCTTCTACGGTGGTAATGCCCGACTGGGCCGCCGCCAGGACGCGAAACTGCGCGAAATCCGCCGTGGGCACCATCGCGTAACGCACGGCGACCACCTGCGGCGACTCGCGGTTGTACAGGGCCAGCGCCACCAGATCGGTGATGAAACCGTCAATCTGCCCGGCCTGCAACAACTGATCGCGTTCGGCGGCGGAGGCGGCGGGGACCAACTCGACCGCGACCCCCTGCGCGGCAAAATACCCCTCGGCCTCGGCGACATACAGCGGCAGCGCGTCGAGAATCGGCAGCACTGCGATGCGCAACGCCCTCGCCTCCGGCTTGCGGCATCCGACCAGCAAAACCACCCCGAGACAAAGCGCCAGCAGCACAACTTTCACTCTTCGCATAATCGTTCCTTGTCGGTAATCGGTTACTTGGGTGAAACCCCGTTATCCGTCAGGTCTTCACCGTAAGGCCGCCGGTATGTGACCGTGGTGGGCCGTTCCTCTGCATCCGGCGCATAGGTGAATGTCAGCAACGACGCGGGCGCGGGGTAGTCGTCGGCAAGCCCGTAGACGTTCAGCGTATGCTTGTTCGCCGGGATCAGTTCGACGCCGAAGGCCCACAACGCGGTAAACGCGATCACGTCCCCGTGGCTCACCGCGACGACGTGCTGCCCGGCATACTCGCGCCGCATTTGCGCCAGGAATTCCCGCGCGCGGGCGACAACATCCGGCGGTTGCTCGTAGGCGGGATCATCAACGCCGGTGTACAGGTCCCAGTTGCGGGACAGCATCGTTATCAATGGCTGCCCCTCGAAGAAAAACCGCACCTCGTTGAGCAAATCGGACGTGTACAAGGGAACGTCAGGCCGTTCCGCCAGTAGCATGTGCGCCGTCTGTTGCGCGCGCACTAACGGGCTGCTGAAGACTGCTGCTACCGGTGTATCGCGCAGCGCCTCCGCTGCTGCCTGTGCCTGCCGCTTGCCGAATTCGCTCAATGGAAATCCCGGCAATCGCCCATACACAACCCGCTCTGGATTGTACACCTGCCCGTGCCGAACGAAAGTGATCTGTGTGTGTGCAGATGGATGTTCTATGATTATTCTCCTTTTCCCTTCAACCACGAATCTGCACGAATTTCCACGAATCGAAACAATTCGTGTAGATTCGTAGAAATTCGTGGTGAAATCCGTTAAAATCCGTTCAATCCGTTGACCAAAAACAGCGCCCCCAGTACGCCCGCAAACAGCGTCACGCTGATGTAGCTGTTGATGTTGAAAAACGCGACATTGACCCGTGAAAGGTCATTTGGGCGCACCAGGCTGTGCTCGTAGATGAGCAGCCCGGCGATGACGGCCAGCGCGAGCCAATACGGCCAGCCCAGCGCGAGCGTCTGCCCCAGGGCGATGAGCAGCATGAGCGTGCCGACGTGGCACACCGATGACAGCGCCAGGGCCACGGGGATACCGAACTGCGCCGGGATCGCGTGCAGGCCCGCCGCGCGGTCGGCCTCCACATCCTGGCAGGCGTAGATGAGATCGAACCCGCCGATCCACAACGTCACCACGCCCAACAGCACCCACGCCGGTACGTCGTCCGCCGTGAACAACGACCCGCGCACCGCCACCCACGCGCCCATCGGCGCCAGGCCGTCGGTAAAGCCCAGGATGAAGTGCGAGAGCCACGTGAAGCGCTTGGTGAAGGCATAACCCACCAAAAAGAGCAATGCGCCCGGCAGCAGCAGCAGCGGTAGCGGCCCCAGTTGCCACGCCGCAATCCCCAACACCAGCCCCGCCACTGCCGTCCCTGCCCACGCCGTCGAAAGCGTGATGCGTCCGGTCACGAGCGGCCGATTCGCCGTGCGTGGATTCCGCGCGTCGAGCGTCCGGTCGGCGATGCGGTTGATGCCCATCGCCAGCGTCCGCGCCGCCGCCATCGCCACGGTGATCCACGCGAATTGCCGCCATGTCGGCCACCCGCCTGCTGCCAGAAACATCCCCACATAGGCAAAAGGGAGGGCGAAGATCGTGTGCTCGAACTTGATCAGTTCCAGGAAATCGCGGATTTTCGTCAACACGCTGAAATTATACCATGATGCGTGATGCGTAAAACGTAAAACGTAAAACGTAAAGCGTAAAACGTAAAACGTAAAGCGTAATACTCTATGTTTGAAGCGGAGTGTCAGGTCCGCGCTTCTGCGCGCTGTGCTGGGGTCTGGCGAGCCCCGGCAAGCCCAAACTGAGGCGATATGTGCAGTGGGCTTTACGGAGTTACTGATCACGTTTCACGTTTCGCGCATCTTGTATATAATCCGCACTATGAACCGTAACCCATGGCTTGCCTTCGTATGTGGATTAATTCTCGTCGCTGTGGCTGCGCTTAGCGCCGTGCAACTCTCCGCGCGGCGGCAGTTCCTCACCCGTGGCCGGGAAACCGGCTTCCCGGCGCCTCGGGCCGATACGGAGCTACCACGCGCATGTGTCAACGCGGCGTTGGAGCAGTACGATGCCGCTCGTCTGACCTGGGCGCTGGATACGATTGCCGATGGCGGCTTTGCCTGGGTGCGCCAGCGTTTTGCCTGGGCGGACATCGAACCCGCGCCGGGCGACTTTCGTTGGGAGACGTGGGATGCGTTGGTGGCGCAAGCCGCCGCGCGCGATCTGCGCCTGATTGCTGTCCTCGATACCGCGCCCGCGTGGGCGGGGATGCCGCCCGATCCGGCGGCGTTCGCCCGGTTCGCCGGGGCATTTGCCGCCCGTTATGGCGACGTGCTGACCTACTACCAAATCTGGCACAACCCCAACCTCGGCGACGCCTGGGGCGGGTATGCGGACGCCTATGGCTACACGGCTTTGCTCGCGGGTGCCGCAGACGCGATCCGTGCTGTGGATACCGACGCGCGCATCCTCCTCGGCAGCCTTGCCCCCAACGTCGAGACAGGCGAGCGCAACTATGCCGAGGATGTTTTCCTGGAGATGCTCTACGTCGCCGGCGCGCAGCCGTACTTTGACGTGCTCGCTGCGCAGCCCTACGGCTTCTTTGCTGCGCCGGAGGATCGCACGGTGGGCCGCGAAGCCTTCAACTTCTCGCGGGCGATTCTGCTCCGCGAGGCGTTGGAAGCGCACGGCGACGGCGACAAGGCCGTGTGGGTCAGCCACTTTGGGTGGAACAGCAAACCCGCCGAGTGGCCTGGTCCAACCTCAATTTGGGGCAGTGTGGACGAGACGGCGCAGGCAGAATACACCGTCGCGGCGTTGATGCGGGCGGAGCGCGAGTGGCCCTGGGTGGGTGTGATGTGCGTCAACGGGTTCCAGCCGCGTCCTGAGGATCCGGCGCGTCTTGTTCCCGATGCGGAGGAACATTGGGGCTTTGCCTTGGTGGGGCCAGAAGGCGAACCGCGACCGGTCTACACGGCACTGCGCGAGTGGAACGCCCGCCCGCGCGTGGCGACGCCCGGTGGGTACAATGCAAGCACGTCGCTGGCGGACTTCGACGGTACGTGGACGCTCGGCCCGCAGGGTGCGGACATCGGCCAGAGCGGCGACCGGGTAACGCTGACGTTCGAGGGCACAGGCGTCGCGTTGACGGTGCGGCGCGGGCCGTACCGCGCGTTCCTGTTCGTCACCGTTGATGGCGCGCCGGCCCCCGCGTTGCCCCGCGACCGCGAAGGGCACGCCTACGTCGTTCTCTACGATCCCCTGGCTGCCGTGGCGACCGTCCCCCTGGCGGAAAACCTCCCCTACGGGCGACATACCGTCGAAGTGATCGCCGAGCGGGGGTGGGGACAGTGGGCGCTGGCCGATTGGCGCGTGGCGAATCAACCGGACACAACCACGGATGCAGTTGGCTATGCCGCGCTCGGCCTGCTGGGCGTTGTCGGATTGGCGTTGGCGATCTTTGCGGGGAGGCGCGTGCACTGGGGGCGTCTGGGGCGCAGCTTTGCCGAAGCCTGGAATTGGCTGCGCAAAGGGGGGCAGGTGGCGCTCACGGCGCTGTTGAGCGCGATTTACCTCTTCGCCGCGTGGCAGGTGATGATGGGGCAGGGCGTTTTCCGCCGCCTGGGCGATGGTGGTGAGCAACTGGCATTGCTGTTGGCGGCAGGGCTGTACTATTTTTCGCCGTGGTTCCTGTTGACGCTCGGCGCGGGCGCGGTAGTCTCGTTCATCGTGTTCATGCGTCCGGCGTTGGGACTGGCGCTCACGCTGTTTGCCGCGCCACTGTACATGCATCCGCTGTCGTTGCTCGGCAAGTCGTTCTCGCTGGCGGAACTGGTGCTGCTGCCCACCATCGCGGGCAGTTTCGTGCAGGTGGTGGGGACGTGGAGGACGGGATGGCGCCCTCAGGTTCCCCGCCGTCAACTGACGTGGATGGGCGCTTTTGTCGTCGCGGCGGTGCTCTCCACGCTCTTCGCCCAGCACCGGCATGAGGCGCTGCGTGAACTGCGCCTGGTCATCCTCGAACCGGTCTTGTTCTACCTGGCGCTGGTCGCCCTGCCGATGGAGAAGCACGAGCGGCAGCGCATCATCGACGCCTTCGTGTGCAGCGCGGTGCTGGTCGCCGTGGTGGGGCTGGTGCAGTATTTCTTCCTGGGCGACGTGATCACGGCGGAGGGTGGGATGCGGCGGCTGCGCAGTATCTACGGGTCGCCCAACAACGTGGGGCTGTACCTGGGCCGGGCGCTGCCGCTGATGCTGGCGGTGGTGTTCTTTGGTGAAGGCAATATTTTACCGCAGAGCACGCAGAGATCGCTGAGGTCTTTTGATTTTCCCGGCGTCCTCAGCGACCTCCGCGGTGGAAAAGTTTCAAAGCGACGCTGGCTGTACGCGCTGGCGTGCGTGCCGGTGGGAGCGGCCTTGCTGCTGAGCCTCTCGCGTGGCGCGATTGTGCTGGGCATCCCGGCGGCGCTGTTGTTGTTGGGCTTCCTCGGCGGGCCGAAATGGCGGCGGGCGACGATCGTGGTGCTGTTGCTCGGCGTCGTGGCGCTGATTCCGCTGCTGCGCACGCCGCGTTTTGCCGGGCTGTTCGATTTGAGCGGCGGGACAACGGGCTTCCGGTTGTCGCTGTGGCATAGCTCCTGGGGGATGATCCGCGATTATCCGTTATTGGGCGTGGGACCGGATAACTTCCTCTACGCTTACCGCACCCGCTACGTCTTGCCGACGGCGTGGGAGGAGTTTAACCTGGCGCATCCGCACAATGTCGTGATGGATTTTGCCGCGCGGTTGGGTCTCCTGGGAGTGGTGATATTGGCGGGGCTGCAAGTGTCGTTTTGGCGCCAGGTGTGGCCTCTGCGCAGTGACGTCCGTCCGGAGACCCGCGCCCTTGCCCTGGGCGTGATGGCTTCCATGGCGGATTTCCTGGCGCACGGGATGGTGGATGCGGCGTACTTTGTGATCGACCTGGCGTTTGTCTTCTGGTTTTCGCTGGCGATAGGCGTCTGGCTAAACGAAAACCCCGGCGCAGGTTCAGGCAAACCTTAGTTTGCACACCTGCGCCAGGGCAACCGTTGTCAGGGTGAACCTTACTCCATAACCTCCAACAAGGTTTCGCCGATGCCGCTCTGGATGTTGATTTCCACGGTCACAGGCGACACGCCGTAAGCGGCGTTAACGTACACGTCGCCGTCGCGCGTGAGGCCGCTGGTGTTGATCTTGCCGATGGCTTTGTTGATGATAACGCGCACGCCGATGTCCTTGGGCAGGTACAGGATCGTCTTGCCGATCCCGCCCTGGATGTAGACCTCAACGTTTTGCTCCCAGTCACCGTTCAAGTTCACCGTCACGTTACCGGCTCCCATATCCAATTCGAGATGTTCCAGGGCCTGGTTGCCGCTCAAATCGATCGTGAAATCCCCTGCGCTTAATTTGCCGTCAAACCGCGTCACATTCAGCTTACCCAGGTCGATATCGCCGCTGCCTGCGCCGCACTCGATGCGCATGTCCAGCGGAATTTCCTCGTTGAATTTGAGATCCCACGTGTAGCGGATGTCGCTGCGGGCCGAGAGCTGCTCGATAGCGGGCTGGCGGATGTTCAACCGTCCATTGCCGTCGGCGACGGTGTAATCAACCTGCGGTTTCCAATCGGCGACATTGTAGGTGAAGTTGGCGCGCATCAGCGCCTCTGCCCCGTGATTCACCTTGAGCTCGCCGGTGCCCATTTTGATGTACACGCGCACTTGTTTGGCATCGCCCACATCCACCGTCTGCGTTTCCTTGTTAAGTTCTCCCACCTTCACCGTATCGACACGCAAGTTCCCGACCGCGCAGCCCAGCGAGACGAACAGCGCGGTGACGATGATGAGTAGCAACCTCAATCGGGTTACATTGGTATTCATGAATTGGCCTCCCAAATCGTCAACGTTAAGATTGTGTTTATAGAGTAATACGAACCGGGCCGGGGTCAAGTTGCGGCGCTTGGGCGCTTTATGTTGTTGACGATGCGCCCAAATCGTAGTATCCTACGTATGTGTATGTAAATCCTTGCGCAGGTTTCAATTTGCCGGACAGGGGAGGGGTATGAGACTGAAAAACGTCCTGATGTGGATAGGGGTGATTGCCGTTGTCGTGGCGGGCGTGTGGATTTTTGCGCGCTCGCGCAAACCATCCTCCCCGGTCACGCTTGATCCAGCGGCGCTGTTGCCACAGCCCACGCCGACCATCTATCCGAGTGCGGCAACGGTGATTGAAGGTGTGCAGGCGTTGAGCCGGCTGGAAACAGCATCGTATCAGATGGAGAAGGTGATCACGGCGGAATCAGGGCAGGGGCCACTGGGTTTCCTCTTTGGCGACAAGCTGTTATTGATTGCCCATGGGGATATAGTCGCGGGCGTAGATTTGTCATACATCGGCCCCAACGACGTGATGACCACCGATGATGGCACGGTATACTTGCGCCTGCCCCCGGCAGAGGTGTTTGTCGCCACCCTGGATAATAGCCGCACTTACGTCTATGACCGTCGCACCGGCGTGGCCGGGATGAACATGCAGTTGGAGACCGCCGCCCGGCAGGAGGCCGAGCACTTGATGTTGCAAGCGGCAATTGAGAGCGGCTTACTGGAAAAAGCGGAGGAGAATGCCCGTGATGTGCTGCGCTCGTTGCTGTTGAGCCTGGGTTTCAAGCACGTCATCTTTGTGAGAGAGATGCCTACACCGACCATTGTGCCTGTGCCGACGACGCCGGGCACTGCCGTTGCGCCCTAGGACTTCCGAATGCGTATCAAACGTGTGCCTCAAGATTTCCGTGTCGAGGAAGAGATCGTCCTACCTGGGGGCGAGCGGGGCGCCTATGCCTACTATCGCGTCGAGAAGCGCAATCTGACCACATTAGCCGTCCGCGACCGTCTTGCCGCGCGACTGAAGGTGACGCCGAGCGCGTTGGTCTTCCCGGCGCTCAAGGATGCCAGTGCGGAGGCGATCCAATACGCCAGTGTCCGCAAGCGCGGTCCTGAGCAAATCAAAGAGCGCGGCTTCATCGCCCAACGGGTGAAATGGGGCTCGCGCTCTTTACAGCCAAAAGATGTGTTGGGGAACCGGTTTGTCATCGTCGTGCGTGATTTGGCCGAAGCGGACGTGCCTGCATTGAGCGAGGCCCTGCACAAGCTGGAAGCCGAAGGTCTGCCTAACTACTTCGACGACCAGCGTTTTGGCTCGCTATCCGAAAAGGGCTTCATCGGCAAGGCCATTCTGTTGCGCGACGCCGAACAGGTCGTGCGGTTCTATCTCGAAGAACAAATGCGCGGTGACCCCGCCGACGTCCGTGAATTCAAGTCGCTGGTGAAGAGCCATTGGGGACAATGGGGATTCTTGCTGCACCAGGCGCCGCGCCCCTCGAATTTTCGCAGTGTCATCACCTACCTCAAAGATCACCCCCACGATTACGGCAAAGCCGTGAATCTCATCCAGGATCGCTTGCTCTCGATTTATCTTTCGGCTTACCAATCGTGGGTGTGGAATCACATCGCCGCGCGTTATCTTGCGTCGTTCAGCCCTACCTCGCTGGCGGTAGAGATCGTCGATGTGCCCTTTTCGCTGCCCGCCGCAAGCGCCATCCCGGAGGCCGCCAAAGCGTTGGAGATCGACCTGCCCCGTCTGACGGCGCGGTACGAAGGGGCGGTTGGCGAGGCCGCCCAGACTGTCTTTGAAATGGAAGGGTTGACTTTACACGATTTCAAGGCGCGCATCTTGCGGCGCGTCTATCTTGCCAGAGGCGAGCGCGCCGTCTGGTTCAAGCCCGCTGCCGTCGAAGTCAGCGCACCTTATCCCGACGACTACACGCCCGGCAAGCAAGCCGTCACGGTGAAGTTCACGCTGCAATCGGGGTGCTACGCGACCCTGGTGATGAAGGCCGCCGCGGCGTATAGCGGGCTTCCCTTCCGGACGCGGTAAGGCTGCGTAAAAGTATAACTTCCCGAAGCTGTGGCCGGTCTCCGACCGCGCCACTGTAGGCATCGGCGGGCACGGTCAGAAACCGGCCCGAGTTGTTTCCCAATAACGTCAGGTGTAATTAGGACGCGGATTTCCGCTGATTCACGCAGATCATTTTAGAAAATCGGCGGAAAATCAGCGCGAATCTGTGTCCAAGATCGTGCCGGGGCTTATTCAGGAACAAGTCTCAGTAGATCCAAAAATGCTCCAAGGGGATCGTCAGATCCCCGGTCTGGTCTGGATCTGGCGATCCAGACCAAGCAAAATTGGATCTACTGAGTCTAATAATCTTTTTTCCGTTTCATCCGTTGAGAATGGAGGTCAGGATTGGCTGAGACTCATTTCCCTTACGTGGTTCCATTAGGGGTGGCGGCGGCGCTGACCGATGGCGATCATGCCAACTCCTACCTGGCGGTGGTGGGGCGGCGCGGTTACTGGCTGGTCGATTGCGCCGACAGCCCGATTGGACGCTTGCAGCGCGCGGGCCTCGATCCCCTGACCGTGCGCGGCGTCATTATCACTCACTTTCACCCTGACCATGTCTATGGGTTGCCGGCGTTTTTGCTTGGTCTGTTTCTGTTGGCTGGTGCGCAACCGCGCGCCAGGCCGTTGACAATTTATGCGCGCCCGGAGGTCCTGGCGTTGACGCGCGATATGATGGCGCTATTCGCAGGTCAAAGCTGGGTGCCGCCTTTGACACTGACGTATCAAGCTGTCGCGTTGGAGGTAGGCGCGCCGGTTGCCGCGGATGATGATTTCATCGTGACGGCAGCGCCGACGTGCCACGCCGTTCCCTCCATCGCGGTACGTTTTGCTTTGCGCGGCTCGTCCCGCGCCTTTGTCTATTCGAGTGATACCTTTCCCTGCCTGGCCGTGGAAACCCTGGCACGCGATGCTACATTGCTCTTTCACGAGGCGACGGATTCTGGCCAGGGACACAGCCGTCCCGATGCGGTCGGCGCGCTTGCAACGCGCGCCGGTGTGGCGCGGCTGGCGCTCATCCACTATTACACTCAACCCGACGCGATGGCTTACATCTTGTCCGAAGCTGCGAAAACCTTCGGTGGGCCGGTGGAACTGGCCGAGGAATTCAAGCCCTACCTGTGGTAGAGTGAGCTACGCCCCAGGGCCTATCAGCAGATTGAGCAGATTTCTATCGGCCAACAGAAAAAATCTGCTTCATCTGCTCAATCTGCTGACAAAAATAGGAATCGAGTATAATCTCCCCTTATGGAAAACACACAAAAACATGTTGCGCGGGCCGCCGTCCTGGTGATGGCGGCATTTGCTGTCAGCCGCGTCTTGGGGTTGGTGCGGCAGATAATCTTCGGCCATTACTTCGGCACGGGCGCGGCGATGGACGCTTACGTTGCCGCGCAGCGTATCCCCGAAGCGATTTTCTTCGTGGTGGCCGGCGGCGCGCTCGGTTCGGCCTTCATCCCGTTGTTCACCGGGCGGCTAACGCGCGGCGAGACAGAATCCGCATGGAAGCTGGCTTCGGCGGTGATCAACATCTTGCTCATCGTTCTCGTCCCGTTGAGCCTGCTGTGCATCGTCTTTGCGCCCTGGCTGGTGCGGACCTTGATCGCGCCTGCGCTTGCTGCCGATGTGCAGGCGCAGATTGTTGCGTTGATGCGCGTGATGCTGCTTTCCACGGCTATTTTCGGCGTCAGCGGCGTGGTGATGGGCATCCTCAACGCGCACCAGCACTTCCTGCTCCCGGCGATTGCGCCGATTCTGTACAATCTCGCGCTGATCGGCGGCGGGATATGGGGCGGCGAGACCGGCCTGGGGCCGCTGGGTCCGGCTATCGGCACGGTCGTCGGCGCGGTCGCCCACTTGTTGATCCAGGTGCCGGGCCTCGTCCGCTACAGCGCGCGCTATTGGCCGATTGTCGGGCGCGGCGATCCCGGCGTGGTCGAAGTGGGTAAGTTGATGGCGCCGCGCGTGTTGGGCGTGGCGGCGATGCAACTCAACATGCTCGTCACCAACAACCTGGCCTCGCGCCTGGGGCAGGGGGCGATTGCTGCGTTGGAATATGCGTGGTTGATCGTGCTGCTGCCGCATGGCGTGTTCGCGCAAGCCGTGGGGACGGCGGTGTTTCCGACGTTCGCCGCGCAGGCCGCGCGCGGCGAAACTGCCGCGCTGCGTCAGACGCTCACGCTGATGCTGCGCGTCATCGTCGCGGTGACGCTGCCCGCGGCGGTGGGCCTGATGACGCTCGGTGGACCGATCATCGCGGTGGTGTTCCAGCGCGGCGAGTTCGACGCGAGTTCGACGCAGGCGGTGGCGTGGGGGCTGCTCTTCTACGCCGTGGGGCTGGTGGGGCTGTCGGCCATCGAGGTGTTGGCGCGCGCTTTCTACGCGCTGCACGATACGTGGACGCCGGCACTGGCGGCGCTGTTTTCCGTGGCGTTGAACGCGGTGTTGGGGCTGACGCTGCCGCCGCTCTTTTCTGCGTTGGGTGTGATGTCGCACGGCGGCCTGGCCCTGGCAAATGCCCTGGCGTTTACCGTGCAGATGACGATGCTGCTGGTGTTGATTTACCGGCGCATCGGCGGTTTCGATGCGCGCGGTCTGGCGGGACAGGCGCTGCGCGTGCTGCTTGCCTCGTTGGGCATGGGGGTGGCGCTCATCGGTTGGCTGCGTATCGCGCCCGAAAACATCTTCGTGCAGAGCGTTGGTGGGGTGGCGGTGGGGGTAGTCGTCTACGCTGTGCTGGCGCTGGCGCTGCGCATCGAGGAGCTGAAGCAGGTGGTGGGGATGGTGCTGCGTAAAAAATGAAGCAAGAGGCAGGATGCAAGAGTCGGATGGGCAAGTCGACCTTCACGCATCGCGCTCTATTCCTGTCTTCAGAAACGCGATCCCCTGTTTGATAAACGCCGCCCCATCCGGGCACGGATTGTGGAACATTCCCCGTTGGAAGGCAAACGTCCCCGGCGGCTCGCCGATGGATGAGTTGTAGGTCTCCAGGAGTACGTAGCCCGCGAAGGCGATGGCCTTGAGCGCCGCAAAGACGGCCCCCCACGGCACAAGGCCGCCGCCGGGCACGCCCCGGTCGCTTTCGCAGGCGTGGAGGCCCCACAGCCGGGGCGCGACGGTGTGAATGGCTTTCGCGTAGTCCCGGATTTCGGTGATGAGGTGGTACGTATCCAGCAGTACGCGCAAGTTGGGGTGCTCCGCCAATGCGATGAGGCGCATGGCCTGCTCCGGCGTGTTGACCAGGTGCGTGCGGAAGTGACTCATCGGCTCGATGACGACTGCGACGCCGCGCTGCGCGCCGTACTCCGCCATCGCGTGCAGCCCCTCGGCGGTGCGCGGAAGTTCATCGGCGGGCGGAAGCCGGCGCTGTACCGTCCCCGGATGCCCGTAGAGCGCGCCTGTGTAAGCCACCGCGCCCAGTTCGGCGGCGATGTCCACCTGCCGCCGGTGCCATGCCAGACCGCGCGCGCGGTGCGCCGGATCGTCGGCGGAGAGGTCGCAGTCCGCCGGCCACAATCCGCCCGGACTGACGGTGAGCGTCAACCCCAGGCGTTCGGCGCGCTGGCGGGTGAGGCGCGGCGTGTAGTTCACATCGTCGCCCACGACGACCTCGAACACATCCAGTCCCACCGCTTTGGCCGTGTCCAGAATGGGTAGCCGGTCATCCGACCAGCTATCGGTAAAAAGGTAACAGTGTGCGCCGTAGCGGATCGCCAAGTCGCATCTCCTCTCCAAATAAACCGCTAATCTATGCGAATCTTCTTAGAATTAGCGAAGATTCGCGTGATTCGCGGTCAAAATTTCATCCTTGTTATGATTTACTCTTCCGTATACCCGACCAGGGCGACGGCGCGCGGGCCGGTATGCACGCCCAGCACGGGCGAGACGATGCTGATGATCAGCTCGCGCGGGGCAAACTCGGCTTGCACGCGGGCCGCTAATGCCTGGGCTTCGGGCAAGGCGGCGTTGTGCAGCACGGCGATGCGCATCGGTTTGTGGGTATCGAGCCGGGCGAAGAAGTCGTCGTACAGCGCCTGGAGCGCCTTCTGGCGCGTCCGCGAGCGGCGTCCGGCTTCGACCATGCCGGTTTCGTGGTTCACCAAAATCTGCGGCTTGAAGTTCAGCAGCGTGCCGATGAACGCCGTGGCGCTGCCGATGCGCCCGCCCTTGTGCAGGTATTCCAGCGTATCGAGCGTGATGATGTAGGTCATCGTTTTGCGGGCGGCTTCGGCTGCGGCGATCATGGCGGCGGCGTCACCCCCGGCTTCCCGCGCCCGCGCGGCTGCCAATACCTGCCAGCCCAGGCTCATCGAGTTGGACTTGGAATCGACCACGTGTACGGGCATATCGATGATCGGCGCTGCCAGTTTTGCGGACTCATACGTGCCGCTCATTGCGCTGCTGATGGTGACTACGACGATTTCCTGTGCGCCCTGCTGTTTAGCTTTTTCGTATGCCGCAAAGAAATCCTGTGGTGTCGGTTGTGATGTGGTGGGGTATACCGGGTCGCTGACCAGCCGTTCATAAAACGCTTCCGGTTGGATATCTATTCCATCGCGCAGGAGTTCGTTCCCCCAAATGACTGAGAGGGGAATGACGCTGATGGCATATTGTTCTCGCAAAGCCTTCGGCAAGTCGCACGTGCTGTCTGTAATCAGGGCTATTTTGTGGTCTGGCATTGTTTCCTCCTTCTCATAGGCCGAAGACCGAATCCGTTAAAATCCGTTCAATCCGTTGACAAACCCGCCTCATCGCAGCAGTAAAATCCCTACCGCAGTGGCGACAATTACGCCGACGGACGGCAAGAGCGCCTTGTAGAGCGCGCCCCAGCTCGCGCCGAAGTAGTTGTGCGTGAGTGCCAGACACAAGTGCATCGGCGAAAGCAAAATGCCGCTAAAACAGCCGACGAACATCCACACGCCCGACGCCAGCGCCTCGATGGGCAGCCCCGTGAGCAGCGGCGCGACTAACGGCAGGCTCAACGCCATCGCTGCGGGCGCGGTGCCTGTGACCAGCCCCACCAGCATCGGCACAACGAAGGCGACGACCAGCGGCGGCAGGCCGAGTGTGCTCAGCGCCTGCGGAATCTGTTCCACTGCGCCCACGTCTTGCAGCACTTGCTTGAAGATCATCACGCCGAAAATCGACGAGAAGGTCTGCACCGGCAGACTGCGGGTGAGCACGTCGCGCCATTGGGCCGGTCCGATGCGTTTGATGATGGCAAACAGCGCGCTGATGACGGTCAGGCTGATGAGCATGTTGAACTGCAAAACGACGACGGCCAGAATCACCAGCAGGATCGGCCATACGCTGGCAAACAGATCATCCCAGGCTTTCCATTGACTATGCCCGTTAGTGTCGTGCTTTTCCAGACGAATGCCTGCCAGTCCCCACACCACGCCTCCGGCCATCGCCGCGACGGCAAGCGGCCAGGATGCGCGGACGAAGGCGTAAACCGACACGCCAAGCAGCGCCGACACCATCAGCAGCGACGAGTAAAGCGGGAACACGTACTCCATCGAGTGGCGGAACCAGTAGTTGATGTACGTTTTCCGGCTGGGGGTCAGGTCGAGCCGCGTGCCGATCTCGTTGACCATCGGCGCGGAGAACATCGCCCCGCCGAGCATCGGCATCAAACCGATCATCGTGGGAATCAACGCCAGCACGATGCGGTTGTCGGGCACGACGACTTGCAGGGCGGCGACCATGCGTTCCATCGACTGCGTGCGGCGCATCAATTCGGCCAGCAGCAATACCAGGAAGACGGCCCCCGCCAGATTCCAGGTGTCTGTGGCAAACAGGCCCCGCAGGATCGAGCGGATCAGATGCGGGAAAGGGTAGGCGAACAGCAGCGCCGCCAGTCCCGTATCCAGCAGCAAGATGAGGCCGAGGTCCCACTTGCGCGTCAACAGGAAAATCGTCACCGCGAGGATGAGGGCGAATTTGAGCAGATCGATCATGTTACCTGCCGTGCAGCACTGCCCCTTGCGCTGCAGCCACATCCATCAACATCGCCATGTGCTCTTTGGTGGGTGGGGTCAGGTTGGCGGCGCGATACTCCCACCCGAGGCTGTTGTACTTGTCCCCGGCCATGCGGTGGAAGGCGAGCAGTTCCAGGGTGATGGGCACCGGCTGACCGGCCATGCCGTTGTGTTGCGCAGCACGTAGCTCCGTCAGTTGGCGGATAAAGGCAGCAATAGCGGCGATTTCTTCCGGCGTATCGTTGACGGTGGGGATGACAGGGATACGGAAGAGGATGGGCTTGTCGGTCTCGGCGAGGCGGCGGGCGTTAGCCAGCAGCAGCGCGTTGGGCGCGCCGACGGCGTCGCGGTGTTTGGCGGAATCCATGTGCTTGATGTCCATCATGACCAGGTCGGTGACGGGGAGAAGCGCCGCCAGGCTTTCCCACGGGACGTTGGCGGCGGTCTCGATGGCGGTGTGCAGTTCGGCGGCCTTGCAGCGTTCGAGAATCTCGCGCGAGAATTCGACTTGCAGCGCCGGTTCGCCGCCCGAAAGCGTCACGCCGCCGCCGGAATTATCGTAGAACGCGCGGTCGAGCAGGATTTCAGCAACGACGGCCTCGGCGGTCATCGCTTTGGCGGTGAAGACGAGGGCTTCCGCGTAGCAAACGTCCACGCATTTGCCACACGCGACGCATTTGGCGCGGTCGAAGATGCGGAGGCCGTTCTCGTCGAAGCCTTGCGCGCCTTCCGGGCACGCGTCGACGCAGGCCGCGCACCCGATGCAGCGGTTAGCGAAAAACTGCACTTCTGGCCTGGGCCGGATCGTTTCCGGGTTGTGACACCAAAAGCAGCGCAGCGTGCAACCCTTAAGGAAGACGGTCGTGCGGATGCCCGGCCCGTCGTGAACGGAGAAGCGTTGGATGTTGCAGATGTAGCCTGTGGTCATGGTATGGTTGGGTTTCCTTCGATAGTCTGGTAGTCTTGTAGTCGTGTAGTCTTGTAGTCGTTAGTCGTGTGGTGTTGGGTGGGTGGTCACTGGCGGCGGGCGGCGGCGTATTCGTCCAGATAGGTTCTGGCGTCGGTGTCGTGCGCGCGGTATACCATGCCCATCCCGCCCTCTCCGATGGGCGCGAGGATTTTGTATTGTCCAAAGGTAGCGCCGGTGAAGTCCTGCATAGTTTTACAACGGAACGAAATCCGCCCTCAGTGCTTTATGAGTTCATTCCCCCTCGGCGAAGTGCTTGAGGCCCATATTGCGGATCTGGGCGATGTGATAGGTGTCGTGGGTTGTCATCCAGGCGATGGCATCGGCCCAGGAGCAGTTGAATTGCATTTTCTCCTCCAGCTTCCCGGCAGGGAGGGCGCGCAATGCAGCCACGTAGGCATTGTGGCATGCGTCGAGCAGGGCGAGGGTTTCTTCCCACGCCTCGTGGGAGAGGGTTTCGGGAAGCGCGGGAAAGTTTGCCTTCTGATAAGGGAATTCCGGCAAATCCGGCGCACCCAGCCACGCCGTCAACTGGTATTTCCAAAAGAGCACGTGCAACACGATACCCCACACCGAGTAGCCTTCGTAAGTGTTGGTCGACGTGACCTCTTCCAGCGTCAACTTGTCGAGCATCTTCCGCAACGGCGGCGCGTTGAACGACATGCCGTGATACTCGCGCTCGGTGATGTCGATGATCAATGCCAAATCGCTGTTCATGGTTTTTCTCCTTTCAGTTCGTCTGATTGTTTTTAGTCGGATATTCCGTGGTCTTTGGACTTGGAGAATATTGCTTTGATGCGTGCCATATCGAACTTTTCCGAGCGGTCGTAGTTGTAGATGCCGTTTTGTTCCTGCTCGATGTCGGTCAGTTGGGTGTAGCAGTAGCCGACGATGTGGTCGTAGCTCAGGATCACGTCGGTTAGCCCTTCCAGGCGGGTGTAGAATTCTTCCAACGTCTGCGGTGCGTTGCCGTAGCCCCAGGAGTCCTCGGCGTAGACCAGGTCCGCCCGCGGAATCCACTTGATGCCGCCGTACTCATCCACGAGGTAGGGCTGGCCCGCGTAGGCCACCTCGCGGTCGGGGTAGTTGCGGAACGGCCCATGTAGCGGGTGCGGCTTCAGTTGGTCGCGCAGGATGTCCGGGTCCTGGATGTAGGTGTGTACCGTCCAAAGGTCGGTGTCCACGTGGACGTAACCGCTCGCGTCGTTGACCGGGCGGGTGGGATCGAGGTCGCGGGTGAGTTTGGCGGCGTCGCTGTGCAGGCGATAGTGCTGGCGCGTGTCGCCGGTGTCGTGCGTCTCGTTGAACGGCGTCCAGGCGATGATCGAGGGATGGTTGCGGTCGCGGGTGACGATCTCGCGCCATTCCGCCAGGAAATTGCGCGCGCTCACCACATCCTTCACGTCCAGGCCCCAACTGGACGATTCCCCCCACGTGAGATAGCCGAGTTTATCCGCCCAGTAGTGGAAGCGTTCCTCGAAGACTTTCTGGTGCAGCCGCGCGCCGTTAAAGCCCGCCGCCAGCGACAGTTCGATGTCGTGTTTGAGCGCCGCGTCCGTCGGCGCGGTCCAGATGCCGTCGGGGTAGAAGCCCTGGTCGAGCACCAGCCGCAGGTAGAGCGGTTCGTTGTTGAGGAAGATACGGTTGCCCTCGATGTGGATTTTGCGCAAGCCCGCGTAGCTCTGCACCGTGTCGATGACGGTGTCGCCGTCGAGCACCTCGAACATCAGGTCGTACAGGAAGGGCGAGGTGGGGGACCACAGTTTGGGGGATGTCACCGGCAGCACCAGCGGAATGCCATTGACCGCGACACTCTCGGCCTGGCTGACGACGGCATCACCGTCCTTCAGTGTAGCGCGGAAGCGCAAGCCGTTCTTAAGCGCATAGAACCGCGGCGTGACGACGAACCGGCTATTGTCCACATCCGGCACAATCTGACAATCCCGCAATCCATACGTCGGTGCGGCCTCCAGCCACACCGTCTGCCAGATGCCGGTGGTGCGCGTGTAGTGGCAACCGCGCGACTTGAAGTCGGGGCACTGCTTGCCGCCGGGCTGCTGTCCGGAGCGCACGTCGTCGCGCACGTAGACAACGAGGTTGTGCTCGCTGCCCGGCGTCACGTAGGCAGTGATGTCGTGGCTAAACGAAACCGTCCCGCCCCAATGCCGGCCCACCGCCACACCGTCGATGAAGACCTCGCTCTCGTAATCCACCGCGCCGAAGTGCAGGATGACGCGCTTACCGGCCCAATCCGCCGGAATTGCCAACGTGCGCTGGTACCACATCATCTCGATGAAGTCTTTGTAATTGACGCCGGAAAGCGGACTCTCCGGGCAAAACGGCACTGTAATGCTGCCGTCAAAGCCGGTGCTGTTAGCAAAGCCACGCTGCGCTCCCGATTTGCCAAAGTCAAAGGTATACGTCCACGGGCCGTTGAGGTTGATCCACGGCTCGCGCCGGAACTGCGGGCGCGGGTATTCCGATCTGGGAATGGTATACGGTTCTGTCATCATCTTTCTCCAAAAGTATGATCTTCTCAAACCTGACAGGTCTTCTGAGACCTGTCAGGTTTGCTCGTTCAACCAAGAATATCCCCAAACAACTTCTTGAAGAAACCCGCCGGTTTCTGTCCGCTTGCCTGCCCGGTTTGCCCGTTGATAACGACAGTATACACATTATCCTCGTGCCGATAGTTGGCGATCCAGAAGGGGAGCAACACCAGTTTGTAGGAAAGGACCGCGATATCCGTGGGGAGGATTTGGAAGTCCTGCACGTTGGGAATTCTGGCCAGCGCCTGCATGTACGCGGCTTTCTTTCCCTTTTTCAGGACGATTTGCCGGGCCAGGAGCGACGCATCGGAGACCGAAATGTCGTAGAGCGCCGTGGGCCAGTTGGCGAGATAGGCGCTATCGTAAGGGACGGCCTCTTTGAGCAAGAACTTGTGGAAAACGGCAATCAAGTCCGCGGGCAAGGTGTGCGTCGCCGGGACGAGTACATCGTCTTCGAGCAAGTAATAACTACCTTCGTGGACGAGCGGTTGGCGCAGGCCGGCGTAGGCGCTGGTCGCGCGGAGGCCCTGCATCCGTATGGATTGCTGATCCGGTTCGACGCCGCGCCAACGCACTTCCTTGCTGATGTCGAACGTCCACGCCGGCAGATAGAGGCCGCGCACGCGGGTGGTGCGAATCCGATCCCCCTTGACGTTTTTATCGAGCCAGCGGCGAAAGGTCTTCTGCGCCTGTTCTGCGTCAATGGCAAAGGGGATGACGCCTTCCGGTTGGATCATTTCCGGTGTTTCGATTTCGATGACGTGCGAGGAGCCGCAATAGGGGCAGTGCGTTGAGAGTTCCCTGGTGAGCACGAGTCTGGCCTGACAGCCCTCGCACCGGCAGACGAGCGTCCCGGCAGGCAGCTCGTGACCTTTGACGGTAGCCAGCGCCACGACGAAGTCATGTTCCTCCATCAGCAGGCCATCTTTGAGCGCGGAGAACACAGTCTGGCAATGCCCGCAGTACGTGCAGCGCAGCGACTGTTCGCCTGGCTCAAATGCCATCACACCGCCGCATTGTGGGCAGATGAAGCGCCGGGCCTCGACCGGCTGCTGTGTTTCCGACTCATCGGTGCCGGCGACCTGCTCATGGCGGGGCAGGCGGTTTGGATCGATCATATCTTCCGGCTTGAGCCGCCCCTCCAGCACGGCCAGCCCGCGCCGCGCTATCGCATTGTTTGGATCGCAGGCCAGCGCCTGTTCGAGATGCGCGCGCTTTTCCGCCGGATCGTCGGTGAGTTCGGTCAGCCAGATGTGCGCCTGTGCTTTTTCGGCGTGCGTCGCGGCATAATCCAGCAACAGGCGCTCCAAATAGCGGCGCGCCTCGGCCTTGTCTCCGGCCTTAGCCGCCGCGATCCCGTGTACAAGCTGGCTGCGAACGTCTCCGAACATCTTACTCCCTATTCCCGTATTATAGCACGACTTGAACCAAAATTGGCTTTATCCGAAACGGAGGTATAGTGTGGAAAATTCTATCACATGCCTGAATTTTCGATCCGTTGACGTGACAACTCGACAACCCGACAACCCGACTACTCGACTACTTGACTACCTGACTATTTTGGAGAAACAATGACGAGTCTACTGAAAAAACCAAGATTTTCACCACGGAGACACAGAGGTCACGGAGTTCTATTTAACTGTATTTTGATAAAATTGATATTGCTAATCGGAAAATCAATTTCATTCAAGATAAAAATAAAGATTCCTCTGTGTTCTCCGTGCCTCTGTGGTGAATTTCCCTTTTTGCAGTAGAGTTATGACAAATCTGGCGCTAATGGGTGTAGACATCGGTACATCCAGTACCAAAACAATCATCGTCAGGCCGGACGGGGCGGTGTTGGGCCTGGCGGCGCAAGAATACGCCGTGGAGACACCGCGTCCCGGTTGGGCGGAACAGAATCCTGAAACATGGCTGAACGCTGCTCTGGACACGATGCGCCGTGCGCTGGTCGCCGCGGACATTTCTGCCGAGCAGGTGCGGGCTATTGGCCTCTCCGGGCAGATGCACGGGACGGTGTGTCTCGACAGGCACGGGCGCGCCCTGTGCCCGGCGATCATCTGGGCGGATCAGCGGTCGGCGGCGCAGGTCGCCGAGGTCGAAGCGCGCGTCGGGCGCGAGCGCCTTGCTGCGTGGACGGCGAATCCCCTGGCGACCGGCTTCATGCTGGCGACGTGGCTCTGGCTGCGCGAGCACGAACCGGACGTTGCCTCTGCCACTGCTTATCTGTTGCTGCCGAAGGACTACGTGCGTTACCGCTTCACCGGCGAGATCGGCGCGGAGCCGAGCGACGCTTCATCGACGTTGCTTTTCGATACGGCCAACCGTTGCTGGAGTATGCCGCTGCTGGATGCGTTTGACCTGGACGCGCGCGTGCTTCCGCCCGTGGCGGCCTCGGCGAGCATCGCGGGCGGCCTGCTGCCGGAGATTGCCGCCGCGACCGGTTTACGTCCAGGTACGCCCGTCATCTACGGTGGCAGCGACCAGGCGATGCAGGCGGTGGGGCACGGCGTCGTCGTGCCGGGCATGCTCTCGTCCACGATCGGCACCGGCGGGCAACTTTTGGCGCCCATCGCGCGCCCGGCCTATGATCCGCAGGCGCGCCTGCACTGCTTCTGCCACGTGATGCCTGAGATGTGGCACCTCGAATCGGCGATGCTATCGGCAGGTCTCTCGCTCAAGTGGTTGCGTGACAAGGTGATGCTCGCTCTCACGTACCAGGAGATTGCCGACGCCGCGGCAACCGTTCCGCCCGGCGCGGAGGGATTGTTTTTCCTGCCGTATCTCGCCGGCGAGCGCACCCCACACATGGATTCGCGTGCCCGCGCCGGTTTCGTCGGGCTGACGCTGCGACACGGTCGCGCGCACCTGGCGCGGGCGGTGATGGAGGGCGTCGTCTTTGGGATGCGCCAGGGCCTCGCGCTGATGCTTGATCTCGGCGTGATACCGGAACGCCTCATCGCATCGGGCGGGGCGACGCAGCATCCGTTGTGGCTGCACCTGCAAGCGGATATGTTCAACCGTCCGCTATACCAGACAACGACAGTTGAGGCCGCGGCGGTGGGGGCGGCGCTGGTAGCCGGGGTGGGGGTGGGTATCTACGCGGATGTCGCGGACGCCGTCGCGCAGGCCGTGCGATATGCCGAGGCGGTTGTCACGCCTGACGCGGAAAACGCCGCGCGCTATGCTGCGCTTGCCGAAACCTTCACCGCCCTCTACCCTGCGCTTGCGCCGACGTATCACGCAGTAGGAGCCAGACTACAAAAATCTCACGAGGATTCCCGGCTGAGACTTTTGTAGTCTTTGACAAAAAAACGGTAGACAGGATCACTCCCCCCTGTCTACCGTCTACTGTCTACTTAGAAGGGCCGTGGCGCGATGCCGATCAGATAACCGTACTTGGCCTTGAATTGGTCCAGCGAGAGGTTCGTCTGTGCCGCCATCTTGCCGAGCAGGATTTCATCTTCGGCATCTGCCTCTGTAAGGCGGATCATGAACTTGCGCGCCGAGCGGTAGACGAAAGAGTCGGTATTGACCTTGCGAACTTCTGTGCGCCCGGTGGCGGGGTCCATCATCTGCGCGAAGGGAATGGGTACCATTTGCCCCTGCTGGATGGTCACGGTTGCGTGACTGCCCTCGTTGAGCAGGAAATTGACGGCGGCCTCGCCCAGGCTGCGGGTGTAGTCGATGTCGTAGGCGATGGGATCGGCGCAGCGCAGCTCGTAGCCCTGATCGATGTTGACGATGCTGGTGTTCATGCCGATGGCTTTGAGTTCCTTGCGCAATTGGTCCTTGAGAATGTCCGAGAAGTTCACCTCTGACAGGCGAATGTGACCATGTTCGTCACGCTCAACGTTCTCCAGCCCGTCCAGATCACCTTTGAACATTTGCTCCACCACGCCCTCGGCTACCACGGCGACCCCGTGCGGCTTGTCCTCGGCCTGGCGTTTGATGATCGTCGTGGCGAGAATATCCACCACTTCTTGCAGCCGGATCTCGCGGTCTTTCCATTCTTCAGGAATGAGCGTGATCGTCGCGCCGGAGCTTTTGCCGATGCCCAGTGCCAGATGGCCCGCCTTGCGTCCCATCGCCACGACGAGGTACCAGCGCTGGCTGGTGAGCGCGTCTTCCATCAGGTTCATCACCAGCCGCGTGCCCAACTCCCGCGCCGTCTCGAATCCAAAGGTGACGATGCCCTCTGGCAGCGGCAGGTCATTGTCGATGGTCTTGGGCGCATGGACCGTTTGGATGCGGACATTCATGTGCTCGTCTGCATAGCGCGCAACGCGATAGGCAGAATAGGCCGTGTCATCACCGCCGATAGCCAGCAGGCAGTTGATGCCCGCGTCGATCAGGGTGCGGCTGCACGTTTCGAGGAGTCTCTCATCCTTGGTGGGGTTAGCCCGCGAAGTCCGCAGGATCGATCCGCCGTCGCGGTGAATGCGGCTGACGTCGGTGATGGTTAGTTGTTTGCCGACGATGCGGCCTTGCATGAGGTGCTTGAACCCTTCGTACAGGCCGATGACTTCCATACCATTGACAATCGCTTCAATGGTGGCGGAATGGATCACACCGTTGATGCCGGGCGCCGGTCCGCCGCCGACCAGGATACCGAGTTTTTTGTTTTTTGCTTTAACCATAAAATCATCTCCCCCCTCTGAAAAAAAATCCCTGTTAAACAGGCCACAGTATAACGCAAGGTTGGAAATTCGTCAATGTTCCCCCATAGACGATTGTTCGAAGATGATTTCTCCCACGCGGTCGATGTGCTCTATCAGGTCAGAATTGCTGAGTGTTTCGTAATGCACCACGTCAAAAAAGTAGGGCAGGGGGTATTCTTCGTTCAGCAAAAACGACAGCCGCGAGATCGTGGTGGGCGTGATGCGCTCGCCCCTGATCGCGAGGTCGACGTCGGAGCCGCGTGTGTAATTCCCTTTGGCGCGAGACCCGAAGATGAGGGCCACTTCGACTTCCGGGAACTGGCGTAGCGCCTGGATGATGTAGTCCAGGTCACGGGGAAGTAAACCGTGTTTCACCCAGCCAGCCTCTCTTTGAAGTCTCGGTATAGTTGCGCCAGAATGGGGTAATAGGACTGGCGTATTTTGTTCTCGACCATGATGGCGGTCGCTTCATCGTAAGTATGCGCGGCCAGGTTCCGATCCTGAAGCGCGTCGATCCAGGTGTGTCCGTCCTTGATGAAATTGGCCTGAAATGCTTGCTTGAGGGTGGTTTTAGGACTGGTAACGGTGAATCCTTCTTCTTCAAGGTAGTCCTTGAGCAGTTTCCACGCCAGTTCGAAGCTCATTTCGAAGAATTGGATCATTCCTGCGCGCTCGACGTCCGATGGAGCGTCGATCTGCAAGGCTTGTTCTAAAAGTGTGAATGCTCTTTCGAAATTCTGAAAACGTTGCTTCCAGCGGATGTCCTTCACTTCGTTCATAACACTGCTCCTTTGCACCCTACGAGAAATCCGGCTTACATAAAGGCACCAAGCCATCAACGCCCTTAGTGTGAGCTAAGACCTATTTCCAATCCACTTGCGTGATGCCACCGTCGTCCACCAACGGGATGATGCTTCCGTCGTCCGGCCTAAGCAGGTAAATGTCGCCGAGTTGGATGAAGGCGATTGCGTCGCCGTCGGGGTTCCATCGCCACGACGGCAGTTCGATGCCGGTCTCGCCCGGCGCGTCGAAGCAGCGTTGGTCGGAGCCGTCGCGGTCGATGAGGCAGAGCCGGTGCGGGCTGGTGTCGCTGCGGTAGGGGATGAGCGCCCGCCCGAAGAGCAGCGCCGATCCGTTCGGCGCGAAGGACGGCGTAGCCCACATGCCGGTTTCCGAAGCCATCGCCGCGCTGTATGCGCCTGTCGCGGCGATCTGCCACACGTTGAAGACGGGGCTTTCCTCCGGGTCGGCGATGTTCGGCGAGGGCGCGTGAACGACGGTAGCGATGAAATTGCCGTCGGGGGACCAGGCGAGCGCCGGGTTCCACGCCCAACTGCTGTAGGTGCGGTAAGCCGGGAAAGTGAGCAAAGGGATACGCCTGGCGTCGCGCAGATTGACCACGCCCACCGTGTCCGGCTGAGAGTAGGCCAGCATATCATCCGTGGGCGACCAGGCATAGCGTGTGCCCCACCAGCCGTAGCCGCCACCTGCTTCCGGCTTCAAGACTTCCCGCCGCGAGATGAGCGTGTTTTGTACGGAAAGGATCGCCGTCCACAGGTCGTTTTGTCCACGCCAGCCGGGCGCCGCCTCGACCACCTCCGCCGTCGTCCAGGCGATGCGCGCGTCTTTGGGATGCCAGCCGGCCCACAACACGTCGTTGACGTTGAGCGGAATGGGATCGGGGTCGGCTTCGCCGATGCGAATCAGCCACAGCGCGTTGATGTGGTCGGCGGTGGTGACGGCGCGGGTGAACAGCAGCTTTGTCGCATCCGGCGAGAGGGCGAACACCCGCCCATCCAGGTCCCCCAACGCGGTGAGGCGGCGGCGCGTGCGGTTGCTCCCGCGCAGAACCCAGGCATCCTGGTGGTTCATGTAGGCCAGCGTGCCGGTGATGATGATGGTATCGACGTTGGGGCGCGTCCCCACAAGGCGGATCTCATCCTGGGGTTTTTGTGTGATTGCTTCTTGCATCAGCGTGCGTTCTACTTCCACACCATCTTCCAGGGTGATGCGGTATGCGCGCTCCAAAACGCCGGCCTGCCCCGATTGCAGCAAGCGCGTTTCGCCTTCGGGGATGGTAGCATCGCGCAACACCTGCCGCCCAAAAGGCAGCGTCTCAGAGACCGTCTCGGTCAGCCGGACCACGCGCACCACGGTGATGGTCATCCCATCGCGCAAGGCAGCGGTTTCCGGGGGACTTACGCGATCCAGGTCGCCGATGGTGACGCCTTCGGCGGCGAGCAGATCGCGCACTGTGGCTAACTCGGTGACGATAAGCCGCTGTGTGCCATCGACTACCAGCGTCACCCGGTTCGGCTCGACAGGAATTGGAGCGGTGCAGGCGACGAGGAACACGCCTACCGCCAGCGTCGCCAACAGGAGAGCGCCGGATAGCGGGTTAAATCTCGATTTCAGGAAGATGGTCAGGTTCATGCCGTGTTTTATACAACGGCAACCCCGAAACGTCAAATAGCAGGGGGGGGCAGTAGACGGGGCTATTTTGCCCCTGTCTACTGTCTACTGTCTACTATTTGCTATCTCGCCCCAGCGGAAGGTGTGCGCGCCGTCGAGAGTGCGGCGCACGTCCCAGAATTGCGCTGTCTCGGTCACGCCCAGATGGGTAGGGATGCCCTGCGGATCGAAGTAGAGGAAGGCCGAGGCGTCGGTTGTCCATAGCGCGGAGCCTTCGGCTTCACTCAACAGCGCGATGGGTTGTGTAGCCTCATCCGGCCCCAGCAAATACAGGCCGGGCGCCGGCCCCTGACAGCCCGTTCCGCAACCTCGGTGGACGAAGGCGACCCGGCCATCGGGCAGCGCCTGCGGCGAGGTGGGATGCAGTCCCCACGGGCCGATCAGACATTTCTCCTGGATGATCGCTAACACGGGTTCACCGATGACCGGTTGGATTTCGTAGAGGCAGCCATATTCCGGTGTGTCGGCAGTGACCCAGATGTTCTGCTCGCCCCAACTGAGTTCCAGGCGACAATTTTGTCCGCAGGGGACGTCGACAGGCAGCAGTTGCTGCGTGGCGATGTTGAACAGGGCCAGCGCCGTGCCCTGCGCTGACTGTGTTTCCAGGATCAACCAGCGACTGTTGGGCGCCCACCTGGAAAAACGCCAGTTCACGTCATCCGCATAGGGCAGCACTAATTGAGGGGCTGGGGCGTCGAGAGCTGTCAGCCATAAACCGGCGCCATCTTCATAAACGACAGCGTTGCCATCCGGCGCGAGGGCGAAGCCGGTGCATTTGGCATCGCCGGTGCTGTTGCAAAACCCCAGCTCACGTTGCGGCTGGCGCACATCTGTCAGATTGATGGTGAGGATCGTACCGTAGGGAAACTCGGCGGTGACTACATCCGATGCGCCCGGCAACGTCGATTGGACACCCCACGCGATATACACCAGAGACTGCCCATCCGCTGTCACGTCGAAATCCATGCCCGGCGGTTCGGCCAACGGCTCAACCAATCGGCCGGCGGTCGGGATGAATTTGTACTCCCGCGACGCGCGGTCGAAGAGGTACAGTTCCCCGGCAGTAGTACCGTAAACGATAAACCGTTTGTCCGCCGTCACGCGGTAGACGAGGACGGTATCGGATTCATCGGGCAGCGGAATAGTGTCGAGTGCGCTGCCTTCGGCCAGCCATACATTGATGTGCCCGTCGCGCAGGAAGTACATTTCGGCGGGCAGCGGAGGCCAGCCCTGCAGCTCGGTCGCTTGCACCGGCAAGATCAAACCAGGCGGCAACGTCGGGGTGGGACTGGGGGTGATGGTGGGCGTAGCGGTGGGCGTCGGGGTAGCCGTCGGCGTCGGCGTGGGGGTGGGGAGGATGGGCGTGCGCGTTGGCGTCGGCGTCGGCGTCGGCGTGCCTGGCATCTCGCAGGCTGATAATGCCGCCATGATGCACAGCAGGATAAGGACTGGAAATATCAGCTTCTTGTCAAACGCGAAAGAGTTCAATTGAAGGATTCTCCGGTTACGAATTACGAATCACGAATGACGTTATGGGACATAGGTAAAATATGCGCCGTTGTTGACCCACAGCACCGGCTCGCCGCCGGCAGGAACGCACCACAAACTTCGTCCGTCCTGGCCCAGGTGCAGCGTATAGGTCCCGTCGGCTGCTGTGAAGAAAGCGGACCGGCTCAGGTCCGGCGCGGCGGGTTGTGACACGGTAGCGGGCGGTGTGGGCGTCGGTGTGCTGGTGGGGGTCTCTGCCGCGGCGGGGCGCGCGTCCCACGGCAGCAGCTCCCCCGTTCGCCAGTTGAGGGCGAACCGTTCGACCGGGTCGGCGCAGCGGAAGCCATAAACCGCGCAGTTGACCGCTGCGCTGTTGAAATCGGGTTCCAGGTCGAAGACACGCTGCCGGTAAGGGATGCGTCGCACTTCGATGAAGTCCCCTTCCCACGCGCAAGCCTTGTACGCCGTGCACAGGTGATAATCGTAGGCCGGATCGCTCAGCAAGACCTGGCGTTCTCCGGTCGTTGTATCGACGCTGATGATTTGCTGCGGGCCGAGGGTGAGGGCCGTCGTTACCGGTGTGGTGTAGGTGAGCACTCGCTGTTGATAGAGCAGATGATCGTCTGCCGGTGTCCACAGCGGTTGCGATTCCTCTGTCTCCGATTCCGTGCGAGGGGGCAGGAAATACTGTCCCTGGGCGACATTGTAACCCCACACGTAGCTTCCCCAGCCGCTGTAAGGGCGAACATTGACCGCGAAAATTGTCCGCGGACCGTTCCACGCAATAGCGCCGGCTTCACCCAGGGTATTTTGCGCGCCGGTGCGTAGATCGAGCAGAGCCAGGTCGCCGCCTTCGCAATGTCCGGTGCCGAAGAGCAGCGTTTCGTCTGCTACGAAGGTGAAGAAATGTCCGCCCGTGTCGGTGATGACGCGCGTTTCGTCCGTGTGCAGGTTGAGCGCCGCAATGCCGCGCCCGCATGCTTCCTCGCCCCAGAAATAAGCCACCCACGTCCCCTCGGGGGAGAACAGGTACTGGTCGCAGGCAATATCCGCGCAAGCGGGCAGGAGCACGTGCTGGTGGACAAAATTCGTCTCTATCGAATAGGCTTTCGTCACCAGTAAATCGATGGTGATCGTATCGCCGTCAGGGCGGATGAAGAGGGTGTCCTCCTTTTTGGAAAGGCGTTCCGCGCGCCGTCCATCGGCAGCGATGGCCCACAGGTGGGTTGGGGTGGTGCGCTGACGCACCTCTTTGGGCGCAAACGGCGCATGGACCGTGCTGGTAAAAAGGATCAAGTCGTTCTGCGGTTCAGTCGTCGAGAACGGGCGCTGCCATACCGGCGCACACACCGGCATCGGCGTGGTGGTGGCAGTAGGGCGGGGCGTCGCTGTCGCCGCCGGGGTGGGGAACGGCGTCGCCGGGAGCGCTGTGGCTGTGGCGGTCCAGGTGGGCACCGGGGTGTGCGTCGCGGCTACCGATGGGGGATGGGGTGCTTCTGTCGGCGTGGATGAAGGCGGTGTCGGCTGGCATCCTGGCAGCGTCAGGAGCGCGACGATGATAATTTCCAATCCATAGCGCCGGAGCGCCATTTTGGGTCCCTTCATGCTTCCACTCCTTTGCATGTGGCAATGACAAATTGCTCGGCGGCTTCCCGGGTCGTGATCTCACCCGCGGCCTGGGCTTCGCGTAGTGCTTCGAGGACGCGCCCCATTTGTGGCCCCGGTCGCAGCCCCAGGGCGATAAGGTCGTGCCCGTTGAGCAGGGCGGATGGCGCAACGACCTCCGCGGGCTGCTCGAAATACGCCTTGAACAACGTCGTAGCGTTGTGCAACAGAGCGCGCCAGCGGCTCTGTGTCAATCCCTGCCCCCAAACGGCCATCGCGTCGGCCAGCGCCAATAACACTACGCCCACGCCGGCCTCACCCGTATCGCGGTAGAAGCGGTAGGCTGCGCGCCGCGTCACGGGGTCCTGCGGGACATTCGCCAGCCGCATGTGTTCGGCGACCAGCGTGCTGACAAAAGCGCTGGCTTTCCCCGGAAAACGCAGCGCCTGCAGTCGTGTTTCTGCCATTTGCGCGCCGCTTTCTGGATGACCGTAGAAATGCGTAAGGCCGTCCTCGCCGACGGTCCGCGTTCTTGCTTTGCCAACATCGTGAAACAGTGCGCCCCACTTTAGCAGATCGGCGCGTGGCATCTCCGCATTGACCGGCTCATCCAGGTACACCAGCAGGGCCGCCTGAAAGGGCAGCAGGGCTTCGGCGAGCCGTGACCACGCCCAGGCAGGGGTGGAGACAAGGGTGAGGTCTGGTGTGCTGTTGGCGGCGGGTGGGTGCGCTACGCCTTTGAGGAGCGCGAGGATGCCTTCCACGGCGGAGACTGTCGCCAGGGTGTGCGTCAGGGCATTCGCGTAGTGATGCGGCGCAGACTGCTGGATTGTCCGTAGAGCGTGAACTTCAGGCAAAACATAGGTCAGCAATCCCGCATCACCGAGCGCGCGCAGGTTGCGCATCGCCGGGACTGCGCGCAGCATATCCAGCAGCTCATCGCGCACACGTTCGGCGCTGACGGTGGTGATGGAAGCCGCCTGTGCCTTCAGCGCCTTCTTGGTGGCGGCCTCAAGCTCAAAACGTAGGGTGTTGGCGTGGCGTATCGCGCGCAGCAGCCGTGCCGGGTCGTCCTTGAAACTGTGGGGGCCGGTCATGCGGATCAGCTTTGCCTGGAGGTCGGCCTGACCGCCGGTGGGATCGATGAGCGCGCCCTCCAGCGTGAGTGCCATCGCATTGACGGTGAAATCGCGCCGCCGCAGGTCCTCTTCCAATGTCGCGCCCCGCAAGACGGCGAAGTCCAGCATCACCGGACGGCGCGTGTGCGGGTCGGTGATAACGACACGACCGGTATCACGCTCGTCGTCCAGCGGATAGTAGGCGGCGTGCAGCGCATTGGCGACCTTGCGCGCCAGCGCACATCCCTGTTCGGCGACGGCGAAGTCCCAATCGTGGATGTCGCGGCCCAACAGCAGATCACGGACGGGACCGCCGGCCAGCCATACGCCTTCTGATGGGAGGATGCCACGGAGTTCGGCTATCGGCCATTCTGGCAGGGGCACGTGGGGTGGATGGGTGGAAACCCAGGCCAGCCGCAGTCGCTCTTTGGGCCGTGCCGCGCGCGCGGCGCAGCGCGTTTCTTCGCGCGTCGCGCCGACACTCACTACCGTATTGGTTTCGCTCAAAGCAATCCAGCGACCTGCGTACAGGCTGAAATCCATGGTTGCCTCTTACCCTTGGGCCCCCCATTCTGCAATCTCTTGAAACCTTCGCCAGGGTTCTCCTTGTTCAAAAAAGCGTGCGGTACGCTCAGGAGCGCACCGCACGAGAACCTGTTGGGGGGAACCAGAGCCACTCACAGCACCAGCATAGCGGCGCTAAACACGGGTGAGGTATGCTCCGGTGCGGGTATCGACCCGGATCGTATCCCCGACGTTGATGAATAACGGCACGTTGACCTTCAGACCGGTTTCGCACGTGACCGATTTGCTGACGCCGGTGGCCGTATCTCCGGCGATAGCCATTTCCGACTCGACAACTTCCAGTTCGACGGACGCGGGCAGTTCGACATCCAGCACTTCATTATCCAACAAGGTCAGCGTGACTTCCATTCCTTCCTTAAAGAAGCCGGCCCGGTCGCCGACCATATCGGCGCTCATGTGAATCTGATCATAGGTTTGGGTGTCCATAAAATAGAAGGCTTCACCGTCTTCGTAGAGATATTGCACACTGCGTCGCTCAACCGGCGCTTCCTCGAAGCGATCTCCTGATAGAAAGTTGCGCGGCACGGTGACGCCGGTGCGCAAGTTGCGAATCTTAGTGCGGATAATGGCATTTCCCCGCCCCGGTTTGTAGTGTTGATACTCCAAAACCTGGTACAGTTCTCCGTCCAGAATAAAAGTGGTGCCTTTGCGAAGCTCATTTGCGTCAATCATATTCTCTCCTCAATCACTTACCTGCATTCAGTGCGGCAGCGTCGCACTGTACTGGACTGCCATTATAGCCTGGGTATGATTATCGTCAAGCCTCTTTTTTACTTTTTGTGATTTTTATAGTATAATTCTGATAAAGATCCGCAAAACCTTGTTGCAAAACAGATTAACGTGTATAATATCTGTGAATTTAACAGAAAGGAGATTTCCTATGACGCGCAGATCCATTTTTGTGATGTTGGCTGTTCTGGTGGCGCTTTCTCTCGTCTTGGGAGGATGCAAGAAATCTGCTACGCCGCCGTTGGCAGATATTCAGTCTGAGGATGAATCGGCAAAGATGCTCGAAGAAGCCGGAGCGAATTCCACGCCGGTCGTCGTACAGCCGACCAGCGAGGCGCTGCCTGTCGTCGAACCTGTAGTAGAGGCGACCCCAGCACCTACGCTGGTAGCTACCGAGGTCACCGAGACGCCGACGCAGACCGTCGAGGTGGTGCTGCCGGTGGTTGCCACCGAAGGTGAAGTTACCGCCACGCCGGAAGCTGCCGCGACACCGGCGCCGACCAGCACGCCCGGTAAGCACGTGGTGCAGGCGGGTGAGAACCTGTTCCGCATCGCCTTGCGCTACGGCACCACGGTCGAAGCCATCGCCCAGGCCAACGGAATCACCAACGCTGCGTTGATCTACGTCGGGCAGACCCTCACGATTCCCGGTGGAACCCCCGGTGGGGGGACGCCGCCCGCGACGCCTGCCCCCGGAACCGGCGGCGAGAAAGTTCACATCGTGCAACCCGGCGAGAACCTGTTCCGCATTGCCTTGAAGTATAACTACAGCCAGTACTATCTTGCCAAGTACAACGGGATTGCCAATCCCTCTCTCATCTACGTCGGGCAGGTGATCCGCATTCCATAGAGGGTGAGCGGTAGACTCAGCAGATTCAATTGTGCCTGGTTTGGATCGCTAGCTCCGGGGCGGAGTGGCGGTCTGGCGCTCCTTGAGCATTTTGTGATCCATTGCGTCTTTAGCGATGGGAAAGATTGTCAGTCTGAATAACGAACGTGTGCGGCGAGTGCAGGCGCTTGAGCGCAGCACTCGCCGCCGTTATCAAGAGGGGCTGTTCATCGCCGAGGGGTTACGTCTGGTGCAAGAGGCCCTTGCTGTACATTCGCCTATCCTTGAAGCTTTTTATACCGCTACGTTTGCTGAAAGCCCCCCCGGTAGCGCCCTTGTCGCTGCCTGTCTGGACCGCGTGAGTTCATGTTGGGAAGTGTCTGCGGAAGTGATGCAGGCGTTGGCCGACACGGAAACGCCGCAAGGCATCCTCGTCGTATTGCCGATCCCCGATTTACCGTGTGCCGCGACCGCGCCACTCACACTGATTCCCGACGCCATCCGCGATCCCGGCAATCTGGGCACTATGCTGCGCACGGCCTGGGCAGCGGGGGTTTCGCAGGTGTTGCTACCGCCGGGGACGGTGGATTATACAAACCCGAAAGTGGTGCGCGCTGCTATGGGTGCGCATTTTCACCTGCCGATTCACCGGGCAACGTGGGAGGACATCAGCGCCGACCTGGAGGGAACGGCGGTGTGGTTGGCCGAGGCCGGGCCGGGTACCCCCTACGACGCGGTAGACTGGCGCGGGCGCGTGGCGCTCATCGTGGGTGGAGAAGCCACGGGGGCGGGGCCCGAAGGGCGGGCACTGGCTGCCGGTCGGCATGTCACCATCCCCATGGCGCCTGGTGTGGATTCGCTCAATGCGGCCATGGCTGCGGTGATCGTGCTCTTCGAGGCCGCCCGCCAGCGCGGCGTGGGCAGATGACATTTCCCGTAGCGCCATGATTGCCTCACTCGCTAATCCTGTTACAATGCGGGTGAGGTGTCACCTATGAAGCGTATCCTGTGGATTCTGCTGGTGCTGACGGGTCTCGCGTGCCGTCTCTTTGTGCCCACCCTGCCGCCATCCTCGGCTACCCAGACCATCACCCCATCTGCATTGACGCCGTTTGCGGTGCCTTCCTCTCCCATACCATCCGCCACGCCAACGCCACTCCCGACCTCCACACCGCTCCCTACGCCATCTCCTGTTCCTACGCCGCTGCCCGTTGGGCCGGGGCTGGAATTCGACAGTGTGCGATTCTTCCCGTGGCCCCTCTATCCGGGCGATTGGGTCAGCGTGGCCGTCGATCCGCGTGTGCCACTCGATGCTGCCGGGCCGATGACGCTCACCTGGACGGTGGACGACGAAATTCTGACGGCGCCGGTCGGCCCTGATGGGTTGGACGCGCGCTTGCAGGCGCGGTTTTATTGGGCGTGGCAGGTTCCCGAAACGACCTCTCCTATCCCGCTGACGTTCACCCTGATCCTGCCACCGGATGCCTTCGATCCCAACCTGGCGGACAACACGCTGGTGGTGTCCGTTGCGCCCCGCTCCGTTGAGGCGTTCCATGCCCCGGAGCCGGCAGCCACATGGGCGGCGGTGGAGCAGGGCGGCGTGCGCCTGCACTATCTCACCGGGACAGCCGCCGAACGCGATTTGGAAACCATTGCCGCTGAGGTTACTGCGGCTTATGCAGAGGTCAGTGCGCGCTTCGGTTTTGGCGCAGAAGGCGATCTGCTGGACATCTATCTGTTGGATCGGGTCATTGGGCAGGGCGGGTATGCCTCGTGGGATTGGGTCGCCATCACATACACCGACCGGCAATACTCGCCGGTAAACCTGGGCATGGTGCTACGCCACGAATTGACGCACCGGCTGGACGCGGCGCTGGGATGCCATGCTGCGCCTCCTGTGGTGCGCGAGGGATTGGCGGTCTACGTATCGGGCGGGCATTACTGGCCGGGGTCGCCGGTTCAGGATGCGGCAGCTTTGCGTGCTTCGGCGCTTGACATCCCACTTTCACATCTGGCCGACGATTTCTACACGCACCAGCATGAAATCAGCTATCGGGAGGCCGGCGCTTTCATCAGTTATCTCGTCGATCATTACGGTTGGGAAGGTCTGGAAACGTTCTGCCGCGCGATGCTAGAGGGGGAATGGGAGAATGCCTCTGCCCAGCTCAGTGAGGGGCTGCGCGCCGTGGGGGAGGCAGACTGGCAAACGTTCGAGCAGACGTGGGAGGCCTGGCTGGATGCGCAGCCGGTATCGCCCAAAACCCAGAAGCTTTTGGCGGTGGAGCTGCGCTTGATGGAGACCTTGCGCGCTTATCAACTGGCTTACGATCCTGGTGCGCATTTTCTGGAGGGAATTCTGTTCAGCCCACAGGATGGCGAGCGTTGGCATATCACGGCGGACTTTGTGCGGCGTCCCCGCGAAACCGAGCCGGTGGCGCTGGAATTGTTGTTGGTGATGGCGCAGGAAGCGATAGATGCCGGTATGGTCGAGGCGGCGGAAAGGCCGTTGGCGGCTGTGGAAGGTGTGCTGACAAACGGCTTTCCGCAGCATGGATTGGCCGCCGATGTGCGTGCAATCGTCTCGGCGGCGTTGTCGCAGGGCTACGAACCTTACCGCCTGGTCCCTCACTTCGACGGCAGCTACGAGGTTCATGCATTGATGATGGCTGCATGGCCGGCACAGCAAGTTTTGACGGCGGTTCAGGCGGGCGTTGCATGGTCGGTGAAGCCATTGCCGTTGAGTGATTGACCGATCCCCTCAGAGCAATTTGGCCGACTATGCAACGACAAGACTAACGACTATGCGACTATGTACGAAGGAGCTGCGGGATGGAGCCTTGTGTGTATACGACGACCTCGACGTTACTGGGACCGGTGTGGGTCTGCGCAACTGGCGTGGGTATTTGCGGTCTGGGTTTTGGTGAGCAGCCGGGTGATCATGAAATTCGCCGCATGGCGCGCTATGGGATTGCCCCTGCCGAGCCGGGGAGCACTCCTGTGCTGGAAGCTGCCGTCGCGCAACTGGCCGACTACTTCGACCGGAGCCTGAAAGCCTTCGACGTCCCTCTCGACCTGCGCGGTACCGACTTCCAGCGCGCGGTGTGGCAGGAGATGTTGACCATCCCCTACGGCAAAACACTAACCTACGGTGAAATAGCCATGCAAGTCGAACATCCCCGTGCGTTCCAGGCCGTAGGGCAGGCGAACGGGGCGAATCCGGTGGCGATCATCGTCCCCTGTCACCGCGTCGTTGGACGAAACGGCAAACTCACCGGCTATGCCTATGGCATAGACCGCAAAGCGGCGCTGTTACAATTGGAGCAGGCCGGCTTACAATTGCGGCTTTGAGTCGACGGATGACAATGTTCGATGTGCCACCAGAAATGAATTCTGTATGTCAAAAAAAACGGCGCGAGTTGCTCCCGTTGGGCCTGTTGCTCGTGCTCTATGTACTTACCGGCCTGAGTTACATGTGGGTTACGCCGTGTATGGAGAAGCCTGACGAAGAAGACCATTACGGCTATGTGCGTTATGTGCGCGAATATCATCGTCTCCCTCCATTGGCCCCACACGAACCCTGGCTTTTTGAATCCAAACAACCTCCGCTCTATTACGTTTTGACTGCGCTTGTCACTGCACCGTTGTCCGATGTGGCTGACCCTGAGGCGTTGATCGAGTTTAACCCCTATATGGACCGGTCGGTGCCGGGATATCGAGAAGACAATCGGAACGTGTATGTGCATCCACCGGCCATGACGGCTGTGGTTTTCGGGGGACGTTGTGTTGCGCTGCTGTTCGGCCTCGGAACGGTGGTGAGTGTCTACGCGCTCGCGCGGCTGGTATTGCCGGGCCGTGCGTGGTTTGCCTTGGCAACGGCTGCCGCTGTGGGTTTTCAGCCGTTGTTTCTCTTCATCACGACGTCGCTCAGCAACGATGCGCCGGTTGTCTTCTTTGCCACTCTTGCGGCGACGCTGTTGTTTGCGCGTTATCGTTACGGCCAGTATCGTCATTTCCCTCTGGCGATGGGCGTCGTTTTGGGATTGAGCGCGTTGACTAAGGTCAGCGCGCTGGTCTTCTTTCCCATTGTGGGCCTCAGTCTCTGGCTCATCCACAGGCGGCTGGATAAGGCACTGCTCCAGGAATTGCTACTCGTCGGGGTGACGGCGCTGGCGGTTGGCGGGTGGTGGTACGTACGCAACGCAGTGGTGTATCACGATCCCCTCACGCTACGCGCTCATCTTGCGCCAACGACACAGGTGCGCCCATTGGGCGACTATCTGTGGCAAGACCTGCGCGATATCGAGCGCACGTTCTGGGCCAATCTGGCGCGTGTGTTTGTCAGTCTGACGTGGTTGGATAACGTAGCCTTGTGGTGGGGCCGCATCAGCGTTGCCGTTGCATTGATAGCCGCATGGCGGTTTCGGCGTCTCTGGCTCAACCGCTGTGTGGATGTGATGTTGCTGCTGGTTTGGCCCGCGACGTTTTTCATCTTGCTGCTAGGTTTTTGGACGCGCCAGGCCAATTGGGCTTGGGGACGGTTTCTACTGCCGGGCATAGGTCCGTTTATGCTTTTGTTGTTGTTCAGTTGGTATGCGGTGGTGCGTCGCTGGCGTAAGTGGGGCGTGTTGAGTGTCACAGGGATTATTATGATGACCGGACTATTGGCGCCGTGGCTGACGATCTACCCGCTCTATCATCCCTATCGCGCTCCCACAACTATACAGTACCCTGCCGATTTCGTCCTGGAAGATAGCGCCGGCCGTCCAATCGTGGCGTTGTTGGGCTATTCGCTGCCGCAGCCTTATGCGACGCCGGGCAGTTATGTGCCGGTTGAACTGTGTTGGGAGACGCTTGGTCGGACGGATGCCCCTATGACACAGTTCACGCAGTGGCTCGATCTCACGCCGACGCGCATCGGCCAGCAACCGCGGGTTGTGGGAGGGCGGCACACGTATCCTGGTTTGGGGAACCTGCCCACGCATCGTTGGTCGCTGGGGAAACGCTTTTGTGATCGCGTGTTTACGCCGATTATGGAGACGGTTACCACACCACTGGCCGCCGCGCTGGAAATTGGATTTGTGGATACTCGAACCGGTGAACGGTTACAGTACGTCACGGCGGGTGGTTTGCCGGTGGACTGGCAGATTTTCAAGGGAATCGCTATCGTAGCAGAGGAAGCGACCGCCATGTCCGCCAGGCAAACGCCCCGGTATGTTTTCGACGGTCGCATCCAGTTGATGGATCTTGCATATACGCGCACCTCATCCGGACTCACCATCACGACCACCTGGACTGTGGCTCACAACCCGGCGTATGACGCTGTGATGTTCGTCCACGCGCGAGATGCACGCGGCGATCTGATCGCGCAGGCAGACCGCCAACCCTGGGACGGACGTTTCCCGACGTCTTATTGGTATCCGGGTCTCGCTATCACGGATACGTTCACGCTTGAACTACCCGCTGTGACGCCGCTTACCCTGGACCTGGGGCTATACACGTTGCCGGACGTGTCCCGGTTGTCGCTGGTGGATGCGCTGGGCTTCCCCGTGCCGGATGACGCGCTGCGTTTTGTGGTGGAGTAGGGGGCCTCATGGCGTTGAGGGGCGCTCGACGCGGATAAAGATGGCGTCGGCCTCACCTGCGCCTGCCACCGGCCAGCGTTCCATAGTATCCAACCAGTATGCGCCGATACGCAGCCAGTGATTTGGCGCCGGCCACAGGTTGGCAAAGCGATGGCGCTGTACGATCGTGTCCCCCGATTGCAAAAGCGAAGGTGCGACGCCTAGTCCATCAGCGATGGCCAGGGCTTCGCCTTCTGCTGTGAGCCAGTGCGCCATGAGCGACAGCGGGCGGGTGATTGGCGTTGCCGTGACTTCCCACCAACTTTCCACTTCTGTACCCATTTCATCGGTGTAAAGCGCCAATCCTACGAACGTCAATGGGCCTTGCAAATCGATACGGGGTGAAAGGGGCGCTATAGCTGTTATGGGCGGCACAATCGCTGCGGGTGAGATGACACCGTGGATTGTTTCGGGCAGGGGTGGGCCAGAGCTGGCTTCATACATCACGAAGGCGGGAAAATCTCTGGTGGATTTGGGCATACTGAAGCCAATCTGTGCGTCGTCGATGTGGCGTTGCGTGAATGGATCGCGCAGCGCACGATCTTGTAACGCTGTAGCCGCATCCCCGCTAAGCAACTGGGCATGCAAGACATAAGCGCCTGTACCGGAGGGATATACCCACGTGGACGTGCAGTCGAATTCCAAATTGCGCGTTATGGGGATATCATCCAGCAGCGCCGGCGACAACGGTGTGACCGGTTGCGTGCATTGTCCCAGCCACTCCAGAGCGGCGAAATCGTACGCGAACGTCTGCCGGGCAATTAACTTGTACCCGCTTTGTCCTGGCAGCGTCGGGATGAGCGCCAGTGGCGTCACTTCGGGCAGCTCGTCTTCCGGCACGATGTACAATCCCGGCAGCTCCTGGTTCCACAGATCGGTCGTGTCGCAAACAATGTTGTATTTTCCCACCCGCCACACCGGGGCGAAGAGCCAGTCGCCGCGATCCGGCAGGTCACTTTGCAGGAGATTGGGGTCATAGCGGGTGTAAAACAGGATTTGCGTGTAGGGGAAATCGTTGGCCAGACAGGTGAGGTAAATGGTGTCGTACTCAGCGGCCACCGGTGCGACTTGTGTCATGATCGCCTGCATTTGACCGTCGAAGTGATAATAGGCATCTGTGGCATAGTCCCCGAAATAGTAGACGAAAAACTGTCCGGCGTCATAGCCTACCCAGAGACTCAAGGCCAATCCGATGCCCCACAACAGCCGCCGGGAAGAAATCGTGCTCAGCACAGCGGCGACACCCAGGCCGGAGAGGAGTTGCCACGACACGACGGCGGTCAGGGCGCGGCTGGCATTTCCTGAACCGGAACCAGGGCAGTGGATGGTCAAAGCTGCGGGTAGCACGCTCAAAAGTGTCCACATTCCAAGCAACAGGGTGGCGGTTCTGGTTTGACGGCGGCGTAATCCCCACACCACGCCAAGCGCGATCAGTGCAGCCTGCGCCAGATAAAGCTGGCCGGTCCCTTGGGGATGGTACAGCGCGTCGTGGTCGCCGCGTCCGAACAGGAAATCCGGCGAAAGGTTGTTCCATGTGTTTTGTAGCGCTTCGACCAACGCCTCACCAAAGGGGCGCTCCGGTTGAAAGACGGCTACCGCGCGGTAGCGGGCTTGCATTTTGTCCGAGTCCCGAATATGCACGTAGAGCATCGGCGTGACCAGCAACAGTCCAATGGCGGCTGCGCTGAGAACTTGCCGCCATCGTGACCACAGCGTGCGCCACCAGAAAACCGCGATGCTCAACAGCATCAGCGGCAAGAAGAGCTTCATCGTGGAGTATGTGTAAATGCCCAGCGCCGACATCACCGCCGCGCCGATCAGCCAACCACGGCGTTGGCGAGTGCGCCATTGCCACAACATTCCGATGGCCAGGACGGTGATGAGCACTGCCGCGCTGCCCTCGTGGGTAAAACGGCCAAACGGCACATGCCAGGGCGAGATCGCCAGGAATAAGGCAGCCGTCACGCCGACCACACGATTGACCATGCGCGAACCGAGGGCATAGATACCGGCAACGCCCAGAATGCTGCAAAAGGCCGCGCCCAATCGCGCGGTCGTCACCGTAAGCCCTGCCGTGCCGACCAAAGGGGCCAGCAAGTAGATAAACAACGGCATACGATAATCGTTGACGCCGCCCGGCGTGATCGGGAAGCGCGTGCCATGATGATCGCGTCCGGTGTGCCAGAGCGCGTAAGCGTCGTAACTTTCGATGGCTTCATCGACATAGAAGCCCGGCGGCGTCGTTTCCAGCGCGATCATCCGCAAGGCGCTCGCCAGCAACAACACGGCCAGCATCAGCCACAGCGCGTGTTTCCGGTTTATATCGATATGTGTGTTCATCCGTTATCCATTGACAATCCAAATCCACGCGCGATGTGGCATGATAGTCACAACGCGCGTGGATAGCCATATCATTCATGGGCGTCGACGCAGTGTTTGACTGGCTAAACGGGTTGTCAGGTGTTCATGGCATATCGAATCTGACAACGATTGGCGTGTATGTTTCCGTGGTACACGCTGTGTTGAGCGGCCGGCGCGAGAGCGGCACGAACATGACGGTATCGTTGGGCTGTATGCCGGTGATGACTGCCTGGTGTTGAGTTTTGGGCGTTGTGTTCAATACGGTATAACGGGTAAAGTTGGTCGGGTTAGGCGACCTGGAGATAAGTGGCAGATAGATCCTTTCCGTAAGCGAGATTTGGAAAGTGGACGAGATAGGCGGCTGATAGGGTACGATTTCATAGCGTACTTGCGTCGAGGCCGGGGCTTGGGTTTTCCAGGTGATTGTCAACGTCGAGGTGCCTGTTACGAGGCTGACGTCATAGACAAAGCCAGAAGGCGTCCATGTGCCTGGATTGGGCAGCTTGCCATCGGGAAAGGGAACCTGCGTCAGCGTACCGGCATCCCAATATGTGGACAAGGACCCGGCTACTTCTGGCGCGGCATAGGTCCACACGGAGATCGTATCACCGGCGGCTTCTGCTGTGACGCTGCCCCGTGCCCAGGTATAGGGCGCGTGATCGAATTCGGGCGACCAGACCATCGTCGCCGGGAATTGCCCGATGAAAGGGTCCGGACAGCGCGATGTTCCGTCGGGGGGGCAGTTATCCGGCCCGCTATTACCCAGGTTCGTGATTTGCCAGCCGGTAGGGTCGATGCCGACCTTTGGATGGTAGTTCCAGGCATCGTTGCGGTTGTAGATCTCAAATTTGTAGAGCGTGCAAGGGGTGACGCCAGACACGGGTTGGTAAATGCCTGCGATGTACGTCGCGCCCATACGGATGTATCCTTGCGAGTGATTTTCTGTCCCTGTCGTGTTTACGTAGCATGACTGGCCGGCCGGCGGCACCGGATAGCAGACATTGTGGTGAGGATGTCCCCCGTCGATATATTCAGGGATGGTTAGAAAATTGCCCCACCATTCGAACCATGGCCAGGCTACAAAGTGGTTGGTGGGCCGCCAATAAAATACCCCCAGATCGAAATCTCCATTGACAAGTTGACCGGTGTTCAATTGTTGCAGCATTTCGGCCGTGGGGCTCTGGGGTTGCACCGGGCCTTCTGGCGTGTCTATCGCCGCTGTAGAGGTGGGTGCTAACAGCAAGGTTAACAAAACAAGGGCTAACGCTATATGGAACGGCTTTTTCATCTCTTCTCCTCTATGGTATAGAATTCTGCTTGGACTGCCTTCCCTAATGGCTCTGTTGCCTGGATCTGACTGACGTTGGCCATGACCGCCTCCAATCCTTCGACGGCGATGCGCCGTTGCAGTTCCACGGCCAGTGGATCGTCAGCGTCGTCGAAGCAGTAAGCGGCGGCGATGACCAGGCTGAGCGCGTCGGGTGTCATCCCGGCCCGTTCGGCCAGCCGCGCCGCGCCTACCAACCGCTCTTTCGGGCCTAGTTTGCGCAGCGGATCGCGCGCCAGACGAACAACCGTATCGCCCAGGGCGCGGTTGGCGAAACTCTTGAGCAATTCCGCGATGTAGTCATCCAATTCGGCGGAATCCATATTGTAGACGGCCCGAAACCCGGCGCGTACTTCAGCAAAAGCGCGCGTCAACACGTCATAAATGACCGGGTCTGCGAAGGCTTCCCAGCTCAGTTGGTAGCCGCGCCGGTAGCCCAGATAACCGAGAATCGCGTGCCCGCAATTGTGCAAATATAGCTTGCGCTCGATGTAGGCAGTGAAATTGTCGGTGGGGATCAGCCCCACAATCTCCGGGAGCGGGCCGACGAAGCGACGACGGTTCACCGGTAGCTTCTTGTACGCGTCGGCGATGATGAAGCTACAATCTGTGGCGCGGTCTTCCGGCGTAGGTTTGGGAATCGTGCGCCCGATCACGACATCGACGAAGCCGATGTGGGCCTCTGTGTAGGCATGATATGCAGCGGGGACGTGTTGCAGCACCATGCCTCGGAACGTGGCGGAGGCGTCCTGCATATTTTCGCAGATCAGCACGTTGAGCGGCGCGGCTACATTGCGCTCGGCGCGGCGGATGATGCCGGCCGCGATGATCGGCGCAATGTCGGGCAGCGCGCGCACCCCAACGGCGGTGGTGACGAGCGACGTTTGGGCCAACACCGTCAACAATGTCTCGTCCGCCCGGGAATACAACACCCGTTCAACCGGGATGCTAAGGTCTGCGTTCCAGTCGTTTTCTACCAGCCGTAGCGTATACGCCCGGCGCGCATTCAGCGCCGCAATCAACGGCTCGTCGATCTCCACGAAGGTCAGCGTGTAGCCGGATTCACTGAGCAGTTGCCCCAGAAATCCCCGCCCCACGCACCCGGCACCGAATAGCACTGCACTCTTGTCCGCTCTAGCTTGCTCTGCTGTCACTGCTCTTCTCTTGTCTCGGCTGCGTTGGTGGGGATTATATCACAACTCCAGAACTGACCGGTTTCTCTCTTGAGTGTTGTCAGGAACGCGGTACACTGAAAAAGTTGGCTTAGAGGGGATGGCTGAGTTGTGTGTGGCAGCAAGGCGGCCTTTGCTCCTACTGTAGCGTAAAGGGGATGAAAAACGCATCCGCCTCCGTAGTTGTTTTGATTGACCAGCGTGTTCCATCATCCAGCCAATATACGCCGGTGCGCAAGACATAGTCGGCGCGCGCTTCCGCTGCAGACAGGGTGAAGGTATGCCGTTGTATCAGGATGTCGCCTGTTTGCCAGGCATATACAGGGATGCCCAGCCCGTCCGCCACGCCTTTGACCTCCCCGGATGTGGTGAGCAGGTGTCCCATAATGGAGAGTGGGCGCGCTGGCGCTGCGGCGCTCACCAGCCACCATGTTTCGACGTCGATGGTTTCTTTTTGCCGGTAAGCCGCCGCGCTTAGAAAGGTCAGTGGACCATCCATCTCGACGGGACCTGCGATAGGCGTCTGCTCCTGGAATGCTGCGGGCGGCGTCTCGGCGCGCGCAATCCAGCCGCCGGACGCCGGTATGGACGTCTCTCCCGCGGGCGCGTAGATGGCGAACGCCGGTTCGGTGCGGTACGCGCGCTGGCGATAGACAATGTCCAGCGCGTCGAGACGCCGGGCGACAAAGGGGTCTACAGCGGGGGGGGCCGTCAGATGCAGCCGCGCGCGCAGCGTATCCTGTAACTGCGCGCCGTGGAGAACATACCGTCCCGGCGCGTCGCCGCCGGGGATGAGCCAGCTTTGCGTGCAGTCGAAGTCCACGCGCCGGACTCCGGTGCGGCCAAATCCTTCGGCAATCGCGGTATCATCCAGCGGCGCGACCGGCACATTGCACTGGGCGATCCATTCGACAGCGACTTCGTCGGCGGTGACGTGATAATAGTGCAAGGCATTGGCAATCTGCGCATCCGGCGCGCGCCAGCGAAACCAGTCGTACATTTCGGGGTCGGCCAATGGGATGCCGTTAAGCGGCGACGTGCTGATGACGTAGTCGCCGGGCGGCGGCGCAAAGCGTGCGGGGAAGACCGCGGGCGTATCTCCGCCCAGAGGTGTCAGCGCTGTGTACTTCACACCGTAGATCGCCGGATCATAAAAGATAAAGGCCGAGAGGTGAAAACTGTCGATGCTTTCCTTTTCCTGAAAGCGTGCTAGTGCCTTGTAGCCCTGTCCCCAATCGGTATTGGAATCCGCCAGATAGCGCCAGCCCTGGCGAGCGCCTCCGGCAATCTCGTTGAAGAACGTCAGAAAGTGGGGCGCGACGGCGAGCGTGCCGATAATATGCCAGGTAAGAAGCAAGAGGCAAGAGACAAGAGGCAAGAAGTAAAGAGTAAGACGTGATGCGTGATGCACGATGCGTGATTCACCATTCGCTATTTGCCATTCGCCATTCGCCATTTGCGCGCCGATTCCTACGTACAGAAACGGCAACAGCGGGAGTAGATGCCGGTATCCGATATTGAGCGGGCTGAGCAGGCTGGAAACGACGTAGAGCAGCGCAAAAAGGAGCAGCGCAAGCGCGCCAGGCGTGATGCGTGATGCATGATGGGTGATACGGGATACGTGATGCTTAATACGTGAGGAGCAGATTCTACACCCTGTAGCGCTTGACACATATCCTTCAGCTCTCAACCCGCGTTGTACGACCCACACCCCACAACTCACAACCGCCAGAAGAAGGACCGGCAGCGGCGTCTTTAGCGCGAAAGCGATCGGGAAATACCACCACCAGCCGTGCATGCTGTTTTTACCGAGCAAAAACGCCTGATGGCCGCCGGCCGCGTGTTCGCGCAGGCGTAAGATGGGAATCGCGTGCGCCGCAGCGGGAATGGGGAACGTTATGCCGGGAACGTCACCGACCTGGAAGCCGTATATTCCCCAGAACGTCAAGGCTGTCACGCCGATTACCAATGCGCCGAGCCAGAAGAGGCGCTGGCGTTCACGCCCTTTAGCATGGAATACCAACCAAAGGCCGGCAATGCCCAGAGCCGGGCCAAGCAGCGTTGCCGTCAACTTGGCGGCCAGCGCCAAGCCGAGCACGACACCGGTTAGCGCGGCGCGATGCAACGTGGGGCGGCGCATGAACCGGTGTGCGCTGAACAGCGCCAGCAGAATGAACGCCGTCGCGCCTAAGTCTGTCCCGGCGACAGCGCCGTGGGCTAACAGGTTTGGGTCGAAGGCGGCAAATGCTACGGTGAAAAGTGCGCCACGCGCGCCCCCCAAGTCCCCGGCAAAACGTGCGACGCCAGCGAGCATAAGCACGCCCAACAATGCGCTCATCATCCGCGCAGGGAACAACCAGCGGTCCGTAGGTTGGTAAGGATACAGCAACTGCTGCGCCATGTGCAGCAATGGTAGACTCTCCGTCGTTGGGTGCGCGGCTTCTGCCCAGGCTGGTAATGTCCGTGGATCTGGCAAATCCCGCAGAGGAAGCAACGGTAACGCCATCCACATTTTGACGAGCGGCGGGTGTTCTTCTACCAGGCGATAATCCCCGGTGCGTAGAATGGTATAGCCGCTGGCGATGTGCAGCGGTTCATCGAGTGTGATGGAAGTTGCGCGGGCGGCGAAGCTCACTTGGGTGTAGAACAGTAAAAGGAGCGCGAGTGCCCCCCACCGCAATAGAATGTCCTTCTGGGTGTTCATAGAAAGTCATTATACTTCGACTGGTAGGCATGACAAGAGGAATGAATCATTGACTTGAAGGTGAAGTATGATAGACTGCCCACGCAATGGTTATCGCAAAGTTGCTGCGCAGGGCAAGGATTCCGGTTTTTCTGGCGGGTGCGACGCTGCTCTTTTTCTGGCCGGTGTGGGTGGTGGGGTATCGCTTTCCTATCGGCGGCGGGGATTTATGGGGGCAAATTCACCCCGTCTGGTCTTACGTGGCGCACTGGCTACGGCATGGCATCATTCCACTGTGGCACACGGGGATGATGGCGGGCGATCCTATCGTCGCCGAGGGGCAATATGGGCTATTCAATCCGCTCAACTGGCCGCTGTTCTTGCTCAGTCCCGTCCCGGCGTGGGCCGTCTCGCTGCGCGGGATGGCGACGCTGTGGCTGGCCGGCCTGGGGATGTACGGCTATCTGCGCCATTCCCCGGTATGGCGACTCCATCAACCCGCTGCGCTTATCGGTGCGCTGGCCTATATGTTCGCCGATCCATTCGTGGCGCACCTGGGCCACCCGCAGTTCAACGATGCGCTGGCCTGGCTGCCGTGGTCGCTGTGGGCGCTGGACAATGCGATGCGCCGCAAGCGCGCGATTCCCCTGGCGGCGTTGGCGCTGGCGTGTCTGGCGCTGTCGGGGCACGGGCAGGCGACGCTCTATGGTGTGCTGACCATCGCCGGGTATGCGCTGTGGCAGGCGTTCGCCGGTGGATGGCAACGCGCGCCGCGCCGGATGGGTCGTCTGGCGTTGGCAGGACTGCTCGCCGTGGCGCTGACGATGCCCGCGATGCTGCCCGGCTTCGAGCGGCTGCCCTACACTGAACGCGCCAATGTTCCCCCGACGCCCGGCGAATATGAATTTCACCTCGATATGTGGCACGACTTCATCACGCCGCTGTTTCACGGACGTAATCATCGCACGTTCTGGGGGCCGTGGCAGCGGGTGGAGACCGGCTCGGTCGGCGTCGTGGCCTTGGGGTTGGCGCTGCTCGGTTTGCTGGCGCGCCCCCGTTGGCGCTCGGCGTTTTTGTGGGTGATGGGCGCGCTGGCGGTCTTGCTGGCGCTGGGCACCCAGGGGACGCTGTATCCGATGCTGTCGTCGTTGCCGCTGTTCGATGCGACGTGGAAGACGGGCCGCGCCATTTATGTGCTGTCTTTTGTATTGGCGATTGCGGCGGCAGAGGGAACGGAACGCTTGTTGCGCAGGCCGCGTTACGTGTGGAGCGTGGGGATGCTGAGTGCCGCCGTCTGGATTGCCTTGCGCGCACCTGCGTGGGCAGCGTTCGCGCCGGATGCTGCCGCCGTCGCGCGCGCGTTGGTGGGGTTGTATGTGGCGGCGGCGGCGTTGGCCGGGGGTGCACTGCTGGGTTTGGGGGTGGGGCGTAGCCACCTCTGCCGGGTGGCACTGCTCGCGTTGGTGTTGGTCGAGTTGGTCTTCACCGGCGCGTTCGCCGACGTGGAGCCGGCCCCAGATGCTGCTGAAAATCCGCATCGCGCGGCGTTGGCATATTTACAGGCCGATGAAGGCTGGTTCCGCGTGGATGTGGATGGCGCGGCGCGGGGACTCTGGTCGCCATCGGGGCTGATGGCATCAGGCTTTGACGTTCCGTTGGGTACCGGCAATCCAATGGAAATCCTGGCGTACAATCAGTTCTACTGGGGCATTCCGCACAAGGGGATGCCAGCCTATCAGTTGCTGGGCGTGAAGTACATCATCGTTCCCAAAGGGGCGCAGCCGGGTGGGGACGGGATTTGGCCCGTGTTCTTCGAGGATGCGCTGGTCGATGTTCACCTGAATACCAATGCGCTTCAGCGGGTCTGGCTGATCTACCACACGGTGCCTGTGGAAACATTGGAAGCAGCGTATGCCCACATCTATGCTGCCGATTTTGAACCGGCACTGACGGCGACTGTGCTGCAAGGCCCGCTGCTGGACACGTCAGGCACCGGGCGTATCGAAGTGCTGGCCTATGGCCCTAATCGGGCGGCTTTCTATGTCGAAACGAGCGAACCGGCGCTGTTGGTGCTGAGTGACTTGCTCTATCCGGGCTGGCGTGCCACGGTGGATGGTCAGGCTGTCCCGCTTTATGCAGCGAACGGCTTGTTTCGCGGTGTCGTTGTCCCTGCTGGCGCGCATCGCGTGGAGATGCGCTTTTTCCCGCAATCGCTGCGCTGGGGGCTGGGGCTGTTGGGGATGGCGTCATTGGTGATCGGGTGGATTCTCACCACGAATCTTCACGAATTTCCACGAATGAAGAAAGCTGCTTCGTGAGGTCGTGTGGTTTTGGGGAACGTTGGATTGTGATCCGGCGTAAGCGCATAAGATGAACGAGGCGATGGATAATCATTCTGCGCGCGATAAAGCGCGAATATTCCGGCGAGTGGCGGGGATGGTTTTGCTCCTGTTGCTGGCGTTTGCGCTGCGCGTCTGGGAAGTGGGGGCGGCGGACCTCACCTTCGACGAGGTGGCGACGTTTTTCGTGGCGCACCGTTCCCTTGGCGAGATGCTGCGTTACGTCATGGGGGCGGCCCGCGAGCATCCCCCGGTTTACTACATACTGATGTTGCTGTGGATGCGCTGGGCCGGGACGAGCGAGTTTGCCCTGCGTTACCCTTCCGTACTGATCGGGGTGTTGACGGTGGTATGGAGTTTCCGTGTAGGACGCCGCCTGGGGCCGCGCGATGGTTGGTGGAGCGCCATCTTGTGCGCTGTTATGCCGTTCAGCCTGTGGGCGGGACGCACGGGCCGGATGTACGGCCTGGTGCTGCTGCTTGCGTTGATGGTGATGGAGAGCTGGTTGCAGTGGGTCGAGCGTCCAGGGGGACGACGTTGGCTTGGTTTCGTCGTTCTGTCGTTGATGGCGGCACTGACGCACTATTATCTCGCATTGTTGTGGCCGGTGCAGGCGGCGTTGCTGTTGGTGCTCCCGCGGACCACCCGTCCTATTCGTAAGCCGTGGATAGCGACGGCTGTGGGCATTGGCCTCATTGTGGGTGCTTTTATTGCCATCTCACCGGGCATCCGGGCGATGGTGCTGGATGTGGCGCGACGGTTTCCCGGACGTTGGTGGCGCGTTCAAGCATGGGGCTTCGTCTTTGCCGACTTCTACTTCTGGGGATATCGTCCTGAACTGGTGTGGTTCCTCTGGGTGGGGCTGAGCCTGACGCTGGTGGGATGGCTGGTATGCGCGCGCCGCAATCTTTTGAACGGTGTGTTGCTCGTTGCCTGGGGCCTGATCCCGCTATGGATAGCGTCGTTCGTCCCCGAAAATTTGGAAACGCGCTACCTCACGCCGATCTTTCCGCCCGTGCTGTTTGGCCTGGCTGCGGTGTTGGCGAGTCTGCGGGGACGCGCGCTGCAACTGCTCGCGGCTTGCGGCGTGTGGACCTTCGCGTTATGGCGCGTGCCGCCATTGTACGAGAATCCCGATACGGATTTCTCCACCCGCGTGCAGACGCTGCACGTGGCTGCGCAACCCGGTGACGCGTTGGTGATGAACGGCCCATGGCCGGCACTGCTGCTGCAATACTACCCACAACCGGACTTCCTGCGCGTTTATGCTGTGCCGCCCGCCGCCCCGCCTGGTTTTTCCGCCGAAACTGACATCCCTCAACTGGAGCAGATCGTCCGTGAGCATGCACGGATATGGGTTTCCTACGGCGCGATCCAATGGGCCGACCCTCAGTACAGCGTGAGCCGGTGGTTGGCGGAACACACGTACCGGGTCTACGAACGTGCAGGAATGGCATTGTATCTTCGGCCGGTCGAGGCCATGGTTGAGGTGCGGGCTGATGTCCTGCTCGGCTCACGTGTGACATTGCGTCGGGTGACGGTGGACCGGCAGGCCGGGCAAGTCGGTGACGCGGTGCGGGTAGGGCTGGCGCTGGAAGGTCATGCCCTGGATCGTTACGTCTACGTCGCATTGGGGCTACTGGATGCCTACGGCAATGTCTGGCAGCAGCGCCGCGTTAATCTTGGCCCCCTGCATCAACCGGCGCGCAGTGAATTGCCGGAGCGGTGGAACGAGCAGTTGGGGCTGTGGCTGTTGCCCGGTTTGCCGCCCGGCGATTACACGTTGGCTTTGCAGATTCAGGGTGACGATACCGCTATGGATGAAGCCGCCAGTTACCACGGCTGGATCCCGCTCACGCCGTTTCATATCGATGCGGGGGCGGCGCAGGCTGGATTGGTAGGTCTGCTGCCCAATGCCGATGATGCGCTGCCGCGATTCGATAAAACGCTCAGAGTGGTGGGGGTCGAACCGCACACCGCGAAGTCAATGCAGGGCTATGCGGCGGGATTCAATGTATGGTGGCAGGCCGATGGAGCGACTGCTGCGGCGCAGCTTCGGGTGCGCCTGGTTGGGCCGCAAGTGTGGGATGCGGGCGTCTTCCCGCTCGGCCCGGATTTTTACCCGCCTGACGATTGGCAGCCTGGGGAGACCATCCGGCAGAACGTGGTTTTTCGACTTCCCGATGAGCTGGCGGCGGGTCGTTATCGCGTGCAAGTGCAGGTACAAACCGGCGATGGCGTCGCGCTGCTGCCGGATAATATTGCCGGGAGAGACCGGGCGGAGTTGTTCACGTTCGTTGTCGAAGCGCGGAGACGCTCTTATGCGCCGCCGCTGTCGAGGACGCGGCAGGATGTACGTTTCGGGGAAGTGTTGCGGTTGCGCGGCTACCGGTTGGAACGGCAGGCCGTGCATCCTGGCGAGAGCGTCGCATTGACCGTCTACTGGCAGGCGCTGGAGAAGCCGCCGCAGATGTATGCGGTCTTCAATCACCTGCGCCTGCCGGATAGCACCGCGCTGTGGCATGGTGACTCGTGGCCGCAGGCCGGCCTGTACACCACCGAACACTGGCGCAAGAATGAGGTGGTGGCCGAGGCGTATACCATTGTCATTCCTGAAGATGCGCCGCCGGGCGATTACCCGCTCTACACGGGCGTTTACAACCCGTTCAACGGCGAGCGGCTTCCGGCAGTGACGCCGCGCGGCGAACGTCTACTCAACGATGAGGTTGTCTTGCTCACGTTGACTGTGTTGCCGTAACATCTGTGATTATACGACTAACGACTACCTGACTCTGCTAACAGGAGTGTGTATGTCCAGGATTTTTCGTGCAGGGTTGCCGCTGCTGCTCATCCTCGCCTATTTCGCGTTGGGGATGGCGCAGGTGACGCACGCCTCGATCACGTTCGATGAGGGGCCGCACCTGGCGATTGGATACGCGACATTACGGACCGGTGACTTTCGCCTGCAGCCGATTCACATCCACCCGCCGCTGGCGAATGTACTGGCAGCGGCTCCGCTGCTCCTGCAATCCGATTTGCCCGATCCGCGTACCGTGGATGGGTGGGAGATTGCCAGCCTGTCGGCAATCACCGATGCGGTAGTGTGGCGCTATCCCCAACCGGCGCGTATTGCTGTGGCAGGGCGGGTTCCAATTCTGTGGCTGGGCGTGCTCTTGGGGGCGCTGCTCTACCGCTGGGCGAAAGACCTGGGCGGCTGGCGCGCCGGGCTGCTGACGCTGGCGCTCTACGCCTTCGATCCAAACTGCATCGCGCACGGTTCGCTGATCACGACGGATATGGCCGCGGTATTTTTTGTCGTGGCGACGTTGTATTTAGCGAATGGCAAATGGCGAATAGCGAATGGCGAACGGCGAATAGCGAATGGCAAGTGGCGAATAGCGAATGGCGAACGGCGAATAGCGAATGGCAAGTGGCGAATAGCGAATGGCAAATGGCGGATGGTAGCCATTGGGGTGTTGCTGGGATTGGCGCAGTTGGCGAAGGTTTCGGCGTTGATGCTTGTGCCGGTGGTGGGACTGCTGTTGTTGGTTCGGGCTGTGGTGGGGCAGAATCAGCGAATCGGCGGATCAGCGAATGGCGAATTACGAATTACGAATCATGGATTACGGATTACGAAAGATGTTTTGCGCGCGTGGGTTGTCGTTTTTGGAATTGCGGCGCTGGTGGTATGGGCGGGATATAGATTCGAGGTCAGCGCCGTGCCGGGTTTCCCGTTTCCGCTTCCGGCAGGGACACACGTGCGCATCTTTCAATCGCTGCGCGAGCATTATGATTTGGGGCATCCTACCTTTCTGATGGGGCAGGTCAGCAATCGTGGATGGTGGTGGTATTTCCCGGTGGCCTTTGCGCTGAAGACGCCGTTGCCGGTGTTGCTGCTCGCAGGGTGGGCGGTTTGGTCGAAAGTCAAAAGTCGAATGGCGAATGGCGAACGGCGAATGGCGAATGACGCAAGCTGTATGCAGTACGCGGGTTGGGTAAAGACGTTTTCTTTTCTCTTGTTTCCATTGTTGTATGTCGTTTCCAGCCTGTTTAGTACGGTCAACATCGGTTACCGACATTTGTTGCCCTTGCTGCCTTTTCTGTATGTGGGAATCGGTGTGCGAATGGCAAGCGGCAAATGGCAAATGGCGAATGATGCATCACGCATCACGCATCACGAATCACGTCTTACTCGTTACTTCTTGCCTTTTGCCTCTTGCTTCTTGCTTCTTACCTGGCTCATCATCGGCACGCTCGCCGTCGCGCCGCACTTCCTGACATTCTTCAACGAAGTGGCGGGTGGGGCGCGGGGCGGCTACCGCTATCTGGTGGACTCCAACCTGGATTGGGGACAGAATTTGTGGGATTTGCGCACGTGGATGGACGAACACGCCGAAGAGCGCGTCTATTACGCCCACTACAGCCCGGCTCGACCGGACGTGTATGGCATTGATGCGATGTACCTGCCGCCCGATCCGCGCGCGGTCGCCTTTGCGCCGTGGAATCCTGCGCCGGGCCTGTACGCCATCGGCGCGACGGTGCTGCAAGGGCCGTATGCGCCGGACGTGAATACCTACGCCTGGTTTAGAGGCCGCGAACCTGTGGCGCGCCTGGGCAACGCTTTGTGGCTGTATCGCGTCCCGCCACGCGAGGCGCCGGCTTGGGTTGCGTTTTGTGCCGGTGTCCCTTTCTCGCCGGAGGATGTGGCGCAGCGGGTGGGTGTGGATGAACTGCGCGTCCTGTGGCCCGATTGCACTCACACGTCCGTTTATCCGGCGGGTGCGCAGCCGGGGATCGTCGTTGCCGCGGCGGATGAAGCCGCGCCGCCTACGGCAGAGAGGGATGTGGCGTTGCGTTCTGCGGCGGGGGAAATCGAGTACGCGGTATATCGCTTGGCGGGGACATCCCCGCTGCCCGAAACGGCACTCTCGAAGACTGACGTTGATGGGCCGTTGGACTTCCTGGGTTACACACTCGATGCGGCCGGCGCTGAACCCGGAAAGGATGTCGTTTTGCAGACCTATTGGCGCGTCAAGGAGGTTCCGGGGCGTCCACTCTCGCTGATGGCACATCTGCTCGACGCCGGCAGGGCCGGTGTCGCGGTGGGGGATGGACTGGGCTTTCCGATCGAGCAGTGGCAGCCGGGAGACGTTATTGTGCAGCGGCACGTGCTGCCGATTCCGGCGGATGCGCGTCCCGGTGTGTACACCGTCATTACCGGAGCCTACTGGCTGGATACGATGGAGCGCTGGTTGATTTGGATTGAGGGAGGGGGGCACACCGGCGTGTTGGTGGGAACTGTGACCCTTGAGTGACCGTGAGCATGATGCTTGTAAAAATACAGAGAGCGATGCAGGGTAGGAGAGCGCAATCTGGGCGAAGCGTCGCTGCACTGTGGCGACGCGGTTTTGTACTCCTGCTGAGTCTGGTCTTCTTCGCGCAACTGGCGTGCGGCTCGGTGCATCTCTCGCTGACCTCCGATGAGCCACCGCATTTTGTGCACGGCTATACGATGCTGACGACTGGCGACACGTGGGCGCTCGCCGAGCACCGTCACCCGCCGTTGCTGAACGTCTGGGGCGCATGGCCGCTGCTGCTTCAGCCAGAACGCCCCGAGCCACGCGCTGTTCCCGCCTGGGGAACGGATTTCGTCCTCTACGTGCGCGCGCTTTGGCCGCAACTGGGGCCGGTCGAGCGCCTGGCTTTCGTCACCCGTTACCCGCAGATGCTCCTGGGGCTGCTGCTGCTGGCGCTGGTCTACCGCTGGGCGCGGGAACGCGCCGGCTGCGTCGGCGGGCTGCTTGCCGTAGCGGTGATGGCGTTCGATCCCACGATGATCGCGCACGCGCAGCTCAATACCACGGACATCGGCATGACGCTGTTCGCGTTCGCCTGCCTCTACCTGACGTTGAAACGGTCGCGTGGCATCGCGTGGCTTCGCCTTGTGGGCATCGGCGTCACCCTCGGCGCGACACTGGCCGCGAAGGGGTCGGGCGTGCTGCTCGCTCCGGTGGTCGGCATTGTGTTGCTGTGGGAAGCGTGGGAAATGGCAAATGGCGAATGGCAAATGGCGAATGGCGAATGGCAAATGGCAAATTCCACGGTCGGAGTCCAAAATCTAAAATCCAAAATCCAAAATGCTGCAAGGCATTTTCTTCTCTCCGGCCTCGTTGTGTTGATCGTTAGTTTTGTCGTTTTGTGGGGCAGCTACGGATTCCGGCTGGAGCCGTTGCCCGGCAGTACGCTGCGTTTGCCGCTGGTCGCGCACGTGCAGATGACGCGCGTCATTATGGCGGAGTCGGCGCGCACGGCGTTTCTGTGGGGTGAGGTCCGCGAGGGCGGTTGGTGGTGGTACTTCCCGGCCGCTTTCCTGCTCAAGACGCCCATTCCCATTCTGCTCTTGTTGCCAGGCTCCTTGCTCGTTTCGGCATCCAAAATCCGAAATCTAAAATCCAAAATCGACAATCCGAAATCCAGAATCGGTAATCTCCTCTTCTGGTTCTTCCCTGTGCTTTACGTCGCCGTCTCTATCCGCAGCGGGATGAATATCGGCTACCGCCACCTGTTGCCCGTATTCCCGTTTCTCTACGTGGGGATTGGGGCGCAAATGGCGAATAGCAAATGGCGAATGGCAAATGGCATCTCACGCAACACGCCTCACGCCTCACGCCTCCCCCCTTACTCTTTACTCTTTACTCCTTACTCCTTGCTCTTTACTTCTTACTCCTTACTCCTCATCTGGCTCATCATCGGCACACTGCACGTCTACCCCTTTGCTATCGCCTACTTCAACGAGTTGGCGGGTGGACCGCGCAATGGCTATCGCTATCTCGTGGACTCCAACGTGGATTGGGGACAGTCGTTCAAGGCGCTCAAAACGTGGATGGACGAAACCGGCACGGACGAAGTCGGCTTGAGCTACTACACCTGGGTCGATCCTGCCGTTTACGGTGTGCGCTATCGCCCGTTGCCTCCGGCGCAGGGTGCGGGACCGCTGTTTGCACAGCGCTTCGATCCCGCGCCGGGCGTTTACGCGATCAGCGCGACGCCGCTGCAAGGGGTGATGGTCGTCGAGCGCGATCTGTACGACTGGTTCCGGCACCGCGAGCCGGTGGCGCAGCCCGGTTATGGGTTGTTGGTCTACGACGTTGCGCCGCGCGCCGCCGAACCGCAATGGCTGGCGCAGTGCGCCGCGCCGGTCGCGCCGCTGACAACCGAAGCGATCGTTGATGGCTTTGGGCGTGGCGACCTGCGCGTGATTTCCTTCGACTGCACGCAAAGCTGGCTCTATCCCGGCGGGGGTTCTGCGCCGGGCTGGTATGCTCTTCACGGCGAGATGGTGCGCTCCGATGATGCCTTTGTGCGCGCGCAGTTATCCGGCGCGCGCCTGAGTTACGAACAGCGCAGGCCGGGCGCATTGCCGCCGTTCGCGCTCTACGAACAGCCTGCCGGAGCGCTTCTGGCCGGGCCTGACGATGCGCCCGTCGCGTTTGGTGCGTTGACCTTCTTGCGGTATACTGTGGCGGAGTCGCAGGCGTTATCGCCGGGAACGTCGTTCGACATCGAAACCTGGTGGCGCGTCGAGGCTGTCCCTGAGCGTCCCTTATCGCTGATGCTGCATCTGGTCGGGCCAGGTGGACAGCCCGTTATCGTGGGGGATGGGTTGGGTGTGCCGCGCGAGCTGTGGCAGGTGGGCGATGTGCTCGTGCAGCGCCACGCGCTCCCGATTCCGCCCGATGCGCCTGGCGGGGCATACATGCCGCACGTGGGCGTCTACTGGCTGGATACAATGGAGCGCTGGACGGTGCGCGCAGGGTCACAGACCGGCCAGGATCATATTGTTTTGCCGGCGATGATGATAAAGTAACCCGACTTGCTATCTGTGTATCGAAACGTTTATCGCACGTGGATGATACGCATAAAAACCAAGAGAAACTTCGTGCGTTAAGAACCTATCCGATGATGAAGAAACCTCAATCCTGGCGCATCGATGTGGCTGTGATCGCCGTCTACACTGTACTGACGGTCGCGATGACGTGGCCGTTGATCGTGCATCTGAATACGCACTTTGCCGGGCAGAACATCGATGTGTGGATCAACCAATGGGCCACCTGGTGGACGGAGCGGGCGCTGACTGAGGGGCGCAGTTTGTATTACACAGACTTGATGTTCTACCCACAGGGCGTCAGCCTTGCTTTCCACAGCTTTAGCCACGTGAACTCCGCCATTGCCGTTCTGTTGCGTCCCTGGTTGGGCGATTTGGGCGCGCACAACTTCACGGTGCTGCTGGCGCACATTCTGAGCGGGTACGCGATGTTTTGCCTGGCGCGCTACGTGACGCGCTCTCCGGAGGGCGCGTTCTTCGCCGGGCTGGTTTTCGCCTTCTATCCCTACCGGATGGCGGAGAGCGTGCATCCGGTGCTCGTCAGCACGCAATGGATGCCGCTGTACCTGCTTTTCCTCATTCGCCTGGTCGAAGAGGGCCGGCGGCGCGACATCATCCCGGCTGCTTTCTTTGCGCTTTTGACGGCGTTGACCAGTTGGCACTTGTTGATCTTCACCGTCTTTATCTCTGCGGTGTACGGGTTGTACGTGATCGTGGCCGAGCGCCACCGGCTGGTCAAAGCCACGTGGGTAAATCTGGCCTTGTTGGTGGCTTTGACCGCTGTGCTGCTCGCGCCTTTCCTGTATCCGCTGCTCCGCGAACAACTGAGCGCCTCGCGTTCTTACGTGGGCGTAGCGTTGGAGGATGGCGCCGGGACGGACCCGTTGGTCTTCCTCCTTCCGGCAGAGCAGCACCCGGTTTTCAAGTCCCTCGTCATCCCCTGGCACGCGCGCACGAAAAACACCCGCGCTGCGTATCTCGGCGTGACGGTTGTGGCGCTCAGCGTGATCGCCTGTCGCAAAGACTGGCGGCGCGCGCGTTTTTGGCTGCTGCTCGCGCTGCTGAGTATGTTGCTGGCGCTGCCGCCGCGCTTGCAGATCGCTGGACATGTTTTCGACGTTGTGACGCCCTGGTCGGTCCCCATTGTGTGGTTACTGCGGCATCCGTTCCGCTTCAATTTGCTGGTCGGCCTGGGGCTGGCCGTCACCGCCGGGCTTGGATTTTCGATGCTGCTCGCCGGTCTGGAACAGCGCTATCCCCGTTGGCGCATAGGCGTCGGGGTGGGGGCGTGTTTGCTCCTGTTGTTCGAATACCTCTACTTCCCCTTCCCTCTCACACCGGCGGTAGCTTCGCCCTATTACGACCGGTTGGCTGCTACCCCTGCCACGGGCGCGATCCTGGATTTGCCGATGGGCCGCGATCCCACCCGTTACTACCTGTATTACCAGATGTTGCACGAACGGCCTTTGATCGAAGGCATTGTCTCGCGCACTTCGCCCGAAGCATACACCTTCATCGAGGCGACGCCGGTTTTGCGCGCGTTGCGCGCGTGCGGCGACCGCGCCTTGCCGCCCGTCGATCTGTCGTCCTGGCGCGGCGATTGGGCGGCGCTGGGGATCGAGGCCGTCATCGTCCACAAGGACCTCGTACCGGCGTCCGCCCTGGCGTTGTGGGCCGACATGCGGACGTCCCCGCCTGACTACGAAGATGACGCCATCGCCGTGTACCTCGCCGGTGGAGAAACGGCGTCGCGGGTCGATGCGCCGCAGCTTCTCGAAGGCTGCATGGCCGTGCGCGCGGTCTCTACGGAGCCGCTTCTGGCGCAGCCGGGCGCCGCGCCGGAAATTGCGCTGGAATGGATCGCCGGCGCCAGGCCGCAGGAGGATGCCGTGCTCGCCCTGGCGCTGGTGGATGAACGTGGTGTGGTCAGACGCCGCTTTTATCAAGAGGTCGTGCCGGGCGTTTCGTTGCAGACGTGGCAGCCGGGCAAGCGTCACGTGGAACGTTATGCCGTGCCGCTCGATCCGTTACTCCCCGCCGGAACCTACACGCTGGAGGCGACCTTGACGCCGCCGCGCCGGGATCGGGAACCGCTCCTCTCCGCGCGTGTGGCGACGCTAGTGATCGCGGTGGATGCGGAGAGCCGCGCGCCGTTCACGACCGTATCGAACGTGACGGACGTGGCTTATGGCGATGACCTGCGCTTGCTGGGCTACGATCTCGAAAGCGGCGCGGAAGCGCTCTTTCTGCGGCTGCGCTGGCGGGCTGAACGCCCTATCGCGGTAGATTACAAGTTCTTCGTCCATATCTACGCGCAGGTCGATGCCGCCCCGGTCGCGCAGGTGGATACGATGCCGCAGCAGTGGACGTATCCCACCCGTTGGTGGCCGGTGGGGCAGGTTGTCACCGACGAGATGACGGTCGCGCTTGACCATCTTCCCTCAGGGCGTTATCGGGTGGGGATTGGCGTCTACGATCCGCAGACAGGCGCGCGGTTGGCGATTGCCGGCGCGCCGGCTGGATTTACGATAGATAACGGCAGGCTCCTGCTGCCGGAGGAGATTGTGCGGTGAAAATCGAGCGTTGGGCGATCATCGTTATACTGCTGTTGGCGGCGGCGTTGCGCTGCGTCGATTTGGAGCGCGTGCCGCCGCCCTTCAACGTGGATGAGGCGGTCAACGCCTACGACGCCTATTCGCTGCTCACCACCGGGCGCGACCAGTGGGGCAATCCCTGGCCTGTCACGTTCCGCGCGTTCAACGACTATCGCCGCCCCGCCACGATCTACACCGCGATGCCCTTTCTGGCCGTGTTCGGCCTGACCATTTATGGTATCCGCGCGGTGGCGGCTTTCTGGGGCTGGATGACGGTGTTGTTCACCTATCGCCTGGCCCGCGATCTGTTTGGGCGGCGGGTGGGAGTGGGGGCGGCGCTGCTGCTGGCGCTTTCGCCGTGGCACATCGCCTTCTCGCGGCTGGGCGTCGAAGTCTCCGGGCCGCTGCTGTTTACACTCGTCGTCGGGCTGGACTGCGGCTGGCGCTGGCGCCGGTCGCGCCGGCCTGCATGGTTGATCGCGGCTGCCGTGGCCTTCGGATTGTCGTTCTACACCTACACCACGGCCCAGGCGTTCACGCCGTTGTTGCTGTTGGCGGTCGCCGTCATTTTCCGGCGCGAACTCTGGCAGCAGCGCCGCGTGGCATTGCTGGCGGCGGCGCTGATGATCCTCATCGCCGCGCCTCTGGCGTTCACGATTCTGCGCACCGCGGATAGCTGGAACCGGATGAACGCCATTTCGGTCTTTGCCGATCCCAACGCGCGCGGGTGGCGCACGGTGCTGGCGCAATGGGTGGGGCACTTCGCGCCGGGCTACCTCTTTCTGCGTGGCGACGCGCAACCTGTGCATCACGCGCCCGGATTTGGACAGTTGTACTGGATCGAAATGGCGCTTATCCCCCTCGGCCTGCTTGGCTTGCTGCGTTGCCGGGATCGCCGGGCGGTGTTCCTGCTGCTGGCGTGGATCGCGTTGGGGCCGATCCCGGCGGCGCTCACCCGGCAGGACATGGGAACGGCGAATTCCATGCGCGGCATTGCCGGCCTGCCCGGCTGGGCTATCCTTTCCGGCCTGGGGTTGGCGTTGCCGTGGAAACTCCCCAATCCGTTAAAATCCGTTCAATCCGTTGACAAACTCAGACCGGCCCTGGCGGGTGTGTTGCTCGGCGCGTTGCCGTGGAAACTCCCCAATCCGTTAAAATCCGTTCAATCCGTTGACAGACTCAGACCGGCTCTGGCGGGTGTGTTGCTCGGCGCGCTGGCCTGGAACGCCGGCTTGGTCCTGCACAACTACTTCACCGTCTTCCCGGTCGCTCACGCGCGCGACTTCGAGTATGGCATCCGCGAGGCGATGGACTATGTACTGGCCCACGAGGACGACTATGACGTTATCGTGCTCACCGACTGGATCAGCCAGCCGCACATCTTTGCCGTGTTCTTCCAACAATACCCGCCGCGACTTTTTCAGGCGAATCACGCACCGTATGGAACGCAGCTTTCGGAGAAGCTTCAATGGTGGGGAACGAAGTACCGTACCGGCAACGTCGATGAGCTTTACGCGCAATTGGAGCACGGTTTGTTCGTCGCCCGCCCGCACATGCTGCCGGATGTTGAACCTGTGCTCATTATCGAACATCCCAATGGGACACCGGCGTTCAAAATCATCGTCAAGTAAGAAGCTGTTGGGTGGAACTTTCGATTCCTTGTTGAATCGATAAAAGCCATTACAATACTGCGCTATGAACCGTCAATCTTACCGGGGCCTGATTGTGATTCTGCTGGCTTATCTCAGTTTGGGATTGGCCTATGGCGTGGTCCTGCCCCCTTTCGAGAACCTGGACGAACTGGAGCACTTCGAAGTGATCCGCTATGTAGCGGGCACCGGACGGTTGCCGGTTCACGGTGCGCCGGATGTCGAGGCATATCAGATGCACCAGGAAATCTCGCAGCCGCCGCTCTATTACCTGGTCTCTGCCGGTCTCGTGCGGCTGCTTGGTTTGCGCGCCGAAGACGCCCCGGACTTTTGGCGATTGAATCCCCGCGTGGCCTGTGGCCCTGAGGCCCCGCATCTCTACGACAACCGCGCTGTGCTGCGCCACGATCCACACCGCGAAGCCTTTCCCTGGCGCGGCGCGCTGTTGACTTTGCATGTCTTGCGGCTGTTTTCGACATGCTTGCAGGCTGTTACAGTCATCGGCGCTTTCGCATTGGGCCGTCAACTTTTCCCTGGCCGCCCGGCGATTCCTCTACTTGGCGCGGCTGTGGTCGCCTTCAATCCACAGTTTCTCCTGGTGGCCAGCGGCGTCAATAACGATAACCTGGTCACGCCGCTGGCGACGCTGGTTTTGTGGCTAACGGCGCGCGCGTGGCAGGAGCGCCGCCTGGACTGGTCGCGCGCGCTGCGCTTGGGCGTGCTCTGCGGCGCGGCGGGCCTGAGCAAATTGAGCGGCTGGCTGACCCTGCTCCCGTGTGCGGCGCTTTTTGGGGCGTTGTGGCTCTACCGTGCCGCGCCCCGCCCGGTTCTGACTGCACGCGCGCTGCTGATTCCCCTCACTGCGCTCGCCGTGGGCAGTTGGTGGTTCTGGCGCAACTGGCAACTGTACGGCGACGTGACGGCGCTGCAACCGATGCTCGCGCTGGTCGGTGAGCGGGGGTGGAGCACGCCCTGGCAAGGGTTGCAGGAAGCCGGTTTGATGTTTCGCTCGTTTTGGGGACAACTGCCGTGCGCGTTCTATCCGCCTGGATTTTACATCCTCTACGGGCTGCTCACCGGGTTGAGTGTCGTCGGATTGCTATGGGGCTGGCGGCGGCTTCGCGTCGTGGAACGCTCCATGCTCCTCGCCTTGATGGGCTGGTTTGCCAGCATCACGTTCAGTTGGCTGCGTTGGAATATGATGACCCCGGCGCCTGGCGGACGACTGCTCTTCCCCGCGCTGCCCGCCGTCGCGCTGGTGATGGCGACCGGCTTGACCCGGTTGTGGTCGCCGCGCCATAGCGCAGCAGACCGCGTAGCGCAGATTGTGACGCTCGCGCTGGCCCTTTCTGCCTGGTGGACGGGAGCGCGCATCCTTCCGGCCTTCTTCGCGCCGCCGCGAGTCCTCGCGTCACCACATTCCGTTGCTGTAGCGCGCCCGGCGCATCCGTTAGAAGCGGTTTTTGCGGATACGATTCATCTGCGCGGCTACGACCTGACCGTCGATGAACGCGGCCAACATCTACAAATGACGCTCTATTGGCAGGCCGACGCGCCGCCTGTCGAGGATTATCTCCTGGCTTTGCAGCTCGTCTCGACGATTCCCGGTGATACCACCCAACGCTGGACTTACGACAGTTGGCCGGGCCGGGGCAACTATCCCACCCGCGCGTGGCAACCCGGGGCGCTCATCGTTGACCGTTATCGATTCGATTTACCTCCGGCTCATCTGGTGACGCGGGCCTGGGACTTGCATCTGGCCCTGTATCAGGAAGAGAGCGGCGCGCGCCTGCCGGTGATGCTGGACGGCGTACCTGTGGGTACACACTTGACGTTGACGCGCCTGCGGCTGCCGGGCGTCGCGCCTGATTGTCCTGCCGAAGCTCAGGTGTCTGGGGTGCTGCGTTTGGGCGATACGGTGCAGTTGACGCATGCCGTTGTCGCGCCGGAGGGGGAGCATACACTCGTGACGCTGTGCTGGGAAGCCGAGCGCACTCTGCCCGTGGATTACACCGTCTTCGTCCACTTGCTGGATGCGGATGGCGCGCTCAAAACTACCGGCGACGGTCCACCCGCCGCGGGTGCTTTCCCTACGTCTTTCTGGCAGCCCGGTGATCGTATTGTGGACTCGCACCTGTTGCCACAACCGGCTTTGCCCGGCGATTCCATTGTCGTGGGGCTGTACAATCCGCTGGACGGCGTTCGCCTGTCCGCGTTGCGCGACGGTGTGCCTGCGCCTGCTGACGTGCTTGTAATTTGGCCGTTATCGCCATGAACCGTTTTTTTCGTTTTTCGCATCCATTGTTTGTGCTCCTGCTGGGGTTTTTCGTCCTTGCGCTGCTTTACAACTGGGCGACGCCGCTCTACGAGGCCCCCGACGAGGTATGGCATTACGCCTACATCCGGTGGCTGGCAAGTGGGCACGGCTTGCCCTCGCTGGATGACGATGTCAGCGGGGCCGGTCAGGAAGCCGCACAGCCGCCGCTGTATTATGCCGTGGCTGCGCTCCTCAGCGCCCCTTTCGACGATAGCGACCTGGACGCGTTCTTGTGGCACAATCCTCACTTTGGCTATCAATCGCTCGACAACGCGCTGGATAACAAGAATATGCTCATCCATACGGAGGCAGAACGCTTTCCGTGGCGTGGCGCGGCGCTGGCTATTCATATCACACGGCTGACCTCGCTCCTGTTCGGTATCCTGACGCTGATCGCGGCCTGGGGCCTGGGCTACGAAGCGTTCCAGACCCGCAAAGGTGCGCTGCTGACCGCCGCGTTGGTGGCGTTCCAGCCGCAGTTTGTCTTTATCTGCGGCGTCATCAACAACGACAGCGCCGCCGCCGCGTTGGCGACTGTGACGCTGTGGGCGACCGCGCGCGTGTTCCGGCGCGGGTTGACGGCGCGGCGTGCCGCTGTGCTCGGTGTGCTGGTGGGGCTGGCGGCGCTCTCCAAGACGAGCGCGTTGGCGCTGTTCTTGGGGATCGGTGTGGCCTTGTGCTGGCAAGCCTGGCGCGAGCGCCTTTCCTCAAAAACGCTGGTGGCGACACTGAGCCTGTATCTCGCGTTGGCTTTGGCCGTCGGCGGTTGGTGGTATGTCCGCAATCTGTGGTTGTACGGCGATCCATTAGGGACGAGCCGCCACTTCGATACGCTCTGGCGGCATCCACGGCCTCGGACAATACCGGAGTTGTTGGGGGATTTGCCTTTGCTCATCCGTTCGTTCTGGGGCGCGTATGGGTGGGGACACATTTTCTGGCCGGATTGGGTTTATGTCTCGCTTACGCTAGTTGCCAGCGCGTGTATAGTGTATGGCTTATGGTGCGCGTTTAGCCGGCTGCGCGCGCGCCTCTCCGACGCGGCGTTACGTGACGCTGTGGAGGCGACTGGCGGCATCTACTTGCTCTGTGTAGGCTGGTGTGCGGCTATCGGCGTGGCGTTGCTGTTGTGGATGCGCGAGGTCGCCGCGCCGCACGGACGTTTGCTCTTCCCGGCGATCGGCGCATGGGCGTTGCTGGTGGCCTATGGTGTCGCGCAAAAGTCTGCACGCCCCGTGTGGCGCGCTCTGGGCCGGGCTCTGCTGCTCGGTATGGCCGTCTTCGCCGCGCTTGCGCCGGGCGCGCGCATCCAGGCCGCGTTTGCGCCTCCTCGGCTTTATGCCCCTCAGCAGGCAGAGGGTCAGGTGACTCCTGTTGATTTTGCATACGATCACCGCATCCGCCTGCTGGGCGTCGAGATCGAACCGGCGCGGGTGACGCCGGGCGACACGCTCGCCGTCAAAGCCTGTTGGGAGGCGCTGACACCGATTGCAGAGGACTACACGGTCTACGTGCAATTGCTCGGGCAAAACTTCACCCGCGCCGGAGAGCGTCACACGTATCCCGGCCTGGGTCGCTATCCTACCTCGTTGTGGACGCCGGGCACAGCGTTCTGTGACGTGTATCGTATTGCCGTAGAACCGTGGGTTCCCGCGCCGGAGCGGTATCAGGTACTCATCGGACTGTACCTCGACGATTCGCGCGCTCAATTGACGGCGTTCAACAGTGTAGGACTGCCCAGCGTCCCGCCGGCCGTCGGTGCAGTGACGGTGGCTCCAACAACCCCACCGGTCGTTACACCGGCGTATCCGGTGCAGTATACACTGGGCGAGAGCGTCCTTTTGCAGGGATACGACCTGTCCGGCGCGTTACAAAGCAATACGCCACTGACGGTGACACTGTACTGGCAGGCGCAGGCGGCGTTGCCCCGCGATTACACGGTCTTCGTGCATCTGTTCGACGAAGCCGGCGAAATGCTCGCCCAAGATGACAGTCCACCGCGCGGTGGCTGGTATCCCACCTCGGCATGGGAGGCCGGAGACATCATCGTCGATGCCCATCGCTTGGACGTGCCCGAACTTCCGGCAGGACAGACCGTTCACGTGCGTGTTGGGATGTACCTGCCCGCCGATCTCAGCCGTCTGCCTGTTCTTGACGGCAATGGTCAACCCTTGCCTGATGGCATTGTCCCGCTGTTCGCTGTGCCGGTAGCCGGTAGACAGTAGATGGTAGACGGTGCTCAGGTCGGTACACTCTCTCGACTAACGATAACGACTAGAGGACTACGCGACTCAGTAGATCCAAAAATGCTCCAAGGGGATCGTCAGATCCCCGTTCTGGTCTGGATCTGGCGATCCAGACCAAGCAAAATTGGATCTACTGAGACTAACGACTATCCGACTAATGACTACAGGACTACGAGACTAACGACTATAGGAGGTTTCTGATGCGATTCCCAACGATTTCCGAAGCTGAACGCATTATCCGCTTACAACCGCCCACCGGCAAGGTGCAGATGGTGCTCGATACCGACACCTACAACGAGGTGGACGACCAGTTCGCCGTCGTGCAGGCGCTGCTCTCGCCCGATAAGCTGGACGTGCTGGCGCTTTACGCCGCGCCGTTCTTCAACGACCGCTCTACCGGCCCCGCCGATGGGATGGAGAAGAGCTACCAGGAGATTCTGCGCTTGCTCGAACGGCTGGACGTGCCGTCGGAAGGCTTCGTCTTCCACGGCTCCGACCGCTATCTACCCGATTGGGAGCATCCCGTGGAGAGCGACGCCGCCCGCGATCTGATCGCCAAGGCGATGGCGCGCAGCCCGGAGGATGAGCCACTCTACGTCGTCGCCATCGGCGCGATCACCAACGTCGCCTCCGCCATTCTGCTGGAGCCAGAGATCATCCGTCGGATTGTCGTCGTGTGGCTCGGCGGGCACGCCTTCCACTGGCCCGACACGCGCGAGTTCAACCTGTGGCAGGACGTGCCGGCAGCGCGCGTCATCTTCGATTGCGGCGTGCCGGTGGTGCAACTGCCGTGTATGGGCGTTGTCTCGCACCTGCACACCACCGTCGCCGAGATCGAGCGCCACGTCGCCGGCCGGGGCGCGATTGGCGACTACCTGGCGGAGACGGTCAAGGGGTATCACAAGGACCACTTTGGCTGGTCGAAGGTCATCTGGGACATCGCAGCGATTTCGTACCTGCTGGATGCTTCCTGGACGCCGAGCTGTCTCGTGCACAGCCCCATCGTCACCGACCAGGGCACGTGGAGCTTCGACAACACCCGGCACCTCATCCGTACCGTGTATCACGTCAACCGCGATCCGATTTTCCGGGACGTGTTCAAGAAATTGGAAAAGAGAAATGAGTAAAGAGTAAAAAGTAAAGAGTAAAGAGTGAGACGTCACTCATTACGCATTACGCATTACTCATTACTCATTACCCATTACCCATTACTCATTACTCATTACTCATTACCCATTACTCATTACTCATTACCTTTTACCCCTCACAAGGAGTTCAATATGCGACTGACAGGCACTTTCCTCGACGAAATCAGTCACGACATCCCGCACCAAAACTGGGGGCGGGACGAGTGGGCGCGCGATTTTGCGGCGATGCGGGCGATCGGCATTGACACAGTCATCCTCATCCGCAGCGGGCACAAGCACTGGATGACGTACCCGTCAGACGTCCTCCACACGCGCGAGGGGTGCTTCATCCCGCCGGTGGATTTGGTGGAGATGTTCCTCGATCTGGCGGAAGAGTACGGCATGGCGTTTTACTTTGGCACGTATGACTCCGGGCGTTACTGGCACGCCGGCGAGTTCCAGAAGGAAGTGGACCTCAACAAGGCCGTAGTGGATGAAGTGTGGGCGCGCTACGGCCACAAGCCGGCCTTCAAGGGCTGGTATCTCACGCAGGAAGTGAGCCGCCGCGTCAAGGGCATCATCGAAATCTACGCGGAGATGGGGCGGCACTGCAAATCGCTGGCGGACCTGCCGGTGCTGATTTCCCCGTGGATGGACGGGATCAAGGCGGTGTGGGCGTTCGACGCGGATGTAAGCAAGACGCAGGGCATTACGCCGGAAGAGCACGCCCGCGAGTGGGGCGAGATCATGGCCGGCATTAGCGGCGCGGTGGATATCGTCGCGTTCCAGGATGGGCACGTGGATTTCCACGAGCTGCCGACTTACCTGGCGATCAACAAAGAGCTGGCCGACCGTCACGGCCTGCGCTGCTGGACGAACAGCGAAACCTTTGACCGTGATATGCCCATCAAATTCTTGCCGATTAAGTGGGAGAAGCTGCTGCTTAAATTGCAAGCCGCCGCGCAGGTCGGCGTGGAGAAGGCCATCACCTTTGAATTCTCGCACTTTATGAGTCCTAACTCCTGTTATTTGCAGGCCGGGCATTTGTATCGGCGCTATTGTGAGCATTTTGGTTTAAACGTTCCAACATTCTAACGTTCCAACGGGGGCTGAATATGCATTTTCAAGAATACGCACAACTGTATCGCACGGCTTTGCTCAACGACGTTATCCCGTTTTGGGAACGGCACTCGCTTGACCGCGAGTGCGGCGGCTATTTCACCTGCCTGGAACGCGACGGCAGCGTCTTCGACACCGATAAGTTCGTCTGGCTCCAGGCGCGGCAAGTGTGGACGTTTGCGATGCTCTATAACCGGTTGGAAAAGCGGCAAAGCTGGCTGGATATCGCGCGTCACGGCGCGGACTTCTTGCGCGCCCACGGGATGGACGCCGCCGGTAACTGGTACTTCGCCCTCGACCGCGCCGGAAATCCGCTGGTGCAGCCTTACAACATCTTCTCGGACTGCTTCGCAGCGATGGCGTTCGGGCAACTGGCGCTGGCGACGGGCGACCAGGCCGACGCCGACCTGGCGCTGCGCACGTACCACAACATCCTGCGCCGCCAGGCCAATCCCAAAGGTGCGTACAATAAACTCGTGCCCGGCACACGCCCGCTCAAGGGCTTCGCGCTGCCGATGATCCTCTGCAATCTCACACTCGAACTGGAAGCCTTACTCCCGCCCGACGAGGTGACGCGCACGATTGACACGTGCGTTCACGAGGTGATGGACGTGTTCCTCAATGCGGAAACCGGTTTGATCTTTGAGAATGTAGCGCCTGATGGCAGCCACGTGGACAGCTTCGAGGGGCGATTGCTCAATCCGGGCCACGGGCTGGAGGCGATGTGGTTCATCATGGATATTGGTAGACGGCAAACGGTAGACGGTAGACAGGGGGCGCAGGCATTGATTGAGCGGGCAGTGGAGACGATGCTGCGGATTCTGGAGTTTGGGTGGGATAAGGAATACGGCGGTATCTTCTACTTCCTGGACGCGCAAGGACATCCGCCGCAGCAGTTGGAGTGGGATCAGAAGTTGTGGTGGGTGCACTTGGAGGCGCTTGTCGCGCTGGTGATGGCCTACCGCGAAACCCGCCGCGCCGACGTGTGGGCTTGGTATGAGAAGGTCCACGCCTACGCCTGGTCACACTTCCCCGACCCCGAATACGGCGAGTGGTACGGCTATCTCAACCGGCGCGGCGAGGTGCTGTTGCCCCTCAAAGGCGGCAAGTGGAAGGGCTGCTTTCACGTCCCCCGGGCGCTGTACCGGTGCTGGCAGGAATTTCAAACCTGACAGGTCTTCTGAGACCTGTCAGGTTTGAAATGGTCTTCATTTCTCGTGAGGTACCGATGTTGTCATTGCGGGATACGATGATTGAATCCACTCTGGCCGGCGGGCATGTGTTGCGGGAACACTTCGGCCACGTGACCGGCGTGCGACAAAAGGAGGATCACAGCAGCGTCGTCACCGCGGCGGATTTTGCGTCCGAGGCAGCGATTGTGGCTGTGATTGAGCGCGCTTATCCCGATCACAACCTCATCGCCGAAGAGCGCGGTTTTGTGGACAGGGGCGCGGGCTTCACCTGGGTCATTGACCCGCTGGACGGCACGTCGAACTTCGCGGCCGGCCTGCCCTGGTTCGGCGTCTTGGTCGCGTTGCTGGAAGGCGCTGTCCCTGTGCTTGGCGCGATGTACCTGCCCTGCGACGATACGCTCTACGTGGGCGAGGCTGGGCAGGGCGTCACACGCAACGGGACGCCGGTGCGCGTCACCGCCGAGACCGATCCGCGCAACGTCCTTTGCGCCTACGGGATGGACGCTTCCGCCGACATCACCAAAACCCGCCGCGAGGCCGAGACGCTGACGCGCCTGGTTAACGGTGTGCGCAATGTTCGGACGACCAACAGCTTGCTGGATTTCTGCTACACCGTGGATGGTCGCCTGGGCGCGGTTGTCAACCAAAACACCAAAATCTGGGACATTGCCCCGGCCTGGCTGTTGCTGCGCGAGGCCGGCGGCGTTCTGACGGATACGTCCGGCGCGCCGCTGCACTTCGCCCTCGCTGCGGACACCTACGCCCGCAGTTACGCCGTCATCGGCGCGAGCCTGGCGTTGCACCCTTGTATTCTGGAGATCATCAACCTATGACCATATCCCAAGTGAACCACATTGCGCAAGATCTGCGCGACCTCGGCGTGCGCGAAGGCGGCGTTTTGCTCGTCCACAGCTCACTGCGGGTGCTCGGCTATGTCGAAGGCGGCCCGGAAACGGTGATCCAGGCCTTGCTCGCGGCGCTTGGCCCGGAGGGTACGCTCTTGATGCCCGCGTTGAGCTACGAACACGTCACCCGCTGCTCGCCCATCTTCGACGTGCGTTACACACCTTCCAACGTGGGGGCGATCCCTGAATACTTCCGCCTGCGCCCTGGGACGCGCCGCAGTGTGCATCCCACCCATTCCGTCTGCGCCGTCGGTCCCAGGACCGGTGAGATGTTGGACGATCATCCCCTGGACGACACGCCCTGCGGCCCGCACTCACCGTTCCATAAGCTGCGCGACGTGGGCGGACAACTGCTAATGCTTGGCTGTGGTCTGCATCCCAATACTTCGTTCCATGCGATGGAGGAATTGATTGTGCCGCCGTATCTGTTCGGCGATCCGCTGACTTACACGTTGATTGACGCCGACGGTCGCAGTCAACAGAAAACTTACCGCACCCACGCCTTCATCGGCTACGAGCAGCGCTACGACCGCCTCGCCGATGTCCTTGACGAGCCGGCGTTGCACCGTGGGCGCGTCCTCGCCGCCGAAGTCTACCTGATCGACGTCCCGGCGATGTGGGACGCGGCCCTGGCGGCCTTGCGCCGAGATGCACTGTATTTTGTAGAGGTGGTCGCTTGATTGGTTTTAGACTGCTTTTGCAATCCTTCTGTCTCGCATTATACTCATGACTCGCCTGAAAAAACTCATCTAAACAAAACCACAAGCGTAACAAAAACAGGCCCCGATCACATCGGGGCCTGTTGCGTTGATAATAAGCCAGTTTGCGTGAACTAAAATTCGAGTTCGTCGAAATCGCTGATCACGCTCAATGGACTGCCGGCCTGGATTTCCAGGTTGCCTTCGTAGACGATACTGGGTGCTTCATAGACTTGCTTTTCCATTTTATGCTCCTCTCATACAGGCATCATTTTTGTTCTTTACCTACATTTTACCACTTTATCGTTGTGCATGCAATGACTCTACTGCAAAAAGAGGAATTTACCACAGAGGCACGGAGGACACAGAAGAATCTTTATTTTTATCTTGAATAAAATTGATTTTCTGATTACCAATATCAACTTATCAAAATATAGTTAAAAACTCCGTGACCTCTGTATCTCTGTGGTGAATAGTTTTTTCAGTAGACTCATGCAATAGGAGTTATAAATCGTCGAGGTTGCCCTTCGCCAGGCCGATGACGGTATCTGCCGCACCGTAGTACACCCACAGCTCGCGGCCCAGCAACACCGCCCCGCAGGTGAAAACGACGTTGTTCACGTCACCGACGATCTCCCACTCGGTCTCCGGCTGCAAAATCCATTCCGGTTGGCGGGCGATGACGCGCGTGGGATCGTCCAGGTCGAGCAGCGCCGCGCCGAGGCGATACCACAGCTTCTCGTCCACGCCGTGGTAGATCAGCAGCCAGCCTTTGTCCGTTTTGATCGGCTGCGCGCCCGCGCCGATTTTTGCCGTCTCCCACGCGAATTCCGGTTGCATGATGCGGACGTGATCCGTCCAGTGCAGCAGGTCGTCGGAGAACGCCAGGTACATGTCCGGGACGGGCCGGTGCAGCATACAGTAGCGCCCGCCGATTTTCTCCGGGAAGAGCGCGGCGTCCTTGTTGTTGCCGAACAGCGTATCCGGGATGACGACGCCCTGCCGCTCCCAGTGGATGAGGTCGGCGGAGGTCGCCAGTGCGACTTGGGTGCGCGCGCCGTCGTAGGCCGTGTAGAGCATATAGAACGTGTCGCCGATTTTGGTGACGCGCGGGTCTTCGACGCCCTGCGCCTCTTCGGGGACGACGTTGGAGGCCAGCACCGGCTCATCCAGCCGCGCGAAGTGGATGCCGTCGTCGCTCACGGCGTAGCCGATGCACGAACGGTTGGGATCGCCGGGATTGTGCGCCACGGCGCGATACAGCAGGTGGAATTTCCCGCCGTCGTGGATCGCGGCGGCGTTGAGGACGGCGCTCTTTTCCCAGGGCACGGCCTTGCGCGGTGTTATGAGCGGCCCGTTGCCAACGCGGTGCAAGCGTAACATGGTTGTCCTCCTTATGTCAACGGATTGAACGGATGAAACGGATTGGTAAACCTGACAGGTCTCAGAAGACCTGTCAGGTTTGTTTTCACGCATTGTAGCATGTATCCCGGACACTTCAAGATAGTACAGCGACTTCGATTGTTCTTTTACTTGTCGCTGATACCGGATTATGCCTTGGAGCCATTTTGGGATCTACTGAATCCGTTCCGAGCGGAAGGCGCAAACGCGCGCCTCCCGTCCGAAGCGCGCCCGGCAACTTGTACCCGCAAATCCCTCGGCAACTGTTCAACCGATGTAGGGCGAATTGCCAATTCGCCCTACAGGGCTGGATTACAAGAGTTCCCGCAAAAACTGCCCTGTGTAACTCTCTGCCACGCGCGCCACGTCCTCCGGCGTCCCCTCGGCGATGATGTGCCCGCCGGCCTCACCGCCCTCCGGCCCCAGATCGAGGATCCAGTCGGCGTCGCGGATCACGTCCAGGTTGTGCTCGATGACGACGACGGTGTTGCCCATGTCCACCAACCCGTGCAGCACCTTGAGCAGGTTGGCGACGTCGGCGGGATGCAGGCCGGTGGTCGGTTCGTCGAGCAGGTAGAGCGTGCGCCCGCTGGCCTTGCGACTTAACTCCTTCGCCAGCTTGACGCGCTGCGCTTCCCCACCGCTCAACGTCGTCGCCGGTTGGCCGAGCTTGAGGTAGCCCAGTCCCACGTCCGTCATCAGCGTCAGGCGGTTGTAGGCCGCCGGGACGTCGGCGAATAGCCCGGCGGCCTCGGCGATGGACATTTCCAGCACATCGCTGATGGTGTGCCCGCGATACTGAACCTCCAGCACTTCGCGCTTGAAGCGTTTGCCGTGACACGCTGGACAGCGCACCTCCACGTCCGGTAAAAAGTGCATGTTGACCGTTAGCGTCCCCGCGCCCTGGCAGCGCTCGCAGCGCCCGCCCGCCGTGTTGAACGAGAAGTGCGCCGCCGTCAGCCCGCGCGCCTGCGCTTCTGCCGTCTCGGCGAGGGTCTGGCGGATGGGCGTAAAGCTGTCGGTGTACGTCGCCGCGTTGGAGCGCGTGGTGCGCCCGATGGCGGATTGATCCAGCGTGATGACTTTGTCCAGGAACTCCCAGCCGGTGATGGCGTCATGTTCGCCCGGCGGGTCGCCCGCGCCGTAGAACCGCTGGCGCGCCGCCCGGTCGAGAATGTCGAGCATCAGCGACGATTTGCCGGAGCCGGAGACGCCCGTCACGGCGATGAGCAGGCCGAGCGGCAATTCGGCAGTGACGTTCTTGAGGTTGTGCTCGCGCGCGCCGTGGATGACGAGCCGTTTGCCGTTCCCGCGCCGCCGCGCCCGTTTGGGCAACGTCTCGCGCCCGGAGAGCCAGCGCCCGGTCACCGTATCGGCTTGCGCCACCTCGTCCGGCGTCCCTGCGGCGACGATTTCCCCGCCGAACGTCCCCGCGCCCGGCCCGATGTCGATGACGTAATCGGCGGCGCGCATCATGTCCAAATCGTGTTCGATGACGAGGACGGTGTTGTCCAGGTCGCGCAGTTGGCGCAGGACGCGGATCAGGCGGTGTGTGTCGCGCTGGTGAAGGCCGATGGTCGGTTCGTCGAGGACGTAGAGCACGCCGGTCAAGCCGGAGCCGAGCAGCGAGGCCAGCCGCAGGCGTTGCGCTTCTCCGGCGGAGAGGGTGGGGGCGCTGCGCAGGAGCGTGAGGTAGCCCGCGCCCACGTCCACCAGTCGGCGCAGGCGCTCACGCAGGTCGTCGAGGATCGGCGTGATGATGGACTGTTCTGCGGGCGTCACGACGGCAGGCAGAGTTTCCAGCCACGCCGCCAGTTCGGTGAGCGGGATGCGCGAGAGGTCGAGGATAGTTTTGCCGTTCACGGTGACGGCGCGGCTTTCGGGGCGCAACCGGTCGCCGTGGCAATCGGGGCAGGTCTGCGTGATGAGCAGGTGTTCCAGGTCGTCGCGGGAGTCAGGATTGCGGGCATGGTCGGCGTAGCGGCGCATCAGGCCGGTGACGATGCCCTCGAAGTTGCCTTGCCCCACGTTTGTCGGCGGTTTGGTGTCGGGGAAGTGCTGGCGGAAGGGCGCGCCGTAGGTGCCGTAGAGCAGCAGGTCGCGCTGGGCCGGGCCGAGCGTCTCGATGGGCGCGTGGAGGTCGAAGTCGAAGCCGTAGTACTGCCCGGCGTTTTGCAGCGTTCGCCCGTAGTATTGCGCTTGCGCGGCATTCCAGATCAGCACGCCGCCTTCTGCCACGCTGCGCTGTGGGTCGATCAGTTGGCTCAGATTGGCCTGGCGTGTCGTCCCCAAACCGGTGCAGGTGGGGCACGCACCGGCGGGTTTGTTGAAGGAGAAGTGCGCCATGCCCAGCTCTGGGATGGGCGCGCCGCAGTGCGGGCAGGGATAGGTCTCGGTGAAGTCGAGCGTGTCGCCCGCGTCCTCCTGCCCGCCGTTCGCCTCGTTGTCCCAGGCGTCGGAGGTGGAGGGCGGGACGTCGCCGCCGCATACCGGGCATGGCCGGTGTCCCATACGGGCGAAGAGGACGCGCAGGTAGGTGTAGACTTCCGTGACGGTGCCGACGGTGGAGCGCGGGCTGCGGTTGGTGTTGCGCTGATCCACGCTGATAGACGGCGACAATCCTGTGACGCCGTCGATGGGCGGCTTGCCCATGTAATCCACTAGCCCGAGCGATTCCATATACTGACGCTGTCCCTCTTTGTGCAGGATGTCGAACGCCAGCGTGGATTTGCCGGAGCCGGAAAGCCCGGTCAGCACCACCAGTTGGTTCTTGGGGATGCTCACCGTGACGTTCTTCAGATTGTGCAGCCGCGCGCCTTTGACTGTGATGGTGTTGTGCATTGGGTCCTCCGGTTAGAGTAATGAGTAATGAGTAACGAGTAATGAGTAATGAGTAATGAGTAATGAGTAACGAGATGCTCCGTTTCTCTTTACTCTTTACTCTTTACTCTTTACTCTTTACTCTTTACTCATTATACAACCCTGGTGCGCAAGTGGAGGGTTACGCACGAACACCCCGGAATGATTTCCAGGGTGTTCGTATGTGGGGATGGGGATTGGCAGAGTCTGGGGCCGGCCTAAGCTGCCTTGAATTTCCAACCGCTGTATTCCATTCGTAAGTGGGGCAGATGGTTGTTCCATACGTCCGCAGCAGTAACTTCGAGCGGCAGCAGGACCGGCGTTTGATCGGGCAGATTGTTTTCGGTGTAGCCCCACCGGAAGCCGAGCAGCCGTTCAATGGGTTCATTCTTTGAGCGCAGCGGGATCGTTGTCAGGAACGTGTCTGCAGTCCACGTCAATGCCGCATACGGTCCCAGATTGTAACAGGGCGCATCGAAGAGTTGCGGCAGATAGCCGAAATTCGCAAACGGCATATCCAACTCGCTAAACGCTGGCGCGACATCCGTCGAAACGAACGTGTGGGTTTGGGCAATTTGGTCATCATGGCTGTCCCGGTATACGGACGTGATGATCTGTATCCAGCCGCACAGCATACGATAGCCCGAGCCTGCATACTGCTCGATGCGCGCGTGGATGACCGGGTATCCGCGTGATAGTGCGATGTCGAAGTTCAAGCCGGGCAAGGCGTCGAAGCCGACCTTCGCAGGATCGTCATTGACGCCATAGTAAACGGCAACACTGCCCTTGTACCCCTTCAGGGTAAACGGGATCGAGGCGGCGGCCTGATTGTAGAGAGGCCAATCGTTCGTCATCTTATGCTTCTCCGTAGCTGGCTTGGGAATAAACAGGTTGTGGTCGAGTCTGATGCTTTTTGAGCCATTGGCCGAGTTGCGTGAATGTGCGCCCTAACCGCTGCGCCAATGGGCGCGGCCAGCGATTGGGTTGATACGGCTTGTCGGTTTTCAAGTCGTAGGGCAGGCGCTGTGTGGCCACAGGATGGAGCGCTTCCCGGTGTCGCCGGGCAGCATCTGCGCTCAGTATACGGATCTGCAAGGACAAATTTTGCATTGCGGTCCTCCTGACGAAATCGCTGTGCCGGACAGAGCGCCAGGAAACCCTATCCGGCACATTTTTTAGTTAGTGCAGTGCGGCGAGCAGTTTAGCGGCCTCTTCGGGTGTGAGTTGGCCTTCCTGGACCATGCGCAGCACTTGCAGGCGTTCCTCGCGCAGTTCATCTACGGAGGGCATGGGTGGGGTGGGCGCTTCAGACGGCGTCGGGGCGTCAGGCGGGGCCGGTGGCGTGGGTGGAACGGGCGGTTCGGGTGGGGTGGGATACCCACTGGCACGCTGCCAGCGACGCTCGGCGTGTTCGGCGCGCATGCGGGCACGCTCGGCTTCGCGTTCGGCTTCGCGGCGGGCGCGTTCGGCCTCGCGCTCGGCGGCCTGCCGCGCTTTCTCGGCGATGCGTTCGGCGGCGCGTTGGGCTTGCTCAGCGGCGTGTTCGATGTGGCTGCGGATGCGCTCACCGTCGATGTAGCGCAGGCCCTCTTGCAGGCCGGCTTCCAGTCCGGCCATAGCCTGGGCGACGCGCGCTTCGATCATCGGGCCGAGGTCATTCAGCGCATCGAGGAAGCTGAGGTCGATGTCGAAATCGAAGTTGAAATCCCCGCCGTACTCATCCTCATCACCGGCCGCTTTGATCACAATGCGCCCACCGGCCTGCGCCTTGACGAGGGCCGCGCCTTCGCCCAACGCGCCGGTTTTCACGCCGTTTTCCTGATTCAATTCCAGGTCTGGGACGTTGGTGCGCACGCCGCCGCCGGCCTGTAGCTCGAAGCGCACGTTGGGTTCTTCGGGCAGATGGACGACCACGTCGCTGCCGGCGCGCACGATGTACTCCATACCGGCTGTGAAGGGCGGGCTCAGGCGGGCGTCGCCGCCGACGTTTTCGGCGGTCAGCCCCTGGCTTACGCCCTCGGCTCTCAGGTTGCCGCCGACGCTGCCGACGGAGACTTCGCCGGACACGTCTTTAAGGCGCGCGTTCCCCGCCACCGACGTGACGGCGACGTTCTCCGCGACTTGCTCGACGCGCAGGTTGCCGTAGACACGCTGGAGGGTGAGCGACCCGATCTCGGCCAGCGTCGCGTTGCCGTTGACCGTGTCGATGACGAGGTCGCCGCCCACGCCCTTCAGCTTGAGGTTGCCGCGCGCTGCCTTGATCGTCAGGTCAACGTGGCTGGGGCAGGTGAGCAGGCAATTGCCGTAGGTCTCGATGACCAGCGCGCCCTCTGTCTGGGTGATGACGGCTTCCTTTTCCGGGCCTGGGGTCTTGACGACAAGGGCGAGTTCCTCTCCGCTCTCAACGGTCAGGTTGCCCCGGCACTCCGAGACGATGACGTGGGTTCCTTCGGTGAGTTCAAACGTTTGGGTTGTCATTGCTTTTTTTCTCCTTTTTTAGTTTTCTTCAAGAAGCTGGAGCGCCTCTTCCAGGCTGATCTCATGGCGGGCGAGACGCTCCAGAATCTCTTGATGGTGGGCCGCATCGACGGCGGGTTTCGGTGGAACCGGCGGCATTGCAGGCATAGGCGGTGCAGGCGGGACAGCCGGCATCGGCGGGGCCGGTGGTGCAGCGACGCGCTTGCGCTTCAACGCGCGGATGATCTCATCCAGGCGGTTGCGCACGGTGGGGTAGGAGATGCCGAGTTCATCCTGCACGCAGTTGAGCTTGCCCTCGCAGAGCAGAAAGATTTCCACAAAAGCGCGTTGCTCCGGGATGAGTTGCGAAAGGCGGTCCATAGCGAACTGACCGCGAATCTCCGCCCCGCACGTGCGGCAGACTAATTGACTGACGTGTAAATCATCGTGACAGACTGGACATTCGGTAGGCACCGGGTACATTGTTTCATCTCCTTTAGATTTTTAATCTGTATATTGAAAATTATAACATATCACTTAATTTTGTCAATAGGTTTCGTGGGGGAATTGTCCGAAAAGCAAACAGCCTCGGAATCATTCCGAGGCTGTTTATAATTGCAGAAAGGGCTACGCCGTTGCCGAACGGAGGTGGACGGCTTCCGTTAACGCCGTCTGTAAACTGTACTGGGCGTCTAAGCGAATTGAAGTTCAGGGATTCGCAATATTCTGGCCTGTACCGACTCCATAATTGAATCCCGGATGAAATGACTGGCATCCAGGATTTCAATCCCGATAATTTCTCCCTGATCATTCAATTCTACAGTGATATTAGGCCCTAATTCGACGCTACCCATTTCAGGTTCATCCGAAATGTTCAGGTGCAAAATATCGTCTTTTTCAAAGTATATCATTGAGTCTACTGAAAAAACTATTCACCACAGAGACACAGAGGTCACGGAGTTTTTAACTATATTTTGATAAGTTGATATTGGTAATCAGAAAATCAATTTTATTCAAGATAAAAATAAAGAT
>Ga0101944_10000765_pt1 | contig 85353 bp, 58 predicted proteins | sample DewCreD2012metaG_FD_75245 | JGI IMG/M metagenome (GOLD analysis project Ga0101944, IMG submission 75245) | Hot spring sediment bacterial and archeal communities from British Columbia, Canada, to study Microbial Dark Matter (Phase II) - Dewar... ... | reverse complement strand
GAGAATTTTCCCAACCGACAGTTCGCGCTTTGAACCCCCGAACCGCAGCGCCGACGCCGTAGTGGGACAGGCGTCCCGCCTGTCCGGTGAGGCGTCCATTGGGTGTGAGTCCAGCGCGAGTTTGGCGGCGCCACCGGACAGGCAGGATGCCTGTCCCACTACCGGGTTCGGGGTGAGGGAGAACGCACCGACCAACTGGAAGCTGCACGCGACTCCAGACGCGTCACGAATGGCGGAGTGTTCCCCCTCACCCTTGATCCCTCGCTCGCTGGGAGCGGGAGACCGCTTCGCGCGTTGTGGACTATTCCAACGGCTGCCCGGCGTCGCCGCTGCTTTCAACGTCGTGGCTGGTGATTCAGCAAGCCGGTTCATACGTTCTGTGCCAGCACTTCGGCGAGGTGAAGGCTCTTCATCCGGCGGCCCTGCTTGTCGAACAGGCCCTGGATGTGCATCAGGCAACTCGAATCGAGCGACACCACCGTGTCCACGCCGGTCTCGGTGATCGCCGCGCACTTTTGTTCGCCCATCGCCGTGGAGATCATGGGAAACTTGACGGCAAACGTGCCGCCAAATCCGCAGCACGAATCGGCCGGACTCATCTCGACCAGTTCCAGGCCGCGCACCCGCTTGAGCAGAACGCGCGGCTCCTGTTTGACACGCATCTCGCGAACGCTGTGGCAGCCATCGTGGAACGTCACCCGGCCCTCATACTTGGCGCCCAGGTCGGTCACCCCCAGCTTGTTGACGAGGAACGAGGAAAATTCCCAGGTCTTGTTCGCCAGGACGCACGCCTCCTTGTGCTCGGGTGTGCCCTTGAACAGGTCGGGATAAAACACCTTCATCATCGCGCCGCAGGAGCCGGACGGGCTCACCACCACTTCCGCGTCGCGAAATACTTTCAATGCCTGACGCGCCGTGGCCCGCGCCTGATCCCACGCACCGGAGTTGAAGGCGGGCTGGCCGCAGCAGGTTTGCTCCGTCGGATAATCCACGGCGTGCCCGAGCTTCTCCAGAATCTTGACCACGCTGATGCCCACGTTGGGAAAGCATTGATCAATAAAGCACGGAATGAAGAGCGTCACCTTCATGGCAAGCGAGCTTATCCGTGAGCGCCGGAAAGTCGAACCCGTTTAGTCATGATGAAAAACCTCGTCAAGCGGCCATGCCTGCGGCGAGTTGTCCGCATTCACTTCCATCAGCGGGGCCATGTAAGCCCACCAATTTTTCACCACTGGATGTGACGGCAGCAAATCGGCGGTGTGATGATCGGCGCGCACTTGCACGGCAAAGAGCGTCAAAGTCTCCTCGTCGAGAAAGATGCTGTAATCGGAAATGCCCGCGTCCCGGATGGCCCGCGCCAGTTCGGGCCAGATCTCCGCGTGCCGTCGGCGATACTCGGCCTCGAAACCCGGCTTGAGCTTCATTTTGAATGCGTGCCGCTTCATGAGCGATATCCGGACGGACACCGCGCCGCAAACACCGGAGCAGGTGCCGTCTGGATCGTGATTCAGTGACCGCCACCCGCCGCGCCCTTGAGATAGGTGCCGTAGCCGATGATGATTGTGGACAGGATGAGCGTGAAAATACCCAGGGCAATCAGCCCGTGCGCCTTTTTGCTGGAGCCTTTCCACTCATGGAAAATCCAGCCCCACATGGTGCTGAAGATGATGATGCTGGCCATGTGCAGCGTCCACGACGCGAAGCCGTATTTGCCCATCTGCGTCTCGCCCATCGTGTAAAAGAAGAACTGGAAATACCACGTCGTGCCCGCCAGCGCCGAAAACAGGTAGTTGCCCAGCATCGGCACCTTCAGGTCGCTGGCCGTCGGTGCGGGGGCCGCCGAGCCGCCGCCGTGTTCGCCGCCCGTTGCGGTCAAACCGGCGTGTTCCGGCCGGACGTGCGTCGCGAGATATTGATAACCGGTGCGGTTCCTGATGTTCAACAGCACGCACCAGATGAAGTTGGTGGTGAACCCGCCCAGCAAGACCACGATGAGCTTCGGCAAGCCGGTCCAGATCACGTCCGTGCCGGCCGCCTGCGAGGCATCGCCGATCGGCGCGCCCGCCGTCAGCGCGAACGAGAAGCACGCGCTCATGATGCCGGAGAACGTGGCCACCATGATGCCCTTGGTGAAGTTGAATTCTTTGATCGCCTTCTTCTTCTCCGCTTCGGGCATTTCACGTTCCTTGGTCAGCCCCGCGTAAGCCGCGATGGCAATGCCCGCCAGACAGACGAACACGCCCAGCAAGGTGATCTTGCCCGGCGTGGTCGAATAGATCTGAACAATGGACTCCGCCACCGGAATCGAAGGGGCAAACAGCTTGAAGATCGGCGGCAGCAACGTGCCGAACGCCGCGCAGTAACCCAGCGCCACCCCCATGCCCAGCGACATGCCGAGATAACGCATCGTCAACCCGAACGTCAGCCCGCCGAAGCCCCACATCGCGCCGAAGAAATACGTCCACCACAGCGTGCCGGCCGATTGCTGCCGGATCACGCCCAGCGCGTCGTTCGTCAGCAACGACGCGAGAAAAATGGGGCAGATGATCCAGGAGAAGAATCCCCCGACAAGCCAGTAGGTCTCCCACGACCACTTCTTCACGCCCTTGTAGGGCACGTAAAAACTCCCCGACGCCAGACCGCCGAGCCAGTGAAAGAATACGCCTAAGAATGGATTCATAATGCTTGGAACGATTCCGAATGTGAAAGGTCAGCCGCGCTTGGACAAAACATTTTTCTCGTAGGTCTTCACCTCGGCCAGCCAGGCGTCGCCGACGGGCACGCCCTGCTTGAGGCAGTAGTAATCCCAGACCGCGCCGAACGGCAGCGTCTTGGCTTCTTCCATCAACGCAAGGCGCGAGGTGTAGTCGCCCGCGAGTTCGAGCCGCTTGAGCTGCGCGATGGGATCGAGCATTGCGATGCACAGCGCGCGGATCATGTTGCGCGTGCCGATTGTCCAGGCGGCGATGCGGTTGATGCTCGCGTCGAAGAAATCCAGCCCAATGTGCGTGCGGCTGAGATAACCGCCCCGCACCAGTTCCTGGGCGATGGCCTGCAACTCGTCCGTGAGCGTCACCACGTGATCGCTGTCCCAGCGCACGCCGCGACTGACGTGCAGCAGAATCTCCGGCACGAAGCACAGCACGGACGAAATCTTGTCCGCCATGTTCTCGGTCGGGTGGTAATGCCCCGCGTCGAGGCAGACGAGCTTTTGGTGTTTCACCGCGTAGCCGAGATAGAACTCGTGCATGCCCACGGTGTAACTTTCCGCGCCGATGCCGAACAGCTTGCCTTCCACGGCGTCGAGGTTGTGCTTCGGGTTGAGCTTCTGCCGGAAAATTTCGTCGAGCGATTGCTCCAATCGCTCGCGCGGGCCGCGCCGGTCGGCGGGTGAATCCTTCATGCCATCGGGAATCCAGACATTCGTGACCGTGGGAGAACCGAGCGCCTTGCCCATCGCCGCGCCGATCCTGCGGCTGGCCTGGCAATGCTCGATCCAGAACCGGCGGATGCCTTTGTCATGATGCGAGAGCGTGAAGCCGCTGGCCGACTTGGGATGCGAGAAGCAGGTCGGGTTGAAGTCCAGGCCGATGCCGAGTTCCTTGGCCCACGCGATCCAGTTGCGGAAATGGCGCGGCTCGATTTCGTTGCGGTCCACCTTTTTGCCGCCGAACTCGCCGTAGAACGCGTGCAGGTTGAAGCGATGCCGGCCGGGAATCAGCGACAGCGCCTTGGCGGCATCGGCGCGCAATTCATCCGGCGTGCGGGCTTTGCCGGGGTAGTTGCCGGTGGCCACGATGCCGCCGGTGAGCGCGCCGCCGAAATTCTCGAATCCGCCCACGTCATCGCCCTGCCAGCAGTGGAGCGACACGGGGACTTTCGCGAGTTGCTGGAGGACTTTGTCAGTGTCCACGCCGAGGGCGGCGTAGCGTTCGCGGGCGAGTTGGTAGGCGGCTTGGAGGTTCGGTTTTGAATTGGCCATGACGGGGTCTGCGGTTTCGGGTGAACGCCGGGCAGACTAGGGAAGCCGCGCGCCCGTGTCCTTGACGATGCCGCCAGCGACCAGCACGATCTGGCCAGCCCTCAGCCGGAACGCTGCCATTCAAAACGGGGAGCACCCGCCTCCGGCGGGTGGTTTTCGGCGTCTCGCCGAAAACTTTGTTCCCCCTCTTCTCCGCACCAAAAGGTCCGGGCTGGGAGGGTTGGAACGCGGGACGCGGGCGCTCCCCTGCCAACGGCATCGTTCCGGCTCAGCCCACCCGGACCACGCGCATTTCGAGCAGCGCCCCCAGCTTCTCGAGCTTGTGGGCGATGTGACCGACGCCGACCGCGCAGTGATGCGCCGGGCCGTGGGCGTTCCATTCGTTCACAAACCGCCGCGCGCCGATGCTGAAGCGGTAGCGGCTGTTGGTGTTGCCGATCTCGAGGATTGGCCCCGGCACCGATTCGCCCTCCGCCACCAGGAGTTCCAGCCGACCATCCACCGTCTGCACCACGCTCAACAGCGTGACCGGGCCGTGCTTCACGCTCATTTCCACCGAGAGACCGCGCCCCACCTTGCCGTGATACACCCGGAGCGGGCGCACCTTGGTCTTGCCCTGGGCAATCGCAATGTGCCCCGGCCCGTCGTGGCCCATCAGCACCACATCGTCCTTCCAGTCGAGCGCGTAGTATTCGGTGAAGGAGCCGCCCACGCCGAAGGTGTCCAAGATCTTCATGGCCTGGGCGTTCTTGATTTCCAACTCGCCGGCCACCGGAACCCCGCGCGCCGTGAGCAGCGAGTTGCCCAGGATGATGGAACTGATGGCGTCCTCGTTCTCCGCGTTGCCGGTGCCGTTGTAAAAGTAGGCCAGCGAACCGAGCTTGTGTTTCTGAACCAGCCGGTCCAGCGCCACCGACGTGCGGGCCGCGCGGTCCAGTTCCGCAGGCGGGCAATCGGCCTGAACCTCGAACCGTTTGCGGAACTCGGCGACGCGGGCGCGGATTTGTCCCGCGGTCACGGCGTGGCGCAGCGCGGCCAGTTCGTCCACCTCCAGAATCTCGATGTGCCCGCCAAAGTGCGCGCATTGCTGCGTCAGGTCCGAGTAGATGTCCAGCATCCCGCCGTAGTAATGGCCCATGACGCCCAGGCGGTTGTGGGCCATGACATGCGCCACGCGGGCGGCTTCGATCCAGGCGTCCACTTCGTCCCAGGCCACGGGATCGTTCCGCAACTGGCCGGTGACCTGATGGAAGCGGATGCGGGCGCGGTTGAAGACGTTGGCCATCTCGGGCACGGGACAGGCGCCGCAATGCGCGAGCCACTCGCCGGTCATGGCCGTGCGGTCGCTCATCCGGTTGAACTTCGCGTAATCAATCGCCGCCTCCGGGGACAGGTTCAGCAGAATGACCGGCACCTTGGCGCGTTGCACGACGGGCAGGACCGTCGAGGACAGCGCGTAAGTGGTGACGTGCAGGAAAATCAAATCCACGTCGGCCCGCCGGAAGGCGTGTCCGGCGGCGAAGGCCTTTTCGGGGGTGTCCACGAGGCCGAGGTTCACAATCTCGACGGCCGACCGGCGCAACTTTTCCGCGACGGCGCGCAGGTATCCCTCCAGTCGGGGCTTCAGGCCCTTGAATTGCGCCCAATACGCCTCCAACCCGATGCCGAACAGGCCGACGCGGAGCGGGTGCTGGGACTGGCCGTTGCGGACCGGGAATGCGGAATTGGTATGGGGTGACGGAGCGATGTGCGCCGGTTGGCCGGAACCGTTGGCACGGTGCCGGTGACCGTCGGCGGCCCGGGCCGGGCGGTGGCCGACGCGGAAAGCCGCCGTCATGCGGGGCGTGGCTTGCATAATGCGAGACTAATGGGGCAACGAAAAGCCCGCAATGGGATGCTTTGGCCAAATGATTGGAGATTCTGGCCAGCCGTCGGCGGGCGGCGGAAAACCGGCACGAAGCAGGCCCGCTGGTCGGGGTGGTCTGCCGCCGCGGGGTGTCACGCACGAAGGCCCCGGCGCGCACGCTCGCGCCATTCCCCCGGAGCGGCGCCGACTTTTGCGTGAAACAAGCGCGAAAAATAGTGTTCATCTTTGAAGCCGGCTTGCGCGGCGACCTCCTTGGTCGTCAGCGTGGTCTGGGCCAGCAGTTCCCGGGCGCGGGCCAGGCGCACGTCCAGCAGGTATTGATGCGGACTGAGGCCGGTGTGGTGCGTAAAGGCGCGGCGAAACCAGCGGTAGCCCACTTTGAATTTCTCGGCCAGTTGGGGAATGCTGACATCCATTTCCGGGTGCTGCCGCATGAGGTTGGCGGCCTCCTGAATGGCACCCAAACCCGGAGATTCCCCGACAAAACCCGATTTTTCCCCGGAATAAAGCATCGCCAGCAGGTTGAAGACCGAACCGGCCAGCAGTTGCTGCAAGGCCGGAGGATTACGCCGGGTGGTGGCCAGGGCATCGTCGAACAGGCCCAGCAGGCGTTGCTCTTCGCCCGCCGGCAAGATTGGGCGGCCCGGCGTAAAGAAACCCTTCGCCATCAGCCGGCGGGCGGTCTCGCCGTTGAATCCGATCCAGTGTTCATTCCATCCCACCGAAGTCGTGGGGGCATAGGCATGCCGCACCTCCGGGAACAAAAGAATGACCATGCCCGCCACAATCTTGACCCGCCGGGTCAACTCGGATTGGAACCAACCCGTCCCGGCGCTGATGTAGATGATTTGATACTCATCCAGAACCCGTCCCTGGCGGGGCTGGAAATGATGCGTGCCGGGATGCGTGGCGGGCGGATAGGGCGTGCCTGGGTTGATACGCGACTCACCGATGGTGGTCACAAACAAGCCCCAGTCGCGGTCACGATCCGCCACGGGCAAATAGCGATAGAAGGTTTTCGTCATGCCAGGAACTGGATGGTGCGGGAAGTTAGTCGGTGCTTCGCGGCGCGGCAATAGGTGGGTCAAAAAATCCACCGGAAAGGCCACTCTCTCCAATTGCTGCCCAAAGGCTGCCTGTTAATTTAACGTCGTCACCTATTACAGCGCAGATCGGCACCGGCCAAGGCCGTCATCGAGATTGCGAACCCATAACAGACAAAAACCAACATCCCCAAATTGGGCACGATATGAAAAACAACAAAACCTCCCCCGTGATCCTGGCAGCCGCCGTGCTTGCGGCCAGTCTGGGAACCTCATCCGCCGCGTATGTCACCAATGTCGTGATCGCCGGCTTCTCCTCCCAGTTCAACACCGGCCGCGCGCCCACGAATCTCGTGTCCGACACCGGCCTTTATGGTGACAACCACGTTCATAATGCGATCGGTTCGATGTGGTTGAGCATCGGGGGCAATGTGTCCACCAACTTCGTGACGTTCGATCTGGGCGCGGTCCGGCCCATCGAGGCCATGAAGGTATGGAACTACAACGAAATTGCCAGTGGCGCGAACCAGTTGATCCGCCGGGGGGTGGCCGCCGCAGACATTCTGACTTCCACGGACGGGGTGAACTTCACCACCAACTTCCCCAATGTCGCCTTCACCGCCGCGCCCGGTCGGCAGACGAATTTCGGGCAGGTGATCAGTTTTGGCGGCCTTTCCGCCCGGTATGTGCGGATCAATGTCATCACGAATCACTTCACCCTGGGCACCGACAATCTGGTGGGCTTGAGCAAGGTCCGGTTCATTGACACCAACGTGCCCCCGGTGCTTGTTGCCGCCACCCGCAACTTTTCCAGCAACCAGGTCACCGTGTTCTTTTCAGAATCCGTGACGCCCGCCACGGCCACCAACTTGACGCGTTATGCCATTCAAACCAGCGGAACGAACAGCGCCACGATTCTCAGTGCCACTCTCCCGCCCGGTTACAACAACCGCGTGGTTTTGAAAACCAGCCCGCTTACCAACTCAAGCTACTCGCTGGTTGCGACCAATGTGGCCGCCGTCTCGGACGGCAAGGTGATTGACGATACAACAGTGACGATTGAGCCGGAACTCTGTTTGTGGTTCATGGCGGATGCGGGAGTGACCACCAATGGCGCCGGCCAGGTGACCGCGTGGGCCGACCAGTCGCCCGCCGCCCAGACGGCCAGCCAGACCACCAACGCTTTCATGCCGCTGTGGGTGGATGCAGCTATCTCCAACAAACCGGCGATCCGCTTCACCGGCACGGGCACCTCCACCAATTTCCTCACGGTGCCGTCCTCCCCGGTCACCAGAGTCCGCGGCGGGGACTTCGCCTACTTCACGGTGATGACCATCCCGACGGTGGGTTTGCAGAACGGTTTCCTCCTGTCGCGGGCGCTGGTGAACAACCCGGCGCCGTTTGACGCACGGCTCAACACCGGTGCCGGCAACCGCCCGAATTTCTTCCGCGGTGGCGGCTTCGGCGCCACCCGCACGGATTCCCTCATCGCGCCACCCGTAAACACGCCGTTCCTGGTCTGCTACACGACGCAGGGCACCAATTCCTCGGTCTATCATGATGGCGCCTTCCAGAGTTCCACCTTCGCGAGCGATGGTGTCGCCGACTTCAACACCCCATGGTTCCTGGGGGCACGCGCCGACTTCGCCGTCAAAACCCACGGGGACGTGGCGGAGGCGATTTTCATTCGTGGAGCGATCACTGACGCGGAGCGGATCGCCATCACCGAGCAACTCGGCGCAAAATACGGTCTAACCATTGTCTCCCTCGTGTTCAACCAGCAACCCCAGAGCACCACCAAGCTGCAAGGTGAAACCGCCACGTTCATCGTAAACGTGACGGCCAACTCTCCCAGCGTCACCTATCAATGGCAGCGGAACGGCACCAATATCGCGGGCGCGACCAATGTCTTCTATACGACGCCCACGCTCACCCTGGCGGACAATGCCTCCACCTATCGCGTGGCGGTAACCGTCAACACCTCCACTCAGTTCAGCGACAGCGCCACGCTGACGGTGCTGCCGGACACGGTGGCCCCGACGGTGGTCAGTGCCGGGCGCCAGATTTGGAATCCCGCGGAGATCACGGTCGTCTTCTCGGAGGCGGTCGCCGGCGCTTCCGCGACCAATGCGTCGAATTATGTGCTCAACGGCGGCGCCAGCGTTACCGGGGCGCGATTCGGGGACACCTCCCGCCTGATCGTCCTTTCGACGAGCGGACTGACCAACGGCGGCAGCTACCTGTTGACGGTGCAGAACGTGCAGGACTTGTTCGCCAACGTCATCACCACCGTGCAGGTTCCCGTGGGGGCCTACCCGGCGCCCGCCCTCTGGCTCAAGGCGGATGCGGGCATCAACCTCAGCGCCTCCAACCGGGTCACCCAATGGAACGATCAATCGGGCAATGGCAACCATGCGACGCCGTTGTTCAGCTTTGCCGACTTCGAGCCGTATCTCATCACCAACGGCTTCAATGGCCTGCCCGTGGTTCGTTTCGGTTACGACGACACCAATTATGTGACCAACGTGCTGACCTGCGCGAGCAGCCCGAGCCTCGCCCTTGCGGGCAACATGTCCATCATCACCGTGGCCAGCTTCCTTGATTATGCCGGGTTCCGGGGCATCGCCGGCAGGACCAGCATCAACCTGCCGGATCCGTTCGACTGGTTCATGGCGGCCGGCACCGGCATTCCCCGGTTGCAACGGGGCAACGGGGCACAGTTCTCGACGCTGAACGGTTTGGCGGCCCCGGCCACGAACACGCCCAGCGTCCTGGCCGCCGTTGTCTCCGGCGGCATCATCACCACCAACATGACGGCTTACCTCAACGGCCAAACAAACGGGTCCGCGCTGCAAACGGTCTCAGCGAGCGACAACGGGAGTTTCTGGATCGGGCATCGCTGGACCGACCAGGGCACGACGCTGCGCGGCGAGCTGGCCGAGTTGCTGGTCTTCGCCGAGGCGTTGTCTCCGGGCGACCTCGCCAGCCTCACCTTCCATCTGGCCGGAAAATACGGGCTGCCCGCCGCGCAGGCACCCGTGCTGTCCATCGCCGCCGGCGGCGGCACCGCGACGTTAAGCTGGCCGACCCCGCTGGTGCCGTTCGTGTTGGAAAGCACGGCCAGCCTGGCCCCGGCTTCCTGGAGCGCCACGACCAACGCCGTCACAACCACCAACGGCACAAACAGCGTGACCATCAATCTGAACGCCACCACCGAATTCTTCCGGCTGCGCTATCCCTGATGGCGACTGGACACACACCGCCGCTTCACCACCCAAAATGAAAACTCAATTACCCGCAGCCCACGGCCCCTGCCGTCGTTCAGCCTTCACGCTCATCGAGTTGCTGGTGGTCATTGCCATCATCGCCATCCTGGCCGCCATGCTGCTGCCGGCGCTGGGCAAGGCCAAGGCAAAGGCGCTTCGCGTGCAATGCACCAGCAACCTCAAACAGTGGGGCATTGCCATTGCCATGTATGCCGGGGACGAGAGTGACTTCTTCCCCGACAATTCCGCCGGCTTTGACCTCAGCTATGTGCCCGCCTCGTGGAATACCAACTTCTACCCGCAATACCTTTATCCCAATCGAAGGGCGGGAACGGGACAGGAACGCGGGCGCAACGACGTGCTCTACTGCCCCACCGACGAGCGTCACCGGGCGTTTGAGGCCAACAACGCGCCCCCGAACCTGATCGGCTACATCACGATTCCCGCCCGGGTTCAAAGCGGTTCGTGGAACTATGATTCCGCAGGACTCGGTCCGTGGCACACGCGCAAGAAACTGGGTGGACAATATCGCTACGCCCCGGTCATGGGGGACAAGCTTCAAGGGCTGGGCTCGTGGTTTCTGGCTGCCAACAACGGGGCCGTAACCTGGACCAGAAGCGAGGCAGGTGGAACCTACAAGACCGCCAACCATCCCGGTTCGGGCGGCGTGCCGGAGGGGGGCAACTTCCTCTACGAGGATGGGCGCGTCGAGTGGTCACGATTCAGCATCGGCAACGCGCGGGGAACCCTGGATCTGGGATCCTCCGGCACCGCCCAGTCAGGCGGCCAGTGGGTGTTTTTCTACAAGCCTGCGTCCTTGTCCCGCCCCTGAGGCCAATGGCACCCGATCCTCGCCAGCAGCCGCAACTCGGCGGCCCATGCGATGCATCGTAAAGCGTAAACACCCTCACAGATCGCTGACCGCAGCGGGCGCGCCGTGTCATCAGCCTGCCCGCTGCGGTCAATAAAACCATGAAGAAACAGCTTGTTGTTCTCAACTTGTGCGGGCTGGGCTTTGCCGCCCTGGCGTCCGCCGGTGAAATCACCATCCGCAACGATGTGCCGCGCACGGACACCACCGGAGCCATTGTGGATGCGCACGCCGGGCGACTGGTCCGCTTTGGCGGGCGCTACTACCTGTATGGGGACAACTACCGCAACACCGACGGCATCAACGACGCCCAGAACTATTTTGTCTGCTACAGTTCCTCGAACTTGATGGATTGGAAGTTCGAGGGGGAAATCATTCCCAAGGAGGCGCTGCCCGGCTGGAAGGAGAAGACGTATCGGTATCGGCCGCACGTCGTTTACAACGCCAAAACGCGCAAATACGTCCTGTTCTACAACTGGCGGCCGGTGCCGCAGTCCTTCGCGCAAGGGAACTACGTGGTGGCCACGGCGGATGCGCCCACCGGCCCCTTCACCGTGGTGGAGCGGGATTTTCAAACCAAGCAGCACCCGACCGAGGTGGGGGACTTCAATTTGTTCGTGGACGCTGACGGCAGTGCTTACCTCGCTTACAAAATCGCCAACACCGCGCCTTCCAATCGCGGGGCGAACTTCATCGAGCGTTTGTCGGACGATTACCTGGGCAGTTCGGGCGTCTGCTCGGCGGTGGTGGGCCACGGGGAAGCCATCGCCATGTTCAAGCGCGCTGACCGTTACTACATCGTCTATGGCAAGGATTGCTGTTACTGCCCCGAAGGCTCCAACATTTATGTGAAACTGGCCGACGCGCCGCTTGGGCCTTACCGCGACAACGTGCCCTTGGATATTCGCGCCGACAAATTGATCAACGCGCAATCCACTCACGTCGCCGAGCTTGAAACAACCGGGGGCAGCGCGTTCATCTACATGGGAGACCGCTGGCGCTCGGCCCCGGGCTGCGCCTATTTCAAGGGACACGATTACCAGTATTGGAGCGAGCCTTTGCGGTTCGATGAGCGGGGCAACATTCTCCCGATTGTGTGGAAAGACCAGTGGTCAGTCCGCCTGAAATAAGGCGGGCATTGCGCTGCCGTCCGTCCACTGGCCCTTGCCGACAGGGGCGAGGCTGACGCGACGGTTTTGGCACGCGGCGTTCACGCCGCTGCAAGGCGCATAAACGCCCGGCGGGCCGGCGGTGTCGGGGGCCGCGAGCCGGCGGACGGTGAAGCGGGCTGAAGCCCGCGCCCCTTTCACTCAATTCCCGCCCGTGCCCGCCGCCGCCAGGCACACCGCGTCCGCAGCGACGGCAGACAGTTCAACCCGGAAAAAGCAGTTCAAACCACGAAACACGCGAAAGGACACGAAAAACTGGCCGCTCATCTCCGGCAGCCGCTCACCCGGCAGGTGAACATCTGCGCTGCCGCCCCGGCAGCCTTTCGTCCGATCCTTTCGTGTGTTTCGTGTGTTTCGTGGTTGCCTAACTGCCGTTTCCGGATTCAACGGGGCGGGGAATAATCCGGGTTGGGCTTTGGCAGCGCGGCTCCCACAACTTTGCGCCACTCTTGCAGTTTGCAGCGCAGTTCCTCCGCTTGACCGGGATTTGACTCCGCCTGATTCCGCGACTCGCCCGGATCGGTTTCCAAGTCATACAGTTCGAGGCTCTGATCCTCGAAGTTCTCAATCAGCTTCCACCGCCCCAGCCGGATTGCGCCATGCGGCGCGCCGCCCTGGTTGCTGTAATGGGGATAATGCCAGAACAGGGGCGTCGGAGCGGGCGTGCCGCCCCGCAATGCCGCCACAAAGCTCGCTCCGTCCAGGTGCTGCCGCGGGCGGGCCGGGAGCCGGAGCATGTCGAGAAAAGTTGGATAAAAGTCCGTCGAGATGACCGGATGGCGGCAGACGCTGCCCGGGGCGGTCCCCCCCGGCCAGGAGATCAGCAGCGGCACCCGCACCCCGCCCTCATGGCCCCAGCCCTTGCCCATGCGCAAAGGCTTGTTCGAGGTGGGCGATCCTTCCGCCGTCGAAAGGCCGCCATTGTCCGAGGTGAACACGATGATGGTATTGGTCTCCAGCCCCAGTCTGCGCAGTGCGCTCAACAAGTGCCCCACGCTCTCATCCAGATTTTCCATCATCGCCCCATACACCGGCAGATTTTGCACGGCGCGCACCGGGCGGCCCCGGTCAGTTTCAAAGGCCGGCCCCGAGTCGCCCAGCACTTCGGCTTTGCGGCGATATTTCGCGAGGGTTTCCGCTTTGGCCTGAAGGGGCGTATGCACGGCGTAGTGGGAGAGATAGAGCAGGAAGGGAGCGTTCCCTTGGGCGGCCTGCTCCACGAACCGGATGGCCTCGTCGGTCAGACGATCGTTGAGAAATTCCCCCTTGGGCCCGTCAGCCAAGCCGGGCAGGCCATAAGGGCTGAAATAGGATGGCGGATGCCCCAGGCCGGAGCCGCCAATGTTGAGGTCAAAACCGTGCTGTGCGGGAAACGAGTTTGTGGCGGCGCCCAAGTGCCACTTGCCGACAAATGCGGTTCGATACCCGGCCTCCTTCAGCGCCTCGGCGAGGGTCACTTCCTCCGGCGGCAAGGACTGGCGCAGGACTGGCCGCAGGAGTTTCTGGTCCGGCCGGTCGGGCCGGCCGGGCAGCCAATCCGTTATCTGAAGACGGGCCGGCGCCTTGCCGGTCAGGATGCTGGCGCGGGTCGGGGAACAAACGCTGGCGGCGGCATAAGCATCCGTGAACCGCATGCCTGCGGCGGCCAACCGGTCAAGATGGGGAGTCTCGTAAAACGTGCTGCCGTAGCAGCCCAGGTCCGCCCAGCCGAGGTCATCGGCGATGATGAACACCAGGTTCAACCGGTTGCTTGTCCCGGCTGCTGAGGCCCACGAGAACGACAGCCCCAGGAGGAGCGAAATCACTGACGTTGAAAATTTGCAAATGCGGTTCTTCATAAGTGTGGTTTGTCGTGAATCAACGCGAAAGCGACGCCCGGGCCACACCGGGAGCGCCGCAACATTCGCGGGCCCGTTGGAGGATGGCTGGGGTGTCCGGCATTGAATACGGCCAGGACGTTTGCGCGCCACAGGCCAGGTAATGCGTTTTAGCACACGCGTCAACCCGAGTCCTTGACGATGCCGCCAGCGACCAGCACGATCTGGCCAGCCGATTTTCCCGTGCCATGCCCCACGCCGTGCTCAAGCGCAAGGACTGGTTCCATCCGGACGGGTTTCCCATCGCCGTCGAGCGGCGCGATCCGCAGGAGCCGTTCGGGCTGCACGCGCACGAGTTCGCCGAAATCGTCATCATCACCGCCGGCCGCGGCGTGCATGTGACGGGGACGGAGTCCTATCCGCTGGCGGCGGGCGACGTGTTCGTCATCGGCGGGTCGCGGCCGCACGATTACCACAGCATGGAGCGGTTGTGCCTGGTGAACATCCTGTTCCAGCCGGAAAAGCTGAACCTGCGAACGTGGGATTTGCGCACGCTGCCGGGCTACCACGCGCTGTTCACGCTGGAGCCGGCGTGGCGGCAGCGGCACGGGTTCAGCAGCCGGCTCCGGCTGGCCCCCGCCGAACTGGGCGTGGCGATGGGCTTCGTGGACAAGCTGGATGATGAACTGCGTTCGCGGGCGGCGGGCTTCAAGTTCATGGCCACGGCGGCGTTCATGCAATTGGTGGGCCACCTTTCGCGTTGCTTTGCCAGGTCGAAAAACGCCGATTCGCGCGCGTTGCTCCGCATCGGCGAAGCCATCAGTCATCTGGAGGTGAATTACCACCAGCCCGTCGAACTGGACCGGCTGGCGGCGATGGCGCGGATGTCCAAGCGCACCTTTCTGCGGAGTTTTCACGCGGCGCTGGGCACCTCGCCCATCGCGTATCTCATCCAGTTGCGTGTCCAGCGCGCCGCCAGCCTCCTGCGGCGGACGGAGCAAAGCGTGACGGACATCGCCTTCGCCGTCGGGTTCAGCGACAGCAATTACTTCACCCGGCAGTTCCGCAAGGCGCTGGGGGTGACGCCGGGGGAATACCGCCGGCAGCAGGCGCGGCTGGGGCCGCGCTGAGGCGGGATCCCGCCCGCCCTGGGGGTTGCGGCGACGAGACGTCGCCCCCACGCCGGGCTTACGGCACGCGGACGGCGCGGTAGAAGCGCCGGGGCGGGTTGGTGATGACGCCGGTGTCGAAATAACGCCAGATGCCGTTGGTGGCCTCCATCAGGCCAAGGTTGACCCAGTTGGTTGTAAGCAGATTGGTGGTGGCGAGGATGGCATAGTTCGTGCCGGGCAATCCGGCCATGCACACCTTGAACGTCGTGTTGCTGCGGATGCCGCCGAGCATAAGCACTTCCGGCGGAGCGGTGACGAGCATCAGGTTTTGCGAAACCGTCCGCACGCCGCCGCGGTCGTCAATGGCGGTGGCGGTGACAAGGTTCGCGCTGGGGAAGTCTTTCTCGACGATGACGGCAAGGTTGGTGCCGTTGGTGGTCGCGAGGGTGCTGCCGTCGAACGTCAGGGTCAGATTGGTGATAACGCCGTCCAGGTCGCTGGCGGTGACGGCGAGCGGGAAGGGCTGGCAAACGAAGTGCGAGCCGCCCGGAGGCAGCGTAAGGTTGACGACGGGCAGGGCGTTGGTGGCGAGCAGCAGCAGGTTGGTGGGGGTGTAGAGCGCCTCGAACTCGTAGGTGTCGCACACAATGGCGTCGAACACGCCCGAGCGGGCCGTGTAGGTCAGGGCCGTGAAGGTGTTGCCGATGGTCGGATAGAATCCATTGGTGAAGCTGATGGCGAGCGTGCCCGCCAGCGTGGCCGTGCCACCGACGCCAATGCGGTCGTATTGCGCGGGCAGGTTGCCGCCCATCTGCAGGTGATAGGTGCCACCCCCGGCATTGGTGAATGGCCCGGCCACGCTCAACAGCCCGAGCGGGCTGCCGGGGCGAAGGTCGGCGGCGTTGTAAAGGCTGGGGCTGGTTTGCACGGTGGCCGCGCCGAGGAGTTCGCCGCCGAGGATATTGAATCGGGCGCTGTTGATGGTGCTGCCGCTCAGGTCCGTGGCGCCGCCCAGTTGCGTGAACTGACCGAGCGTGAGGATGGTGCCGAGCAACTTCACCGATCCATAATTGGTGGTCGGGAGATCGAATGAGGGGTTGCTGCCGATGCCGCTGCGCTGAACCAGTCCGTGATTAACAAACGAATTGGTGTAGCCGACGGTGTAATTGTTGATGAGGGCGGTGCCGGAGGCGTTGACCACGCCGCCGGGGTGATTGACCCAGTGCGACCCGAGAAACCACAGGGCGCTGGCGGTGTTGAAGTCCACCGTCCCGTGATTGTGCCAGCGGGTGGTGTAGAGGTTTTTCCCGACGGCGGAGCCGATGATGTTGGTGCTGCCGGCCAGCGTGTTGAACGTTGCGGTGCCGAATCCATAAAAGCTGCCGCCGTTGAAGTTGAAATTACTCCGCACATTGATGGTCGCCGCGTTCTGGATGGTCCCGTTGTCCACCTGCAACACGTCCGCCTGGATCGTCGCGCCGTTGGTGACGAACGCGGAGGCGGTGCCCACGAACAGGTTCCGGCAATCCAAGATGACGGCCGGGTTGGTGAGGAAAAGCCGTCCGCCGGTGGCAATGGTGAACGTATTGAGGCTGGTCAGATTCGCGTTGATGCGCATGGCTGGGCTGGCGAGGGTCCAGCCGCAATAGATCTGATTCGAAGTGGCCAGCGGGGTGTTGAAGAGGATGTCGCCGGTGTTCTGGGAGATGAGGAGGCCCGTGCCGAGCAACTGGGTGCCGCTTTCCAACGCGAGGGTTCCGGCCAGGTTGAACAGCCAGCCGTTGGGCGAAATGTTAATTACGCCGGTGTTCGTCCCGCCGCTGTAAAGATAGGCATAGAAGATCGTCAGGCTGTTGGAGACGCCGACGTTGACCGTGCCGTGGTTGAAGAATGGCGGTTCGATGCTGCTGGGAAAGGTCTGGTTGGGCGAGACCAGGTTGAGCGTGCCGCGATTGACGACCGCCGCCGGCGCGCTGCCGCCAAAACCGCTGACCCCCAGCGTGAGCACGCCGCCCGGCTCGTTGGTGACCGCGCCCAGCGTGGACATCTGCCAGACCGGCGTGTTGCGATTGCCGGCATCGAAGACGCCCCGGTTGATCAGCTTGCGATAGAGGTAGCGCAGACCGAAGGAAAACGGCTCCACGATGACGCCCTGCGGTTCGTTGACGAACAGCCCCGCCCCTTGAATCAAGCTGGCATACAGGTTGACCAGTCCGCGATTCGTGACCGACCCGGCGCCGTCCAACGTGCCGATGAAATCCGCCGCGCCGTTGGTGCCGATGCGCCAGGAGCCGTTCACCGTGAGCGTGCTTTGCAGGCTCAGCTTGGGCTGGCCGCCGGGGGCGTCGAGGCCCACGACGAGATTGCTCACCGCGCTCACCCCGGTGATCGTGACGGTGTAGGCGCCGGCATTGGTGATGAAGGCGTCGTCGCCCGCGCCCGGCACTTGATTGGGCGACCAGTTGGCGGCGGTGGCCCAGTTGCCGCCGACGGGGTTGGTCCAGACCAGCGTGGCGGCCGGGGTGGGGAGAATGGTGAGCGCCAGCGCAGCGACGGCCGCGAAGCGGGTATGCAGTTTCATGGTCTGAGTGAACGGTCCCTCCTGGAAGCGAACGGCTTATGCATTCCGTGAGCGGGCGTCATTTGCCAGAAAAGGCCCCCGACCCGCAAGCGGGAAACGGAGGGGGAACTTGCGGGATTCCGGGCCGGTTGCGCCCCGGCGTTGACACGGAAAACGCCCGGGGGCAATCAAGCCCCGACCGCTCATGCCACCCGCCACCACCGACCCCGTCGCCGCGCTGTGTCCCGCCTGCGGGCTGTGTTGCAACGGCGTGCTGTTTGGCGACGTGGAACTGCGCCGGGGCGACGCGCCGGAGCGGCTCGCCGCCGCCGGACTGAAACTGTTTGCCAAAGGAAAACGCTCCGCCTTCGCCCAACCGTGCGCGTGCTTTGACGGGTCATGGTGCCGCGTCTATGCGGAACGTCCGCAACGCTGCCGCGCCTTCGAGTGCGGGCAAATCCGGCGGGTGCGCGCCGGGGAAATCACCGCCGCCGCCGCGTTGCGGAACATCCGCGCCGCCCGCCGCCACGCGGAAGAAGTGCGCAACCTGGTGCGCGAGCTGGGGCACACCGACGAGACGATGCCCTTGAACCAGCGCTACGCCGCCGTGATGGCCGAGCCGCTGGATTTCACCACCGATCCCGCCCGCCTCGAACGGCGCGGGGAATTGATGCTGGCGGTCGCGCGGCTGGTGGCGGTGCTGGAGCGGGATTTTCTGGCCACGCCCGGGAGCTGAGGCGCAATCGTTCACGGCTCGACGGGAATGGCGTTCAACTCCGTCTCGCGCTGGCTGCCCACCTGCACGCGGCCCTGGATGAAGTGGCTGAAGCTGTTTGGCGCAACGGCTTGGGCGGCGGGGTTGTTCTCCGCCGACGCGGAAACCTGGCGCTGGAAGTTGAGCGCGTTGCTGGCGAACGCCGCCGGGGCATTTTGGTAAAACTGGCCGTTGAACACCACGCGCTGGCGCAGGCTGAGGTTCGTGCCCTCCACTTGGAACTGCCAGTTCTGAGCGGCCCCACCGGAAGGCTCCACGCGGGTGCCGACGAGGGCCGACACCGTGGCCGGCGCGCTGGCGGCCCGGGTGCGGCGCGCTTCCACTGCGCCGTCGCGTCCGAGACCGCGAGCCGCCAGGTCCGGTTCCGCCGTCACCTTTTCCTCCACTGCCACCAGCGGCACCACGTTGCCGCGATACACCGAGCCGTCCTCGTCCACCACGGTGAGGTCGTTGCCTGTCTGCGCGACGGTAAAGTTGTTGAGCACCGGCAAACCAGCGGTGGCTCCAGCTTTTGCGCCCCCGGCAACGGCCACGTTGCGAAACACCTGGGTGACGCCGAGAACCGCCTCTCCGGCAAACGCGACCGGGCTGGCCGCCGGACGGGAGAACCCGACACTCATGGAGGAAGGCGCAGCCACTGCGGCCACGTTCAGCGCCTCCCCGTCCGTCGCGCGGTCAGCTCCCGCGTCCGCCAATGTCCCGCCAAAAAACTGCGCCTCCGCAACCGGGGCCGCCGTCCTGCCCGCCAAAGTTTCAACGGCGGAAAAGGAGCGGGGAGCCGCCGCCGGTGCGGGCGCCAGACTGCGCGCCGGACCGCCACCGGAGCGGCCGCGATCATCAAGCAGCTCCGAACGGGCGCTCTCCGCGCGGGCGAACGCTTCGTCCGCCGCCCGGGGCAAGGCAGCGGACATGGCGGAGCCGCCACCGTCGAGCTGGGCGAGGTTCAGGGATGAATTTCCGCCCAGGTTGAACAGGAGGGACGCCGCGACGCCCAGCAGGGCCAACATGCCCAGCGCGAAGGCCAGGCGCGGCCCGAACCGCTCCCACCAGCCGGCTTTCGAGCGGCCCCCCGCCCGCCCGCCCCACTGCCGCCGGGCTTCCGCGTGCAAGAGCCGTCGCGTGGCCGGATGCAATGACGGCTCGCCCGCCGCCGCGCGCCGCGCTTGGGCGTGCTGGCGCAGTTGCCGCTCAATGTCGCGTTCAGGGGTTTCAGACATGCGCTCGTTTCGTTAGACGGGTTCGGCGGGAAAACTCTCCGGCGAAAAGATGGTTTTGGCAATGGCCTCCAGCCGGTCCAGGCATTTGCTCAGGCGCGAGCTGACGGTCTTCACGTTCAACGCCAGTTCCGCCGCCAGCTCCTCGTAGCTCAGGTCGCCGAAATAGCGGAGTTCGATGATCTCGCGGCACGGCTCGCCGAGCCGCCCGAGCGCCGCATGCAGCAGCGCGCCCTGCTCGGCGCGCAGCAGTTCGCCGTCCGGGCCGGGCTGTGCGGAAGGCGGGTCAATCGCCAGCCCCGTCTCGGGGTGCTCCGCGTGCAAGGAAACCGCCGCCCGGCCCCCGCCGCGTTTGGCCGCCGTTTGCTTCTCGCGGAAATCGCGCGCCTTGTTCGCGGTGATCCGGAACAGCCAGGTTTGAAACTGCGACCGGCCGGTGAACGAGCCGAGATGACGAATGACGGCCAGAAACGCCTCCTGACAAATTTCCTCCGCGTCCTCGTGGGAAAAGTTGCCGAGCGTGAAGACGAACCGCAGGGCCGGCGCGTAATGCAAATCAAACAACTCGTCCCACGCCGCCGCGTCGCCGCGACGACAGCGGGCGAGCAACTCGGCTTCGGAACGGGCGGCCATGCGCGGAGCTTAGGCGAAGCGGCACGCGGAGGCAAAGGCGGTTGCGCACCGGCTCAACCCGCGCCGCGCCGTTCGAACCGGTGATACAGCCGATTGGCCAGCGGCAGCAGCACCGCGGTGGTCAGCGCCCCGGCAGGCACGTCCACCGCGTAATGGTAGCGGCAATACACCGTCGAAAGGCACAACAACAGCGCCACCACCAGATGCGGCCAGCGGATCGCCCGCAAATAGCGGAACGAGAAATAGACCGTCACCAGCGCAATGGCGACGTGACTGCTCGGAAACGCCGCGCCGGGCGACTCAAAGTGTTCGTAAATGACGGCCATGATGCGATAGAACGGCCCCTGTTGCACGGCCGCCGGCCAGACCCACAACTCGGCGGGCGGAGCTTCCGGCGGCGCCGTGTAGGGCACGAGGTCGCTGTAAAGGATGCGCGGGCCGATGACGGGCAGGAAAATGTAAATGAGGTAGCAGGCGTAGAAGACAAAGGAGACCACCGCCACGTAGTGGTTGAAGTGCGCGCGATTACGAAGAAACAGCGCCAGCCCCACGCCGCCAATCATGAGGTAGTAAGAGAAATAGGACGCGTAAAACAGCTCACTCACCCACACCGAAGGCAGCGCCCGCATGAACTCGAGGCTCGGCTGGAAACCAAAGACCAGTTGATCCCAGCGGATGAACACCGCATCCGCATAGCCGGTCGCGGTCATCTGATTCAACATCCCGGTTTCGCGGTAGAAGCCGGTGTAGAGCAGCACGGGATAGAAATTGCGGAGGAAATCCAACGCCCGGTTGCCGGGCCGCGCCGCCGCCGCGTGAATGAGCGCGTGAACCAGCAGCAGGCACGCGCCATGCGCGGCCAGCAGCCAGCCCCAGGCGGGCACGGTGCCGCCATGCAGAAACAAAATCAGCAGTCCCACCACCGCCACGTAACCCTGCGTGGCGTAATCAATGAACCGGTAGTGCCTCATGGGGAAAAGCCGCCAGCAGAAATTGGAGATGTCGAAACGCGCCAAAGGACTGGCCGAGACGGAGGAGTCGTCGGGGACTTCGTCGTTTCCGCTTTCCCCATTTCTGATTTCCTCTCACAGCCAGCCCTGCGCCCGATACCAGGCGAGCGTTTTCGCCGCGCCCTCGCGGAGCGTCGTGCGGCATTCGTAGCCGACTTCGCCCCGGAAGCGCGCGCCGTCGCACACCCAGCCGGGAGCCTTCAACTCGGTCCATTTCTGCGCGTTCAACACGCCCGCCCGCTTCGTCAGCCGCGCGCGCGCCTCCGCCCACTGACAGGCGAACCAGAGGACGGCGTTCGGCAACGGCAGGGGCAACGTCCAGCGGCCGGAAACCTCCGCAATGCAGCGGGCCAGTCCGGCGGCGGTGACCACTTCGGCGGGCGCGACGAAAAACGTCTCCCCGGCGGCGTTCGGATGCCGCACCGCCGCCACAATGGCCGCCGCCAAATCCTCGACATAGACCAGGCTCAATTCCTGCCGGCCGCCGCCAAAACTCGGCCGCAGATGCGCCCGCACCGCGCGGAACAGGCGAAGAAACTCCCCGTCACGCGGGCCATACACGGCGGGCGGGCGGAGGATGGTCCAATCGGCGCGGCAGCCTTCGCTGACCTCGCGCTCCGCTGCGAGTTTGCTGCGCCCGTAATCGGACACCGGCAGCGGCGCGTCGGTTTCCCGCCGGGGTTTGGCGGAAGTCGCCGGACCGGCGGCGGCGAGGCTGGAGAGGTGGATGAACCGCTGAATCTGCCCGCCGCACCGGTTGACCGCCGCCACGAGGTGGCGCGTGCCGAGCTGGTTCACGGCGAAAAAACCGTCCGCATCCAGCGCCTTCGTTGCGCCGGCGCAATGGATAACGTGGGTGACGTCCGCCAGCGCGGGGTCGAGCGACGCGGGCTGATCCAGCGCGCCGGGGCGGACTTCCACGCGCGCCAGTTGCTCCGCGATGAAGCGGCGGTCGCTGCGCGGGCGGAGCAGGACGGCGACGGGGAGATTTTGCGCGAGCAGGCGGTCCAGAATGTGGCTGCCCACGAAGCCATTGGCGCCGGTGAGCAGGATTTTCATGCGGGGCCGGGCGCGTCCTCAGATGATGCCGAGTTCCCTGCCGACCTTCTGGAATTTCTCCAGCGCGCGGTCAATCTGCGCGAAAGTGTGCGTGGCCATGAGGCTGACGCGGAGCAGTTCCTCGCCGGGCGGCACGCCGGGGGCGACGACCGGGTTGACGAACACGCCCTCCTCCTGGAGCCGTTTGCAGAACTGGAAGGTCTTCAGCATGTCGTGGATATACACCGGCAGGATGGGCGTCTCGGACGCGCCCAGTTGGAAGCCCAGCGCCAGCAGGCCCCGCTTCATCCGGTCGGTGTTCTTCCACAACTGCGCGATGCGCTCCGGCTCGCCGATCATGATGCGGAGGGCGGCCAGCACGGCGGCGGCGTTGGCCGGGCTCATGCTCGCGCTGAACACCAGCGAGCGGGAGTTGTGCTTGAGATAGTCAATCGTCGCCGCATCGCCCGCGATGAAACCGCCGAGGCTCGCGAGGGATTTGCTGAACGTGCCCATGATGAGATGCACGTCGTCCTCGAGGCCGAAATGCGCCGCCGTGCCCGCGCCGTCGCGCCCCAGCACGCCGATGCTGTGGGCGTCGTCCACCATCACCGCCGCGCGGTATCGCTGCGCCAGGCGGACGAGTTCGGGCAGCTTGATGATGTCGCCCTCCATGCTGAACACGCCGTCCACGGCGATGAGCTTGCCGGCGTCCGGCGGCAACTGGTCGAGCCGGCGCGCGAGGGCGTCCATGTCGTTGTGCGCGAATCGGATGAACTCCCCGGCGGCGAGCCGGCAGCCCTCGACGAGGCTGGCGTGATTGGCCTTGTCGCCCAGCACGTAGTCGCCGCGGCCCACCATCGCGCTGACGACGCCGAGGTTGACCTGAAAGCCGGTCGAGTAGAGCAGCACGGCCTCCTTGCGCATGAACGCGGCCAGTTCCTCCTCGAGCTGGATGTGGAGGTCGAGGGTGCCGTTGAGGAAGCGCGAGCCGGCGCAGCCGCTGCCGTATTTCTTCACGGCGGCGATGACGGCCTCCTTGATGCGCGGGTCGTTGGTGAGGCCGAGGTAGCTGTTCGAGCCGAGCATCAAGACCCTCTGGCCGTTCATGATGACCTCGGTGTCCTGCGCGGAGGAAATCTTGCGGAAATAGGGATACAGCCCGAGGGCGCGGACCTGCGCGGCGCTGCGGTAGTTCCGCACCTTGTCGAACAACGGCAGGTCGGCGGGCGCGGGGCCGTGGTCCGAGTCGCCATTCGGGCCGCCGACCGGGGGCGCGTCCGGGGACGGGCGAGGGGCGGGGCCTGGCGGGGCCACAACGGGGGCCGCGATGGGCTTCAGGGCACTCATGAATTCGGTTCCGGCGCGTTTTGTGTCGCAACTCTACCGGGCTGAATCAATCAAATTTTGGCCGCCGACGGGCCGCGGGCGGGCGGCCTTCCCGCGTTTTGCGGACGCCCGGCTTGGTCTGGCGGGCGGCTTGCTACACACTCGCCCCATGCGTGTCACCCGCACCCGGAACGGCCTGCGCCTGAGCCAGCATGGCGTGGTCATCAGCGAACTCCGCACCACGCCCGGCCCGACGCACAGCGTCTTCGATGTGCTGGCGGCGGTGGCCGTCGGACTGCGGCCCGCCGGACGGGTGGGGATGCTGGGCTTCGCCGGGGGCGGGATGATGGCCCCGCTGGCGGCGCTGGGATTCGCCACGCGCATCGCGGCGGTGGACCGGGACCGTGCGGCGTTCTCCTTGTTCCGTCGGCATTGTCCGCACTGGGCCGGGCAGGTGCGCTGGCACCATGGTGACGCGGTGGCGTGGTTGCGCCGCCAGCGTGGAAAGTTCGACCTGCTGATCGAAGACCTGTCCATTCCGCAGGCAGGCGATGTGGTGAAACCCGCGGTGAGCTGGACGGAATTACCGCGCCTCGTGCGGCGGCGATTGGGCGCGCGGGGCGTGGCGTTGTTCAATCTGCTTCCCCCGCCGGCAGGCCGGTTTGCCGATGCCCTCACGCACGTGGCGGCGGAGTTTCCGGTCGCACGGGTGGTCGTGCTGGAGGAGTTTGAAAACCGCCTGCTGCTGGCCGGGCGGGAATTGCCCGCAGCCGGGGAACTGGCGCGCGTGCTGGGCGACCGGCTGGAACAGCTCGGCTCGCGGCAGGCGGGCAGGATCCGGGTGCGGACTTGGAGAAGATGAAAAAACGCGCCGCCGTTGCCGGGGGCGCGTTGGGAAAAAGACGGTCGCGCTTACAGCTTCGGGCGGAGCAGGATGAATTCCCCACGGCGGTTTTTGGCCCAGGCGGACTCATTGCTGCCGCTGACGGCGGGGCGGTCCTCGCCGTAGCTGATGGTCTTGACGCGTTGCGGGTCCACACCCTGCTTGGCGAGTTCGGCGCGGAGCGCGAGCGCGCGGCGCTCGCCGAGGGCGCGATTGTATTCCTCGGTGCCGCGCTCGTCACAGTGCCCCTCGATCAGCAGGCGGACGGAGCCGTCCGTTTGCAGCGCGGAAACGACAGCGGCGACTTTGGCCTGTTCGCCGCTGCGCACGACATCGCTGTCGAAGGCGAAATAAACCGTGTAGGCCGCGAGCGCGGCGCGGTCCTGGTCGAACTGGCTCACATCCCATTCGGACAGCGGAATCATGCCGGAGCCGCCCGCGCCGAGAGGATTGTCGCCGGGATTCCAGACGGGCGCGGTGTCGGCGCCGGTGGCGCGGTCGCCACCCACCGCGCCGGGACGCTGACCCGGAAGCGGGGTGGTGTTTTTGGGGCCTTTTTTGCAGCCGGTGGCGGTGAAGGCAACAGCGGCGACGAGCGCCAGCAGGAGGGACAATTTGATCAATTTCATGGTGCGGACTTTCGGTGGGCGGGGCCGTTATCTGGCCCAACTGGGTTGTGAATTGCTGCCCGAAATTCGGGCGGCATCCTTGACTTGTTTGGTGGGCACGTCAAGCAAAGACAGGCGGCGGGAACCCCCGCTCCGCTTGGCGAAAATGACGGTGCGCGAGTTCGGCGCCCACGCGGGGTCCTCGCCGGAAACGAGCACGGTGGCGGTGCCGCCCTCGGCGGGCACCACGCAGATTTCGAAGCCGCCCATCTGGGCGGTGAAGACGATCCAGTTGCCGTCGGGCGACCAGTCCGGCTCGCTCGGGTTGGAGACGCCGCGCGTGGTGACGCGTTGCGCCGCGCCGCCGGCGGCAGGCACCTTGTAAAGACCGCGAATGCCGCCGACCTTGCCGGCGAAACAAATCCACTGGCCATCGGGCGACCAGCAGGGGGAGGACTCGTCCTCCTTGGTGTTGGTGAGGCGGCGCGCGTTCGAGCCGTCGGCATTGGCCACATAGACGTCGGGGCTGCCATCCTTGCTGAGAATCATCGCCACCCGCGAACCGTCAGGGGAAAACGCGACGCTGGTGTTCAAGCCCGGATGCCGGGCCAGCGGGGTGCGCGAGCCGGTGGCGAGGTCGTGCCGGAAGATGTCGGGGTTCCCGAGCCGGTAGGAGGTGTAGGCCAGGGCCAATTGCCGGGGCACCCACGTCGGCGCGGCGACAATGCTGCCATCCTGCGTGACGGCCCGCGCATTGTGGCCGTCGTAATCAGCGACGTAGATTTCGCTCGTGGAGCCGGTGTCCACCTTGAAGGCGATGCGCGTCTGGGCGATGCCGTTGACGCCGGTCAGCGCGAGGACGATGTCGTCGGCGAAGGCGTGGGTCTGCCGCCGGAGCGAGCCGCCGGAGTAGGCCTTGGTCAGGCGCACCTGGCGAGTGATGCGATCCGTGACCGTGCCCTGCACGTTGGGGTTGTTGCTGCCGACGATGAGGTATTGCGCCTGGTCGGCGGGCACGTTGAGGAAGCCCTGCACATACAGGTCGAACTCGAGCGCGCTCGCGGCCTCGCCGGTCAAGCCGGCGATATTGATCTTGATGGGCGGCATCGCGCCAGGGGTGTAGTCCTTCTCGATGACGATGGGCGTCTGCGCGAACAGCGCGGGCGCAAGGAGCAGGGTGGCGAGGAGTTCAGGGGGGAAAAATGATTTCATGTTCATCCGGTTCCGCGTTTGGCTTTGAGGCTGAAACTGAGGGGATAGGTGCGTTGTTTTTCCTTCGCCCCCGGCGGGAAGGGCGCGATGAAAGTGACCTCCTCGAGCACGCGGCGCACGGAGCGGTCCACCGCCGGGTCGCCGGAGGGCTGCGTGATGCGCGCGGACAAGACCGTGCCGTCGCTGGCGATGGTGACGGTGGCCTGCACGACGGCGTCGGGCAGGGTGGCGTCGGTGGGGGCGATCCAGCCGTTGAAATAACGGCTCCGCAGGATGGCCTCGAAACTCGCGTAGCTCGGCCCGCCGCCGCCCGGGCCGCGCACTTCGCCAATCTCCACCTTGCTGCCGGTGTTGGCGCGGATGCTGGCGATGGACTGACTCACGGTCTCCTGCCGCCGTTTGGCCTCCGCCTCGGCCCGGGCGCGTTCCTGGGCGCGGGTGTCGGGCTGCGGGCGGGCGTCGGGATTGCGGACGACCGGGCGCAGTTCAATGGGCCGGGGAGTCGGCGGCGGCTGAGGCTGCGGTTGGGCCTGGGGTTGAGGCCGGGGCTGCGGGGGCGGTGGCGGCGGCTGCGGTTGAGGCTGCGGTTGAGGCTGAGGTGGGGGGGGTTGCGGTTGCGGCGGTGGTTGAACCACGGGTTGTGGCTGGGGCGGCGGCGTGGCGACGTTGGGATTCCCGCCGCCGGTCAGGTTGGCCTCGATGATGTGCGAGGGGATGAAATCTATGATGTCCCTGCTCTCCGGCGGGCGCGGGGCGGACAGGAACGCCGGGCCGACCAGCAACACCACCGCCAGCGTCCCGTGCAGGAGGGCGGAAGCGATGACGCATTTTTTGCCAAGTCGGTCCATCAGCGGGCGGGCGGCGCTGTGCGCAGCGAGAAACGGGTGATGCCGTTCCGCTGGCAGCGGTCAATCAACGCATAAGTGTGTTTGTTGCGGCCTTCTTCATCGGCGCGGATGTAGACGACCGTGTTCGGATTCGCACGGAACGCGGCGACAAGTCGGCGCTCGATTTCATCCAGCGGCAACCGCTGGCGGTCGAGGGTGTAAACGCCCTGCGGACTGATTTCGACGGTGCGGATGTCCTGCCTGTTCAAGGGCTGGTCCGGCCGTCCGCCGGCGGGCAGCTTGAGGTTGAGGCTCTGCTCCAGCAACGGTGTGGTGATGATGAAGATGATCAACAACACAAACGCCAGATCGAGCAGCGGCGTGATGTTGATCTCGCTCAGCGTCACCAGGTGCGTGCGTTGGGAGAAGCGTCTCATGGAGGTGGCGGGGGGAGCGCGCGGGTGACGGGCAACCCGTTCACGCCGCACGCCTCACGAATCATTCATTCATCAGCCAGGTATTCGGTTTCCATCCGCGAAATCAGTTCCTGCGCGAAATTGTCCAGTTCCACCGTGAACACGCGCAGTTTGTGGACGAGCCAGTTGTAGGCGAACATCGAGGGGATGGCGACCAGCAGGCCGCAGACGGTGGTGATGAGCGCGGCGGCGACCCCGGGCGCCATCGCCTTGAGGTCGGCGCTGCCCGCCTGCGCCACGCCGGCAAACGTGCTCATCACGCCCCACACGGTGCCCAGCAGGCCGAGGAACGGCCCGCCGCTGACGGCAATCGCCAGCAGGATCAGCCCGGATTCGAGCTTGAGGGATTCCTGGGCGACCGCGTTTTCGAGCGAGCGTTTCACATGCTCCATGCTCTTGAGCGAGATGTGCTTCTTCCGCACTTCGGCGGAATCCCGTCGCAACCGCGCGTCCAGTTCCTTGCTGCCGGCCTCATAGACCACGAACAGCGGGCAGTCGTCCACCTGCAGCCGCCGGTCGAACAGCCCGAGCACCTGCTTCTGCTGGCGGAACTCGGCGTTGAAGAAGCCGTTGAGCCGGTTGGCGCGGCGCATTTGCACGGCCTTCTTGATCATGATGGACCACGCCACGATGGAGAAGACGCCGAGGCAGATGATGATGATCTTGGCCTCGAGGGTGGCCTGGCCCCAGATGTAGATGATTTCCATCTCACCGGAGCGGGCGGCGGCGGCAAAAAATAACGATGGCGCGTTCATTCCAGCAACACAGGGACACGACAAACACACTGCACCCGTCCAAGCTTGGTCGTGAGGAAGGAAGCGCCCAGGCAGTCGGAAACGTAAAACTTGCTAACAGCCCAAAAAATTACCCGCGCCTTCTATGCCTCACTCCCCCAAAAATTGCCAAACAATTTTCCGGGGAAGTTATTCACCGCCAGGCCGCGTGTCGAGCCGGCGCGCCAACGCCGCCACCCCCAGCGTCACCGTCACCCCGATGAGCGTGAACCACGGCCAGAACACCTCGCCCCCGAACGTCTGCAACCACCACTCGCGGGTGGCGGGCAGATTGGCCGGCCAGTAGAGCAAATTTAACAGCACCACCGACGCCAGCATGCCCGCCACCGCCGCCCGCGCCCCCAGCCGCCGCCAGAACAGCGCGATGACCAGCCCGCCGAGCAGCGCCCCCGCGCTCAGCCCGCGAATCGAGAACGCGGCGTTCAACACGAATTGCACCTCGCGCGACAGCCAGGCCACCCCGACCAGCAGCAACGCCCAGAACACCGTGGACACCTTGCTGAACCTGAGAAAGAAGGCCTCGTCCCGCCCGCGCAGCGCGGCGCGCATGAAGTCCATCGTGGACACCGACGCCAGGGCCGACAGCGCGGAACTGATCGAGGACATGGCCGCCGCGAGAATGGCCACAATCAACAGTCCGCGCAGCACGGGCGGCACCTCGGTGACCATGAAAATGGGGAAGATGAAGTCGTTGGCCTTGAGGCCAGGGCGGCTTTCGGGCAGCGGAATCTGCAGGGGATGCGTCTGGTAGAACACCCACAGCAACACGCCCACCAGCAGGAACATCAGGAACAGCGGAAAGATGACCACCGCGCTGAACATGAGCGCCTTGCGCCCCTCGCGCACATTCGCCGCGCTCAACACCCGCTGCACGATCAACTGGTCCGCCCCGTGCGTGGCGAGCACCAGCGCGGTGCCGCCCAGCAATCCCATCCACAACGTGAACGGCGGGCCGAGCCGGAACGCGGGGTCGAGCCAGGCGAGTTTGCCCGCCTCGCCCGCCTGCCGCAGGGCCGCGCCCCAGCCGCCCTCGATCAGCGTCGGGATGTAAACCAGCGCAAAACCACCCCCGAGCAGAAACAGGAGCATTTGCACCGCATCCGTCCACACCACGGCTTTGACGCCGCCCAGGTAGGTGTAAATCAGGGACAGGCCGACGAACAACAGGATCGCCCCCAGGATCGGGTCCACCAGCCCGCCGAGGCTGCACACCCGTTCGCCCAGCATCAGCCGGATGGGAATGCACGCCACATACACGCGCACCCCGGCGGAGAGCGTTTCCACCAGCAGGAAGCAGCCGCCCGCGAGCTGGCGCGGGCCGCGCCCGAGGTGTTGTTCGAGCAGTTGATAGGGCGAATAAATTTCCCCCTTGAGGTAATGCGGCACCATCACCACCGCGAGCAGGATGCGCGCGATGACGTAGCCGAAAATCATCTGGATGAAAAACAGGTTGCCGCCATAGGCAATGGCCGGCACGCCGATGATGGTCAGCGCGCTGGTCTCGGTGGCCACGATGGACGCGCCCAGGCCCCACCACGGAAGGTTGCGCCCGCCGAGAAAGTAATCGCGCGTGCTGCGCTGGCCGCGGCTGAACCAGAAACCCATCGCAATCATCCCCGCGAGATACCACGCGATGACCAGCCAGTCGGCGGGGTGAAAGTGGGAATTCATGAGCGGGCCGCGTTCTAACGCAGCCGCCGCGCGCTTGGCCAGCGCAATCCCCGCGCTTTGAGCTTGCGCGGACCGCCGCCTTGCCGCACGAAACCCGCCGGAGACGGATTGATCCGCGTTCCGTTTTGCATGGCCAGTTCCCCTGCCAAAGCCCGTGACCCGGTTTCCGTCATGGTGTTGGGCACCGGCTCCTTTGCCCGGAGCACGGCGCAAATCCTTGCCGACGCGGGGGCCCGCGTCGCCACCTACCTCAACCGCCCGCGCGGCCGGCATGCGCCCACACTGTCCGGCCCGGTGTTTGCGGCCGAGGCGGAGCCGGACCTGGTGGCGCTGCTCCGGCGGTGGGGCGCGGACTGGGTGTTTCCGCAGTCCATAGACTGGGCGCGGCAACCGTGGGCGGCGGCCCTGCGCCGGGCGCGCATTCCGGTTTTGTGCCCGACGGGCGAGGGCTTGCGGCTGGAGCGGGAGCGCGATTTTGCCCGGCGGTTGTGCGCCGAACATGGCATCCCCTTTCCGGCGGCCCACGTTGCAGCCAACCGCCCCGCCGCCCTTGCCTGGCTCGACGCGCACCCCCGGCCCTGCGTCATCAAGAATCCGCTGTGCGGTCCCGGCAGCCCGGTTCACACCATCGTTTGTGAAACCGTGGCCGACACGCGCGCCTGGCTGGACCACGTCAACTACGCCGAGGGGATTTTTCTTCAGGAATACCTCGGGCGCGCCGAGGCCGGCCACCTGGCGCTGGTCCAGGGCGGGGACATCGTTTCCCTGGCCACCAACCAGGAATACAAACGCTCCCACGCGGGGGAAATGGGCGTGGTGTGCGGCGCGCCGCTCGGCGGCGTGGTGGAACGCGATCCCGAAGACCGCCACGGCCTGGCGCGCGCGCTCCTGCATCCGCTGCGGCCCTGGTTCCGCCGGGTTCGCTTTCGCGGTCCGGTGCAGGTCACCGCGTGCCGGGTGCGGGGCCGCTGGCACGTTCTGGAATACAATGTCCGCCTCGGCATTACTTCCGGCAGCATGATTCTCCGGCTGCTGGCGAATCCGCTCGAGGCCCTGACCGACCTGGTGCATGGCCGCACGCCCGAGTTGCGCTGGCGAAGCGGGCGGCGGTATGGCTGTTCGATCACCCTGGCGGCGCACGGCTATCCGCACCGTCCGGCGCGCCAGCCGGCGTTGCCGGTCATTGCGGAGGGGAACTTCGATTGCGACGTGTGGTGGAACGACGTGGCGCCGGACCGTCAGGGCCGGCTCGTGACCGCCGGGCAACGCATCGCCGATGTCGCCGCCTACGGCCCCACCCTTGCCGCCGCGCGCGAGCGGGCCTTGAAGAACATCCGCCAGATTCGGGTCCTCGGCGGGTTCTACCGGCCCGACATTGGGGCGGTGCTTTGGCCTCCCGGTGCGGTTTGAACCTGACCCCGGCTTCCCGATGACCGCGTTTGCGTTGCCCCCCCATCCGCCACTCCGCCCGGCGTGGATTGAAATTGACCTCGCCCGTCTCCGCCAGAATGTCCGCATCGTCCGGCAGCATCTGCCGCCCCGGGTGCAGTTGCTGGCGGTGGTGAAGGATGACGCCTATGGCCACGGCGCGGCGCCGGTGGCGCGCATCGCCCTGGCGGAGGGGGCCACCTTTCTGGGCTGCGTCACGCTGCACGAGGCGCTGGCCTTGCGGGACGCCGGCATTCGCGGGCGCATTCTGCTCCTCGGGGAGCGGACGGAGGCCGAGCTGCCCTGGTGCGTCGCGCAGGACCTGACCGTCTGCATCAACCAGGCCCACACGATCCCGCCGCTGGCGCGGCTGGCCGCCGCCGCCGGCCGCCGGGTGCCGGTGCATGTCAAAATCAACACCGGCATGAACCGCTACGGCGTCCGCTGGGAAGCGGCGCTGCCCCTGCTGGCGGCCGTGCTGGCCGAACCCGCGCTCCGGCTCGAGGGCGTGCTCACGCATTTCGCGCAATCCGACGAGGCGGACAAATCCTTTGCCCTTCTGCAAATGGCGCGTTTCGACGAGGTGATGGCCGGGCTGGCCCGTGCCTGGACCGGGCCGCGCCCCTGGCAGCACCTGTGCAACAGCGGGGGCTTTCTGGACCTGCCCCAGGCCCACCGCGACCTGGTGCGCGTGGGCATCCTCCTCGGCGGCATCTTCCCCTCCACCGTCTGCCGCCGCCTGCCCGGCATCGCGCCCGTCATGTCCCTCAAAGCGCGCGTCGCCGCGCTGCAGACGCTGCCGCCCGGGGACACCGTGGGCTACGGCATGCGTTTCACAGCCGCCCGCCCCACCCGGATTGCCGTGCTGCCGCTGGGCTACGGCGATGGCTTTCCCCGGGTGCGCAACCAGGGCGAGGCGCTGCTGCACGGGCGACGCGCCCCCATCGTCGGCGGCGTCACCATGGATGCGCTCATGGTGGACGTGACGGACATTCCCGAGGTGCGGCCGGGGGACGAGGCCGTCCTGCTGGGCGAACAAGCCGGCGAAGCCATCACGGCCCGCGACCTGGCGAAGTTGAAAAATTCCGTCACCTACGATGTGCTCACCGGCTGGCAGCCGCGCCTGCCCCGTCAATACCTGGATCGGATGGCATCGGCGCCTTCTGTTCCGGGCGGGCCGGCGGCGCGGACGCCGGTGCTGGCCGGATAAACCACCGTTCCCGCCCATGAAACTGGCCTTCAGCGAGCACGTCAGCGATTACGCCAACTATGTGTTCCCCTACGCCGTCTGGGCCTTTCCGGAACCGGGCGAAACGCCCGCGCAGCTTTTTGACGCGGGGTTCCTGCCTTCGGGCCGGCGGCTGGACCGGTTTTATTTGTGCCGCCAGATTCGCGTGGACCTGCGGCAGTTTCACCCCTCATCGGAGAACCGCCGCATCCTGCGCAAGGGTGCCGGGATCGCTGCCACCCTGGTCCCCCGCGCGGATTTCGCCTGGACGCCGGCGCGGCGCGAATTCTGTGCGCGCTACGCGGAACGCCGTTGGGGAGCCGGGGTGATGAGCGCCGCCCGGCTGGACGCCCTGCTGACCAGCCCGATTGTCAGCCACCTGATGGTGTTCACGGAGTCCGGGACGGGAACCGAAACCGGGCTGGCCACCCTGTATCTCGAGGACCAGGCGCTCGCGTTCTACTCGTATGCGTTTTACGAACCGGCGCTGCTCTCCCGCAATCTGGGCATGTTCATGATGACCACGGCGGTGGTCGAGTTTGCCCGGCGCGGGTGCCGGCATCTGTATCTGGGCACCTGCTACGCGCCCAACGCGCTTTACAAGACCCAGTTCGCCGGCGTGGAGTTTTTCAACGGCTTCCGGTGGAGCGCCTGTCTGGACGAATTGAAGCATCTGTTGCAGCGCGACCGTCCGGGCGCCCCGGCGCATCTCCTCGAATCCGCGGACTACGCCGCCCGGTTCCCCGCCCACGCGCCGGACCAGTTGCCCGCCATCACCCGCTTCCGCCTGCCGCTGGCCTGAAAACTCCCGGCGTCCGGGGCGCGCCTCGCCTTGACGCGGCCAGCCCGCGCCCCGCACCGTGCCCCGATGCAACCGCCCCGCCGCTTCCCCGGTCCCCAAAGCCGCGCCATGATTGACGAGCTGCAACGCTACGTCATCGCCGACGTGTATCCCTTCGTGATTGACCTGGCGCGCAGCGAGGGCATGTGGCTGGCCACGGTGGACGGCGACCGGCTGTTTGACTGGGCCGGTTACTACGCCTCGAAGCTCATCGGGCACAATCATCCCGGCCTGCGCGAGCCGGAATACCTCGAGCGCCTCGTCCGCGCCGCCAACAACAAGGTCGCCAATCCCGACTTCCTCACGCCCGAGTGCCTCGATTACTACCGCACGCTGCACCGGCTCGCGCCGCGCTGCATGCGGAACCCCCGGCTCGAGGTCTATTGCGTCAATTCCGGTGCCGAGGCGGTCGAGAATCTGATGAAATATTTCATCAACCTTTACCACCAGCGGCGCGGCGCGCGTCAGCGTCAGCCGGGCGAGCGTTGCCGGTTCCTCTATTTTGATCTCGCGTTCCATGGCCGCACCGTTTTCGCGTTGAACGTCACCGAAACCCTCAGCCCCGTCGCCACCAAGGACTTCCACGGCATCATCGCCGACAACGTCGAGGTGCCGTTTCCCGACCTCAACAACTCCGCCCCGCCGGAAACCAACCGCGCCCGCACCGCCGCCGCCCTGCGCGTCATCCGGGAAACCCTGGAAAAATATCGCGGCGAAGTCGTCGGGGTGGTCGTGGAGCCCATCCAGGGCGCGGGCGGCCATCGCATGGCCGAGCCGGAATTCTTCCGCGCACTCAGCCGCCTCACCCACGAATACGGCGTGTTCCTCGGCTTCGACGAGGTGCAAACCGCCGGCGGCCCCACCGGCGACCTGTTCATGGCCGACCAGCTTGACCTGCCGCATCCGCCCCAGGCCATCGCGGTGGCCAAAAAGTTCGGCGTGGGCGCGGTCTATATGTTCCACCCGATGGAGGACCACGGCGTGCTGGATTCGACCTGGGGCGGCGGCCTGGTGGACATGGTGCGGTTCGTGCAGGAGATGAGGATCGTCGAGCGCGAGGGGTTGATTGCCGCTGCCCGGGCCAACGGCGAACGCCTCGCCGCGGGGCTCCGCGCGTTGGAGCGTGAATTCCCCGGCCGGCTGTTCAACGTGCGCGGTATGGGATTGTATCAGGGGTTCTCGCTCGCCAGCCCCGCGCTGCGGAACCAGCTCGAGACCCTCGCCCTTGAAACCGAGCAGACCATCCTGCTCCCGGCCGGGGCCGACAGCATCCGCACCCGCCCCAACCTCAGCGTGACCGCCGCCGAGGTGGACGAGTTTCTCGCGCGGCTGGCGCGCTGCCTGCGGCGGCTGCCAGCGTGAGCGCCGGCCGCGCCGTTACAATTTCGCAATAATTGCTACATCTTTGCGCTTTAAGCGCAAGTCATGCGTGGAATTATCAATTTGCGGGGCCGAGGAGTTTCACCCGCCCCAGTGATGACCCGGTCAGCCTCATTCACTTGCTGTTCGCGCGCGCGCCTGCCTGTTCAGGCGGCGGCGCGTCCTCCCCGCACCCCGCCTTCCGCCATCCGCCCCCCGACCTGGGGCTTGCCCTCGAAAGCGGTCGGGTTTAACTCCCACTCATGGTCGAACCCAAACCAACAGGATTTTTTGCAGGAACGCACAAACCTACAACAATCAACCGGGAACAACCTCGAAACCAACCAGAACCCACAAGCAACCAAGAACCCATGAAAACCCTCCGCCAACTCCTCGTGCCGCTGGCCGCTCTGGCCGTGCTGGCCGCCCCGTCCGCACTGCGGGCCACCCCCTACGCCACCTCGTTGACCAACAACGCGGGCGTCATCTCCTTCCGCCTGAACGAATCCGGCTTCGTCACCATCATCACCACCAACCTGTCCGGCGCTTTCGTGACCAACAACCTCGGCAACCGCAACCAGGGCCTCACCGTCACGAACCTCGGCAACCCCGGCAACTTCACCGTCATCGTCGCCAAGACCAACACGCCTGGGTTCGCCTCGGGGGCCGCGCTGCAAATCAGCGTGGACGGCACCAACACCGTCGCGCTGGCCACCAACACCATGCGCTTCAACAGCCCGCGCGGCGTGGCCGTGAACCAGAACCCCGCCAGCCCGCTCTTTGGCCGCATTTATGTCGCCAACTCGGCGGCGGGCACGCTGGCCGCCCCGAATCCGCGCTCGGTGGGCGACGGCTTTTACCTCCTCAACGCGGACGGCACCGATGCCGTCGGCCAGGGCGACACCGCCCGGACTGGCGGGCTGCCCGTCGGCGCCTCAACCGAGTTTCCGGGTCGGCTGGAGGTTGGCCCCGACGGCCTGGTTTATGTCGCCAGCGGGAGCGGGACGTTTTCCAATTCCTACATCATGGCCCCGGACGCGCTCTCGGGGGAATTGGCGGTCACCAACAGCCGCGGGATCAGTTCCATCATCCCCTCCGGCTCCACCAACACCGGCAACCTGCTGCTCTACTCGATTGACTCGGACACTCCCGGCGACAACAGCTTTTTGAACCACGCCAAAGTGGTCAATGTCGGCTCCGGCCCCTTCCCGGTCAGCTTCGGCACGAACATCACCGAGGGCGGCCTGCTGTCCATCGCCGGCGTCATCGTGGACATCGCCCGCGGCCCGGACGGCAAGATTTACGCGATGCAATACCGCCTGGTGGACGCGGACCCGAACCTGCTGATCTTCGATCCCAACGTGGACGGCGATGCGGACGGCCTGGCGGACCTCGTCTATGATTCCCGGGGCGACACGATCTCCCAACTGGGACAGAGCCGCGACTACCTGTTCGGGGCGCGGGCGGTGGCCATTTCGCCCGATGGCAAGTATCTCGCCGTTTTGCGGGAGGACAACGCCATCCTGGTCACCCCGTTGGTCAACGGCATCCCGGACATTTTCCAGCGCAAGGTTGTCGCCACCAGCCCGACGACCACGCTGGCCCGCGACATCGCCTTTGACGCCGCCGGAAACATCTACACCGTCAGCAGCGGCCAGGGGCTGATGCGCATTTACTCGCCGGGCTACACCACCATCGCCACCACGGACACCACCGGCTTTTTCAGCGTGACGAACATTCTGCCCGAACCGGTCGTGACGATCACCGGCACCATCACCAACGCCGCCGAGCCGAACACCGATGGCGAATTCACCTTCACCCGCACCGGCGGCGACACCACGCAGCCCCTGACCGTGTTTTACACCATCGGCGGCACGGCGACGCGCGGGGTGGACTGGAACACCAACAGCATCTCGGCCACGACCAACGCCTCGCTCACCTTCCCGGCAAACGTCACCATCGTCACCGTGCCCATCGTGGTGATTGACGACTCCCTCGGCGAAAACACGGAAACCGTGACGTTCACACTGACGGCAGGCACGAACTACGTTTCCGGCGTGAACCTGCCCGCCACGGTCTGGATTGCCGATGACGGCGATCTGCCGTCCTTCACCATCACCAACCTCGGCGGCACCTATGAGTTGCTCTCGGGCCGCCCGGGCAAATTCCGTGTCACCCTGGCGGGCGTGGTCACCAGCCCGCTGGTCGTCACCGGCACGCTGGCCGGCACCGCCGTCGCCGGGACCGATTATGTCGGCACCCCCGGGTGGTCCGTCACCTTCCAGCCCGGCGTCACCAGCACCAACTTCACCGTGACCCCGATTGACAACGCGGTCATCGCGTCCAACAAGACCATCATCGCCACCGTCGTGGCCGGCGCCGGCTATGTGGTCGGCTCGCCCGCCACCGCCACCAACATCCTGCGCAACGACGACACCGCCCCGCTGCCCATCCTGTTCGCGGACAACTTCGACACCGACACGTCCGCCAGTTGGGCCGTGCGGACCAATGGCGGCGGCAACGAGGCCCTCTTCGCCTATGACTACAGCGTGGATGGCGTCCCGGTGGCCCCCAACACCACCAACGCCACCACCAGAGGCCTCCGCATGCGCGCCAACATCATCCTGGCGGTCTCCAACATTCAAGGCATCGCCGTTTCGCCCATCGGCCAAAGCTTCACCGGCGACTATCGCCTGCGCTTCGACCTGTGGATGAACTACAACGGCCCGCTGCCGGCCGGCGGGACCGGTTCCAGCCAGTTCTTCACCGCCGGGTTGGGCGTCTCCGAAACCCGCACCAACGTGCCCAGCGCCTCGCCCTCGCCGCTGGTAGGCTCCTCGGTCCTGACCGCCGTCACCGGCGATGGCGGCTTTGCCGAAGCCACCGGCGACTACATCATGATCACCAACGGCGTGCGCATCACCGCCACCACCAATGTTTACCCCGCCGGCGCACGGGACAACCTCAACATCTACTATTCCGAGTTTGGCGAACTGGCCGCCCCGGCCGCCCAGGCGACCTTGTATCTCAACCAGACCGGCCGCAGCCCGATTGGCTCCATCGCCTTTGCCTGGCATGACGTCATCCTCGAAAAACGCGGCTCGAACTACACCTGGATCATTGATGGTCTGCCCATCGCCAGTGTGGTTTATGAGCCGGCCACGGTCGGCAACAACATCACCCTCGGCCACATGGACCTCACGGCGGGCCTTTCGGACGTCACCGCCATGAACTTCTCCATCGTGGACAACCTCCGGGTCGAGTCGCTCGCGGTCACCCCGCCCGTCATCACGTCCATCACGCTCATCAACAGCGGCGCGGACGTGCAAATTGACTTCAACGGCGGCACGCCGGTCGGCACCTACACCCTCGAAGCCACCGGCGACCTGACCCTCGGGTTCAGCCCCGTCGCGGCCACCCTCACCGACCTCGGCGGCGGCCAGTTCCGCTTCGTCCGCGCGGTGGCCGGCGCCCAGCAGTTCTACCGCGTCAGCCGCACGAATCCGTAAGCGTTTGTCACGGGAGCCGGCTCCGCTCCGGGGCCGGCTCCCTTTTTTCAGCCTTCACCACCAACCCGTCCCGAACCCATGCAGACCAAGACCCGCTGCGGCTTCACCCTGATCGAACTGCTGGTCGTCATCGCCATCATCGCGATTCTGGCCGCCATGCTCCTGCCCGCGCTCGGCAAGGCCAAAATCAAGGCCGAGGCCACCAAATGCCTGAGCAATCTCAAGCAGATGCAGCTCGGCTGGTTGATGTATGCCGACGACCACAACCAGACCATGGTGCCCAACGGCGCGGTCGGCGCGCCCGCCGGTTTTGCCTGGGTCAACGTCTCCTACATGGGCTGGGTTAACGAAAACGCCAACACCAACTACAACATCCTCAAGGACGGTCTCCTGTCGCCCTACATCAGTTCCGGCGTCAGCGTCTATAAATGCCCGGGCGACAAGGAATCCGCCGCCAACGGCCCGCGCGTCCGGAGCTACGCCATGAACGGGCAGATGGGCGCGGCCTCCAGCGGCCCGCCGTCGTTTTACACGACGCCGAACTACAACGCCGGTTTCCGGCAGTTCCGCAAGACCAGCGAATTTGGCGGCTCCTTTCCCGCCACCCAGGCCTACGTCTTCCTCGAGGAGCATCCCGACAGCATCAACGACGGCTACTTTCAGCCCGACATGATCAATGCCCGCTTCCCGGACGTGCCCGGCGGCAACCACGACTTCGGCGGCGTGTTTGGTTTTGCCGATGGCCATTCGGAAATCCGCCGGTGGCGCGACGCCGCCCGGATTCCCGTGCGCAAACAGACCCAGCAAAACGTCGCGGTGAACGCCAACTCGCAGGACCTCCAATGGCTGCGCGAGCGCTCCACCATCCGCAACTGAGCCTTTCCCGCCCGGATGTTTTCCCGTCAGGCCGATTGAATCCGGTTTCATCGGCCTGATTTCTTTTCCGCCCCATGCGTTGTTCCAGCCCCCATCCGCCCGCTGGTGCCAGCCCCGCCCGTCGCCCCTTTTCCCCTTTTCCCCTTTTCCCGGCCCTGCTCATCGGGTTGTTGCTGGTCCTGCCTGCGGCCACCCCCGCCCAGCGTCCCCTCGGCATTGACGTGTCCGTCTGGCAGGGCAACAACGTGAACTGGAACAGCGTCGCCACCTCCGGCGTGATGTTCGCCTGGTGCAAGGCCACCGAGGGGGCCACGGGCAAGGACAGCACCTTCGCCACCAACATGTTCAAGGCCCGCAACGCCGGCGTGTTGATTGGCGCGTATCATTATGCCCGGCCCGACAACAACGTCGGCATCGCCGGGGCCGTCCGCGAGGCCAGCAACTACTGGCACTCGGTCAGCAATTACCTCAAGGCCGACGGGGCGTATCTCATGCCCGTGATTGACATCGAAGCGCCCGGCGTCACGAACCTGCCCTACACGCGGTTCCTGCTGTCCGAGTGGGTCAACGCCTGGTGCACCAACCTCATGGCCCGCGCCGCCGCCCACGGCCTCACGATCAACCCCGTCGTCTATTCCTACGTCTCCTACAGTTCCACCTGGCTCGACACGTCGTTGACGAATTACCCGCTGTGGATGGCGCATTACAACGGCCAGAACCCGCAGACCGGCGCGCCCGGCGGCACCACGCCCTGGCCCACGTGGAACGCCTGGCAATACAGCTCCACGGGCGTCGTGCCGGGAGTGACCGGGGATTGCGACCAGAACGTCTTCAACGGCACGTCGAACCAGTTGCTCAACACGCTCGTCGTCGGCGCGCCCGTGCCGCCGCTCTGGCTGACCCAGCCGTCGAGCCGCACCGGCGAAACCGGCGGCGCGCTCGCGCTGACCGCGCACGTCGCCGGCGGACTGCCCCGGCATTTTCAATGGCGCTTCCACGGCACCAACCTCCCCGGAGCGACCAATCTCACCCTCACGCTTTCCAACCTCACCGCCGCGCACGCCGGCCCCTACACGCTCGTCGTCACCAACCCCTTCGCCGCGCTCACCAGCGCCGTCGCCACCGTCACCGTCACCCCGCCCTTCACGCCCGTCTTCAGCGACAACTTCGACACCGACACCAGCGCGAACTGGACGTTGAACCGCTCGAGCACCGACAACCGCGCCGTGTTCGCGTGGGACTACGCCGCGTTGGGCATTCCCGCCGCGCCGCACTCCGGCGGCACCACCAAGGGCCTGCGCTTCGAGGCCAACCTGTCCGCCAGCGCGGCCAATGCGCTGAATGTCTCCCCCACCGGCCTGGGCTTCCCCACCAACAGCCGCCTGCGCTTCGACGCGTGGCTCAATGTGAACGGCCCGTTCCCCGACGGCGGAGCCGGCTCGACCGAGGCGCTCACGGCCGGCGTGGCCACCGCCGGCAACCGCGTCCAGTGGAACGGCACGGGCAGCACCGCCGACGGCGTGTGGTTCAGCGTCACCGGAGACGGCGGCGTGGGCGACACCTCGGCCACCCAGGGCGATTTCGCCGCGTGGAACGGCAGCAGCCTGGTGGCCGCCGCTTCCGGAGTTTATGCCGCGGGCACGGCCAGCAACGCGCGCGGCAACGGGCACCCCTACTACCACAACATTTTCCCCTTCGCGCAAAAACCGCCCGGCCTGCAGCAGACCAATTTCACGCAGCAGACCGGCGGCCTGGCGGCGGGCGCGGCGGGGTTCCGGTGGCGCGACGTCATCGTCCACCGCCAGGACAGCCGCGTGGATTGGTTCGTGGACGGCCTCCGCATCGCCACCGTCACCAACGCGAGCCTGACGGCGAGCAACATTTTCGTCGGCTACTGGGACCCGTTCGCCTCGCTTTCGGACAACACCAACCTCAGTTTCGGCCTGGTGGACAACCTGCGCGTCGAGGTGCCCGCCGTGCCGCCGGTGTTGACGCTCCAGCCGGCCAGCCAGTGGGTGCCGCTGGGCAGCGGCGCGCTCTTCACCGCCGCCGCCACCGGCCTGCCCGCGCCCGCCTTCCAATGGCGGCGCAACGGCACCAACCTCCCCGGCGCCACGAACGCGACGCTCACCCTCAGCGGCCTCGCCGCCGCCGATGCCGCGCTCTATTCCGTCGTGGTCTCGAACGTCGCGGGCACGGCCACCAGCACCAACGCCCTGCTGTCGTTGCTGGCCGTGAATCCGCCCCTCCTCACGCTCGCCGGGCCGCCCGCCGGCAGCGTCGTCACCCTCGCCGCCAGCGGCGACGCGGGCGCCACCTACGCCCTCGAAACCTCGACCAACTTCACAAGCTGGACGACGCTCACCAATTTCGTCGCCCCATCCCCGGCGTGGAATCTGACCGTGCCCGTCAACCCCGCCGACCCGTGGCGTTACTACCGCCTCCGCTCCGGCCCATGAAACTCCTGATGCCCCGCTTCGCCTTTTCCCCTTCTCTCTCTTTCCCACTGGCCCGCCTGCTCACCGGCCTCGCGGCTTCTCTCAGCGTCCTCGCCGCCCCCGCCGCCCCCGCCGTCTCCCCGCATCAGTTCGTCGGCTGGACGAACTTCACCGCCTTCACGGCCACCACCAACGCGGCCGGGGAAGTCGAACTGCTCTCCCCCGCGACCGCCGCGCGGCCCTGGCGCGAACTGGTCCCCACCTGGAACGCCGAACTCGCCGTGACCGGCTGGTTGCGCGTTGAAGTCCGCGCGCTGCGAGGCGGGGCCGGCACGAAGTTCTATTCGTTCGGCCAATGGTCGCGCGACACCAACCAGCACCCGCGCTTCAGCGTGAAAGGCCAGCGCGACGACGCCGGCGACGTGGACACCGACACGCTCCAGCTCCAATCGCCCGCCGACGCCTTCCAACTGCGCCTCACGTTTGACTCAGCCGCCAGCGCGGCGCGGCTTAAATTTCTGGGTGCGGTGCTGACGAACCCGGACCGCGAAGCTCCGCCCCGCGAGCCGTTGCGCTCCGTCTGGGGCCGTCCGCCGCTGAATGTGCCGACGCTTTCGCAGATGGCCTACCGCGACGGCAAAGCCTGGTGCAGCCCGACGACCCTCACCATGCTGCTGCGTTACTGGTCGGCCAAACTGGAAATTCCGGCGCTCACGTTCGACGTGCCCGAAGTGGCGGGCGGCGTGCATGACACGACGTGGCGCGGCACGGGCAACTGGAGTTTCAACCTGGCCTTCGCCGGCGCGCTGCCCGGGATGCGCGGCGTGGTGACGCGCTTCAACGACGTGCGCGAACTCGAGGACTGGATCGCCTGGGGCTGGCCGGTCGGCGTTTCGCTCTGCTACGACCGGCTGCGCGCCAAAGGCCCGGGGCCGAACGGGCACCTGATGATTTGCGTCGGCTTTGCGGAGAACGGCGACCTCATTCTCAACGACCCGGGCACCCGTTTCCAAATGCGGAGGGCCTGGCCGCGCGAGCAATTCATCGCCGCCTGGGCCAACTCACGGAACACCGTGTATCTGGTGTTCCCCGACGACGCGACGCCGCCGACCGACGCCTTGGGCCATTGGAGCATTTTCCCGTAAGCCCCCTGCCCCAACTCAGCGTTGGACGTTGAGTGTCGGAAGTTGGAGGTTTGATGCTCCCTTCCTCACGCCTTCGCCCGTTCCAGCCATCCGCCCGCAAGATAGGTTCCCAGCGCCGCCGCCAGGGAAATCAAATACGTCGTTTCCCAGCCGGCGAGGTAGGTGCCCGTGGCCCACGTCCCGAACGCGACCGCCAGCGTCGCCGCCCCGGTGCGCACGCCGCCCCAGCGGGTGAACAACCCGAAAACCAGCACCACCAGAATCCCCGCGCTGCCCATGCCGTTGGCCTGCTGCACCAGCTCGAAAATGGTCTCCGCCCCCAGCGCCAGCACATAGGCCACCAGGCCGAAAAACACCACGCCCAGCCGCGCGGCCAGCAATTTCCCGCGCTCGCTCATCGCCGGACGGAACGAAACCACGACGTTGTGCGACACCAGCGCCGAGGCCGCCAGCAGCGTGCTGTCCACCGTCGAGAGAATCGCCGACACGAGCGCGCCGACAAAAATGACGTGCAAAATCCCCGGCAGATGTTGCTCCGCCAGCCGGGGCAGCAGGTGCTCGGGGTCGGCGAGGCCGGGCGCGAGCTGCGGGCCAAAGAGGCCAATGGCCGCCGGGATCAGGCCCACCACCAGATACAGCGCGCCGCCCGCCAGCGTGGCATTGCGGGCGACGGAGGGCGTCCGCGCGCCGAGGATGCGCGCCACGATTTCCTGCGCCACCACCGAGCCGCAGATGGTCATCATCCACAGGTCGAGCTTGGCCCACGGTGATTCCCCGCCGCCAAACAGGTTCAGCCGGCCCGGCTCCACCGCGCGCCACGCCGTGGCCAGTTCAAATCCCGGCGCGAAAAACAACGCCACCCCAAGCGCAACCAGCCCGACCACGATGGCGAGACTTTGCACGAAGTCCGTCACCACGTCCGCCAGCAGCCCGCCGACACAGGTGTAGATGATGACCGCGCCCGCCGCGAAGGTGATGCAAGCGGTCACCGAAAAATCCGACGTGGCGTGCATCACCTGACCGAACGCGCGGATTTGCGCCGCCGCCCAGAAGATGGACGTGGGGGCCATGATCAACGCCGCGAACCGCTCGACGCCGGGCGAATACCGCTGCCGGAACAAATCCGCCAGCGTGGTGAACCCCCGGTGCCGCAGCATCCCCGCGAAGCAGAAGCCCATGATGAACAGCGCGAGCGCGTAACCGAAGGGGTCCGTGACCCCGCCGGAAATCCCGTGCTCGTGAAACTTGGCCGCCCCGCCCACGCAGGTCTCCGCGCCGAACCAGGTGGCGAAGATCGAGAACGCCGCCAGCCCCAGCCCCAGCCGCCGCCCGGCCACCAGGTAGTCCGATTCCGACCGGATCACCCGCGACACGACGACGCCGATCGCAAACTGCACCAGGATGTAGGCCAGCACGCCCAGCGTGGTCCCATTCACGGCGCTTTCACTCACAGAAACAACCGCGAAAGTCAATCAGCCGACGGAAGGCCCCCTCTGGCCACGCGGCGCGCCGTCGGACGAGACGGCATGCCCGAACCAGGCACGCGCGAGCGGATTCCGGAGCCGGTCTCAGCGTCGCCACCCGGAGCCGCACGCCGCCCCGGGCGGCTTGCATTTCGCTCCGGCGCAACCTAATCGTTTGGCGCCCCCCGAATGAATTCTCGAAGCCATTTCCACAGTTGGATCACAGGCTTCTTCGCCGGGCTGGCCCATCTCGCCATCCGCCATCCCAAAACGGCGCTGCTGATCGCCGCCCTCGCTGTCTTGGTCGCCGCGCCTGGCGTGGGGCGGCTGCAGCTCCGCACCGACGGCCATGCCCTCGTGGACGCCACCGCGCCCGAGATCCGCCACGACCAGCAGGTCCGCGAAGCGTTCGGCCTCGAGGACCAGCTCGTGGTGCTCATCCGTTCGACCCACGAGCACGGCATTTTCAATCCCGACACCTTGCAGCGGGTGCGCGAGCTGACGGCGGCGCTGCGCGCGCTGCCGGAGCTTAATCCGGCCAACGTGTTGAGCCTGGCCACCGAGCCGAGCTTCCGGATGCGGCCGGGCACGTTGATCAACGAAACCTTGCTGGAGCCGCCGCTGCAAACACGGGCGGAACTGGACCAGTTGCGGGAGGACTTGCGCCGCATCGAGCTTTACACCGGCACACTGGTCGCCGCCGACGGTCGCAGCACGGTCATTCTCGCCGGGGTGCCGGCGGCGGCGGATCGCGTCCGGCTTTATCAGCGGGTGCGGGCGGTGGTGGCAGGCACGACGGGGCCGGACCAGGTTCTGATCACCGGCGCGCCGGCGGCCGAGGCGCTGCTGGGGTTGCACATTCTGGAAGACCTGGGCGTGCCGGTCCGGTGGCTCGGGGTGAGCACACGCGGCGGGACAGCAGAAGCCGGCGCGGCGTCCGGCCTGCGGGCGCGCATCGCCCGGAGCCTCGGGCTGGTGCCCCTGGCGGTGGGCGTGATGTTGCTGGTGTTCCTGGCCGCGTTTCGCAACGTCACCGCCGCGTTGCTGCCGCTGCCGACGATCGCGGCCACGCTGCTCTTCGCGTTTGGCCTGCTCGGCTGGTGCGGCGTGCCGGTCTATCTGACCCTCGCCGTCATGCCCGTGCTGCTCACCGCGCTCGCGGTGACGGATCAAATCCACATTCTCGACCGGTATCTTTCCCGGTGGCGCGAACAGCCCGGACGCCCGGGCGCGGAACTGCTCCGTGAGACCATGGACGAGCTGACCGCGCCGATCGTGGGCACGAGCCTCACGACGGCCATTGGTTTTGCGGCGTTCGGATTCTCGACGCTGCCGCCGGTGCGGGCGCTGGGGCTGTTCACGGCGCTGGGCGTGATGTTTGCCATGGTGCTTTCGCTGACCGCCGTGCCCGCCCTGCTGGTGCTGCTGCCCCGGTCGTGGCTGGTGTCGGCGCGGGCGGAATCGCGCCCGGCGGGAACCTGGTTTGCGGACGGACTGGGCCGGGTGGCGGTGGCCGTGGCGCGTCGTCGCTGGCTGGCGCCGGCGGTGGTGCTGGCGCTGGCCGCGCTGGCCGTCCCCGGCTGGCGCCAACTGACGGTGCAGGACAGTTGGATCGAGGGTTTCGCACCCGACAGCGAGTTCCGGCGGGCGACGGAAGTGGTGAACACGCAGTTCATGGGGATGCACCTGCTGCTGCTGGTGTGCGACGCGCCGGAATCGCGCGCCGGCACTTTATCGCCGGGCGCGGTGAGCGGGACGCGCGTGGTGTTGCCGGGTGACGTGGTGGCGGACCCGGCTCTGCTGCTGGGCAGCCCGCTGACGTTGATGGCGGCCGGGGAGACCAACCGGGCGGGCGGTCCGCCGGTCTGGCGGACGCACATCGAAATGGCGGCGCGCACCGCCGAAGGCATTGTCGCGCAAACGCCGCGGGACGGGGTGGCGGCAGCGGCGCGCGCGGCCGGCCCGCTGAACTACGAGGTGGTGGTGCGGTCGCACTTCCGCCCGGAGTTGATCGAGGCGCTGGGCGGGCTGGCGGCGTTTCTCCGGGAACGATCCCACCTGGGGGTGGGCGGCGTGATCGGGCCGGCGGAATACCAGTTGACCACGCGGTTCATGACGCGGCCCAACGACCCGACCGCGCGCACGCTGCCGCGCGACGCGACGGAAACCAAACTCATGTGGGATTACTACCGGGTGGCCCGCGCGCCGCAGCGGCTGCGGCAGATTCTGGACCCCAACGCGTGGACCTCGGTGACCACGGTGTTCCTGCGGGGCGCGAATTACCAGGACACGGCGCGGCTGCTGGCGGACGTGCGGGACTACGAGCAGACGCATTTCGCGCCGCGGGGCTGGCGGCTGAGTGTCGCGGGGGACGTGGCCGTAAGCCAGACGCTGATCGGGGACATCGTGTCCACGCAGTTGCGGTCGCTCGGCTGGGCGCTGGCGGGCATCCTGGCGGCGGCGATGCTGCTGGCGGGGTCGGCGCGCGGGGGGCTGTTGTGTGTGCTGCCCAGCGCGCTGGCGGTGGCGTTCAATTTTGCGTTGATGGGCTGGCTGGGAATTCCGCTGGGGGTGGCGACCTCGATGTTCGCCGGCATGACGCTAGGCATCGGCGTGGATTTCGCGATTCATCTGCTCGCGGCCTGGCGGCGGGTGCGGGCGCAGGCGGTGACGCCGGGGGCGGCGATCCAGCGCGCCCTGGAGGAGACCGGCCCGGCGGTGGCGATCAACACGCTGGCGGTGACGTTGGGCTTCGGCGTGCTGCTGCTCTCGCAAGTGCCCGCCAACGCGCGACTCGGGCTGCTGGCGGGGCTGGGGCTGGTGAGCAGTCTGCTGGCCACGCTTCTCCTGCTGCCGGCGGTGCTTGCCGGCCGCCGTTCCCGCCCGGCGGAACAACCGGCGCAGAATGTTTGAACCTTGCAATAGGGGAGTAAGTCAGGCTTCACCTGAACCGGAGAGGACCGTGGCCACGGTTCATCCCGAATTCCGAAGTCGCCCGGGGAAAGTAGCGGCGACGCCCCGTCGCCCCCGGTGGTTGCGACGCCCTCGTCGCATTTTTGGACCACCAGGAAATCTCGCCCCGATTGGCGACGGGGGCGTCGCCAGCACCCTTCTGCGACGGGGGCGTCGCCGCCACGCGTTGCCGGCTTCGGAGTTCGGGTCCATGCCACCGATGCATGATGGCAAGGTCGTGAAGTTCCCCAGAACCGGAGCGCCGAGCACCGTCTCGGCCAGTCCCGGCACCAACGAGCCGGGGCGGTGCCCGGCGCTCCCATTGCCGGTTTCCTGGCCCCCTGCGCGTCCGTTCCTGCCGGAGACCATCGCAAAAAAAGCGGCGTGCCGGTTGCCGGCACGCCGCGCGCTGGGCGGATGGATTACTGGACGCCCATGGGGTCGGGTTCCGTGACGGGCTCGGCCTCCTCAATCAACACGCGGTAGTAGCGCGTCTGTCCGGCGTTGTTGAGGAAGTCGGTTTGCAGATCGGGCTGCCCGTTTCCTTCGGCACCACTGAGGGTGAACCACTCCGGATCCAGGAGGCTGTTCTTGTATTCGATCAGGTAGCGGAGGCCGCGCACGGTTTGCAGGTTGAAGCGCAGTTCGCTTCCCTGAATCTGGACATTCTGGATGGCGGTGGGCACGTGGGCGGGGTCCAGTTGCAGGTCCACCTGCACCGGCGCGGTCGCGGGCGACCACGAGGACCCGCCGTCGAGGCTGATCTCCGTCCAGATGTCGAAGAAGCTGCTGATCCGGTGGCCGCCGCCCGGCGCGGCCTGGATGCGCGTCTGGCCACGGGATGGCAGCGTGGGGCTTTCGCGCAGCCGGAGCGGTCCCGGGGTGACCACATCCAACCCCAGCATTTCGGTCTCGTAGTGCTCCCCGGCGCCGCCGATTTCACGGACCTGCACCTGGGCTGCAGCGGTGCCATTGAACTGCTGGAAGGTCTGGCCTCCATCCAGTGACACGCCAAACTCGACGGTCGAATCGAAGGTGTGGACTTGTTGTCCGCCGGGCGGCGGCGGCGGGGAGGATTGCAGGAAGCGCCGGTGCGCGGCGTTGCTGATGATGACGCCGTTGGCGTAGAGCGCGTGCCATTGCGCCGGCGAGACGTATTGCCCGCTTTGCGGCGGCAACTGGTTGCCGGGGAAGGCCCGCGGCGGAACGTAGCGACTGACCGTGACCTGGAAGGTGCAGACGGCGGTGTTGCCGCACGAGTCGGTCGCCTTGCAGGTGACGGTGGTGATGCCCGGCGGGAAGACGCTGCCGCTGGGCGGCGTGCTGGTGACCGTGGGCGGAATGGGCGCGTCGCACCCGCCGGAGGCGGTGACGGAGAAGGTGACAACGGCCCCGGCCGGGCTGGTGGCCGACACCGCCAGATTGCCGGGGCAGGTGATGGAAACGGTCGGGGCCGACGGATTGCGCAGCCGCACCGTGGCCGGGCCGGTCACGGACGGGCTCCAAGTCATTCCACCGTCGAGACTGATCTCGGTGAAGATGTCGAAGAAGCTGCTGATGCGGTGGCCGGCACCATCAGAGCGGATGCTGGTGCGGCCGGTCGAGGCGCGGGTCGGGCTTTCGCGCACCAAGATGCCCGGAGGCAGGCCGGGGGCGGACAGTTGCATGGTGAAACCGAGCATCTCGGTGTCGAAATAGCGCACCGTCGTCGGGAGACTCAGGCTTCGAACGCGCACGTCAACCACGGCGTTGGCGGTGGCGGGCAGGAACGGCTGGCCTTCACCCAGGGAAACCTCCAGTTGCAGGTGCGAGTTGAACGAGTGGGTGTTGCTGCCGCCCGGCGGCGGGGGGGGCAGGCTGGCATTGAACTGGTTGTGGATGGGATTCCGGATGCTGATGCCATTGGCGTAGCGGGCGTGCCACTCGGCCGGGCTGACATATTCCTGGCCGGGCGGCGGCAACAGGTTGGAGGCGGATGCCTGCTCCGGCGCGGTTCGCTCGAGTTGCACGCGCACCGGCCCGCTGGCGGCACCGGACCAGGTCGTGCCGCCGTCGAGGCTGATCTCGGTGAAGATGTCAAAGAAGCTGCCGATGCGAACGGAACCGTCGGCGGCCGAGGCGATCCGAACGGCACCGCGCGAGGGCAGCGTCGGACTTTCCCGCAGGCGCAGGTTGCCGGGCAACTGGCCCGGCGGAATGGTCAACGCCAGCATCTCGGTGTCGTAAAGGCCGCTGTTGGGCGAGCCGACGTGCGTCAAACGCACCTGGGTCTGGGCTTGCACCCGCACGGCCTGGAAATTGGTTCCGCCATTCAGTGAGAGCTCCATGTCCAGAATGGAGTTGAAGTTGTGCGTCTGGCTGCCACCCGCCGCCGGTGGCGGCTGGGAAGATGTGAAGTGCTTGTGTTTCACGTCCCGGATGATGACGCCACCGGCGTAGAGTGCGTGGTATTGCTGCGGCGAGACGTAGGCGTCCGTGGGCGGTGGCAGCAGGTTTGAAGGCGCTTGGATCGGCGGCACGTCCGCCACGTCGCGACGCAGTTCCACACGGTTCGGGGCGGGGGCCGGAGTCCACGTCTGCCCGCCGTCCAGGCTGATCTCCGTCCAGATGTCGAAGAAGCTGTCCACCATGAATCCACCCGGCACGGTCCGGAGGGTGGTCTGGCCGCGCGAGGGCAGCGTGGGACTCTCACGCAAGCGCAGGCCGCCGCCGCCGGTCAGATCGAGGGCCAGCATTTCGGTGTCATACACGTCCTGTCCGCCGGACGTGACATGCGAATGGGTGACGCGCACCGTGACCGCCGCGTTTCCGCTGACGGGTGTGAAGTTCTGGCCGTTGTCCGTGGACAGGTCGAAATCCACCCGCGAGTCGAATTGGTGGACGCGGCTGCCGCCGGGGGGCGGCGGCGGCTCCGAACGGTTGAAGCCGTGATGACGCACGTCGCGAATCACGATGCCCTGGGCCGTCTGCACATGATATTGGGCCGGGCTGATATAGACGCCCGGGGGCGGGAGCGCCGGTGCGGGCATGAAGACTTCCTTCGGCGCGGTCGCCGGGGGCGGTTGCACGGTCACGGTGAACGCGCACGTGGATTGATTGCCGCAGGCATCCTTGGCGACGCTGGTCACCGTGGTTGTGCCCACCGGGAACAGGCTGCCACTCGGCGGCGTGGAGGAGACGGTTGTGCCGCCGCAGCCACCGGTTGCGTTCACGGTGTAATCCACCGCCGCTCCGCCATTGCCAGTGGCGGGAACCGTGATGTTTGCCGGACAGGCGATGGCCAGCGGAACGGTGGGCGGCTGGCGCAGACTCATGCTGCCGGGGCCGCTCACCATGGGCGACCAGGTGTTGCCGCCGTCCAGGCTGATCTCCGTCCAGATGTCGAAGAAGCTGTCCACGGCGAACGTGCCACCGGGCACTTCGCGGACGCTGGTGCGGCCTGACGAGGCGCGGGTCGGGCTTTCGCGCAAGCGCAGGCCGACAGGCAGGCTGCCGCCCACGATGTCCAGTTGCAGCATCTCGGTGTCATAATAGAAGGTGCCCCCCGACTGCCCCACTCCGGTCAGGCTCACCGTGACTGCGGCCGGGGCGCTGACGGTTTGCACGGAAGGCGGCTGGCCCGGCTGGACCAGAGTAAAGCTCACCTCGGAGTCGAACGCATGCGACGCGGTCACGCCCACCGGCGGCGGGGGCTGGCTGGAGGTGAAGCGGTTGTGGGACGCGTTGCTGATAATAATGCCGTTGGCGTAAAGCGCGTGCCACTGTTGCGGGCTGATGTATTCCCCGCCCGACGGCGGGAGGTTCGGCGTCGGCACAGGCTGCGGCGGCGCGCCATCCTCCAACACCACGCGCACCGGCCCGCTGGTGGCGCCGGACCAGGTGCCGCCGTTGTCGAGGCTGATCTCGGTGAAGATGTCGAAGAAACTGCTGATGCGAACGGAACCGTCGGCGGCCGAGGCGATGCGAACGGCACCGCGCGACGGCAGGGTGGGGCTTTCCCGGAGGCGGATGGTGCCCGCCGGCCCGCCGGGGAGCTGGAGGTTCAGCGCGAGCATTTCCGTGTCGTAATGACCGCTGGCGCTGGACCCCTTGTTTTCGATGGCCACCCGCACGGTGGCCGGCGCGCTGACAAACTGGAAAGTGTTCCCGCCATCCGTGGAAAGCCGCAAATCGAGTTGGGAATCAAAGTCGTGAATCCGACGCACGCCCGGCGGCGGCGGCGGTTGCGACGGGGTGAAGAACTTGTGTTTCACGTCCTGGATGACGATGCCTTGGGCGTAAAGCGCGTGCCATTGCTGCGGCGAGACATAGACGTCGCCGGGCGGCGGCAGGAGGGGCGTGGGGGTGGGCACGGGGGGCAGGCTGGCGGGGTCGTTGCGGAATTCCACATGCGCCGCCTGCTTGGCCGGCGTCCAGGTTGCCCCGCCGTCCAGGCTGACCTCGGTGAAAATGTCGAAGAAGCTGCTGATCATGTGACCGCCCGCGACGGGCCGGATGGTGGTCTTGCCCCGGGAGGGCAGCGTGGGGCTTTCGCGCAGCTTGAGGGTGCCGCTGGTGAGGTCCAGCGCCAGCATCTCGGCGCGGTAATGGCTCTTGCCGGCCGTGTCGGACAGGTGCTTCACCTTGACCTTGACCTGGGCGTTGCCGCCGGCCGGGGTGAACGTCGTGCCGCCATCAGTGGACACCTCGAAGTTCAGCGTGGAGTTGAACGTGTGAGTCTGCTCCGCGCCGCCGGTGGGGGGCGGGAGATTGCCGACAAACCGGCTGTGGCTGACATCGCGGATGACAATGCCGTTGGTGAACAGCACATGCCAGAGCGAGGGCGAAATGTAAGTGCCGGCGGGGGGCGGCAGGTTGCTCGTCGGCGAGAACGATTCGGGCTGGGCCAGCGCGCCGAGCGGGCCGAGGATGAATAACGACGCCAGCAGGGCGGCGAAACGGGGGCGAAGCATCTTGGTGTTCATAAGCATAAAAGTTGAGGCGTTGGTGAACCGGGCCGCCGACGGACCAAGCCCGCCGGCTGGGCGGGAGGATTGCTGGGTGATTGGCGGCATCGGCTTCATGGGTTCTGAACTGGGGACACTATGAACCCCGGCGGGCGGGCGCGCTTCTTCCCGGTTGCGAATCTTCCGGCGCGGGGGACCAGGCACCAAGCCGGAACGATGCAGTTGGAAGGGGAGCGCACGCGTCCCGCGTGCGGTCGTGGCCGTCCCGGCCACGACCTCGTTCCCACCCTCCCAGCCCGGACCTTTTGGCGCGGAGAAGAGGGGGAACAAAGTTTTCGGCGGAACGCCGAAAACCACCCGCCGGAGGCGGGTGCTCCCCGTTTTGAATGGCAGCGTTCCGGCTCAGTAGGGCTTCAGCGGCAGGGCGGGCAGGGCCAGGACGATGGGCGGGTCGGTCGGGGTGATGGGGCGCAGGCGCAGGCAGGGTTGCTGGCCGGCGTCCACGTCGGCATTGCGCACGCGCAGACTGGCCACCAGCCCGACGGGCAACGTGGCCACCAGCGTCTTCAAGTCCGCCGTGAACGGCACCAGCACCGCCATCAAATAGAACTCCGGCTCCACCGGGCGCTTGATGCGGAAGCTGCCGCGCGTCAGCAGCACCGTGCCCGAGTAGGGAATGCCCTGCGGCACGCCCTTGTTGAACGTGCCCACGAAGATGAAGCCCTTGGGCCGGGCCGGGCCGGTGACCTCGCCGACAAGCCGGGGGCCGCGCACCCGGTAACGCGCCGCCACGAAGCCGAACAGCGCCTTGCTGAACTGCATCGCGTCCAGCTTGCGGGGCGTGTCCCGGAATTCCTGCGGCCCCAGCCCGACCAGTTGGCGGAACGTGGTCGAGAAACTCCCCAGCGAACTGTAACCCACCTCCAAACACACCTCGGTGATGGGCAGCTTCGAGTTGAGCAGCAGTTCCTTGGCGCGCTGCATCCGCAGGCAGCTCAGGAAATGCTGCGGCGTGGTGCCCGTCACCTGATCGAAGACCCGGACGAAATGGTATTTGCTGATCGCGGCGATCTCCGCCAGCCGGTCCAGGTCCAGCGGTTCGGCGAGCTGCTCCCGGAGATGCCGCACCGCGCGCGCGACCGACGCCTGATACGCCTCGACCGTGTCGGGCCGGTGCGCCGCGGCCGCCAGTTCGGTTTTGATCAGGTTCATCGGTCAGTCCGCGTAGGCGGCCAGCGCCGCGCGCAAGGTGGGCGGCAGCGGCACCGGCACCATCCGCCCGTCTTCGCGGCGCAGCGCGGCAACCTCCTGTTCGCCGCGCGCCACCAGTTCCTCCGCGCCATCCGCGTTCCGCCGGAAGTAGTCGAACGCCATCCGCACCCGGTTCTGAAAGGTCTCCGCCAGTCTCATGCGGACGATGACTTCATCGAACGCGTTCAACTCGGCGAAGTATTCGCAGGAACAACTCACCGTGGCGAGCGCCAGGCCCCGGCTCAATTCCCCGATCACGTCCGGCGCGTGGTCGCGCAGAAACATCTCCCGGCAGCGGCCCTGCCAGGCGAGGTGGTTGGTGTAATACACATTGCCCACGAGGTTCGTCTCCTGGAATCCCACCGTGTGCCGGTATTCGTAATAGCGGGAAGCCATGGTGAATCCTCTAGGTGGCGGTGACGGCCGCCGGGCGTGGACCCGGCTTCCGGGCCTCCTGCTCCAGCGCCAGGGCGATCACCAGCGGTCCGTTCCCGCTCCGCACCGGGAGAGCCACGGTAGCCACGGTGAAGCTGCCTGAACGCAACAACACCCAGCCATCCGGCGTCACGGATTCCAGCACGAACGCCGCCGTCGCCGGCAAGCCCGCCTTCTTCAAGGATTCCAAGCTGCTCCACAGCCGGGTGGCCGCCACATCGAACGACTCGGCCCGCCCGCCGGCGATCCGTCCGGCCAGTTGCAAGTTCACCGGGCCGAGCAGGTCGCTCCACGCTTCCGGGAGCCGCGCCGTCACTTCCTCCAGATCACAGCCCACCCGCCCCCTGCTGATCACCCCCAGCGTCAACGCCTGGGAATGTGCCGTCGAGATGTTCGCGCCACCGGCCGTCTCGGGTTTGCCATCGCCGCGCCGCCACGCGGGGCCGCCGTCACCCAACGCCCGCCGCACGGCCGCACTGTTCCGGCGCGAGCGTCCGCCCTGTTGCAGCACGACTTTGACGGCTGATTGCGGCAGCAGTTCCTCCAGCCGCCGCTCCACATAAGGCGCCACCAGCGGTTCCAGCCACGCGGTTGGCGCGGCGATCCGGCCCACGGCCCGCAACCGAAGCCCGGTCCACCGCTCGACCACCGCCCCGTTCGCATCCGCGACTTCCAGGTCATAGACAAATTCATTCTCATCGCGGAAGCGTTCCTTCGCCCGGACAAACCGCGTTCCCGAACCGGCCTCCAGCATCTCGATCCGTTCGATGCCCGTCGGGAGAATGCGCGCGTGCGGAATGCAGGCCTGAATCGCGTGCAGCGCCGCGTCGCGCAATCCCGGATCGCCCAGCACGAATCCGGCGGGCAGATAGGAGCCGAACCAGGCCGCCCCGTCCTCGGGCGCCAGTTCCGCCACACACTCCCGCGCGGTGAGCAGGCGATAGCCGCGCACCCGCTGGAAGCGGCCCCGGTGGAACAGGATTCCGCCATACAAATCCGCGTCCGGGTTCAACGGCAGCGCCTCGGGTTCAACCGCGCCCAGCTTCAGTTGCGTGGTGGCCTCGCCCGCCGGCAGGTCAAACCGGCAGAGCGCGCGGAAATGATCCACCTGGAAATCCGTCCCCTCCGAACGCAGGCACACCTCGATCCGGCCCGGCCCGCGCCGCAACGCCGCCACGCGGATGGTGGTCGTGCCCGGGTCCGACACCGCCACCGGGCGCACGAGTTCCACCTGTTCAAAGCCCGGGGCTGTCGGAGAACCCGCCAACGCCATCGCCGCCTGGGCCATCGCCTCCAATCCCAGCACCGCCGGAAACAGTTTTTCCTTCTGCACGACGTGATCGTTCAGATACGGATCGGTGGCCGCCGACAGCTCCGCGTCCACAATCAATTCCACGCCGGGATAATAAGCGCGCTTGTGTTCGAGGAATCGCGACAACGGCAGCTCGGGTTCGGCCAGCTTGACCGTCGGCGGCTCCCCGAAACGTCCGGTCACGACCCGCGCCACCGGCCCGCCCGGTTGTTTCACCGCGTCCAGCAGGGCGCGCACGCCCGCGTCCACCGGAATCGGCGTGATGCCGTGGGCCACGAGCGCCTCGATGCGCCCGAGCCGCTCGCCCATGCCCACGCCCGACCACACCGACCATTCGAGGGCGAGGCAGCGGCAATCCGGATGGCGCACCTGGAAATCCTCGGTGAACGCCGTCATCCATTCATTGGCCGCCGCGTAGTCCGCCTCGCCGCGCAGACCGGCGCGGGCGATGATCGAACCGAACGCAATGAACAGTCGCAACCGCGCCGGGTCCAGCGCCGCCAGCACATTCCGCGCGCCGTGCAGCTTCGGGGCAACCGTCCGGCGGAAGGCCGACTCCTCCAGGGCGCTGATCAACTGCGGCGCGTTGGTGCCCGCCCCGTGCAGGAACGCCGTCACCGGGCCAAGCGCCTGCTGCGCCAGGGCCACCGCGGATTGCACGGCGGCCGCATCCGTGACATCCGCGCGCCCATAGTGGCAGCGAATGCCCGCCGCCCGGATGCGTTCAAGATTCCCGGCCAGTTCTTTGTCCTTCGTCGGGTCGGAGCGACCCAGCAAAACCAGTTTGCAGCCCGTCTCCCGGCCCAGGGCCAGCGCGCACTCCGCCGCAATGCCCTTGCCGCCGCCGGTCACGAGCAGCACGTCCTCCGGGCCGATCGGGAAATCCTCCTCGTCCTGCGTTCTCGTGCTCGATTTGTTTTCGTCCGGTTTCGAGGACGAGGCGGAGGCATCCGCAACCGGCGGCAGCCATTTCAGCCGGGGTTCAAACCGCTTCCCCTGCGCGTCGTAACGCGCCTCGCTGAAACCGCTGGCGGCGGTCACTTCGTGGAGAATCCAATCTGCCGCCTGTGGCACTCCGGGCGGCACGTTCACCACGCACGTCGTCAGCCCGTGCGATTCCAGATGCAACGTCTTCGCAAAGCCCGCGCCGCCCCAGCCATGCTGCACCACCACAAACCGCATTTCAGCCCGTGAGATGCTGGTTGGATCGTGCTGCGCGTCGTTGGGTGCGGGCATCTCACGGGCCGGGTCCTTGAGCGCCGCCACCGCGCGCGCCGCCTCGAGCAGCCAGGGAATCATCTCCTCGGTCGGGTGCTCCGGCAGACAGAGCAGCACGCCGTGGCCGGCCCACCGAGCAAGCTGGCCGGACAATTCAGCGGCCAGCGGATGATTCTCCGGCGCGATGATCCGCCACCGGCCCGTCGTCTTGTCGGCGGCCGCGCGCCGCGCGGGCAGCTTCGCCTCCACCCACTCCGTCTGGAAGCTGTGGAACCACACATCCACGCCGGGCGGCTGGCGGCGTTGGTCCTCCTGCTGCGCCGTGCTGCCGGTGCGCTGAAGTTCCTCGAGCGCCCGGGCCACCTCCGTCACGCTGGCGTCGGCGAAATCCGTCAGCCCCACGATCCGGGCCAGGCCGAGCCGCTTGGCCGCCTCGGAAACCAACTGGCCCACCGTGATCGAGTTCAGGTGCAGATCGCTCAACATCCGCGAATCGTCGCGCACGGCCTCGACCGGCAGTTCCGCGCGTTCGGCGACGAGTTGCCGCACCAGTTCAAGAGCCGGTAGTTCGCCGGACGCCGGCAGATCGCGCGGATTCGGCTGATCCGGCGGATCTGCTGGCGCAGTCTGCGATGCTGGTGCGGCCACCGCGCCTTCCTCCGGCAGCGGCGCCAGTTCGCACGGATTGGCGAAGAACCGCGGCTTCCAGTCGAGAGTGAAAGGCCGGGCGAACCGGTCACTGAACAACGCCGCCGGCTTCACCGGCGCGCCGAGCGCAAACGCCGCCCCCACCGCCTGCAACAGTCCGTGGAGCGAGACCCCGCCCGCGTCCAGCGACACCACCGGCACGTCGGTCGCGTCCCGCACCAGCCCGCTCAACACCGCGCCGGGACCGACCTCGAGGAGCAGATCAAACGCGCCGTCCGCTTCCAGCATCGCCTCCAGCGCCGCGCTGAAGCGCACCAGCGAGGTGACCTGCCGGCACAGCAGGTCGCGCAGATTCTCGTCCGGCAGCAAAACATTCCCGGTCACGGTAGAAAACACGGTCCGCCGGGGACGCTCAAAAACCAGTTGCTCAAGTTCCGCCGCCAGCACCGGCGTGGCCCCGGCCACGAGCGGCGTGTGGAAGGCGTGTGACACCGGCAGCAACGTGGCGGGCCAGCCGCGCGCCCGCGCCCGGCGGGCCACCTCCGCCACTTCGGTCGCCTCGCCGGCCACCACCGTCTGCCGGGGCGAGTTGTAGCCGACGATGGTGACCGTTACGCCCGTCAACAGCGGCCGCACCTCCGCACTGGCGGCGGCAATCGCCGCCATGGCGCCGGTGGGGCTGCCCAGGTCCGCCATCGCGGCCCCGCGCACGCTGGCAATCTGCCGGAGCGCGCCCTCGTCAAAGACTCCCGCCCAGTGCAGCGCGGTGATTTCACCCAGGCTGTGGCCGATGGCCGCGCCGGCGTCCACGCCGAGTTCCTCGAGCACCAGCAGCCCGGCTCGCGAGGCCGTCACAATCGCCGGTTGCGCCACGCGGGTGGAAACCGCGTCCGCCCCGCGCGGCAGGTCCGCCCGGTCGTAGAGCGCGCGGACGGCGCCAAACCGGCGCACCCACGCGCCGCCGTCCAGATGCGCGGGCGACGCCTGGCCCGGAAACAGGAAGCCCATGCGGGGCGGGCCGCCGCCCGCGCCCACGAACACCTGCTCGGCCATCCCGAGTTTCGCGGTCGTGCCCGTTTTCAACCAGCCGGCCAGCGTCCGCAATCGCTCCGCCAGTTCCGCGGGCCTGGAGGCGACGACGGCGGCCCGCTGCGCGCCCGCGCCCGCACCCGCGCGTCTGCCCAACTCCGCCGCCAAGTCCACCAGCTCGGCCCGCGAAATCCGCCCGGCCAGCGCCAACACCAGTTCCACCTGCTGGAGCAGTTCCCCGCCGGTGGCGGCGGCAAACAGGAACAGTTCCGCATCCTGAGTTCGCGCCAGCGACTGTTCGCGTCCGCTGAGGCCGGTGCGGCGCCCGGCCGCGATGCCTTCGAGCACGACGTGCGCGTTGATGCCGCCGAAGCCCATCGCGCTGACACTGGCGCGCAGGGGCCGGTCCGCCGGCCAAACTTCCGGTTCGCGCAACACGCGCAGCGCCGGCGCCGGCCCGGTGAGCAAGGGATGCGGTTGCTCGCAGCCCGTCGTCGGCGGGAGCACCTGGGTGTGAACCGCCATGGTCGCCTTGAGCAGACCGGCCAGACCGGCGGCGGCCTTGGTGTGGCCGATGTTCGCCTTGATCGAGCCGACGAACGCGGGGGGCGCATCCGGCCGGCCTTCCCGGCGCACGCGGGACAGCACCTCCAGCTCCGTCGCATCCCCCACCGTGGTGCCGGTGCCGTGGCTTTCATAATAGGTCACGGTGTCCGCGCCAAAACCCGCGCGCCGGTAGGCGCGGCGCAGGGCTTCCAATTGCCCGTCCGCTTCCGGCCGGGTGATGCCGCCATGACCATCGGACGAAATGCCCCAGCCGCGAATCACCGCATACACGCGCCGCCCCTGCGCCAGCGCGTCGTCATGCCGCATGAGCACCACAAACCCGCAGCCTTCCCCGGGCCAGAATCCGGCGGAGCGCTGGTCGAACACGCGCATCTCCTCCGCCGCCAGCGCGCCCAGTTGGGAAAAGCCGATGATTTCAAACGGATCGAGGCTCAAGTCCACCCCGCCCGCCAGCGCCACGTCCAGATCGCCCGCCGCCAGCGCCGAGCAGGCGTTGGCCGTGGCCAGCAGCGAGGACGCGCACGCGCCGTCCACCGTGTAGCCGCCGCCTTTGAGATCGAACTGATTGCAGATGCGGCCCGCGATGGTGTTGGACAGGCCGCCGGCCAGCGATTCATCGCCCATCGGCGGGAAGGGTGCTTTGTAATCCGCTTCAAGCGACGCGAGCAGCTCCGCGCGCCGGGGGGCGGTCATGCCCTGCCGGCGCAACGTGGCATCCACCACGCGCCGCACGTAGGGCCAGCGCAGGCGCAGCAGATTCGCCCGGGAGAATTCTCCGGTGAGCGAATTGCCGAGCAGCACGCCGGTCATCGCGCGCGGCAGACCCTGTCCGTCCGGAAAGCCCGCGTCCGCCAGCGCGCGGCCGGCCACGTCCAGCGCCAGCCAGTGCGTCAGGTCGGCCGAACGGAACGTGCTGCCCACCACGCGAAAGGCCACGCGGTCAAACTCGTAGCCTTCAATCACCGCCGCCTGGGTCGCATAGGTCGTCTCGGGCCGCTGGGCCTTGGGGGAAAAGTAATCCTCCAGCCGCAGCCGCTCGGGCGGAATGCGCCGGAACGCGCGGCGCTGGGCCAGCGCGTTCTCCCACAATTCACCCGGCGTGCGCGCGTCCGGGTAGATGCAGGCCATGCCGACGATGGCGATGGAGGGGTTCATAAGCCCGAAATCCGAAATCCGAAATCCGGAAGAAACCAGAAGCCCGAAATCCGCAGACCGATGCCGCAAACCAGTCCGCCGCCGATCCGGGCTTCGGACTTCGGTGTTCGGATTTCGGACTTCGGCTTACGACGTTCGGCGTTCATGTCAGGCGGCAGCGGTCGTGGGCACGGGGGCATCCGCCGTCTGGCCGCGCGCGGGTCTCGGGGTTCGGAGCGCGTTGTGGATGTGGAGCGAAATTCCCCGGATGGCGCAGACCGCGATGAGGGCAAAGAAAAGACCGAACACCAGATGCAGCATCTGGAGGAGGCCATAGACCAGCGCGACGGCGAAACCGAACGCGACCTGCCGCCACGGCTTGATCGGCGTGGTGGCCGGGTCGGGAATCATGTAGAGCGTGAAGACGATGAACGCGGCGCTGGTCATCGGCATCAGCGGCACGACGGGCGGGAAGCCGTAAAACCAGGCGCGAAACTGGCCTTGCAGCGCGAAGCCGATGAGCCACGCGGCCACCAGCGGCAGGCGGCCGGTGAAACATGCGTGGATGATGACGCCGGTGAGCAGAATGAACCCCGGCAGAATCCAGTGCCAGACGCCCACGAGGTTTTCGGTGAAGTGATACGGCGGCGCGAAGCCGACCTCCGGGAACAGCAGGAGCGTCGCGGCGATGCCGAAATTGGACGGATTGAAAACGTGCTGCGTCACCCCGCCGCCGACGGGCGCGCGGATGAGCACTTTCGAGCCGATGGCCAGCGCGGTGGCAAAGGCAAACGGCCAGAGGTTTTCATTCGGATAGAGCAGCATCGCGCACGCGAAGGCGGGAATCATCGCGGCGGGCAGCGCGTTGAAGAAATTCCCCCAGCCGTCGGCCCACCGCACTTCGCGGTTTTTCGCGCGGGCCTCCACCCACTCCAGCAGAAACTGGACGAAAATGCCCGTGCCCAGGGCGACGAAGACGGCGGCGTGGGATTGCTCGAAGCCCAGGAAGGTGTGGCCGAGAATGTTCCAGACGATCATCAGGGTCATGAAATACCACAGGGCAAAGAGCCGGAGCTTCGGGTTGCCCTTGGGATAAAATTTCAGCGTGGCGTTGGTGAAGGTTGTTTTCATTGGAGCTCTCCTTTCGTGGCGGCAGGCATCCTGTCTGCCGTAGAGGGCGGCATCCTGCCGCCCGGACCGGCGTCGGCCATCGTGATGCCCCCGTCATTTCCAGGATTCCTGACCTCACCATGGTTTTTTCCGCCGGGCTGGAAGCCCGGCTCTACGGCAGGCAGGATGCCTGCCGCTACATTCGGAGAACTTCCCAGCCGGATCGTGTGCCAGCCGGGCGCGAGCTTCAAAGTCGTTTGCTGAAATTGACCGCGGAGGTCGCGCCACCGCAGCGCCACAGCCAGCGGCGTCTTCGCGTCGAGTTTGCCGAGGCCGAGATGAATGTCGGAGCTGCGCCGGCCGGAGTGGCCCGAACCGCCATCCACGTGGCCGACCAGTTTGCGCCCATCGGGCAGCGTGAGGCTGGCCTGGGCGCCAATGGCCGGCCGGCCGCGCAGGTCGGCGCCCGGATGACCCGGCCGTGCTTGCAGCGACGCGTCGGTTTCCCCCGGCAATGGCAGCAACAGATGCAGACCGAGGAACGCACCCGGGTTCGGCGACACGTTGCGATAGAAGAAGGAGTCCTGCCATTGGTTGCCGAACGCGAAGTCGAGCCGCCCGTCGCCGTCCACGTCGGCCAGCGCAATGGCCCGCGTGACCATCGGTTCCGTGAAGCCGACTTCGGGACCGACGTTGTAATATCGGCCATCCGCCGCGCGGACGAAGAACGGGTTGAGGTTGTCGCCGCTCAAATCGGAGCCGGGCTTGAAGCTCGGCCAGAGGCGCGGGTCGGAGACGATCCGCGAGTTGCTCGTGCCCAGTGATTGCAGTTCGGGCCAGCGGTTCACGCCGCCCCGGATGAAGCCGACGGCCTGGATCGCCTGCACCTGCCCGCGGTTGTCGAAGTCGGCCAGCCGGCAGTCCCAGCCCCAGCCGCCGCGCGAGAGGCCGAGTGGTTCACTTGCCTGAACGTAGGGCGCAACGCCGCGCTGCATGTCCTCGACCCGGCCCGTGCTCTGCCAGAGGAAATGGCTTTCCATCAGCGCGAACTGGTCCGCGATGTTGCTGACGTAAATGTCCAGCCAGCCGTCGCCGTTCACGTCGCCGAAATCGCAGCCCATCCCTTTGAACGAATCGAAGCCCAGCACGCAGGACTTGGGCGTGGTCAAATCGCGCCGCCCTTCGACCACGGTGAACTTCAGCCGGCCCGGCGCGGATTGGTTGTGCAACAGGCGGTCGGGGCCGAAGTCGTTGCCCAGATAAATCTCCGGCAACTGGTCGCCATCAAGGTCGGCCACGCCGATGGCCAGCGTCCAGCCTTGCGCGACTTCCGGCGTGAGCACGTCCGCGACCTGGCGGAAGCGCCCCGCGGCCGTCCCATCGGTGGCCGGACCGTTGCCGAGGAAGAAATGCTTCTTCCCGCCCTCCAGCGCCTTCGCCAGCCCCTGCTGCATCACTTCCACGCCGTCCGCCGTCGGGTCCAGAATCCGCGCGCCGTCCTGGAAGTAATTTCCGACGAGGATGTCGAGGTGGCCGTCGCCATCCAGGTCGGCGGTGATCGCGCCGTTCGAGAACCAGCGTTCGCCGCTGGTGGTGAGTTCGGTGGCGAGGAAATGGGCGCGGGTCAGTCGGACGGCGGCGGGCGTTGCTTCGGGTTGTTGCAGAAAAATCACCGGGGTGCGGCCCCAATAATAAACCATCAAATCCATGCGCCCGTCTTCGTTGAAATCGGCGGCCAGCATTCCCATGGGCGCGGTGGTCTTCGCGTCGTAGGGCAGCGGCGCGGCATCCAGCGCAAAGGGCGCGTAGCGGTCGCCCGTGCCCGGCGCGGGCGCGACAGTGACGAGCCGGGTGCGCGGGTCCGCATGGATGATGTCATTGGGCAGGCCGTCGCCATCGAGATCAGCCAGCGTGACCGCCGCGCCGAGCGAGGAAATCCACGCGGCGATGCGCTTGAGGCTGGGATGAACTTCGTTGACCGTTGCGTAGGGCGGCGGGTTGGCAACTTCGGGCATGGGATGCCGCTCGAACTTGAACGGCGCGGCGAGCTGCGCGGCGGCGCCCGGAGCGGGCTTCGGGAACTGCGCCATGCCGAAACAGAACGCGACGATGCCGAGCGCCACCAGGGGCGTGGCGAAACGGCGGATTGGGTTCAGGGGGCTGGTTTGCATGTCAGGCTTCCTGGAGTTGGGGTTGCAGTTGGAATTGGTTTTGGATGCGCCGGCGCCAGATTTCAAAGGCGGGCTGGCTGGCATTGGCGGGAAGGTTTTCGAGGGTGTCGTCGCAAAGCCTCGCGGCTTCGGGCGCCGGCCACCCGCAGAGGGCGCGGGTGGCAACGTCGGTGTAGGGAATCAAGTTGCCGGCGCGCTGGCGGGCCTTGGCCGCGAAGGCCGAGCCTTGCGCAAGCTGCGGTGCGAATGCCCCGGCGCGCGCGCGCAAAACCAGCAGTTCGTCCGCGCTCACCCCGCCCGCGTAAGTGGCGGCCAGGCCGACCCCGCTCCACAGATCGGCATGTCGGCGCGGTGGCAACGCGGCAATGGTCCGCGGAATCGCCTCGACGTCCCCGCCCTCCACAAACCACAGGCCGCGTCCGAATCCCTGGTCGAACACGCGCGCGGCCGGGCCGCTGATGCCCCGCGGCGGCGCTTTGCCGGCGAGGTAGGCCGGGAACTTGAAGAACGCCTCGTGGAATCCGTAGCCATCGAACGCCAGCCACCGCAACAGCGGATCGAGTTTTTCGGCGGCGCGGGCCGGATTGACCGGCAGCCGCGCCCACGCCCAGCCGACGCCGACGTGAACCATGTAGGCGTGCGCATCGCCCGGGCCGCGCAGAAACTCCTGCACCCGGCCGCGCCGCCACGGGGTCAGCACGTCCAGCAGGGCCAGCGCCATGGCGGCCCCTTCAAAAGCGAAGCCGCGCCGCTCCGGCGGCATTTCGTCCAGTTCAGCGGCGAGGCTTGAGGCCGTGGTGTGTTCGAGGGCGGCGTTGTAGCCCGAAATAAACGCGGCACCGATGCGTTCAAGATGGGTGCGCAGCGCCGGGTGGCCGACACGAAATCCCCGGCGTTCAAAGCTGGTCTCTTGCGGAGACAAGCCGAACACCGAACGAACCAATGAAACGGACAACGTGTTCATGGTCGGTTCTCCGAGGGGCTGCGGTCGGCATAATGCGTTCTGTTTTTAATTATTACAAACAAATCCACGCTCACCGGTTGTCCCCATTTTGGGGGCGAAAACGGATTCACCCCAAAGTCCGAAATTCGCAATCCCGATGGCGAAAGAAATCCAAAACCCGAATGGCCGCGTTGCGACCGTTGGCTTGACCGCACGGTTTTCCGCGCCTCCGCCAAGCCCGGTTCCGCCTTCGGCTTTCGCGCTTCCTTCGGACTTCGGCGATTCGGATTTCGGATTGCAGGTTCACCTTTCCGCGTTGTGACCGAATCGGAGGTGACGCAGAACAGCAACGCGCGTCCAAAAGCAATCGGGGTTCTGCCCCCCCCCCAACCAGCCAGGCTGAATTCTTGTCAGGAGGGGTTTGTGATGGGTGAAGTTCCCCAGTTCACCCGCCGACCGAAGCGCCGAACTTTGCCCGGGATGCGAGTGGGGTGCGCCCGGCGGTTTCCTGACCCTGAGGCCCGCGAGCCAACCGGCCGGGCGACGCCACGGTTCAGCCGGGGGGCGGGTTCAGGCCTTTTCTTCGATCAGTTCGCGGCGGGCGCCCGTCAGGAACTGCTCGACGAAGCCGGTGGTATAGACCCCGCGCCGGAAGTTGGGGTCCTGCATGATGGCCTGCTGGAAGGTGATGGTGGTCTTGATGCCGCCAATCATGTATTCGCCCAGGGCGCGGCTCATGCGGTCCATCGCCTCGCGGCGGTCGCGTCCGTAGGTGATGAGTTTGCCAATCATCGAGTCGTAGTGGGGCGGAATGGTGTAGCCGGCGTAGGCATGGGTGTCCACGCGGACGCCCCGACCGCCGGGCTGGTAATACATCTCGATGCGGCCCGGGCTGGGGCGGAAGTCGTCGAAGGGGTCCTCGGCGTTGATGCGGCACTCGATGGCGTGGCCCTTCATCTGGATGTCGCTCTGCGTGTGGCGGAGCGGTTCCCCCATGGCGATCATGATCTGGTAGCGCACCAGGTCAATGCCCGTCACCTCCTCGGTGATGGGGTGCTCGACCTGGATGCGCTTGTTCACCTCCAGGAAATAGTGGTTGCCGTGGTCGTCCACGATGAACTCGACGGTGCCGGCGTTGGTGTAGTTGGCAGCCTCGGCAATGCGGACGGCGTCCTTGCCGATCTTGTCGCGGAGTTTCTTGAACTTGTTCTCGATGAGCGGCGAGGGGGTTTCCTCGATGACCTTCTGGTTGCGCCGTTGGACGGAGCAGTCGCGCTCGCCGAGGTGGATGATGTGGCCCTTGGTGTCGGCGAGGATCTGGATTTCAATGTGGTGGGGGTTTTCGATGAACTTCTCGATGTAAACCCCGGAATTGCCGAACGCCTTCTCGGCCTCGCTGCGGGCGGTGTGGAACCCCTTGACCACCGAAACATCATTGTGCGCCACCCGCATGCCGCGCCCGCCGCCGCCGGCGACGGCCTTGATCATGACGGGGTAGCCGATGCGCTTGGCGATGGCGAGGGCGTCCTGCTCGGTTTCGACAACGCCCTCGGAGCCGGGCGGGGTGGCGACTTTGGCCTTCTTGGCGAGGGCGCGGCTGATCGCCTTGTCCTCGAGCGCATTCATGGCCCGCGGGCCGGGGCCGATGAAGCGGATGTTGCAGCTTTCGCAAACCTCGGCGAAGTGGGCGTTCTCGGACAGGAAGCCGTAGCCGGGGTGGATGGCGTCCACGTCGGCGATCTCGGCGGCGCTGATGAGCCGGTCAATGCGGAGATAGCTCTCGCTGGCCGGGGCTTTGCCGATGCAGATGGCCTCATCCGCCAGTTGCACGTGCATGGAATTGGCGTCCGCCTCGGAATACACCGCCACCGTGCGGATGTTCAGTTCCTTGCAGGCGCGGATGATGCGGACGGCGATTTCGCCGCGGTTGGCAACCAGAACCTTCTCAAACATGACGATGCGTGGGGTTGGCCGGGCCGGAAATGACCCGGGGCGGTCAGAGCGGGCGCACCCGGAACATGGGCTGGCCGAATTCGACCGGTTTGGCGTTTTCCACCAAGACCTCGGTGATGACCCCCCGAACCTCGGCCTTGATTTCGTTCATGACCTTCATGGCCTCGATGATGCAGACCACGGTGTCGGGGTTGACCTCGGCACCCACCTCGACATAGGCGGCGGCTTCCGGTGACGGGGACCGGTAGAAGGTGCCAATCATGGGAGACTTGATTTCGACCCCCCCGGCGGCGGCCGGAGCGGGGGGCGGGAGCGAGGGCGGCGCGGTGCCGGTGATCGGTGGGGCGGAAGGGGCGTAAACCGCCGGGGCCTCTTCATAGACCACCGGGGTTCCGGTGCCGCCCCGTTTGAGCCGAATTTTGAAGCCCTCGCGCTCGAGTTCGAACTCCGAGACGGAGTTCTTTTTCATCAGGTCAATGATCGCTTTGATGTCCTTGAGGTCCACAATGAATTTCTCCGGGTGTTTTGGTTAAGAATTGATGTCGTTAATGAAAAAGGCACCGCAAAACCCCGGAAATATGGCCAAAACCATCTTCAAAACGACGCGACGCTAACAGCGCGGGAAGGTGAGTCAAGTGAAGACTTGGAAATCAATCAGCCGATGAACGCATTCATGGAACTGTCATTCATGGCAAAATTGACTATGCTTTAACGCTAATTGAGGCCAGTAATCCGAGAATATACGAGTTTTTACCAAATCCAGCGATGACGCCCTTGCAAACCGGCGCAATCATCGAGTGATGCCGGAATTCCTCCCGCGCATGGACATTCGACAGGTGGATTTCGATGGCAGGGACGCCGACTGCCGCCAGCGCGTCCCGGATGGCGACGCTGGTATGCGTGTAGGCAGCGGCATTGATGACGATGGCATCGAACTGTCCTTTGGCCTGTTGAATCCAACCGACCAACTCACCCTCGAGGTTGGACTGGCGGAAGGCAACCTCCACCCCCCGCCGCTCCGCTTCCGCCCGGACGTCCCGCTCGATTTCGGCCAGGGTCAGGGTTCCGTAGATTCCCGGTTCCCGGGTGCCGAGCAGGTTCAGATTGGGGCCGTTCAGGAACAGCACTTTCATCGGGCGCAAGTTTAGGAGCCGGCACCCCGGGTGTCGAATCCTAACCCGGACCTTTCACACTCCGGGGGCCGGAGCGCCGGTTGGTAATCGGGTTATCGCGGTAAAACATCCAAAGCCGGTCACAAACCGGTGCCCGCTCTGTCGGCATTTCGATTCAGGGGGAACATCCGGGCTGACCGGGTTGACGTCCGGTTGCGTCCCGCCCGGCTTCTGGTTTAACTGGGGCCATGCTCGTTGTTCACGTCCATGTCCGGGTTAAACCGGAGCATGTCCCCGCCTTCATCGCCGCCACGCTGGCCAATGCGCGGGCCAGCGTCCAGGAACCGGGTGTGGCCGCGTTCGACATCATGCAGCGGGAGGATGATCCCACCCGCTTCGTGCTGGTGGAGGCGTATCGGACCCCGAACGCTCCGGCGGCGCACAAGGAAACCGCCCACTACCAAGTCTGGCGGGACACGGTGGCCCCCATGATGGCCGAGCCGCGTGCGAGCCTGAAATTCCGCAACCTCTTTCCGGACGACGCCAACTGGTGACATGCGCTGGGAATTTGCCACCGCCACCCGCGTCATTTTCGGCCCGGGCACCCGCCGGGAAATCGGCGCGGTGGCGCGGAAATTCGGGCAGCGAGCGTTGGTGGTGACCGGCTCCCATCCAGAGCGGGCGGCCGAACTGCTCGACCTGCTGCAAGCCGCCGGGTTGGAGGCCACCGTTTTCACGGTGGCGGGCGAGCCTGCGGCGGCGGTGGCGGAGCAGGGCGCGACCCGTGCGCGGGAGCAAGGGTGCGAATTGGTCGTCGCCATCGGCGGGGGCAGCGCACTGGATGCCGGCAAGGCCATGGCCGCGTTGGCCACCAATCCCGGGCCGGTCATGAATTATCTGGAAGTCGTTGGGCGTGGCCGTCCGCTGGACGCGGCCCCGTTGCCGTTCATCGCCGTGCCCACCACCGCCGGCACCGGCGCGGAAGCCACCCGCAACGCCGTGCTGGCCGTTCCCGAACACCGGGTCAAGGTAAGCCTGCGCAGTCCGCTGATGCTGCCCCGGCTCGCGGTGGTGGACCCGGAATTGACGCTGGGCGTTCCGCCTGCCGTGACCGCCACCACCGGCCTCGATGCCCTCACCCAGCTCGTCGAGCCTTACCTCTCGTGCCGCGCAAACCCCTGCACCGACGCGCTCTGCGCCGCCGGGATTCCGTTGGCCGCGCGGGCCTTGCCCCGCGCCTTCGCCAACGGCGATGACCTGGCCGCGCGCACCGCGATGGCCCAGGCGAGCCTCTGGAGCGGGATGGCCCTGGCCAACGCCGGACTCGGGGCCGTGCATGGACTGGCCGGGCCGATCGGCGGCCAATTCGCCGCTCCGCACGGGGCCGTCTGCGCCGCCCTGCTGCCGTCCGTGCTCGCGTCGAATTGGCGGGCCGTGCGGGAACGCGCCGGGAGCGGCGACTTGGCGGCCCGTTTCATCGCTGTGGCCCGCTGGCTCACCGGCAATGAGCGCGCGGTCGTGGAGGACGCCCTTGATTGGCTGACCGGCAAACTGCGGGACTTTGGCATCCCATCCCTCCGGCACCACGGCATCGCAGAATCCCATTTTTCCGCCCTTGCCACCCAGGCGGCCGCCGCCAGCAGCATGCACGGCAACCCGGTGCCGCTGACGCCCCCCGAGTTGATGGCCATCCTCCGGGCGGCGTGGTGAAAGGGGCTTCATCTCCGCCGCCGGGTCCATGGCAACGCGCGGCAACGCGCTGCAAGCGGCGGCAACCGGGCCGTTCCTGTTCCAGCCGGCGTCCGACGGGTTTTACCTTGCCGAAGACCGATGGCTTCGCCCAAAGTTCTGTCGCGTAGCGCGCAACCACTTCTTCCCGTGAAGCATCAGCCTGCCTGCCCGCTTCCCGTTTCCCCCGGGGGCACAGTTCTTGCGCCCGGCAAAGTGGCCCGGCCGATTGCAGCCGGGTTGAAGCCGCTGGTTCCGGAGAAGTGCGGCCGGGGGGGGAACCCCAAACTGACTTGTGACGACTGACTCATCCAAAGTGTCCGAGGGGGCCATCACTGTGGCGGTGGTGGACGACGAGCCGGTGGTGCGTTTGAGCTTGGAAGGACTGCTGAAACGCTCCAGCGGCTTCTCCTGCATTGGCTCCTATGCCGACGCCGAGACGGCCATGAAGGAACTGCCCCTCAAGGCTCCGCATGTCCTGCTCATGGACATTCAACTCCCGGGCGTGGACGGGATCACCGCCATCCGCAAGTTGCGGGGCCGCCTGCCCAACACGGAAATCATCATGCTCACGGCGGTGGCCGACGAGGAACGGACGTTTGCCGCCTTCACGGCCGGGGCCTCGGGTTACCTGCTCAAGGACACCCCGCCCGCCAAAATCATCGAGGCCATCAAGGAAGTCTATGCGGGCGGCGCCCCGCTCAGCGCCACCGTTGCCCGGCGGCTCGTGAAATTCTTCGGCAACGAGCGCAACAGTCATGCTTCTCCGGCGGCGGCGGCCAACGGCCAGAGCGGCTCGATGCTCACCCCCCGTGAACGCGAGGTGCTCAACTGCATGGCCGAGGGCCTTCTCTACAAGGAAGCCGCCGACCGCATGGGGTTGAGCGTGGACACCATCCGCGCCCACCTGCGGAACATTTACAAGAAGCTCGGCGTCCGCAACCGCACCGAGGCCCTGCTCAAGCTGCTCGAGACTTGATTCACCTCCCGGCCCCGCGCGCCATCCGGCAGCCCTTCCGTCCGTTCCGATCTTCTTTGTCTTTCAGCCCGCATAATCGCTTTCATTCGCGGCGCTGAACCACGCTTTACAGCTTCAGGACAGCGATTGTCCTGTCCCGCTCCGGCACCCGACCCGGATGCAATTTTGCGAAAGTCGCAGCGTCCGGTGATGGTGTTTTCCTGCCAACCGGCCCGGCCTGCTTCCGCCCCTTGCCAGCCGGGGTTTTGCTGACTTCTCAGCCGTGCAACCCAAACCCGCGCGGCCCGCTCCTTCGGCCCGTGGCACAACCGCTGCCCCCTTCCCGCTGGAAACCTCGGGGCAGGTTCCCGGGGGTTCATTCCGAAAATGATTTCGATGCGCGACTGGACAATGGCGGGCCGACTCCGGCGGTTCACTGTGATGGCACTGTTGGGCGTTGCGGGCACCACCTTCGCGGCCAATGTCACTCTCTCCTGGAATCCCAGCCCCGGCCCCGGGCTGGCGGGCTACTACGTCCACCATGGCACCGCCTCGCGCACCTATCCCAACCGCCTGACCGCCGGACCAACCGCCACCAGCATCGTCATCTCCAACCTCCCGGCCGGCCAGACCCATTATTTCGCCATCACCGCCACCAACGCCCTGGGCGACGAAAGCGTCCTGTCCGAGGAAGTCTCCATCGCCATCCCGGCCATCAACAATCCGCCGGTGGGCATTGCCCAGTCCGTCACGACGCCCGAGGACACCGTCCGCGCCATCACCCTGACCGGCTCGGACGTGGACGGCGACCCGCTCTCGTTCGCCATTGTCACCCCGCCCGCCAACGGCACCCTCACCGGCACGCCGCCTGCCGTCACCTACCGGCCCGCCACCAACTTCTTCGGGAGCGACGCCTTCACTTTCCGCGTCCACGACGGCAAAACCAATTCCGCGCCCGCCACCGTCAGCATCACGGTGACGCCGGTCAACGACCGGCCCGTGGCGATTGCCCAGTCGGTGACCACTCTCGAGGATACGCCCGTGAACATCACGCTGGCCGGGACCGACGTGGACGGCGACCCGCTCACCTTCGCCATCGTGACGCAACCTTCCAAAGGCACGCTCTCCGGCACCGCGCCGAACCTCACCTACACCCCCACCCCCAATGCGAACGGGGCCGACAACTTCACTTTCCGCGTCAATGACGGCCTGACCAATTCCGCCAACGCCACCGTCAGCATCAACATCACCCCGGTCAACGATGCGCCGGTGGCCCTCGCGCAGTCCGTCACGACGCTCGAGGACACCGCCCGCGCCATCACCCTCACCGGCTCGGACGTGGACGGCGATGCGCTCACCTACGCCATCGTCACCCCGCCCACCAACGGCACGCTCACCGGCACCGCGCCCAACGTCACCTACCGCCCCAACACCAACTTCTTCGGCACCGACGCCTTCACCTTCCGCGTCCACGACGGCCTGACCAACTCCGCCAACGCCACCGTCAGCATCAACATCACCCCGGTCAACGATGCGCCGGTGGCCCTCGCGCAGTCCGTCACGACGCCCGAGGACACCGCCCGCGCCATCACTCTCACCGGCTCGGACGTGGACGGCGATCCGCTTACCTTCTCCATCGTCACCGCCCCCACCAACGGCACGCTCACCGGCACCGCGCCCAACCTCACCTACCGCCCCAACACCAACTTCTTCGGCACCGACGCCTTCACCTTCCGCGTCCATGACGGCCTGACCAATTCCGCCAACGCCACCGTCAGCATCACCGTCACCCCGGTCAACGACGCGCCGGTCGCGCTCGCCCAGTCGGTCACCACTGACCGCAACATTCCCCGCCTCATCACGCTGGCCGGCACTGATGTGGACGGCGACCTGCTCACCTTCGCCCTCGTCACCCAACCGACGCTCGGCACCCTCTCCGGCACACCGCCCAACCTCACCTACACGCCCAACAACAACGTCACCGGCAATGACTCGTTCACCTTCCGCGTGAACGATGGCACCGTGAACTCCGCCACCGCCACCGTCGCCATCACCATCCTCGCCGGTGCCAACCTGCCCCCCGTCGCCTTCAGCCAGAGCGTCACCAACGCTGAAGACACCGCCCTGCCCATCGTGTTGTCCGGCAGCGACCCCGAGGACAGCCCGCTCACCTTCGCCATCGTCACCGCCCCCACCAACGGCACGCTCACCGGCACCGCGCCCAACCTGACCTACCGCCCCAACACCAACTTCTTCGGCACCGACGCCTTCACCTTCCGCGTCCACGACGGCCAGACCAACTCCGCCCCCGCCACCGTCAGCATCACCGTCACCCCGGTCAACGACGCGCCGGTGGCCCTCGCGCAGTCCGTCACGACGCCCGAGGACACCGCCCGCGCCATCACCCTCACCGGCTCGGACGTGGACGGCGATCCGCTTACCTTCTCCATCGTCACCGCCCCCACCAACGGCACGCTCACCGGCACCGCGCCCAACCTGACCTACCGCCCCAACACCAACTTCTTCGGCACCGACGCCTTCACCTTCCGCGTCCATGACGGCCTGACCAACTCCGCCAACGCCACCGTCAGCATCACCGTCACCCCGGTCAACGACGCGCCGGTCGCGCTCGCCCAGTCGGTCACCACTGACCGCAACATTCCCCGCCTCATCACGCTGGCCGGCACTGATGTGGACGGCGACCTGCTCACCTTCGCCCTCGTCACCCAACCGACGCTCGGCACCCTCTCCGGCACACCGCCCAACCTCACCTACACGCCCAACAACAACGTCACCGGCAATGACTCGTTCACCTTCCGCGTGAACGATGGCACCGTGAACTCCGCCACCGCCACCGTCGCCATCACCATCCTCGCCGGTGCCAACCTGCCCCCCGTCGCCTTCAGCCAGAGCCTCACCAACGCTGAAGACACCGCCCTGCCCATCGTGCTGACCGGCAGCGACCCCGAGGACAGCCCGCTCACCTTCGCCATCGTCACCGCCCCCACCAACGGCACGCTCACCGGCACCGCGCCCAACCTGACCTACCGCCCCAACACCAACTTCTTCGGCACCGACGCCTTCACCTTCCGCGCCCACGACGGCCAGACCAACTCCGCCCCCGCCACCGTCAGCATCACCGTCACCCCGGTCAACGATGCGCCCACGCTCAACGCCATCAGCAGCATCACCCTGACCGCCGGGGAACCCGCTGCCCTCATCGCCCTCGCCGGCATCACCAGCGGCGCACCGAATGAAGACGACACCCTGAGCGTGTCGGTGGTTTCCAGTTCAGCCATGATTGCTTCCGTTTCCGGCATTGCCTACAGCAGTCCCGCCACCACCGGCTCGTTCAATCTCACTCCCATCTCCGTCGGCACGGCCACCATTTCCGTCACGGTCAATGACGGCAAACCCACGAACAACCTGGTCGTCCGCAGCTTCAACGTGACCGTGGTCGCCCCCGCCAACGGTGTCCCCTCGGTGGCGCTGACCTCGCCCCCCAACGGCTCCGCTTACACCGCGCCCGTCACGCTCACCGTGACCGCCAGCGTCAACCCCAACAGCAACACCATCCACAGTGTCGAGTTCTGGGCCGGCACCAACTTCATCGGCCAGGCCACCCACGCGCCCTATCAGGTGGAGTGGGCGGCGCCCGCAATGAACGCCGACGTGCCCATCGTGGCCCGCGCGATTTATGGCACCGTCGGCCAGACGGCCAGTTCCCCGGCTGCCACCGTCCGCCTCACCACCACCCCCGCCCCGTGGGAGCCGCTGGCCGTGGCCGCCAAGCCGCTGCCCGGAGAAGTCTCCGTCGCCAACAACACCTACAGCGTCCGCGGCGCCGGCGTGCTCAACGGCCCGCGCGACAGCTTCCAGTTCGTCCGCCAGTCCCTCCTCGGCGACGGCTCGCTCACCCTCCGGCTGGACAGTGTGCAATCCACCAACGCCACCGCCCGCATGGGCATCATGATCCGCGAATCGCTCACCGAGAATTCCCGCTATGTGTTCCTGGGCGTCTCCCCCGACGGCCTCATCCGCTGGCAGACCCGCACCCGCACCGGCGGCTCCATCTCCTCCAGCTTCATCAACCCGCGCACCGGAGCGCCCACCAACCTCTGGCTCCGCCTCACCCGCACCGGCGACACCATCACCGCTTTCCGTTCCGACGACGGCGTGACATGGACCCGCATGAACCGGCTCAAACTTGAACTGGCTCCCAACATTCACATGGGCCTCACCGTTTCGTCCGGCAACCTCACCACGCCCGACCGCGCCATCTTCTCGAACCCGGCCGCCGTGCCCTGAGCCGCCGCCCGCGCACCGGCCATGAATGCCCGCCACCTCGCCGCCCTGCTTGCCCTGCTCACCGCTGGCGGCCTGCTCTGGCACTTCACGCGGAATGAAACGAAGCCCGCGCCCCCAACCACCACCACCGCTCCCACCCACTCCGCCCCCAAAACCTGGTCCGTCCGCGCCCGCCCCTTGATCGAACCACCAGCCACCACGGAATCCGGCTGGGTCACCCCCTTCGCCACCCCGGACTACCTGGCGGACAGCGGCGACAACACCGCCGAACGGGCCGCCATCGCCAAAGCCGCCGCCGTCCCGCTTGGACAAATTCCCGCCCGGCTGACCGCATTATTGACTGACCCCACGCCCGCCGCCGAAGCGCTGCGTTCCGAACTGCTTCGCCGCTGGGCCGCCGCCGATCCCGCCGCCGCCAGTGCCTGGGCCGAACAACTGCCCGCCGGCCCGCTCCGCTTCGCCGCCCTCCGCGACATCGCCGACACCCGCGCCGAAAAGAACCCCGCCGAAGCCATCGAGTGGGTCAAATCCCTCCCCGATGCCGAAGAAAGCGCCGCGCTGTCCGCCGCCCTCGCCTACGAAATCGCCCGCACCAACGGCCTCACCGCCGTGCAACTGGTCACCGCCCTCCCCCCCAGCCGCGAACGCGACGACGCCCTCGCCCACGCCCTCCGCCAATGGACCAGCACCGACGCCCCGACCGCCGCGCAATGGGTGGACAGCGTCGCCGACCCGGCGTTGCGCCAACGACTCCTGGCCGAACTCGTCGAAGTGTATTCCCAGCAAAATCCCGCCGCCGCCGCCACGCTCGTCAGCACCGCGCTCGCGGGCCGTCCGGAGCAAAGCCGCGCCGCCGTGGCCGTCGTCCAACAGTGGGCGCAAACGCACCCCGCCGAGGCCGCCCGCTGGGTCGAACAATTCCCCGTCGGCGAAACCCGCCAGAGCGCCACCGAGAACCTCCTCTTCCTCTGGACCGTCCGCGACCCCACTGCCCCCGCGCAATGGGTGGAATCCCTCCCCGCCGGCGAATTGCGCGACACGGCGCGCCTCACCCTGCAAAGCGCCCGCGCCCTTGCCGCCGTCACTGCCGCCGCCGCTATGGCCGAGTGAACCCAAACTCCTGACCGAATTGGATGACGCGCGGTATCGCGGGGAAACCTTTGCGCGGTTGCCGGGTTCGACGGTTCGGACGTTTCCCCCGGAAGCCAAAAACGGTGAGTGTTGGGGCTCAGACCGCCACGCCAGCCGTGGCGGAAAGTTTCCCCCGGAAGCCAAAAACGGTGAGTGTTGGGGGGATGGCGTGGTGGCTGGAGACGGAATTGAACCGCCGACACAAGGATTTTCAGTTCTGCTATAAAGTTGTCCACTCCTGTCCGGACAGGAGCGGACACAACATCGGTTTCTCCCTTTATTTGCAAGGGTTTTCTTGACTCGTGTCCCGAACCTGATGGACAGTTCAGGACAAGATAAATAAGCCACAACTAAGCCAAGAAACACCCAAGGAGTATGAAGCCCGACCCAAGGAGTAAAGCGCAAATGGCACCACGCCGGTTCCCGAAAACGGATGCGCGATACTGGCTGAAGAAGGTTTTCACCCGGAGCAACGACAGCTACCATTGTCAAATCGCCTTCGGCGGAAAGCAGGAGCGATGGCCGCTGAAGACCTCGAACCGTGAGACCGCCGCCACCAAGGCCAGGGACATCTACCTGTCATTGGTCGCCGACGGCTACGATGCCACCCGGGCAAAATTCAAACCGTGGGAGGTTGAGGCAGAACTCAACCGCGTCGAGAAAGTAACGGTGGGGCACTACATCGACGCCGCCCGAGTCGTCTTCCCGGGAAAAGCCACGACCTTCCTAAGCTACGAACGGAAATTCCGTTTCCTCGTGGCCCAACTCGCCAGCATGAAGGCCGACAAGTCCAAGTTCGATCCGCTGGAAGGGCACAAACGCTTTCGCAAAACCATCGAGGCCACTTTGCTGGAGACCATCACGCCGCAGCGCGTGGAGCAATGGCGGCTCAACTACATCAAGGCAGCCGGCCGCAGTCCGGCCAAACAGCAGTCCGCCCGGGTAACGGCGGCAAGCATCATCCAAAACTGCAAAGCACTGTTCTCGAAGAAGATTCTCAAGGAACTCCGCCATACGGCCATGGTGTTGCCGTCCCCGCTTCCGTTTGACGGTGTGGAGCGCGGCAAACTGCCTCGCGCTCGCTACCGGTCAAAGGTGAATATCGAGCAACTCGCCCAGGACGCCTATGCCGAACTCAGGGAGCAGAAGCCGGAACTGTTCAAAGTGTTTCTGCTTGCTTTGGGTGCCGGCCTGCGGCGCGGCGAAATTGATACGCTGACATGGAAGCAGTTCAATTTTCGGGATGGCACACTGAGCATTGAAGTGACCGAGCATGGTTCATTGAAGACGGATTCCAGTGCGGAGACGATTGACTTGTCCGCCGATGTGGCGAACTACTTTCAAACGCAGATGCAGGCGAGCAATTCGGCGTTCGTCATTTCGAGCACCGCCGATCCGCAGGCTCGCTCACCGCACTGGAACCGATACCGTGGCAACGCGCATTTCAAGGCGCTGATTGACTGGCTCCGATCGAAGGGGGTGTCCGACCGCAATCCGCTTCACGTTTTACGAAAAGAATTTGGCAGCTTGATCAACCAGCAATTCGGCATCTTCGCCGCGAGTGCCGCGTTGCGTCACAGCAACCTCACGATCACCCGCGAACATTACGTTGACCGTCGCGAGCGCATTGCACTCGACGTGTCCAAGCTGCTAACCCCGCCTGCGACTCCTGCCCCCGTCAATGGTAAGCCCGCGAACGGATCACCACCGACGGACCAGAAAGAAGTCCCGATTCAAGCGGCTCAATTGGGCGTTGCGGCTTGACGACATCAAAGCCGCAGACTATTTGTCCAGTGTTGTCTGTCATCATGTGACAGACCAAGTAAGCGCCGCAGGGGCGATTACTTATTCGGGTGAATTCTGATTGCGGCCTCCTTCCGCATCGGTTTCACCTGAGTCCCGTAATGGGAGTAAACGACTCGCTGGACCAAGGACCGGGCGAGCGTGATGAATGAACGGCCAGTGCTGCTTGGCACTAGGCTGGATGATGCAAGGCGAGCTTCGTTGTGACTGAGGCTCGTCGATCAAATCTCGGCCCTCGCGGGCCATCATTCGTCACGTTTGTCATGCCAAGAATTCTTGAAGTAAAATCTCCGCCCAGTCTTTTGGGCCGCCGACAGGTCGCTGGCCTGATTGGTTGCAGCACAAAAACCGTCCAGCGCCTTGAGCGTGCAGGTCGCCTGCACCCAATTCACATTGGCCCCCGGGTGGTGCGCTATCACCCGACTGAAGTGGCCGCCTTGATCCGCAACGGTGGAGGTGTGTCGTGAGCCACCACGAAGACAGCAGGCCGAGTGAAGTCAGCCGCCCCGGCATCTCCCCGAGTTGGCTCGAGCAAAACGGAATCCACCACGTCTCGGCGCAGCATGCCCGCCAGGCAGTTGGAACTGAATCCAGCGGCCTGCTCATTCCCTACGCGAATCCGTTTGCCGGGGACGATGTTCCCATCCTTGACCCTGGCGACAAACCGTTTGCCCGGCTTCGATTGGACGTGCCTCAAGGCACGAAGAAATATCACCAACCAGCGGGCACGGGCGTTCACGGCTTCCTGCCCGCCTTGGGCGATGGCCAACATTACAAATCCGAACTCATTCTCGTTGAGGGCGAGTTCAAGGCGCTCGCGCTTACCGATCCCACGGCGGGTCTTGGCTTGTTCGCGGTCGGGTTGTCCGGCTTTTATGGATTCGCCCAGAAGCACGCCGAGGGCGAGTCGCTTCGCCTTGTCCCGGAGATCGGGCAGGCAATGGCCGGGTTGAGCCCGGAGATCGTGTTCTATTTGGGCGACAACGACACCGCCCTCAATCCGCAGTTCGCAGATGCGGCGATCAAATTGCGTTCGCTTCTGCCCGGCGTGGGGATTCTGTTACCGCGGATTCATTTGGATGAACCGAAGGGAATTGATGACGTGCGCCAGCAGCAGGGCGCGAAGTTCGAGACGTAGTTTCGCCGTCGCATGGAGGACGCAATTGAATTGAAGGACCAAGATGTTGACGCGCTCCGGCTTCGATTGGTCGAGGTGGAGATCCAGCGCATTCCGTCGCTGCCGTCAGATGTGCGGACACAGGCCACTAATCGGCTGGCTCGTTTGGCGCAGGCATGTGGCCCGGCCGCTTGTGCTGAGATCGTCCGAATGGTCAAGGCGGCGAAGGTCATGGGCGCGATGGATTTCAAGTCGCTCATTCAGGAGGCGCACGTCGAATCTGAACGGCGACTGGCCGTTGACCATCAGACGCAAATCCAGAAGGCGTTGGCCGAGGTATTCTGGGATGGTCGGTCAGCGCATTTCCGCGACGGCAGCGGCAACTGGACGGTGAAGGTTGCGAGTCGCCCGGACATCCTCGTCCACTTGCACCGCAGCTTTGGTCTGCTACTCACCAAGCTCGACGGTATCTCGCCAGCCGAGCAGGCGCTATATCAGATCCAGAAGCACAACTCGATTGATTACGCTGGGCGTATCGCAGGTCGCCTGCCCGGGCTGATGCGTGAGAACGGGCACGTCATCCTTGTAACGGCCGGCCCCACGATCATTCAACCGTCCCAAGCGGGCAACGCCAATTTCATCATGGCGTTCCTGGAACAACTGCTCGGCAAGGGTGTAATCTCCGATAAACTGGTGCAGGCCAAACTCACGACCCTGCTGGGCTGGCTGAAACACGCCCGTTATGGCCTGCTCCACCCGGATGAGCACTGCCCTGGTCAGTTGCTCACGTTGGTCGGGCCAATGGAAGTTGGGAAGTCACTCCTTCAAGAAGTCATCATCACGCCCTTGCTCGGCGGGCGGGCAACTGACCCATCCGACTACCTGTTCGGCCGGACTGGCTTCAACGACGATCTTGCGGGCGCGGAGCATCACATTCTAAGCGACGCCGGGATCGAGCCGGACGACCAATACCGACGGAAGCTGCGTGATCGCCTGAAGGCGTTTGTGGCGACCCAAACCCAATCCTTCTCATCGAAGAACAAGACACGTCTAAACTTTCGGCGCTTCGCCCGGATCAGTCTGTCCGCCAATAGCGACCCGCACAGCGTCCGCGTCGTGCCCACGCCGGACGGTGGTTTCTCGGATAAGGTCACCTTGCTTCGCTGCTACCCGACCGAGGCGCTGCCATCAGCCAAAGGCGGCGACACGCCAGTTGATCAGCTAGTCCGCCAGGAATTGCCGGCCTTCGTGGGTCAGTTGGACACCTGGCAGATTCCGGAGGAGTTCCGTGATGATCGTTTTGGTGTGGCTGCCTATCACGATCCGGAGGTCCTCGCACTTCTGCATCATGACGACCCACTGCGCAAGCTGGGCACTATCCTTACTCAGTTTGTCCAAGCCCAGGGCGGTTTCGTGGAGGGGACTGTGCAGGAACTCCACCGTCGCCTGCTCGCTTCCAACCAGCCGGACTACGCGGAGTTGGTGTCCACCTTTAACCGGCTGGGCCAGCTACTGGCGACCCTCCAGCGGGAACTGCCGGGTTGGGAGTCGCGGATAACCCAGGTTGGGTTCACACCGTATGACGAGAACCGCAACCGAAAGGCGATTTGGAGAATCACGGCTTCGTAGATTCGTAGGGTCTTACTTCTTTTCCCATATAGGGGAAAATAAAACTGAAGGAATTCTTTTACTTAATGGGGTTCTTCCGGGTTCTTAATGGGTAAAAAGAGGCGTGATCTCTCGGCCGACGGCATGCCAAACCGCCAAGGGCTTGAGAGCCTGAGCAACCGGGATGGCTGTAAGCCGCTCATAATGAAGAGCTTGTTGGATTATTGCGGGTGTTCGGCCGCAGCGGGGCGCGAGCTTGAGGCTCGCAAGCTGCCCCGCTGCTCGTCCTATTTTGCTGCGTTACCCATTAAAAAGTCGGAAGAGCGCTTAATGGAAAATAGATATGAGGGACACGTTACGAACCTTACGAACATCGTCCGGTTGGACCGGACGAACGCTGTTTGATGCCCTCGGGTGTGAACCTAACACCATCAGCCCGAATGCTTTGCTCGCCGAGATTCACAACTGGCGTGACAGCAATCAATTGTTGGCTGTCAGCCTCCGCGAGCAACCGGGCACGGACAGCCCCAACAGCCGAGGGGAAGTGTTGGAAATCCTGCCGCAGACCGGCCCCGGAGCATCGGTTGGCCTGACCGAGGCCGGAGACGCCGTTGCAGGTCAGATCCTGGCCAGACTGGCAGATGTTCGCCTCCTGAGCGCGGATAGCTCGGAGACACTACGACGATTCATTATCTTGGGTGGACCAACTCCCGCCCGCATCACCTGCCTGACCACCGCACGGCGGATTCTGGAGAACCGATCTTCGAGGTTCGACAATAACGATCCTCCGCAGCACGCCTACCCGCAGACGGTCTTTCGTATTCGTCACGATCTTGACGACCTCAGCCGAAAGCTCCGCGCCGCTGACCTGGAAGAAGTGTTCAAGCTGGAGTGCGACCTAATCGCGGTAACTCATGCCATGCAGGCCCGTGGAATCCGGGTGGATCGTGATGGTCTGCGACGGGCGGCTGACACCCGCCGGAACGAAATGGAAGAAGCCGTTGAGGCACTCCGCGCCAGCCTGGGTGATCGAAAGCTCAACCCGAACGACAATGATGGCCTGCTGAAAGCGATTCGCGGGCGCGGCGTAGAACTGCCCGGAACAAGCCGTGAAGACCTCCTGACGGTCAACCACCCGGCCGTCGAGCCACTACTCCGTTACCGCCAGGCCAAGGCGGTCGCTGATGACGCCGAGGAATGTCTCCGGCACGTCGGCAAAGACGGACGACTGCACCCAGACTGGGATGCCCTGGGGGCCGACACCGGCCGCTACAGTTGCGCACGGCCTGCCCTCCAGTCACTCAGCCGTGATTCCCGACTCAGGCGGTGTCTCATTCCGAACCCCGGAAACGTCTTCGTCCGTTGCGACTTCGCGGCGGCCGATCTCCGGCCGCTCGCCCACTTGTCGCAGGACAAGCGGCTGATCGAAACATTTCGCCGGGGTGAAGACATCCACCGGAAGACGGCCGCCGCCCTGCTCGATAAATCCGTGGCGGACGTAACCGCTGAGGACCGAAAGATCAGCAAGCTCGTCATCTTCGCGGTCGTGTATGACGTGACCCAGGAGGGCTTGTGTATCCAGGCAGCCGTTCAGCATGGGTTGGAGTGGACACCGGATTATGCCCGGAACTTGATGCGCCGGTTCTTCGAACTTCACCCGGGCCTGGCAGATTATCGAAGGAAGCTGAAGACCCTCGCCACAACCGCCACGGAATCTCGTAGTATCGCCCTGCGTCGCCGCAAGCTCCTACCGCCCGGTCGAGAACATGAAGGCTACCGGTTCCGCTGCCTGCTGAACATGCCGGCGCAAGGGACTGTAGCAGACGCCGTCAAACGGGCGATGGTCCGACTCCATCAACAACTACCGCCTTCCGCGTGGATTGTGGCCAATCTACACGACGAACTTGTTGTGGAAGCTCCTGCCGGTCTCGGACAGAACATCGCAGTCTTCTTGGAATGCACGATGAGCCTCGCCTTGCAGCGAATGATTCCCAGTGTCCCAGTCAAGGCGGAGGCGAAGATCACAACATCCCTTGGTCCTGAATAGCGACCGACACATTAGGTTCAATCCAATCCAACGAAGCGATCCTCGATGAGCAACTCGATCACACTCGATCCCGGCGCCGAAGCGGTGTTGCGCGGTTTGCAGCCTCTGTTCAGCCCCTGCGGCACAGTTAAGCCAGTGCAACTCAACAACCCGGCTGTCGTCGGGGAGTTCCGGCCCGGAGGCGCAAAGGACACGGATCTGGGCGACGTTCCGAAGCCCGGCCAAAGCTGGGCATTCGGCGTTGAGCTTGGTGGCGTCAGCAGCGACGGCCGGCTGTGCGCCCTGGTTTTCACCCACTTCTCACGCCTCGAAGCGTTTTACGCCGAGAATCCGTCCCTGTGCGGCACGCTCGTCACCTACTGGAACGGTGCCGACGTGATTTGGATGCGGGCCTCCGGACGAATTCCTCGCGACTTCATTGCTGACGGCGTTCGCTGGTGCATGAGTGGTGTCGTCCCGGTCGGGTGTCCAAAGAAACCGGCTGAGACATTTCTTTCGCTGCCGGGCGAGATCAAGCTGGTTGAGTTCGATCGACTCGTGTGGACTGAGCAACAGAAGGCGGAGGTCGAGCGATTGCTACTGGAGGCGGAGGTCGGGCCACCCTTCCGAGTCGTAGCGCGGGGCCGCCGGGTGCTCAACCTGGGATTCTGGGCTCGATACTTCACCGACATGATGTCGATCAGTTACGATCCGGACGGGGACGTTTTTGCCTGGGGTGACGCCAAGGTTGGCGAGCCGGTGCCGTTGACGGTGGATGAGACGGTGAGGGAGTTTACCAATTTCCTACAGGCTGCGGCTCCATCATTCGGCGCCCAATTCCCACAAGGCGAAATCCGACCAGCGCGTGTGCGTCAGTTGGTCGAGCGGATCAAACTGCTCGTAACCAAGTCGCGTCCCTCGGACGGCGAAGTATTGGACAGCTTCCTGGCGAGCGAGGTTGTTCGTGCTCCTGGCAAAGACATCACCAGTTTTGAGTTTCGCGTCAGATATGTTACATATTGCCAGGGCCTCGGAAGAACACCGTGTTCTGAATCGCGCTTCTTCCGGAGGCTGAAGGCCAAGCTCAGTAGTATGGGAATCGATCAAAGACATGACATTGATTGTGAAGGCAAGCCAGTCCGGGGTTACGGCGGTCTGGCGCTGCGGGAGGAGGTTTCACCACAAGCAACGGACGGCTCGGACGCCACGGACGGCTCGGACGGTGCGCAGGACACACCCTCGGAACCAGTTGCATAATCGTGTCGCTCGTTTATGCGTCAAAAGCTGCAAATTGACCGAAGTGTTGCCAGGTGGGAGGACTTTCAAGCTGCTCGGCGGTCATTCGTTTTCTGGCCACAGCGCAAGAAGCTCGACGTGCTGGAAGGGTTGTTTCTGCTGGAAGACACCGGAATATCGAGATCGAAGTATGCTGCCGCGAATGGAATTTCGCGCAGAACGATGGAAAGGTGGATCAACGACTTCAACGCTGGCGGACTCATGTTCGCATTGGAGTCGGCACTACACCGACCCGGGCGGAAGCGGAAAGTGGGCCTACAGGACTTCCGCGAGCACATCCTGCCCGTGGCGGAGGATGCCCTGCACCGATCCGGGATTCCGACCACGATCAAGAATCTTTACGAAGCCGCTCGAAACCGCGGTCTGGTGGACGCGAGTTATGCGACGTTTCGCCGCCGACTCCAGCGAATCACCGGCGATTACAAACGGCGCAAGATTGTTCCCACGATTGATGAGTTGCTTTACCAGAACAGAACAGGCCGCTGGCCTACCCGGCTGAAAGCATACGGGCGGCGACGTGAAAAGCGGCAGAAGCAGGCATGGCAACGGATGCGGGAAGACTGCCAGCAGGAATCGGCGCGGTGGAAGGCTGAGGCGGCGGCTGCGTGAGGGCAGTCCGCAATGAAAAGCCGGACCAGTCAGGAACGAGGCGGTCCAATTGCCCGACGTCGTTCCTCAATCCGGTTAGCCAGCGCCTGTTGCTCCCCGGCCAGAAAGTTCATCAAAGGGGTCGCATCAGACGGCGGCGAATCCACGTAAACGATTTCGCGCCCCAGCGGTGTCAGCAATGACGTGAGCACCTCCCGGGTGGCCTGGAGCAATGGCTTCTCAAACACGGTGAATGATTGGCCGACACTGATACGCTCGCGAAGCTGTCTTTCGTGAGCGTCGCGTTCAGCCATCAACCGGGCGTCGTGCGGATCAATGATGATCTCGCTTATTTCGTCGTTCCTGAATTTTTCAGTGCGCACCTCCTGCAACTGCCACTCGGCGCCGCGGACGGTGTCGGAGGTTGTGGACATGGTGAGTCCGCCCACGATCAGCCGGCCTGCCGCGTCCACTTTGATCTGAACTTGGTGCAGGTCTACTCCCAGGTGCGCCTTGACGGGGACTTCAACGGCGCCCATATACGAAGTCTGCTTCACCCTACCGAGGGGGATTCCCAAGACGGACTTCTGTTCCTTCGGTCCGAGCTTCTTGGATCGAAAATCCTTGATGACCATCTCCACTGTCAGCAGGCCGAGATTGGCGATGGGCTTGAATGATTGAAGGCTGAGTTGCATCCGTTCCAACCGCTCGATTTCCAGATCCGCCTCCCGGAGCTTCTCCTGAGCCTCCCGCTCCGCTCGTTCGGCTTTCAGCTTTTCTTCAAGCAGTCGGCCCTTCTCCCGTTCGTCGTCGATTAGCCCGGCAAACAGTTTGGGCAAATTGAGACTGAGGATGCCTGTTCCTAGCAGCGTGGTTGCAAAGGTGGTCGCGACCGCCAGTTCTTTACGTTCCACAAACGCGGCGATGATGAGGCCGCCGCACAGCAACACCAGGCCGGCAATCGACAACAACCACCGTGGAACGGATGAAATCTGCCTGACGAGCCAGGTCGTAATGTTCTGGTTCATGACTCGGTTCCCGAGTTTCACCAAGCGGGTAACTGCCGCCTGCGCAACTGCGACATATATTCCGTATAACCCTCGACGAAGCCGTCCTTCCAGGCGGTCACTCGATCCTGAGACCATTTTTGGAGATCCACCGGACCATACGGCATCGTTTTGATGACCTCGGTGGCCAGAAACCTAATCTCGGTTTCGGTTCGGGCGAGGCGATACGCACCTGTCACCGCGCTGACCTCAGCGAACTTTTTGCCGGCATGGAATCCCCAATTCTCAGCAATGGTCTTCAACTTGTCCTGAAGCTCCGCTTCGCGCTGGGGTCGTTCTCGCTCCCATTGTTCCCGAGCCCGAACCTCGGTGATCGAATTCCAGGTCAATCCGACGACAAGGCATACCAATGCCACGGCCAGGGCGCCGGCACGGCCTACTGACTTTCGCATAATATAGTGACACAGCCAATTCCTTCTGGTAGTCTTCGGGCATGGGTAATCCAAAAGGCGTCGAGCGCGATTTTGCGGAACTGGAAAAGCGACGGCTCAAAGCCGC
>Ga0101944_10000762_pt1 | contig 85489 bp, 74 predicted proteins | sample DewCreD2012metaG_FD_75245 | JGI IMG/M metagenome (GOLD analysis project Ga0101944, IMG submission 75245) | Hot spring sediment bacterial and archeal communities from British Columbia, Canada, to study Microbial Dark Matter (Phase II) - Dewar... ... | reverse complement strand
GTCTTCATTTCTATCCTCTCTTAAACCAACTTAGCTAGACCGGGTAACTGTTTATTTCTCTCTTGGGGAATTACTGGAAAAACAACCTATTTATTGACTTTGCCTCCAACTCTGTAGCGCCACTACTGTATGGTGTATATCATATGGACTCCGGTACCAGTCATTATCCCTATGCGTACACCACAAACTTGTTTTACGTATCTCCGGATGCAACAGGAGGTGGGGCGTATGTGTACTATGGCAGTACCAATCCAAATAACATCAATGTCAATAACTATACTACTATGCCAGCCTATATCTATCCTTCCGGGTCTAATGTATTAACCTACAACTATCCGGCGTGGCGGAATCTGGTAGATCAGGACCCCCTCTTCCTGAACCCTGCAAGCGGCGATTTCCACCTCCAAACCTCCTCCCCTGCCCGGAATACAGGAACGGATCTATCCGCGGAAATCCCTCCCTATGACCGCGACGGAAAGTCCCGCACTACCCCCTGGAGTATCGGAGCCTATGAAAAGGATTAGGAAGGGGGGAGATCAGGAAAACATAGGGCTCATAGTATCCACGGCCCCACCTTAGGTCTTTCCTGAGGCTATGCCTCGACCTACACCGTATTCACCGGGGCACCATCATTCTAAAACAAAGTGGTATTCTTCATGAAACCAAAGTATCTACATAAGGCCACATGCTGGATCTATCTGGTTAATGCGTCAACGCAGGTGCTAAAAAAATATTTGACAACTTTGCTCATACCCCTTATGATTAGTTTCATCAGGTGACAACAGAACTTTCCTGAATCTTTAAAAGGGACGTTCTGTCTACCTGAAAATGTAAACGTTTGCAGTTTGCAAACAAATACTACTAAAAGAGGAGGCTGTATGAAAAAAGCAGTCGGTATGCTCGTGTTGCTGCTGGTGGCAGGTTCCCTTCTATTCGCCGGCGGCTCGAAGGAGACGGGGGCGGCAAAAAAGATCCGCCTGGGGGTTACCATCGAAGACTTCAACGATGTGTTCATGCGGTACCTGCTGGACCAACTGAAGGATGAGGCAACCAAGGTCGGAGCGGAAGTCATTGCGATGGACGGAAAACGGGATCCCAACGAACAGATCAAGCAGGTGGAGAACTTTATCACCCAGAAAGTGGATGCCATCCTGATCCATGTAATCGACCAAACCATCGCTCCCCGCATTACGAAACTCTGTAACGACGCGAAGGTTCCCCTGGTATACGTGAACCGGAAACCCACCGACGACGCCCTCCAGGGTGCGAAGGTCGTAGCCGTGGCGTCCCCCGAGGAGGTAGCAGGGAAGCTCCAGGCAGAGTTCGTGGCTAAAAAGCTCAATGGGAAAGGGAACGTCGCCATCCTGTTGGGTTCCTTAGGATCCGCACCGCAGATCGGCCGCACCAAGGGTACAAAGGATGAGCTGGCCAAGTACCCCGGGATCAAGGTAATCCGGGAGCAGACAGCCAACTTCCAGAGGCCGGAAGCGGTAGCGGTAGTGGAGAACTGGCTGGCCAGCGGGGACAAGATCGATGCCATCATTGCCAACAACGATGAAATGGCTATCGGCGCAGTCCTTGTTCTGGAAGAAAAGAAGATGAAAAACAAAGTCGTGGTTACCGGCGTGGATGCCACCTCGGATGCCCTCAAGTTCATCGAAGAAGGCCGGCTGGACATGACGGTGTTCCAGAACGGAGGAGCCCAGGGACGGGGAGGCGTACAGGCTGCCCTGAAACTGATCAAAGGTGAGCAGGTGCCGAAGTTCGTGGAAATTCCCTTCGAACCGGTGACGAAAGAAAACTACACGAAGTACAAGAAGTAAGCTTAAGGTACTAGAGGGGCCTTCCGAGATACAGGCCCCTCTCTCTTTATACATCGTTGGAACGTACTAGGCCGTAAGGGGGTCAGGGTGAGTCAGTACGTACTCGAGATGATCGGTATTCATAAACACTTTCCTGGCGTTCACGCATTGAAAGGAGTGGATCTCCGAGTGAAGCCTGCCACCGTTCATGGCATCATGGGAGAAAACGGAGCAGGCAAGTCCACTCTCATGAAGGTGGCCATCGGACTATACAAGGCGGATGCGGGGACAATCCGCTTCAAGGGAGAGGAGGTTTCGTTCAACACGATCCACGAAGCCTTGGAACGGGGTATTTCCATGATCCATCAAGAGTTGAGCCCCCTCCCCTATATGACGGTAGCCCAAAATATCTTCCTGGGCCGGGAAATCTTGAACCGGTGGGGATTGATCGACCATAAAGCGATAGATCGGGAAGCCGCCAAGATTCTCGAAGAACTGAAAATCAATATTCCTCCCACCCGAATCATGGGGGAATTGAGCGTTGCGCAGATGCAGTTGGTGGAGATTGCCGAAGCGGTGTCTCGAAACGCGGAGCTCGTGATCATGGACGAACCTACCTCGGCACTCACGGAGAAAGAGGTGGAACATCTGTTCGAAATCATCCGAAACTTGAAGGCCCGGGGAGTGGCGGTAGTATATATCAGCCACAAGATGGACGAAATCTTCAAGATAACCGATGAGGTAAGCGTGTATCGGGATGGGGAATTGATCGATTGCCGTAAGACTTCCGAGTTGAATCGTGAAACGCTGATCAAGATGATGGTAGGGCGTTCCATCGATCAATTCTTCCAAAAGAGCAATGCTCACATTGGCGAACCTGTCCTGGAAGTCGAAGGACTGAGTCGTCGGGGGATATTTCGTGATATAAGTTTTACTCTGAGGCGGGGGGAGATTCTTGGGTTCGCGGGACTCGTGGGTGCCGGTCGAACGGAAGTGATGGAAACCCTCTTCGGAATCTATCCCAAAGAGAAAGGAACGATCCGTATCAAGGGAAAAGAGGTAGACATCCGGTCTCCCTACGATGCGATCCGAAACGGGATGGCTTTTCTCACGGAGGACCGAAAGCGGAGCGGTCTCTACCTGAACTTGTCCGTACGGGACAATATCGCCATCGCCAGTTTGAAGGAGCATTTGAAGGGGTTCCTGATCAATCACGCCAGGATACGTTCCATTTGCGAGCAGGCGGTTGCCACTCTCAGCATCAAAACCCCTAACCTCGACCAACAGGTGATGTTTTTAAGCGGGGGGAACCAGCAGAAAGTGCTGGTTAGCCGATGGCTCGCCACTTCGCCGGATATCTTGATCCTGGACGAGCCCACCCGCGGGATCGATGTGGGAGCGAAGGCAGAGATCTATAAACTGATGTCTACCCTCGCGCAGGAAGGAAAAGCCATCATCCTGGTATCTTCGGAAATGCCCGAGATCCTAGCCATGTCCGATCGAATCGTGGTGATGCACGAAGGAGAAAAGATCGGAGAACTCACTCGCGAAGAGGCTACGCCGGAAAAGGTCCTCCACATGGCTACGGGTGAGCCATTGGAAACCTTTCAGGTAGCCCATTAATTTCGTTGCAATGGAGGTTACAGGTGTCTCGACTTAACTCCAATTTACTTTCGATTTTGAAGAAATACAGTATCCTGTTCATCCTGATAGGGTTGGTTCTCGTGATCTCCGTTTTATCCGGGGGAGTATTCCTACGGATCACGAACTTGTTGAACGTCCTGCGGCAGATCAGCGTCATCGGAATTATCTCCCTGGGCGTTACCATGGTCATTATCACCGCGGGAATCGACCTTTCCTCCGGTGCCATCGTAGCGATCGTTTCCGTAGTGGTGGCAACCCTTCTGCAGTCCCCCACTGCTGCGGACCGCCTGTTCAAGGGAGGGCAACCCTGGCCGGTACTGCCTGTGCTCCTCATCGGGTTGGCGATAGGAGCCTTTGGGGGATTTCTCAACGGCGGGCTCATCGCCAAGTTCAAGATCCCGCCTTTCGTAGCCACCCTCGGCATGATGACTTTCGCCCGCGGGTGGGCTTTCATCTATTCGGAAGGCAGGCCCCGGGGAAGCCTGATTCCCCAGTTCGAGGTGATAGGCCAGGGGAACTTTTTGAGCATACCGAACCCTGCCTGGATCCTGATTCTCTGCGTCATCATCACCCACATCATTCTGAAACACACCCTCTGGGGCCGATACACCTACGCCCTGGGGAGCAATATGCAGGCTGCCATCGTTTCTGGAATCAACACGAATCGATACATCGTTCTGGTGTATACCTACGCAGGATTCCTCAGTGCCGTTGCCTCGATCGTGCTCACCGCCCGGATCGGGTCCGGCCAACCAGGGTTAGGGATGAGTTACGAGCTGGATGCCATTGCGGCCTCCGTCATAGGAGGCACGAGCCTTTCGGGAGGAATCGGCAGTGCGGGAGGCGCCTTGATCGGAGCCCTCATCATCGGGGTAATGAAAAACGGGCTGGATATCCTGAACGTATCCGCAGACTTCCAGCAGGTGATGCGGGCCATCATCATCGTGGTAGCGGTGATTATCGATGTAAGGAAGAATATCAAGAAGAGCTAAGGAGGGGTTAAAAAAAAGGCCGGCTCATTAGATATCGCCGGCCTTTCGATTTTCTGATTGCTCCACACCATGGACTCGGTCAAGGCATCTTCAGGGGGCTCAGGCCCTTCTACCCTTCCCGTTCTATCCAATCGATACAAACCGTAGCCCCTATCCCTAATTTTGTGATCCCTATTCTTATTTACCCGATTATTCTTATTTACCCGATCTCGCTGAGTTTCACGGGTCGCCTCTCGTCGTAGGACAATCGGGCGGCCTTGCCCATCACCACGGGGATCCTGCCGTCTTTCCCTGTCACCGGAGGAACGAGGTCTTTCTGGATGCAGGTGATGAAGGTCTGGATTTCAGAGACATAACTCTCCGTGTACCGCTCCAGGAAGAAGAACAGGGGAAGATCCTCGCACACGGCCTTCGAGGTAGCCAGCCGGGCGGTATTGGGCCGATCGTTTTCCGTCAGGATCATCCCTTCGGAACCCAGGATTTCCACCCGCTGATCGTAGCCGAAAACAGCCTTGCGGCAGTTGTCGATGGAGCCGATAGTCCCGTCGCTGAACTTGAGAGTAACGAGGGCGGTATCCACGTCTCCCGCTTTCCCGATTTCCGGATCCACCATCACCCCGGCCAGAGTGTATACTTCTTCCACCTCTTTGCCGGTGAGGAACCGGGCCATGTCGAAGTCATGGATCATCATATCGAGGAACAATCCGCCCGAAACCTTCACGTACTCGATAGGAGGAGGAGCCGGGTCCCGACTGATGATTCGAATGGAATACAGTTTGCCCAGCTTTCCTTCCTCTACCGCCTGTCGAACCCGCTTGAAGTTGTGATCGAATCTCCGGTTGAACCCAATCTGGAGCTTTACCTTAGCCTGTTCTACCTTCTGCAAGGCCCTGTCTATCCGCTTTAGGTCGAAATCGATGGGTTTCTCACAGAAGATGTGCTTTCCCGCCTCTGCCGCCTGTTCGATCAAAGTGGAGTGCGTATCGGTGCTGGAGCAAATCAGGACGGCCTCGATGGACTTATCTTCCAGGATCTTCCGGGGGTTGTCGTACGCGTGGGGAATCCCGAGGGCGGCCGCGCACTCTTCCGCTGCCTTCTTTATCACATCCGAGACGGCCACCACTTCCGCTTCGGGGATCCTCCGCACGATGTTCTGAGCGTGGAGCCGGCCGATGCGGCCAGCTCCAATCACACCAATTCTAACTTTGCCACCCATGGGAATCTCCTACAGTTTGTGGAAGGGACCCACATGGGGCAACTCGTACACGCTCTTCCATCCGGGACTGAAGGGTTCTTTCAGGAATGGTTCCAGCTCCTTCGGATCTCGCAGGGTAACCTTGTCCACCGGAGGTACCGTGCCCGCGGGGAACACCTCCAGGATCTGTTCCACCAAGAGAGTGAGGTATTTCAGGATGGCTACGATAGGACGTTTCGCCTTCTCCGGTTTGGAAAGGCTGGGCTTTCCGACCACACCCTGGGGGGTGGCGAACCGTTCGATGGCGAAGTGTCCCTCCCCCTCGCTCCAACGGTGGGGCCGCCGGAAAGGCTCCACGGAGGTATCGAAGTGTCCTTCAGGCAAGAACTGGATTCCCTCTGCGTCCTGCACCACGCTCATATCGATCATATCCTTGAATAGGAGCAGAGCTACGGAAGTTTCGCTTTCATCCGCGTGGATGAAGTTCGTCTCCAGGTTGTTCGGACGGTTCACGGGGAAGAAGAACTCCCGCACAGCCCGGTGCCAATCGAGGGCCTGAAAGATTCCCGGCAACTGGAACCGTTTCATGAACTCCTGAACCGCCGATTCCAGCATCCAGAGGTGACCATGGTTGTTCACCATGATGATCTTCCGATACCCATCGTTCCAGAGTCCCAGCATCGTGTAGATGAGGGTTTCCTCCACCACCTCTTTCGGCATGATGATCGTGCCCGGCATTCCCATGTGATGGTACGGGTGCCCTCCATAGTTAAGGGGCGGAAAGGCAAGGTTCACCTCGTACCCCTTCTTGGCCGTGTAGCGTCGTACCCCTTCCAGGATCTGGGTCACCATGAAGGTATCGAGACCGGAATTGGCATGGTTCCCATGGTTTTCCGTGCACCCGATGGGAAGGAACACGATGTCGTTCTTCCTTCGTTTCTCGATGCACTTCACCCGGGGGGTATTCTGGATGTAGCAACCCGCCTTCCCCAACTCAGAGGGAGAGGGGATCTCGTATTCGGCCAGGACCTTGTCCAGTTCCTGTTCTGTCATGTCCCAAACTTGTTTTTTCAGTCTACCGACGGAATTATCCTCGAACACGATGGCAGGATGTTCCGTGGTGATCCATTTTTTTTCTGTCATGTGATTCTCCTTCGCTCCTTTTACACCCTACATGATGCAGGTGATCTTCGTTTCTTTGCGGTCTGTCTGGAGCATAATGATATGCTCGGGCACCTGATCCAGGGTAATTTCCTTGGTGATCATGGGGGTCATGTCCATGCCAGAGGCCATGCACTCGATCACCCGGGGGAAGTTCCCGTGTCCCGAATGACCCTGAGACCCTACGATCCGTGCCCGGCGAACCTGGAACACTTCACCCGTCACAGGAATCTTGGCATCCGCTCGGGCCACGATCACCACCGTAGCGTTCAACGCCCGACCATACCAGATGGCCTCCTCTATTTCCGGCCACACCACCGTGGGTAGCCCCGTGGCCTCCAGGTACAGGTTGGCACCCATCCCGTTGGTGTATTCCAAAACTTTCTGGGCAAAACTTTCCTTCTTGGGATTGATCACGTAATCCACACCGAGTTTCTTTGCCACGGCCACCCGGCCTTCCTCCGGCTCCGAGAGAATCACTCTAGCGGCACCCTGTTTTTTCAAGATGGCGCATGCGGCTAGACCCACAGGCCCCCCGCCCAAGATCGCTACCGAATCCCCCGGTCGTATTCCGCCCCCCCGCTCGATCACCGCGTTGTACGCCACCGAGGTTGGTTCGCAGAGGCTTCCCGCCTTGAAGAGTTCCTTCCCCGAGTACCGTTTCTTCAGAGGTTCCAGGTTCCACAGGAGCTTGGCGTCCAGCACGATGTACTTGGCGAAGGCGCCATCGATGTTGAACCCGATTTCGTTCAGCCGTTCGCAGTGGTTGGGAAACCCGTCGGCGCAGGGTCGACACCGTCCGCACCATACCATCTCTTCTGCGCAGACCGCTTCCCCACCCTTGAAGGGCTTGTTGGTGTACTTGTCGAAGGCTCCCTCGCCGGCTTCCACCACCACACCGGACAGCTCGTGCCCCAGGGTACAGGGGAATCCGGTAAGCCCCGGATACCAGATGTACCCTTCGTTATCCGCCTGTGCCATGTGGACATCGCTTCCACAGATTCCACAGGCTTTGACCTCGATCAGCACCTCCCCGGGACCCGGTTTGGGAATGGGGACTTCTTCGATCTTCAGTTTCGGATGCCTCCAGACCTTGCTTCCCAGGTAGGTTTGTTTCTTGTCGATATCCTTCGGTCCCAGTTTGAATCCAGGCCGAGGATCCCAGTCGGCATACAGCCGTACCGCTTTCATCGTACCCTTTGCCATACTATGCCTCCCTACATCATATTTGAAAACGTTTGCACTTAATCATGCGCTCTTTAGTTTTCAGGATTGTGTCTACAGATTACGGCCTCCTCATGCGCTCTTTCGCCTGATAAGGTTGGGTTCCAGAATGAGCCGTTGCCTGGGGAAGGTATCCATCCCTTCCACCCCCACCCGCTTCAGAAGGATTTCCACGGCGTACCGGCCCATCTCGTACTTCGGCTGAGCGATGGTGGTGAGACTGATTTCAGGGAAGGAAGCGAGAGGAATGTCGTCGAACCCCACTACCGCTAGATCCTCCGGGATGGATAGGCCCATTTCCCGTGCTCCTTGGAGGATCCCAATGGCCAGTAGATCGTTTTCGCCAAATACCCCCCTGGGTTTTACCCCCTCCAAGACCATTTTTTTGATAAAGCGGGAACCCGTTTCCCGCTTGAAATCCCCGAATCGAATGTATCGTTCATCCACCGGTTGGTGGTAATCCTCCAGGGCTCTCCGGTAGCCTTCAAGCCGTTCCTGCAGGGTATGGGAATCTTCCATAGATCCAATGAAGGCTACGGGAGTTTTTCCCGTGCGAATCAAGAGCTCCGTAGCCAAGTACCCACCCTTCACGTTATCGATGGTGACGTAGCTTTCGTGGGATGCTACGGATGTGGTACTCACATACACCACGGGAATGGATCGAAGGAACCGTTGCAAGGTTTCCGTCGTTTCAGATACGGGGGCAATGATGAGACCATCCACTCGTTTACTGGTCAACAGTTCGATGTAGCGCAGTTCCCGATCTTTTTCCCAATTGGTGTTGCAGAGGAACACGCTGTACCCCGCTTCCTGGGCCGCATCCTCTACCCCACGGGCAACTTCCGGATAGAAGGGGTTGGTGATATCGGGGATGACAAGACCGATGGAATGGGTCTGCTTCTTCACCAAGCCCCTGGCAATGGCATTGGGACGATAGTTAAGGCGACGGGCTTCTTCCAGGATGCGCTTCCTGGTTTCGGGTTTCACTCCATGCTTGTCGTTCAGAGCCCTGGAAACAGTGGCATAGGAGACTTTAACGATCCGAGCGATGTCTTTGATCGTCGTATCCATTGGATCAATTATAGTAAACGTTTGCAAATTGCGCAAGTCCCCTTTTCTTATTCTTTTCCCAACCCAGGAGAAGGCAATTCCTTTAGGTTAAGCGGCTGGTACGTTTTGATCGACTCGATTTTTGAATACCACTCTTGATTGCAAACGTTTTCGGCTATATAATTGCCTAACAATCTCCGGAGGGTACGTATGATTCCAAAAGAAAACTTCGCATTGAACAGGATTCTGGCTCCTCATCTAGACCTGAAAGAGTTCATCGATACCGCGCTGTCCGTGGAAGTTTCCAAGATAGAGCTTCGAAACGATTTGCCTGGAACGGGAATCATCGACAACTACACTCCTCGAGAGGTAAAAAAACTCTGCCGAGACGCGGGAGTATCGATCCTCACCATCAACGCAGTTCAGAAGTTCAACCTGGGGATAAGGAGAAAAGCCGTCATCGAAGATTTGAAAGGGTTACTCGATCTAGCGAAGGAGATAGACTGTTCCGCCCTTGTCCTGTGTCCGAACAACGACCCTGCCGATTCCCGCTCGCCTTCCCAAATCCGAACAGAAACCGTGGAAGCCCTGCAAGAGATGGGGCCCCTCTTCCAATCTGCCGGTATCACGGGGCTTGTAGAACCGCTGGGATTCCAGATTTCCTCCTTGAGTTCTGCCCGTGAGACCCTCGAAATGATCCGTTCCACAGGGTTTTCCTGCTACAAACTCCTTCTGGACACTTTCCACCACTACCTGGGCCCCGACACTCTGGAAGATCTGGGAGTACGTATTCCGGCGAGCGAAATTGGTCTTATCCATATTTCTGGAGTGGAGGATAGCATTCCCAAAGAGGCTCTACAGGACGAACACCGGGTTTTTCCTACACCGTTAGATCGGATGAACAGTAAAGTGCAAGTATCACGCCTCTTCGAGAGAGGTTACAAGGGATACGTTTCCTTCGAACCCTTCGCGAGCCGTGTGCAGAACCTCCCTTTGGAAACTCTGAAAAAAGCGATCAGGGAAAGTATACATTACCTCACTCGATCGGCGTGATCGAGAGGGGTTCGTTAAGTTAGGTTGTACGGGGCAGTTCCAGCTCCGTAGGATCTTCCGGTAGGGGGACTACCCCCCACTCCAATGCATCGATCTCCGACTGAGCGATCTTCTCGAGGGGAAGCTCCATGTAACGCCCCTTAGCCTCTAGGGCTTTTGACCCATCGGATAGAAGGATTTCCCCCGAACCTTCGAAGAATCGTCCCTTTCTGTGGGTAATTCTGCCGATGGCCGTCAGGGTTTGCCCCAGAGGAATCGGTTTTCGGTACTTCACGGTGAGTTCTACCGTCACCCCCCATACGGCAGAGAGCCCCTGGGGATTCACGGCCCGGCCGATCACCTCATCCAGGACAGAAGCGGCGATCCCCCCGTGGAGGCGACCAGGATATCCCTGGTGTTCCTCTCGGGGTGTGAACCTGGCAACCACTTCGCCAGTTTCCAGATTGTAGAAGGCGGCCTTTAACCCAAAGGCATTCTTCAACCCGCACACGAAGCACATCCTGGAGTTGGGTTGTTTGCTGGTGATGGAAAGCTTCTTGGAGTTCTGATCCATTTTATCGGATGAGTGCATACGCTACGTCCATTCCTGCGGTTACGATACAGACCATGCTCATCAGCTTGATCAGAATATTGAGGCTGGGGCCGGCAGTATCCTTGAAAGGATCCCCCACCGTGTCTCCCACCACCGCTGCCTTGTGAGCGGGAGAACCTTTGCCTCCGTAGTTTCCCTCCTCGATATATTTCTTTGCGTTGTCCCAGGCTCCTCCCGCATTGGCCATGAAAACGGCCAGTACGAAGCCTGTAGCGATGGCACCGATGAGTAGACCCATCACTCCCGCCACCCCCAGTACGAGCCCTGTGGCAACGGGAACGAAAATAGCCAATAAGGAAGGCAGCATCATCGCTTTCTGCGCTCCTTTGGTAGATATGGCCACACACTGGGCATAGTCTGGCTCGGCCTTCCCTTCCAGGATCCCCGGTATCTCGTGAAACTGCCTTCGCACCTCATCCACCATTCGGCCTGCAGCCTTTCCCACGGCATTCATGCTCAATCCGCAGAACAGAAAAGCCATCATGCTTCCAATGAGACACCCGGCGATTACGATGGGGCTCATCAAATTCACGTGGAAATAGTTCATGAAATCCACGAAAGTTGCTTCCTCGAAGGGAATGGTCAGCCCGTTGGCAAATACAAGAGCCTTTTGCCCCAAACGGATCATCCCCACTTCCAATTCCTCCACGTAAGAAGCAAGCAGGGCCAATGCCGTAAGGGCTGCCGAACCAATGGCAAATCCCTTTCCTGTCGCGGCGGTGGTATTCCCTAACGCATCGAGGGCGTCGGTACGTTTGCGTACTGCAGGTTCCAGATCGGCCATCTGAGCATTCCCCCCCGCATTGTCTGCGATGGGGCCGTACGCATCAGTAGCCAGTGTGATTCCCAGGGTGGACAGCATCCCCACTGCGGCAATCCCGATTCCGTAGAGCCCCTGGTTTAGGTTCGCGATGTCGAAATCCGCCGCGAAGAGGAACGCGAACACGGTTCCCAGTACGATGGATAGAACGGGTATCCAAGTGGAAAACATTCCCACTCCCATGCCGGTAATCAGCACCGTAGCCGCACCGGTTTCTGCGCTCTTGGCGATCCTCAAGGTAGGTTGAAAGGAAGAAGAGGTGAAATATTCGGTAGCTCTTCCGATCACGATTCCCGCAAGCAGCCCGGAAATGATGGAGAACCAGATGCCCATGGGCAGACCTAGGAAACGAACCACGAAGTAGGATGTCACGATAATGAATAAGGAACTGACATTGATTCCTCTTCCCAGTGCGCCAATCAAGTCCTTCTGCGTGGCCTCCTCCTTCGTCCGCACGAAGAAGATCCCCAGAATGGAGAGCAAGGTCCCTATCCCCGCGATCACCATGGGAGCGATCACCGCGTTGAACTGCAGGCCATCCTTTCCGAGAAATGCCGTAGAGCCGATGGCAGCCGTCGCAAGGATGGAACCTGCGTAGGATTCGTAGAGGTCCGCTCCCATCCCGGCCACATCCCCTACATTGTCACCCACATTGTCCGCGATCACTGCCGGATTCCTCGGATCATCTTCGGGTATACCCGCTTCCACCTTACCCACCAGATCCGCTCCCACATCGGCCGCTTTGGTGAAAATCCCCCCTCCCACACGGGCGAAGAGAGCTTGGGTGGATGCTCCCATTCCGAAAGTGATCATGGTGGTGGTGATGATGACAAGATTATGTCCGTTCCCCTCTACCGGGTAGAATTGCTTCAGGATCAAGAACCACAGGGAAATATCCAGGAGAGCAAGTCCCACCACCACAAGCCCCATAACCGCCCCGCTTCGGAAAGCGATGGTGAGGGCGCTATTGAGGGATTTTCGAGCGGCATTTGCCGTTCGGGCCGAAGCGTAGGTAGCTGTCTTCATTCCAAAATAGCCTGAAAGCCCCGAGAAAAACCCACCGGTAAGGAAAGCAATGGGTACCCAGGGATTTTGCACCTTTAGGACAAAAGCCATGAAGGCCAGCAGAATGCCGAGGAACACGAACACGATGGTGACTACCTTGTACTGCTGCTTCAGGTAAGCCATGGCTCCCTTACGGACGTACAGGGCGATTTGAGCCATTCGTTCGGTACCCTCCTCTTCCTGTAACATTTGCCGATAGAAGATCCAGGCAAACAGGAGAGCACAGATAGATGCGAAAGGCGTAATCCAAAACATGTAGGAACCCATTGGAACCTCCTGAGGTTGAAAGAGAATTCGCTCCTCTTTTGCCATGGGGAGTGGTTATCGAGGGAAAGGGTACTGGAAAACGAACTGCTTTGTCAAAGGGATCTACCCACTGCAGGCAACCAGCACTTCCAGAGCTCAAGATGAGCAGATATCTGACAGGAAGGTTTACCCTAGGGAACTCGATAATAAACCCCGGTTCCTGTCACGGTTCCGGGGCCAAGAAGAGGTTTACCGCTTTTTACCCCTCGGCGTGAAGGGTCACGGCACCCGCGCAAGGCGGAAATGGAGAGGTCAGGATTTTTACTGTTTCTCCAATGTATATCGGGCCTTTCGCCAATCGAACCGTTCCTGCCAATCGGGATACTTGTACCGCCCGATATCCTCATGGTCCGGATACACGAAGAGGGCTCCCGGTTTCAGGATTACCGTTTTCATCCTGGGATCGTTCTGCCTTACCGTGGTTTCCAGTTGATCCGGTTCCATGTACGTGCATCCCCAGTTCTCGTAGTGATCCGGAATCAACACCTTCGTATTGAGGGCTTTCCCGATCCGATACGCGTCGAAGGGAGTGAGCTTGTCGTTGGACCCTGCAGGGTTGTGCCCCATGTTCAGGATCGTCACATCCACCTTGTTCCTCTGCCCTACTCCAAAGAACCCATTGTCGTACGTGCCATCCCCCAGGAAGGCAAAGTTCCCCGCATCGGTGTTGAAGATGAAGGACACCGCCGCATCCGCCATGGTGAAAGCGTTGCCCATTCCCTTTGGCAAACCCACGGTGGTTTTTACCGCATTCATGTCGAAGTTCTCTTCCACCACCACTTCCATACTGTTGAACGAAAGCTTATCCCCTGGCTTCACCTCGATGATCCGGTCTTCCGGCACACCCCAACCCTTGAGAACCCCTACCGTCATCTTGGGGCCAATGAACTTGGCCTGGGTGGTCGCGAGCAGGGCTTTCACCGTATAGATATCGCAGTGGTCCGCATGGTGATGGGTGATGAAGAGGAAGTCCATTCGTTTGAACTTCCAGATGTCGATCACCTGGGGATTCAGTCGTATCCAGTGCAGCCGGTCAGCTCCCGTACTCTGGCAGTCCCCACTGTTCTCATAGCGGGTCACCATGGAGGGACCGGCGTAGTTGTCGATCAAGAAGATCTCCGAGGGTGTTTTCATCCCCCAGGAGGGCCCCCCAAACCACCACAGGTACGCTTTGCCCTTGGGGACCACAGCCTCTTCCATCTGCTGATTGATGTAGGTCCCCCAGGGCGGAAAACACTCCTCCAGCCAGTCTTCCCGGGTTATTTCTCGATTGGAAAGCATGTAGGTAGCTTCCAAAATTCCCCATTCGTCCCGTTTCTTGATACTCATAGCTCAGCTCCTGTTCTTGGATGATTCAACTCCCCGAAACTCCGGGGAACGTGACGGATTCATGAAATGTATACTCAGTGGTGTCTGTGGGAGGGGCAAAGAAGCAGATCACCTTCAGCTCCGAAGAACCGGTGTTCCGCAGCATGTGGATCGACCGTTTCGGGAATACCGCGAGGGATCCTTCCCGTAAGGGATACACTTTTCCGTCCAGTAGTACTTCCCCTTCCCCTCGAATCACGTAGATCACTTCCTCGCTCTTCGGGTGGGAATGAGCCGGGGTGACCACCGCCCCTTTCGCCAAGCGTACCATGTTCACCGCACAGTGCTCTGTCCCCGTGGTATCGGGACGCACCAACCAGCGAAGTCTTCTACCCGGAAGATCCTTCTCCTCCGCTTCATCCTCGTGTAACACCCATCTTCCCTTCATCCTTTTCTCCTCAGCTCTCAAACAGGGGGTACCGTTACGGTGACGATCGTGGCGCTCCGGTTCGTCCCATTTTCCACCTGGTGCGCTTCTCCCGCGGGGATGTGGATGGAATCCCCCTTCGATAGATGGGCCACTACCGCCCCTCCCTGCCTCACCGTCAGCATTCCCTCCAGCACGTATAGAACGTGATCGGCGGATTCATGCACCTCTTCCTCCATGCCACAGTGCGCCTCGAAGGTGGTTACATGCACATCCACCTTCACACACCCGTTGGAGGGATCGAAGAGCTTCTCCGCCTTCACCTTGGCATCATGCCCGGGAGGGACATAGGTCCCCCGTTCTCCTTTCCGCACTACCTTCATCCTAGCTACCCTTCCTTTCCCGGCGTTCCGCTTCCGCGCGCTTCTGCTCATACACGGGCAGAAAATCGTAAGTGAGATAGAACTCTGTCCGGAAGGCTCCCCAAGCCATCTTTTCGATGGTACGGTTCACGGTGCGTACCAGTTCCGGAGGTACCTCCAGCGTTACCACTTGCCCGATTCCCATCAACACCTGCCAAGATACAATCTTCGCTCCCTCGGGAGGAAAGTTCTTCCAGAATCCCTGCCCGTACAGAATCTCATCGATCTGATCTAGATTCTTCGTCTGATCGTGACGGAGAAATACCGTGATTCGAATCGTTCCTTCAGTCATTTGTTCCTCCCTAAGGTTTCACCACTACTTTGATGGCCCCATCCTTCCGGTGCACGAAGGTATCCAGAGCCTCCTCGTACTTCTCCAGGGGAAAGGTATGGGAAACCACCTTGTCCCCTTTGAGAATCCCGGCGGCAAACATGTTCAGTACCCGATCGGACACATTCGGATTCGCTCGCGAACCGGTAAGGGTGATTTCGTTCATCACGATTGAAGTGATGGGAGGCAGTACTACCTTGCTATCCTCATAGAACCCGATAAGGTTGATCTTGCCCCCCTTCCTCACCGCTGCCAGGCATTCTTTCAAGGCAACAGCAGCTCCCGAGCATTCCTGAATTTCATCCACCCCTTTTCCACCAGTGAGTTCCAGGATTCGTTTGACAGGGTCTTCCTTCTCGAAGTCGATCAGGATATCCGCTCCGATCTCTCCCGCCACTTTCAACCGATGCTTGCGGCCCACCATAATCACTGTTTTGGCTCCCATTCCTTTCATCATCTGCATGGCACAGAGCCCGATCGGTCCAGGCCCCCACACCGCTACCGTGCCTCCTGGCGTGACCCCGATCATCTCGATCCCATGGAGGGCCACTCCAGCGGTATCCAACAGACTCGCATGCTCGAAACTCAGATTGTCCGGGATCTTCCGCAGCGCCTTCGTGGAGTACACGTTGTACTCACAGTTGGCTCCCGGTACCGTAAAGCCGTAGTGCCGGTGCCCCTTCTCTTCCTTCCCGTAGTTCAAGCAGAGGGTGTACCGCCCCTTGAGACAGTTCTCGCATGCCCCACATCCTTTATGGGCTTCCCCTGCCACCCTGTCTCCCTCCTTGAACTCCGTAACGTTCGGACCCAGCGCTACCACCTCTCCGGCCCACTCGTGCCCTAAGGTAAAGGGGAACCGGGGAGGCCATCCCTTCTTGGCATGATGCCCGAAAATAATCTCCGGGTCTGTCCCGCAGATCGCTACCGCCCGAATCCTGCACAGGACTTCATCCGGACCCGGGGCGGGAACAGGCACTTCCCGTATTTCCAGCTTGTTAAACGCCACCAACTGACACGCCTTCATCGTCTTTGGAATCATCCTTTCCTCCTACATCTTTGATCCAGCCTTCTCCAGCTGTTTACTTACCGCAATGTTAGCCAGTACCGTGAGGATGATGAGGGTCCCAATGATGGCATTTCGCCACACACTTGGAACTCCCAACAGGTTCATCCCGTTTTCTACAACTGTCATGATCACCGCTCCCACGAGGGTTCCGAACACCCCTCCTTGCCCACCGGTGGCTCGCGTACCTCCCATGTACACGGTAGCGAGTGAGGGGAGCAGCAGGTTCTTCCCGATATCCGCCTGGCAGGCATTGATCCTCGCCACCAGTACGATTCCAGCAAGGGCAGAGAGAAATCCGCTGATACTGAAGGCAAGGAGGATCGCCTTACCCGTATCGATACCGGACATTCGTGCTGCATCCCGATTGGCCCCCGTGGCATAGAACATTCTTCCGATAGTTGTCTTTCTAAGGACAAACCATCCCAGAAATACGACAATGACCATCACCACAATGGGCATGGAGATGGGGCCGATCAGATACCCGTTTCCTATGAATCGGAAGTCTGCATCGAAATTGTAGATTACATATCCCTTCAGGATCACATAGGCAAACCCGAAAAGAGCCCACTGTAATCCATAGGTAGAGATAAAGGGGGGGAGTCCTACCTTCGTCACCAGGATCCCGTTCAGGAAACCCAGGGCTGTTCCCATGCAGAGGGCTATCATGAAGGCAATCAGGAAGTGTACGTTAGCCTTTACCAGGATCACAGCTACCACGGCCGTGATGGTCAGGATCGAACCCACGGACAAGTCGGGGCCACAGGTGATAACCGTTATCGTCAACCCCACACCCAAAATTGCCATGATCGAAGCGTTGGTGATGATCAAACTGATGTTCCGGGCGGTGAAGAATACGGGTGAAGCAAACCCCATGGCAATACAGATCAAAAGTAACGCGAATACCCGTCCTACCCCCGAGACGATATTGGGATCCATCATGGACACAAGAGATCTTTTCTGCATCATGGCCTGTTCTTTCCCTCTTTCTCGATAGACCGCATTGAAAGTCCGACCTGGATAACGATGGCTATGATCAAAATGGTACCTATCAGGGCAGGCTGTAAAATGGAGGGGGTTCGAATCACGTTCAACCCATTGCGAACTACGGTAATCAGCAGTACCCCTAAGGCGGTTCCCGCCACCCCACCCTTCCCCTTCTGGAAGCTAGTCCCTCCCAGGATAGTGGCCGCAATCGCATCGAACTCCCACCCGACCCCAACAATGGGATCGGCCGCTTCCAGGCGGGCTGCGAGAAGCACTCCCGCGAAACCAGTAATCCCCCCGGCAAAGGTATAGACGAACCATTTCCAGAATGTCGTGTTCACTCCGGACAACCGAGTACCCGATTCGTTTCCCCCAATGGCCACAACATACCTACCGAAGGGTGTATGGTGGAATACGTACAGGATGAGAAGGAATACCCCCACCCCGATGATCGCTGCCATGGGGATGTAGCCGATCCTGCTCCCGAAGAAAATGAAGGTCTTGTTCTTCGTAAGGATCGCTACCGAATCGGTCAATACGAGGGAGATTCCATAGTATACTCCCTGAATCCCTAAAGTCGCGATAAAGGGCTGCATGTTGAACACTGCAATCAGGGTACCCGTAAGGGCACCGCACAAAAGCCCTGTGAGAACCCCCACCCCGATGGCCACACTCACCGGGGCTCCCCCATTCACCGTCATCACACTGGTGATTCCCGCAAGGGTAAGGACACTGCCGAGGGAAAGATCCAGCCCTTCGCTCAGGATCACCAGCGTCGAAGCCGCTGCGACAATTAAAAGGACAGCCCCCTGCTGAAAAAGATTGATGATGTTATGGAGAGATAGAAACCGGGAGGAAAAAAAGTTAAACACCAGCATCAGGAACAGGGTTACCCAGAAAACGGGCTGAAGGCTTCGCAGTATTCGGATGGGAGAAAGCCCTTCGATCTTGCCTTTCATCATACACACCCCATCGTATTCGTTGCGTGATCCGCCGCTGTAGCATATCGGATCACCGCCTCCTGAGAGGCTTCACTGTGAGTTAACTCTGCCACGATTTTCCGCTCCCGCATCACGTAGATGCGGTCACTCATTCCCAGCACTTCGGGCAACTCCGAGGAGATCATCAGAATGGCAGATCCCTTTTTCACCAGTTCGTTCATAAACTCATGGATCTCTGCCTTCGCGTTTACATCGATCCCCCGGGTTGGCTCATCGAAGATGAAGATATCCGCCTCGGTACAGAGCCACTTTCCCAGCACAACCTTCTGCTGGTTCCCCCCCGACAAGAACTGGACCTGACGGTTCGCATGGGGAGTCACGATACGTAAGTTCTTGATGTACCGAGCCACCACTTCCTTCTCTTTTTTGCTCTGTATGTATTTCCGTGGAAACAATTTTTCCAGGCTGGCCATCACTATGTTTTCCGCTACCGAGAGGATCAGCGCCAGCCCCTGGTTTTTCCGATCCTCGGGCAGCAAGGCCACTCCTTTCTGTACCATTCGGGAAGGAGTGGAGTTACGCACCTCCTCTCCGAAGAGGAACATCTTTCCCCCGGACCAGGGTTCCAGCCCGAATATGGTGCGGGCGAGTTCTGTTCTTCCGGATCCCACAAGCCCCGCTAACCCGACAATTTCACCTCGCCGTAAGGTCAAATTGATGTCTTGGAGACGGTGAACGGCGGAAGAGAGATGTTCTAATCGCAGTACCTCTTCTCCAGGTTGCTGGAAATCCCTCTTGAATAGGAAGGACACCTCCCTTCCCACCATCATGGTCACCAGCTCATCGGGAGTCGTCTCCCTTAATGCCCGGGTACCGATGTACTTCCCATCCCGGAGAACCGTTACCCGGTCACCGATTTCCCAGAGTTCCTGCATTCGGTGGGAAATATAGATGATTCCCATTCCCTTACGCTTCAATTCTCGAACCGTTGAAAACAGTTGCTCGATCTCCCTTTCAGTTAGGGAGGAAGTAGGTTCATCGAGAATCAGGATCTTGGACCGATGTTTCAAGGCTTTTGCGATTTCTACCATCTGCTGCTGGGCCGTGCTGAGTTCCGTAATCAGGGCATGGGTATCCACCTGCATGCTCAAACTGCAGAGTAATTCGTTCGCCGCACGGTGCATTTCTTTATGATCGATCGTGCCGAACCGGGTGCTTGGAAAATGATCAATGAACACATTTTCCGCGACATTCAAATACGGCACCAGGTTAAACTCCTGGTACACAATTCCTATCCCTAATTCCTGGGCATGACTCGGCCCCTGGATCTTTACCTCTTCTCCGCTGATGAAAATTCTTCCAGCTTCCGGTTTATAGGCACCGGCCAAAACTTTCATCAACGTAGATTTACCCGCTCCGTTCTCCCCGAGGAGCACGTGCACTTCCCCAGGGAGAAGTTCAAAATCCACCGAATCTAAGGCTTGCACCCCGGGGAAAACCTTCGTGATTCCCCGCATCTCGAGTAACTTCATCATCCCATCCATCGACATCCTCGATCCTACCCACGATACGGAAGCTGGGGCCCCTTTCCGGGGAGCCCCAGTCCCAACAGACCTGGATTGAACTACTTTCTAGCCTTCAAAGCGGCAGGCCGTTCATCCATCTCTTTTAAATTTTCCTTCGTGACAATTGTGATAGGAGTCTGAATATAGCGAGGCACTTTTTCCCCATTGAGGGCGCGGATGGCCGCTACCACACTGAGGTATGCCTGATCGTACACACCCTGGGAAACGGTGAAAGCCTCGTCTCCCCGTTCTACAGCCACATACTGCGGTTCCTGTACGTCGAACCCGCCGATGATCACCTGTCCCTGTAAACCGGCTGCCTTTACAGCTTCCACTGCCCCTTCTGCCTGATTACCTCCTACGGCCACGATCCCCTTCAGGTCTTTCCCCCACTTGGTGATGTAGTCCTCGGTAACCTGCCTGCCCTTGTCGAACTGCCAGTTGGTAACCGCCCGCTCCGCCTTGATCTGGGGGAAGTTTGCCTGGATATAATCCATTGCAGCTTTAGTGCGCAGGTCAGAGGTTGCTTGCCCGGGAACTCCTTCCAAAATTAATAGATTCCCTTTGCCTCCCATCCGCTTGGCAATCTCCATGGCGATCATCTTTCCCGCTTCCACATTGTCGATTCCCACATAGGTCAGGTAGTCCACATCGGAGGGTCCCATCGTGTTATCGTACACCACGGGAATTTTTGCCTTGATCAAATCCATTACAGGCCCCCGTACCGCCTCGGTGTTTGCCGGTGCCAGTACCACCGCATCGACCCCTGCAGTGACCAGGTCTTCCAGGATCCGCTTCTGCTCCTCTACGTTATCCGCTTTCGAAGGAGCGTAATCGAGAATTTTCACTCCCAGTTTTTCTCCTGCCTTCTTCGCTGCGATCAAATGAGATTCCCACACGGGAATGGCCGCGCTCTTCACCACTACCGCGATAGTATAGGGTCGTTTAGGAGTTGCCGTATACCCAAAATCCTGCGCACGGATCGCAGTATCCGTTCCCCGCATCACCACCCCAGATCGGTCCCACTTCTGCTCCTTGGAACCGCCGGCAAGAACGAGGCTTACCGTAAGGGCTACCATCAACCCGAAAAGTACCCATTTCTTCATACGAATTCCTCCTGCTATCGAGTGTATTTGTGTTTAGCATACCATACCTTTACCATTTGTCAAGTATTTTCGAAAATATTATTACGAAAATATGTTTTATTGACACTTGACAGATCTCGTCATTCATACCATCATAGGGTGATGGTGATAAACAACACGTTAGGCGAAAGAGTGTTCGAAAAACTGAAGGACGACATCCTCGCAGGGGTATACAAACCAGGGGATCGGCTGTACTACGAAAAGATTGCCAGCGCCCTGAACGTAAGCATGACTCCCGTGAAAGAAGCCCTGCTACGCCTGGAACAAGAGGGTATCGTGAGGACAATCCCCCGGAAGGGAACCTACGTAATCGAACTGACCGACCGGGATATCATCGAGTACACTCATATACGGTTCTCCCTCGAATCCCTTGCCATCGACACCATCTGCGAAAAGCGAATACCACAGGAAAAGATCCGTGAACTTCAACCCATCAATGACGAGCTGGCCAAGGCTATCCAAAGAAAAGAGACGGTTCTCTGCATGTCGAAGGATATCGAGTTCCACCATAAAATCGTAGAACTGAGCGACAATCTCCGGTTGTACGATCTATTCAAGCAGCTACCCCTCACGAATTTTATGGCCCTCCGAGGCACCCAGAACCGGATGATCGAACAGGGTGAAACCATCATAGAGAAGCATGCAAACATCATTGAAGGGCTTACACGGTACGATGCGGAGTACGCAAAGAACGTGTTGAAGGCCAATATCCTTATTCCTCAATTGGGAATTGTAGGTCACACATCCCCTGCGTAAAGGATAGTAATCTCACCCACTGCAGGCAACCAGCACTTCCAGAGCTCGGGGAGCATCCTGTTCTACATTCTTCGTAAAGGCTTCCACGCTCACCCTCCCTCGATAGCCTATCTTTTTCAGCGCAGAAAAATAGGCCCGATACACTTCTTTCGGCTCTTTGGGAAAGGAGCGGTTTTCCACCTCTGCAAAGTGCGCGTGCACCAATAACCCCTGAGCAAGGAAAAGGGCTTCCACCGGCTCTTGTTCATAGGCCATGTGGTAATAGTCGGATAGCACCTTGAGGTACGGATGATGCACTTCCCTGCACAGCCGCACGGCTTCTTCCATCGTATTGAGGATATTCGCCTCCCCCCGGTTGTGATACTCGATGGCTACCACAATACCTGTGGCTTCAGCCACCTCACCGATCATCCTCGAGGCTTGACGAATCTGCTCCATTCCCCTGTCCCTGGGGAACCCTTCGGGGAGGTTCCGGGCGATAGAACTACCAAACACCACCACCTCCGCCCCCAAGTCTTTGGCCCGTTTCAGAGACTCCCTGGTGTACCGAGTCAGGGCCTCGAAGTCCACCTGGGGCCCGGTAATTCGCTGGGCAGGAGGGAAAAAATTATTGCACGCCTCTACGGGTAACCCAATCCGTTCCACTTTTTCACAGAAGTTCCCCCACTCTTCCCGAGGGATCGTCATAAGATCGCGCAGGGAAAACTCCACATACGCATATCCCCACTCTTTCAAACGGGGAAGGAGATCCAGCCCAATGGGGTCCGTATCCGGATACACCATGTTGGTACAGAAACCGAATCGAAAGGTTTTCGCTTCCATGAGTCTCTTGGTACCACACTTTTTACTTCGATGCAACAAACAAGCGGGTGGAAAACCAGGAAGCACTTATCGAAATTTGATCTGAACCTCCTCCTTCGTCTCCATCTGTAAGCCGGGGTATTTTCGCGAGAACTCCTTTAATTCTTCGAGAGAGTTGACCTTGTCAGTAGTGAGCTTTTCGAAAGCCTCTTTGTTCCGGAGCAGGGGATTGAAGTCCACATTCAGTAGAGTAACAACCGAACCTGAACTGTAATCGGCAGTGGTTGAAGTGATGGTTCCCCCTACTTCCACTCGAAAGGAAAGCTTCATGTCTCGGAGGAGTTCCTGCATCATGGCTGCATCCTGTTCCGGGCTCTCTTCCTCTTTTTCCCCCTCTGCTTCCGTTTCTCTACCCTCCACCTTCCCCCTCATCTCACCCCGTTCTTCCTTTGAGCCCTCATCCTTGCGAAACTGTACTATCAGGGTAGCGGGATTCCCTTTGCTGAACTTGAAGGTGACGACGGGCCCTTCCGTGGAGATCCCGCCGGGTTGATTCGGCGGAGTATCTCCTAAAAGAGGAGTCTCCGGTACCCGTATTCGGTTGATGTCCGTAAACCCATACCGGACGAGGTACCCTTCTCCTGCCTCCGTTTTGAGGGCCCGGGCCTCCAGCATTCGGACCCCTGGTCCCATTCGGTTGGCATCTTCCTTGAGCTTCTCTTCGTTGTAGACACCAGATCCTCCGGGATCGGTACCGCCCATAGCGGCCTGCATCCCCTGCATCATTTCCACGATATCCTTCCGCAAGATCACCCGTTGCTCCACGGTGCCGCTTCCGTCCTTCTCCACTTTGATCTTTGTCTCCGTCTGAAGGCAGCCGCCAAGAATCAACACCACAGTCACCAATACGAATGTAATTTTTTTCATTCCTTTTTCCTCCTTTGTACCGGCACTCGGGTACACTCCAACAGTATACCCCTTTCTTTTCCCCCCTACCATCGAGAGACTGGTATCCTAGAAATTCCCTATAGAAGATCAAGAATGGCCGCGCGGGGCGGTCGGGCGGAGGGGGATAAGGCTTCCCTACGTACTAATCTTCCACCATATTCCGGTTGACCCCTCGCCCCAAGGATCTGGTTCAGCACTTCCTCTTAGGTCTCCACCATTTTCCGGGCGGTCCAGCGGCCGAACTGGAATCGAAGGAACATCCCCAGACCCAGAACCATCACGAAGAGGATGAAAGCGATCCACACCGTAGCGGGGGAAAGTCGCCAGTACCTGATCATACCAAGAGACAGAAAAGTGAACGCCCAATGGAGGCCTACCGAAATGCACATCACGGCACGCGTATCGCCTCCTCCCCGGAGGGCTCCGGAAAATACGATCTGAGCAGAATCTGCAAGGGTGTACAACCCCGCCAACCTAAGCATGAACACCCCTAAAGAAAATGTTTGGAAGGCCTCGCTTTCAGGAAAGGCGGAGTTCAAAGGAAGAAACACCTGCACAAGGAGGGGAGCCGCGAAAAGGAACAATACCATCATCGAGGCAGAGTAGATCCACGCGGTAACCAGCGCCGTATAGGTAGCTCTTCGGGCTTCAGAATAGTCCCCTCCACCGACCCGCCTTCCCACCATCGAGGTAACCGCATCCCCAATCCCCAGCATGGGTATAAAAGCCACCAAATCCCAGTTGAACGCGACGGTGACAGCCGCGGCCACTCCGGGACCATAGGAATGCATGAGGAGAACGAACAGATTGAAGGCGGTGACGTTGAAAAAGAGTTCCGCCCCCGCGGGGCCTCCATACCTAAGGAGTTTCACTAGGAGAGGCACATCAACCCTGGATATCCAATGGGTCCGGAAGGAAGCCCGGTACGTAGGGCTTAGGAACGCCAGCACCAAAATCAGCACTGTACTGAAAGAACCAAGAATGGTTCCTACACCCGCTCCCATCACTCCCCACGCGGGGAATCCCCAGTTTCCATAGATCAGGGCGTAGTTGGCGGGCAGATTCACCGTCATACCAACCATATTCGCCACCATTACCACCCGAGTCTTTCCGATCCCGAGGAAGAAGCCGGTAAAGGAAGCCCGAAGCAAGGGGAACACGGATCCATACATCAGCACCCGGAAATAGGTATATTCCAGTGCCACCTGATCCTCCCTGTGTCCCAGGAGGAAAAACACTTGCTTCATGAGGGGAGAGAGAAGGAAGAGAATAGGATAGGCAACTAGTGCAAGATAGATTCCCTGGTAGACCACCGGAGCACAGAGTTCCCGTTTTCTAGCGCCGAAATACTGAGCGGTAAGGGCATTCACGTATCCCACCATGCCTATGAAAAAGGAAGTGAGGGTGAACTGACTTAGGCCTCCGCTCATCGCAGCGGCCAGATGAAGTTCCCCCAGACGGGAAAGCATAAGACGATCGAAAAACAGCATCACCGTGTCGGAAACCTGAGAAATCACCATGGGTATGGCGATAGAAAGAAGTTCCTTTAGGAGAAGTACCATAGGGATGGTATTACCGGATATTCCCAAAAAAAGATAGCTCGCCCGATAAGGTTACACCTTCTTTCGGTTCGGGCTCGATTCGCTCCAAGGTAAAAAGGGAATCTGTAGAATCCATAGATTGGTCTTTCTGGAAGACGCGTTCTTGATACAGGAAAATCACTTCCTCTCCCACGGTGAAGTACCCCTGGGGGGGAATCTGTTTCCTGTATCCTGTCGCAATGTCATACTGGAAAACTCCTTCTGAAGGAGAAACGCGAAGGCACACTGTCTCTCCTGTCCTCGACCATAGGAGCAAAACCTTGTGTCCGTCTGAACGGAGAAAAGGTAGAATTTCTAAGGTATGCTTCAGCTCGGGGGAGACCTTCACGAGGTCTGGTCTGTACGTCGCCCCCGCAAGGCGGGTTGCGAGTAGAGTATAAGCCGCTGCCCCTTTTTTCGGTTTGAAATCCGGATAGTTCAGACCAAAGTACAGCTCCGAATCTAGCGCGGAGGGGGCCATTCCTTCGGGAAACTTGTCGAAAAGCTCGTACCAGAACACCACCCGTGCCCCCCTTACAAGGAGGCCTGCAAGGGTTTTGATCACATAGGAAGGCTTCAGTCCTTCCGGTGCTCTACTCAAGTACCACCCTCCCGTGGGGTATCCTATTTCAGTCACCCAAATATCCCCTTTGAATCCTACCTCTTGCAGCTCTTCTTTCAGTTCATCGTAGAGGGCCACCACCCCCTCAGGAGTTAACGCATACGGGTGAAAAGATACCGCATCCGCGTACCGGAAAGCCCCGGCACGAAACATTCCCCGGATGAACCCCTTGGGTACCCTCCAGAAAGACCCCACCACGAGGTAACTGTGGGGATCCACCTCTTTTATTCTCCGGGCGGCCGCGGCGGCAAGCTGGAAAAAATCTTCATCCGGTCCTTTCCAAAAGAGCCAGTTCGGTTCGTTCCAGATCTCGTACGCGTGGATTCTTCCCTTGTACCGCCTTACCACTCCTTCCACATACTGCAGGAAGTAGGGAATCTTCTCCGGTTCTATGTGTCGCCGTGCTTTCTTTTCCTCCTTCCCGTAGATCCAGGGGACATCGTAGGCTAGTACCGCGAGAACTTTCTTCCCCGACCGTTCCGCATTCTCCACGTACCTGTCCCATCTAGAGAAATCCCACTGTTTGGTTCTCTTCTGGATGGAATCCCAGCGGAAGGTGCTTCGGATCCACGAAACCCCCATCTTGTCCAGAAGGCGATTCTCCTTTTCAGTTAAGCGGCTTCCCGCATGGGCCATACCAAAGGCATCAGGGGGAAGGGAACGCGGTTCAGGAAGAGTGAACCGAGTCGTCGTACAACCGATCAGGAGGATGGATATGAGAGATAAGAGAAATGGATTCTGTCGCAACAAGTTCATCCTTCCTTGCTTTTTACCATAGCCATAATAACTAGTTCAACGAACCTTGTGTATGGGATGAAGAACCGAAGCAACCCGTAGGTTTCCTCCATAGAAGGAATCGGAGGTGCCTATGTTCCATCCTTCCTTCTGCCCGAACCCTGCCTGTTACTACCATACCCCTACGGCTCAGAACAGTCGCTCGCGACCCCTACCCTTCGTTCGTATTGGCTCCTACTACAACCAGGTGGTAGGCCTCGTTTTGCGCTACCGGTGCACCGCCTTTAGGGGGTATACACAAGGTTCGATGAAGTAAAAAAAGGGATTGCGCGTTTGTGCTTTTTTCCCCATACTTCCCCCATGAACATCGGACTGATCGGTTTGCCCAAAGCTGGAAAAACCACCATCTTCAACGCCCTCACCGGACAGGCGGCCGAGACCGCAGAGTACGATACAGGCAAGGTAGAACCCAATGTGGGGGTTGTGCCCGTAGCGGATGAGCGGGTAGAAAAGCTTTCCGCCCTCTACAACCCCCGAAAAACGATCCATGCCACCATCGAGTTTATCGACTTTGTGGGAGCTCATCAGGGGGCTGCCAAGGGAGGACTCTTTTCAGGGGAGGGAATGGCTCTGATCAAAACAGCGGATGCCCTGGCCTTGGTGCTGCGGAATTTTTCCAATCCTACGATTGAGGGGTTGTTTGGACCGCCCAAACCCTTGGCGGATCTCGAAACCTTGATGGATGAACTGATTCTATCGGATCAGGTGGTTGCGGAACGGAGACTCGAACGAATCCGGCAGGATCATCAGCGGGGGAAAAAGACCCCCCAAACACTTGCGGAAGAAAAGGTGATGGAGCGCCTCACCCAAGCGTTAACCGAGGGGCAGCCTGTACGTTCCGTACCTCTAACCGCTGAAGAGCAGAAGTTGATCAGCGGGTATAAGTTCCTCACCGCCAAAAGCCTCCTGATCCTCCTGAACTCGGATGAAAGCCGCTACGGGAAAGACCCTCGATTGATCGAAGCCTTGCTGGGGCAGGTAAAAAAATGGGAAGGAACACAGAAAACGGAATCCTCCAGCCATGCCCCACGCTTCATCCCGGTAATCGAGTTTGCCGGCAAGTTCGAGATGGAACTCGCTCAACTGGATCCTTCCGATCGGGAAGCCTTCATGGCCGATATGGGTATTAGGGAATCCGCTCGAGCTCGTCTTACTCGGGCTGCGTATGAAGCGTTGGGGTACATCAGCTTCTTTACGGTAGGGGAAGACGAGGTTCGCGCGTGGACTATCCGGAAAGGGGAAACGGCCCTGGACGCCGCAGGCGCGATCCATTCCGATCTAGCTAGAGGGTTCATCCGCACCGAATGCTTCACCGTGAAAGACCTTCTCGAACTCGGTTCTGAAAAGGCGGTGAAGGATAAGGGCTTATTCCGGCTGGAAGGGAAAGAGTACATCGTGCGGGATGGGGATATTCTCCATATACGGTTCAGCGTGTAATCCACCTTTGCGGGCCGTCAGCTTCTCTCTTACCGTGGCTTGACAACCTGCCTGATTCGGAGCACTATACTATTGATCTATATAGTAATTATTCTATATTTAGGGATAGGGAATGATAGATCGGACATACTTCGACCGCTCTGGTACTACGAAAGGAGATCCAAAGGTATACCTCTACGCTCTTTCAGATTGCGAACACTGTAGAGCTGGAATGGCTTACCTCGATGTCCACCAGATTCCCTACCGTTACGTCTACGTAGACCGGCTTCCGTCGGAAGTGCGCATCCATTTCAAGAAGGAAATTGGCCGAAGGTTCTACAGGAACCTTCTGTTCCCCATGCTCGAGCTTCCGAATGGGGAACTCCTTTTCGGCTTCGAAGAACCCACCTGGCGAGAAAAACTTGATCTTCCTTCACAATAAAAAGAACTGCGCATAGCGGTAGATTCGTCACGCGAACAGCGAAACGATGAAATAGGCTTTCAGAGATAAAAGCTTACAAGTAAAAGACTCGCCGCTTAACAACCAGCGAACCCTGGAAACGAGCCTTGATAAAGGCTCACAGCAGCAGGCTCGCTGCCCAAAAAGCAAGGGGAATCGTGCACACTCCAAATAACGTGGAGATAAGGATCATCGTCCCAGAGAAAGCAGCATCCGCCCCATACCTGCGAGTGATGATGTAGGAAAAGACCGCAGAAGGGAGGGAAGATCCCACTACAAACACGATGCCTACCTCATGGGTCAACCCGAACATCCGGGCACCGGCAAGCCCCAACAGAAAGCCTCCCACAACCCGCAGCAGGAGTCCTCCCCATAGGTGCCGATCGAAGGAGATCCGTTGATTCCGCAGCGCGACCCCCAGCGAAAAGGCCGCCAGGTTCGCCATCCCCGCTCCCCCAAACTCTGCCGTTCGGAGAACCAACTCGGGCAGGTGAATCCCGGCATACCGAAAGAAAAACCCCACTACCATACTCCACAGGAGAGGAGATTTCAGCACATCCAGAAACCCTTTGATCGAAAGACCGCCGGTTACCAGGACGATCCCGAGGGTAAAAATGGCAATTCCCTGCATCTGATCGTAGATCACGATCACATTCATTGCCTCCGTACCGCCCCACAAATACATGAGGGGGATTCCCAGGAATCCCGTGTTGTAAAAGAGAATGGGAGGCAGGTACGACCTCCGATCCAGTTTCGATACTCTAGCCCACGCATAGGCGAGAAACCCGATGGCCCCGATCACGAAAAAGGAGGCAACCCCGATCCGGATCACCGAATCGCCGGAAAGGTTCGATCGGTAGAGAGAGAGGAAGATCAGGAGAGGGGCGACGAAATCGGTCAACACTCTCACCAGGGTATCTTCCGAGAGATCGAAGATCTTTCCTAGTAGGTACCCCGAAAGGATGGTGAAAATCAGGGGAACAAGGATTTCCACGATGTGTACTAGTACAACCACGTATGCATCCTCCTACTCTAATGACTCTGCCATCACTGCCCCCCCGTATAGATGGTAGAGGAGCCTGGAAAGGGCGGGTGCTGGATCGGGTTCGCCTGCCCGATCCAGTCGATTGTAAAAGAGGGAACTCTTGCCTCGCATGAACTTCCTCTGGATCCTTCTGTAGGTTTCTTCGGCTACGGTTCGGTAGCGAGGGTCCCCTGTCCAACGGTACATCACCACATGCGCTTTCAGCATCTCTGTTTGGGGCCACAGGAGTTTTTGGCAGTCCACCACTTCCCCCCTATCGTCCACAACGGCATAGGCAAAGCCATCCTCCGGATCCGTGCCCTTCTCCCAGGCAAAGCGGTAGAGGGAGTATGCCTCCTTCCTCACCGAAGGTTCCCCGGAAAGTCGCTCGTACCAATCGAGAAGCCACACCCATTCGTACTGATGCCCTGGCTCCCGTACCCTCCCCGCTTCTCCGGTTGCCAGGTTCCACTGGTCGTCGAAGTACTCCACGAGGCATCCTGTTTCAGGAGAGCGGAACCGCCTCCGGAACAGTTCCACCATCTCCCGGGCATGCTCCATCCAGGGCCCCTGGGGATTCACCTCGTGCCAGGCGAGGCATGCCTCCAGGATGTGCATATGAGGGTTCTGCCTTCGATACTGGGGGTATACCACCATGGGCGAGGGAGTCGTGCCGTTCCGCCGTTCCCAATACCCTCCCCCTTGCGGATCCCGCGCAAAGCGATCCAGTCCCTCCAGGGTGTCGTAGGCAAGGTCCCGAAGAAAGGACGCGGCGATGTGAGTCATGATCCTGTCTCCTAACGATCGATCCAACAGCTCAAGTTTCTTGCAGGCTCGGTAGGCTTCGGCTAGAGCCAGTAACCCAAAAGGCTGGTCGTAGGTGTCGATGGTACAGTCCAGGGGTTCTCCTTCCAGAGTGCAGGACCGGATCCACCCCTTCGCCTCTTCATCCCAGAAGGTACAAATCATCCGATCAAGGAGGAATAAAGTCTCTTCTTCTGGACGGCATCGTAGAAAGGTGTACACGATCCGCGCCTGGGTCAGCATGGTGAGTGCCGTTTCCGGCCCGGCTTGCCATTCCGATCCCTCACCCCTAGGGGGGACGACACTCTCGGCAAACCCAGCCGATGTCTGGGGTAACCGTTCCATCCAGTGGAGGCATATCCTTTTTATCCAGCTATTCAAGGGGCTGTCATTCATGGGTCAGTACTGTACCATGATTTGAATCGATTAAGAAAGGGGTGTGTTGACTCATCGAACACGCGCCTAGTGTCTACTGGTAAAAGTGGGTTCCCTCGCTCGCCGCCCGCATTGCATGTTTCTACGCGCTAGCCCTGGCTCCTTGTTCTTTTGGAGTGAATCTTCTAAAGTGGTGAGTATGCGGATCCTCGTGGTGGAAGACGATGAGAAAATCGCATCCTTCCTCACCCAGGGGTTGCACGAGGTAGGGTATACGGTGGATGCGGTACAAACGGGAGAGGCGGCCTTAAGGCTTTTCGAAACGAAAACCTACGATGCGGCTGTGGTGGATCTCATGCTGCCGGGGATGGATGGACTGCAACTGGTGGAAACCCTCCGAAACAGGGGGAATAAAACTCCCCTTTTGATCCTCAGCGCTCGCCGGTCGGTAGACGACCGAGTGTTGGGTCTCCAGAAGGGAGGCGACGACTACCTGGTGAAACCTTTCTCCTTTGCCGAACTTCTGGCACGGCTCCAGGCTTTGATCCGCCGGTCCAGCTTCACTTCCACCCAAACTTCCCTCCTCCGGTACGAGGACCTGGAAATGAACCTCATTACCCGAGAGGTGAAGCGGGGTAGCACCAAAATCGATCTGCAGCCGAGGGAGTACGCCCTTTTGGAGTACTTCCTCCGTCATCCAGAACAGGTGCTCACCAAGACCCTCATCATGGAGCATGTGTGGAACTACGATTTCGATCCCCAGACCAATGTGGTGGACGTGCTGGTACACCGCTTGCGCACGAAGATCGATAAAGACTTCTCCCCGAAACTGATCCACACCATACGGGGGATCGGGTATGTGCTCCGCAAAGAATAACTTCACCCTAGGACGGATCCTTCCTCACCCGGGCAAAATCAATCTTCGGATTGCCCTGCTGTTTTCCCTCCTCTTCCTGGGTACCATCCTTACCCTGTTCAGTGTGGTGTTCGTTCTCGTTGACAGGACTCTCTACACCCGGGAAGTGGGGTTCATCCAGCACAAACTCCTCGGGTACTGGGCATTGTCGCAAACTCAAGGGGTAGAGGCTTTCCTGAGGGGAATCGAAACGGAGAACGTCCTCTTGGAGGGAACCCCCTTTTTCCTCAGGCTTTCGGATGGAAAAAACAATACATTATTTTTCATTCGTCCTGAGAACTGGAAAGACTTTTTCCAGAATCCCGAGGAGTCGCTACCCCAGGATCCCGAAGCATTGATCACCCTCCAAATCCCCTCCCTACCGTACACGTTGGTCGCCGGCGGAATTCCCCTTTCGGGGGACCTTTTTCTCCACGTGGGGATTTCCACCGAGGAAAGGAAACGGACCCTTACCCTTCTCCTTCGCACCTTCTCCCTCCTCCTCTTTCCCCTGGCAGGGATCAGTTTCCTCGTGGGGACATTCCTCACCTCCCGCATCCTCGCGCCCATCCAGCGCCTTACCGATCGAGTGCAGGGGATCATCCTCACGGGCGACTTGAACGAGCGGGTCCCCACACCGAGGGGTCAGGACGAACTGCAGGCTCTGGTGACCCTTTTCAATACCATGCTCGACCGAATCAGCCTCCTGGTCCACAGCATGCGGGAAACGATCGATACCCTCGCCCACGACCTACGGACTCCCCTCACCCGGTTCCGCGGGGCTTTCGAGTTGGCCCTTCAAACGGAAAATCCCACCCGATGGAAAACCGCCCTCGAGGTGGGGATCGAAGAATCGGATAAGCTCCTCCGGATGATGAACACGATCCTGGATATCTCGGCAGCCGAGGCCGGAGCCCTGCCTCTCCGCCTCGAGGAGGTAGAGGTAGGGGAACTGCTACGGGACCTTGCCGACCTGTACTCCTTCGTTGCAGAAGAGAAAGATATCCGGATCACCCTTTCCCTGCCGGATGATCCTCTTCCCCTCCGCGCAGACCCCAATCGGCTCCGCCAGGTGGTAGGGAATCTCCTAGACAACGCTCTCAAGTATTCCCCTCCCCACACTGCTATTCATCTGGAAGCCGAGCGGAGAGGAAACACTCTACACATTCGCGTGCGGGATGAGGGGGAAGGGATCCCCCAGGAGGAACTTCCCCATATCTGGGAACGACTATACCGGGGAAAACGGGCCCGACAGATCCCTGGGCTAGGGCTAGGCCTGAGCCTGGTAAAAGCCATTGTGGAGGCTCACCACGGTACGGTGACGGCTACAAACGATCCTTCCGGCAGGGGGGCCGTGTTCGAAGTCCAGCTTCCTTACAAAATTGTAATGTAGCTGAAAGATCCCTGTAAAAAATCAGTATTATTAATATACACGGAATAAAACAAAACACTGATGTGAGGAGGATCATCCTATGCGCCAGAACATCCTTAAAAGGGGTTTTACTCCCTTGGTATTCCTCTTACTCCTGAGTCTCTTCTCCTGCGGGCCTACTGCCACGCAACCGGTAGAAGCACAGCCGCAGCCCCAGGTGCAAGCACCGGAGGCTTCCCCCCTCAGCAAGGCAGAGTTGGGCACCCTGGAAGCCTACCAGACCGCTTTGCGGAAAGTGGCACAGAAAGTCCTTCCGGTAGTGGTGGAAATCGATGTGGTAGAGGTGGTGAAACAACCGGTTCCCGTGTTCGACTTCTTCGGGAATCCCTTCGAGTTCTTCTTTGGACCCCAGGATCGGGATCGAAGGGCTCCTCGGACTCAGCCACAGGAACGGGAGTTCCGCAAGCAGGGGCTGGGTTCCGGTGTGATCGTTCGTCGGAACGGGAAAACCGTCTATGTCCTTACCAATAACCATGTGGCGGGAAACGCCAGCGAAATCAAAATAACCCTATCCGATGGCAGACAGTTCGATGCCAAACTGGTGGGAACCGACGCCCGGAAAGACCTGGCCCTCGTTTCCTTCGAAACTACAGAATCCATCCCCGTGGCTGAACTGGGAGACTCGGACAAGGTACAGGTAGGCGACTTTGCCATAGCCGTAGGAAATCCCCTCGGATTCGAGTCTACCGTTACCTTCGGGATCGTGTCTGCCATAGGAAGACGCGCGAGACCCGGGATGGATGTTGGGAGTCTCACCGACTACATCCAGACCGACGCGGCCATCAACCCCGGTAACTCGGGAGGCGCCCTGGCAAACATCTACGGACAGGTGATCGGCATCAACACGTGGATCGCTTCCCAGAGCGGGGGAAGCATTGGATTGGGTTTCGCTATCCCCATCAACAACGCAAAGAAGGTCATCGAGGACATCATTACCAAAGGGTCGGTAGAGTACGGATGGCTTGGAGTCAACTCCGGCGATCCTTCCAAGGAATTACGGGATAGCCTGGGGATCAAAACCTCTACCGGTGCTTTCGTATTCGATGTGTTCCTCGGGAGCCCAGCGGACAAGGCAGGGATCCAACCCGGCGACCTGATCGTGAAAGTCGGGAACTCTGAGGTGAAGGGTTCGAACGATTTAGTGCGCCTGGTAGGAAACCTGAGCCCGGGGAAAGTTACCGAGTTCCAGATCATCCGATTCGGCGAGACTAAGACCTTATCCGTGCGTATGGAAGCCCGCAAACCCGAATCCGAGCTGGACAAGGTTGCCCGTAAGGCATGGCCTGGCTTTTCTGCCGTGGAACTGACCGAACGGATCCGAAGGAACTTAAATCTAAGTGCAGATGCAGGACGGGTGATCGTGGGGAACGTTACCTCTGGAAGCCCCGCGGACTCGGCAGGCCTACGGACAGGGGACATTATCCGGGAAATCAATGGAAAGAGGATCAATTCGGTGGCGGATTTCTACCGGGAGATCAATACGAACCAGAAAGAGTTCATGATTCGAATCAACCGTTCCGGGAACGACTTCCTCATCGGGTTGGTGAAAGAGCGATAGAAAAAGTGAAACCTATTCTCCCCCCGGCTCCCGCGGGCAGTTGCCCCGGGGGCCGTTTTTAATGGGTATTGATAGAACCCCGAAGGCTTTTTTTCAGTATCGCGGCGGCCCCTGGGTCTTTTATTTTCCCGTTATCGGCGGTGCTTGGCGAACTGCACTGCCAACTCGATCGCTTTGATCATGCTGGACTCGTCCGCGGTGCCCTTCCCCGCCTTGCCGAACACCGTGCCATGATCCACTGAGGTACGGAGAATGGGGATTCCCACTGTCACGTTTACCCCGCCCATGAAATCGAGGAGCTTCAACGGGATATGCCCCTGGTCATGGTACATCACCACCACGATATCGAACATCCCGTTTACCGCTTTTAAAAACACCGTGTCGGGGGGCACGGGGCCCGTGACGTCCAACCCTTCGTTCCGGGCAGCTTCGATGGCGGGTATCACCTCTTTCAGTTCTTCATCCCCAAACAATCCGTTCTCCCCCGCGTGGGCGTTCAAGCCGGCCACCCCGATCCTCGGTTTCTCCACCCCCAGTTCCCGCATGGCCTGATGGGCCAGTCGGATCACCCGGAGCACCCGGTCTTTCTTCACCCGCTCGATCGCCTCTTTCATCGAAACATGAGTAGAAACGTGGATCACCTTCAGGGGACCTCCGGTAAGGAGCATGGCATAGTCTTTTGTGCCCGTAAGATCGGCGAAGATCTCCGTCATCCCCGCGTAGTGAATCCCCGCGGCGTTCATCGCTTCCTTGTTGATGGGCCCCGTAACCACCCCTTCGATCTTCTTCGCTTTGGCATCCTCCACCGCTCGTACGATGAACTCGAAGGCCGCCTTCCCGCAGGAAGCCTGTACTTTGGCGAAGTCCCAGTGGTCGGGCATATTGTCGAGGGAAATGAGGTTCATGAAGCCGTCCTGGTATTCCGCGGGCTCCCGGATAACGCGAAGATCCATCCGGGGAGGTACGATCTTCATCGCGCGCCTCATCACTTTCTCGTCCCCGTACAGCACCGGACGGCAGATCTCCGTAATTTCCGGTTTGTTCAACGCCTTGATACAGATCTCGGGACCTGCCCCTGACGGGTCTCCTATCGTGAAGCCAAGGATAGGTCTATCGGTCATGGAATATCCTCCTGTAATTTGGTATTGGTCCAATTGATGTCCTATACTATACAAATTCCGAGCGGATAGCTATGGCCCCCGCCCCTTCGATCTTGCTCCTCTTACGAACCTTACAAGCGCCGGTCGACTATGAATTCATCCCTTGTCCAGTAGGCTTCGATCTCGCCCTACAGGATCTTCTCGTAGATGGCTGCCGCGTCTTCCCGGCTGATCGGCTTCGGGTTATTGGAAAGCAGTCTCGTTACTTCCATCGCCCGGGAGGTGAGCTCGGGAATATCCTTCTTCTCGATACCGAATGCGGAAAGCCGAGGGGGAATGCCCACATACCGCGTCAGATCCTCGAGAGCTCGGATGAAGGCCGAAACGAGACCTCTACCGTCCCCCTCGATCCCCGCTGCTTTGGCTGCTCGTTCCAGCTTGTCCGGGATGGCATCCTGGTTGAACTCCATGACGGGCGCCAAGAGCATCGCGTTGGCCACCCCATGCCAGATCCGATACATGCCCCCCAGAGGATAGGATAGCGCGTGAACTCCCGTGGTACTGGAAGAGGCGATGCACACCCCCCCATAAAAAGCTGCCAATAGCATGTTGGATCTGGCTTTTAGGTCTTGTCCATTGTCAAAGGCGGTTTTGAGGGATGAAAAGATCAGCCGTATCCCTTCCAGGGCGAAAAGGTCACTGTAGGGGTTCGCTTTCTTCGAGATGTAACATTCCAACAGGTGGCACAGAGCATCCAGCCCCGTGGATCCGGTCAATTCAGGGGGCAACCCCAGGGTGGCCATAGGATCCAGCACCACATACCGGCAGATGAGGAAGGGGCTTACCACCCCGATCTTCAAACGCTTCTTCCTCACTGCCACGATAGCTACGGGAGTCGCTTCGGAACCAGTTCCCGCGGTGGTGGGAACTAGCAGAGTGGGTAATCCTTTCCCCGGTACACCCTTTTCCAGAAGAGTCTCCGTCGTCTGATCCGGATAGGAGAGGAGGATGGAAAGGATTTTCGCCGTATCCATTACGCTTCCTCCCCCGATACCCACGATGCACCCGATCTTCTTCTGCCGTAGGTCTTGAGCCAGGGCGTCCACCTCATCCGCATAGGGTTCCCGGGGCACCGTATCCACCCTCACCATAGGCAGTCCTTTTGCCTCGATCTTGAGGGCAATTTCCTGGGGAAGCCCCGAGGCGCTTACCCCCCTGTCGGTGAGAACGAGTATGGCCCCCTCCCCGAAGCGTTCCTGCCCCAGGATATCGGGTATCCGTTCGAGTTCACCTTTTCCAAAGAAAATTTGCGTCGGTGATTGGATAGCAAAAGGTTGAATCATGTGTCACACCGCCTGGGCTACCAGGTCCCCCACTTCTTCCGTGTTGTACCCCATCTTGCCTGCGGAGAGGCTCTTTAGCTTGGCGCATGCCTGGGCCACGGCCTTTTCGATGGCTACAGCCGCTTTGTGCTCTCCCAGGAAGTCGATCATCATTCGGCCGGCTTCGATGGCAGCCAGGGGATTGATCATTTTCTTTCCCGTGTACTTGGGAGCGGACCCGCCGATGGGCTCGAACATGGACACGCCTTCGGGGTTGATGTTTCCGCCGGCCGCGATTCCCATGCCTCCCTGGATCATGGCGCCCAGATCGGTAATGATGTCGCCGAAAAGATTCTCGGTAACCACCACGTCGAACCATTCGGGGTTCTTCACGAACCACATGGTGGTGGCATCCACGTGCATGTATTCCCGGGAAATATCGGGATACGAGGCCGCGCCCATCTCCTCGAAGGCCCGGAACCAGAGGTCCCCGCAGTTCATCAGTACATTCCTCTTGTGTACCAGGTGGAGGGGTTTGGATCTGGAGAGTTCCCGCTCGGAGTTCCTCCGCTTTTTCAGTTCGAAGGCGAACTTGAGGCATCGGTCCACGGTGCGGCGGTCGTACACCATCACCTGGGTAGCGATTTCGTCAGGAGTTCCCTTACGGGTTACCCCACCATGACCTGTGTAGATGCCACCCGTGTTTTCCCGGATTACCACGAAATCGATGTCCTCGGGCTTTTTATCCTTGAGGGGACAATCTACCCCAGGATAGAGCTTTACCGGTCGCAGGTTGATGTACTGATCCAGATCGAAACGGATCTTGAGGAGAAGGCCGGTTTCCAGAATCCCCGGCTTCACATCCGGGTGCCCAATAGCCCCTAAATAGATGGCATCGAAGTTGCGTAGGTTCTGCACTTCTTCATCGGAAATGATCTTTCCTGTCTGTAGGTATCGATCCCCGCCGTAGTCGAAGTAGGTGAAGTCAAGGGCGAAGTTGTACTTCGAAGCGGCTGTCTTGAGCACTTTCACACCCTCTGCAACCACTTCAGGCCCGGTTCCGTCTCCTGGAATCACGGCGATCTTGTAGGTTTTCATAGCACCTCCTGGGTTTCCATCTAATGTTTAAAAAGAGATGGCTCTGGTTTAGTGGAAATTGGCAAAAAAATCAACCGTGGAGGCTATAGTTAATCTTTCAAATTCTCATAGATATGCTCAATTTCCTTCCGCAAGGAGATGAACACATCCACAAGGTGGGGATCGAATTGGCGTTCTTTGTTTTGCTCAAGAATCCGTAAGGATTGCTCAAAACTGAAGGCAGGCTTATAGGGGCGTACGGTAGTGAGGGCATCGAAGGTATCCGCAAGGGAAAGAATTCTCCCTTCCAGGCTTATTTCTTCATTCTTCTTTCCTCGAGGATACCCTGTTCCGTCCCAACGTTCATGGTGATCGGCAATCATGTGTAAAGCTGACGTCAAGGATTGAGCATAGAGGGATCCTTTTGGGTTTTGATCGATCAATTTCCCCAGTACCTGTTCCCCATAGGTTACATGTCGCTTCATGATCTCCCATTCTTCGGGACTCAACGGCCCTGGTTTCTGGAGAATACGGTCGGGAATAGCCACTTTACCGATATCATGGAGGGGGCTGAACTGGTAAATGATTCGGATCTGCTTGGGGTGAAGATCGATCTTTTCCGCCAAAAGTCGGGCATACCAGGCTACCCGCTTTACATGGTTTCCCGTTTCGTTGTCTTTGAACTCCACAAGATTCACGAACCCTCCTCCAAACTGGGAAACCGCTTCCTGAATCAAATAAGAATAGAACACCTGTTTTTCAAGGAGCTTGCAGATGAAACAGAACAGCTCACCGTGTGTGTCGGTATAGATCGGTGTCTCCTTGGAAGACAAAAACATGAATCCTATGCATCGAGTGTCCAGAAAGATCGGCACCGTGAGGTTCGATTTCATCCCTTCCTGAAGGAGCAATTTCGTAGACTCTGAATCCTTGCGATCCTCCAAATTATGAATGATACGATACGGCACTCCTTTCTGGAGCATTTCATTTAGGGACGTTTCCGTGATGGCTTGAGTGAATCCCGGTTTCAGGAACATGGGAATGGAGGGGTCGGTAAAATAGGCGGTTTCTGCAGTTATCTTTTTAGCTTCCTCATCAATAAAGGCCAAAGAAAATCGGTGGAAGGGTAACACACGAGCAAGTTGCTTTCCGATTTCATGGATAAAATCTTCGATAGTGGCAGTGAGGGGAAGGGTTGAAAATATTCGTACAAGATCCGTATTGTTCTGTATTTGCTTGGCCCATTCTAGGGAAGAAGTCTCTTCTTTAAACACAGGGTCAGGAAGCTGTATGTTTTTAAATCGCGAAATATCCTCCAGTATTTTCAATAGGTTCTGAGTACGAAACCTCTCCGCACGAATGGTTTTGAGCAAGATCCGTGAAAAAACGAACTCTCCCGCCAGTAGAAACAAGGAAAACCCTAAAACCCAGAAAATGATTTGGGTGACATGATTTATTTCTTTTGTGCGAAGATTCTGGAGGTATTGGGCAAAAGAACGCAATGCATCTCGGCTTGTAAAGAGCGTTTCTGATTCGGGGGGAGCAAGAGTGGTAGTACGTTCAAACCTCCCCTTTTGTATTCTTTCTCTTAGTTTTTCGATCAGAAAAGGGTTTTCTGGGTTCAGGATAATTTGATTCACCAGTTGTAGCGTCTCGGTAATGTAGGAGTTCAGCTCACGAAGGGTTGTTGTTTCCCACAGAGCCAAGATGCAGGTACATAAAAGCACTATCGTGAAGGCTATCTTTAGATTCCCAATCCGTCTGTAGATCTGTTCGAAGGAGCGCATCAGATTCTTTCAGGCCCTTTCGCAACGAAAGGGCCTTTTTTACCTAAACTACTTTTTTGTTCGAGTGAAGTTACGTGACAGAGGCCGCTACTGTAAGGGAGCTCCAAAGGCAACTCCCAACGCGAAAGCCCGACTGTCGTCCATCGCGTCGGTAAGGATGGCATCGATCACGAACTTGTACTTCTTGAACGCGGGGATAGATCCCAGGTCGATCCGGATACCTGTGTTGAAGGTTCCCCGTTGGGCCGCGTTGGCCCCCACGGCCTGGGCGCTGTAGGAAAAGTTGGCAAAATCGGTAACCCAGTGAATGTAGTTCTGGAAGATCTTGGGGAACAGGAGAAGATCGAACCCCATCCCGAAATCGATGTCCGATTTGGGTATCGGATCTCCGAAGGACTTTCCCACTACCACGGTAGTCATGGAGGGCATTCCGAAAAAGTTTCCTGGGTAGGTGGCCGCCAGGTAGATTTGGGTCACGTTATCATCATTTCCGCCCTGTTTTAGCATCTGGAAGTTCACCCCGATGGCTACAAAGGTGCCTGTGGTAGGGAGTTGAAGCTTACCGCCCAGAACGATATCCTCGTTGTCGTCCCCGAACTGGGTATCGTACACGAAGGAGATTTCCGCCATTTTGAACAGACTTACGCTCGCTTTGGGAAGGTGAGCCGTCTCCTCGTCAATGATGGCATGGTAGCCTAGATCGAATCCGATGTTGGCTGTCCGCTCCCAGCCGATCTGACCAGTGGGGATGGCGATAAGGCCGGTGGCGCCGTTGAAGCTCATCCCCTTCAAGGATTGAGAAGACACAGAGGTTAAGGCGAGCACTGAAACCAAGAGCAAAGCGATAAGGATCTTTTTTGTATTCATGTTTACTCCTTAAAAATAAAATTTTAGTAAAAAGGTAATGCAGACCGGCTTAGGTAGTCAAGGTTAAAGCATTTTTTTCCTTGATGTGCAAAGGATTGTTAACGTATTTTTAACAGGATCCTCATGGTTTATTAACGATAGGAGTATGTATGCTGAGCTACATAAAGGAGGATACAGATGCGTTCTTTTTTTTCAGGTAAGTCAATCAGGTTAACGATTCTTTTCTTGGCAGGACTCTTGGCACTAGGGAGTACAAGTCTATTTGCCGAGCCCTCCGGAGTACTGCACGTGTACACATCCCAGCCCCGGGACCAGATGGAAGAGGTTGTCAAACTCTTCAACGTTTCCTACCCCGCGGTAAAGATCGAACTGTTCCGTTCCGGCACAACCGAGGTGATGAACAAGCTGCGGGCGGAGTTCTCCGCCGGTGCCCCCCGCGCGGATGTGGTGCTGATCGCTGACGCGGTGGCGGCTACCCAACTGAAGATCGAAGGCCGCTTGTACGCTTACACAGACGCTCCGGTAAAGGGAATCCCCAGGGAACTGGTAGACCCGGATCGGACCTTCTTCGGTACCAAGTACATCACCACGGGAATCGTGTACAACACGAAACTGGCAAAAAAAGCGCCCTCTTCCTGGTTCGACCTTCTGGAGCCGGAGATTTCCAAATCCACGATCATGCCGAGCCCGCTGTATTCGGGAGCCGCGGCCATACACATCGGAACCATCGTGCAGCAGCCAGCCTTCGGATGGAAGTACTACGAAACCCTGGCAAAACAGGGAGCGGTGGCAGGACAGGGAAACGGAACGGTGATCGAAGCGGTAGCCCGGGGCGAAAAAGCCTACGGAATCATCATCGAATACATGGCATTGAACGCGAAAGCGAAAGGCTCCCCCGTGGAGTTCGTGTTTCCCCGGGAGGGAGTGAGCCTCATTACTCAGCCGGTGGCCATACTGAAAACCACGAAGAACCTCCCCGCTGCCAAAGCTTTCGTGGACTGGCAGCTTTCCGAGGCAGCTCAGGCGCAATCGGTTAAACAGGGTTACTACCCCGTATTTCCCAATCTCACGCCCCCTGCCGGATACCCCTCCCTCTCCACGGTCAAAACTTTATCCGCGGACCCCGCTCTGATGCTCAAACAGGATGCCGACAACAAAAAGATCTTTGCCAATCTCTTTGGAGGATAGGGTAAACATAGGTAGGTTCGTTCCCCTTCGGGACAGGGGCCTGCACGCCCTCCTGGGGGGACTTACCTTCTATCTGATCGTCATAACCGGATGGCCGTTAGGAAGACTTCTGGCGGAGGTATTCTTTTCTATAAAGGATAACCCCTCCTTTATCAAAGAAGTATTAACGGCACCCGCGTCCGCACGAGCCTTTAGGAACACGGCGGAAGCGGCTTTCTGGGCTTCCGCCCTTTCGGTTCTGGTAGGGACTCTAGGAGCCCTCCTTGTTACCCTCACGGACATCCGACTGAAAAGGCTCCTTTCCTTTCTCATCCTTCTTCCCATGCTGATTCCCTCGCAAATTACGGCTCTTGCCTGGAAAATGATGGTGGATTTCATTTCCAAGCCGGGTTCGCCGAACCCCCTCTATTCCCGGGAAGGAGTGATCCTGGTATTGGGCATCGAACACTCCACCCTCGTATTCCTGTCGGTACGGGCGAGCTTGCAGGGCTTGCCGTGGGATCTGGTCGAGGCAGCCAGAGTACTGGGGGCTCGCCCTCTAAGGATCATACGAACGGTGATCCTTCCCCTCATAGCTCCGGGGATCCTGGCCGGGTTCGCTCTTTCCTTCGTGGCGGGGATCGGAAACTTCGGAGTCCCCGCTCTTTTAGGAATTCCGGGAAGGTTCCCCGTGCTGACCACCCTGATTTACCGGAAACTGAACGGTTTTGGCCCTTCGGTACTGGGGGAAACCGCGATCCTTTCCCTGGCACTGATGGGACTGGCTGGGCTGGGGTTAAGCCTTCGAGCTTTCGCCTCCCGTCGCGTATCGGTAGCCGTCATCAAAACGCAGTCCATCCGTTCCCTTTTTCCCCTGGGGGTGCACCGCCTTCCCGTGGAAGGAGGGATGTTCCTTCTTTTTTTATCCATATCATTATTACCCCTCATCGCCCTGGCAGCCACATCCTTCGTACCCGCGGTGGGCGTTCTGCTGACACCCGATACCTTTACCCTGGGGAACTACCGAGCGGGATTGTCCCAGGACGCGGTGGTACGGGCGTTTTCGGTAAGTCTCAAGCTTTCGACGATTACAGCCCTTGTCTGCGTTGGTGTTTCCATTCCCCTCGCCTACTGCGCTGTCATCCGAAAGGTTCCCCTTTCCCATTCTCTGGTTCTTCTCGCCGACGCGCCCTACGCGATCCCAGGGATCGTCGTGTCCATTTCCATGATCCTCGCCTTTCTGAAACCCTTGCCTCTGGTGGGAAGCCTGTACGGTACGGCGGGGATACTCTTCATCGCGTACGCGTCCCGCTTTCTCTCCCTCGCCCTCATGCCGACCTTGGCAGGGGCGGAACAGTTCGATCGCCATTTGGAGGAAGCCGCCTCGATGGCCGGCGCGAGAACGTTCCGACGACTTCGAACTGTCGTGTTCCCTTCGGTACTCCCCTCCGCGTTCTCGGGAGGATTGCTGGTATTCATGGCGGCCCTGAACGAGATTACCGTTTCCTCTCTCCTCTGGTCCGCGGGTAACGAGACTATCGGAGTGATGATCTACGCCATGCATTACGAGGGAAACTCCCCGCAGGCTGCCGCGATTTCCATGATCAGTGTTCTCATCGTAGTTGCCATCGCCCTAACCATCAGCAAGTTAGGCAAATCCTTACCGGAAGGAGTGATCCCATGGCGAGGCTGACACTTGCCCAGGTTTCCAAAGTTTTCGGACACACCCTGGCCGTGGCTTCCATTACCCTGGAGGCGGAAGAGGGTGAGTTTCTTGCCCTTCTGGGCCCTTCGGGATGCGGAAAAACCACCCTGCTGCGCCTGATCGCGGGATTCGAACTCCCCGATGCGGGAGTGATCCGGATGGGGGATGTCCTTTACGCCCGCTCCGGATACGGGATTCCTCCCGAAGAACGCAACCTCGGTATGGTGTTCCAGTCCTACGCGCTGTGGCCCCACCTGTCCGTTTTCGAGAACGTGGCGTACGGATTGCGGGTGCGCAGAATCAGCGGAAGCGCCCTGCGCAGCCAGGTTATGGAGGCCCTGGAACGGGTCGGCCTCGGAGAGCTTCACCAACGCCGCCCCGATCAACTGTCGGGAGGCCAGCGTCAACGGGTCGCCCTGGCCCGCTGTTTGGCCCTGCGGCCGAACCTCGTCCTTCTGGATGAACCCCTGGCAAACCTCGACATTCACCTGCGGGAATCCATGCAAACTGAACTCAAGCGTATTCAAAGGGAAAGCGGTGCCACCTTCCTCTTCGTAACTCACGACCAGAGTGAAGCCATGTCTCTGGCCGATCGGATCGCCGTGATGGATCAGGGCAAGATCCAGCAGGTGGCAAAACCGGAAGAGCTCTACGCGAATCCGCAAACCGAGATGGTGGCTTCCTTTATCGGCAAGGGGTCTGTCATTCCCGCCCTGTTTCTCGAATACCTTTCGGAGGGAGCAGGCAAAGTTCAAGTGTGGGGGAAAGCAATTAAGGTCACGACTCCCCCTGGGTTGACACCCGGTCCCTGCAAGCTCTGCCTGCGATCCCGAGATCTCGCCCTCCTGAACGGTCCCGCTCCGGAGGGGTTTCCCGGCAGAGTCCGCTGGGTTTCCTACAGGGGAGACGGGTATCTGGTAGGGGTTTCTCCAGAAGGGCAGGAATCGGACAGTGTGGAACTTCGATTGGAAGTGGAATCATCTCCGCCCTCGCCGGGGCAGAGGATTTGGGTCCAGATGAAAGACGGATGGGTGATCCCTCCCTCGCCATGAACCGATTAGCCTGCATCTCCGGCTGTTCCTCCAAGGGGCCTGCCTGTGTCTTGCTGGAAATCGAGGGGCGGAGGATCCTGCTCGACGCGGGAGTAGGACCCGATGCGGGGGCGGTTCCACCCCTCGAGTTCCTTGAACCCATTGACGCCCTCCTTTTAAGTCACGCGCACAAGGACCACGCGGGAGCCATGCGTCTTCTAAAACATTGGGGTTCCTTCCCCGTGTACGCCACGGAAACGACACTACGGATCCTGGGAATCCCAAATGGAATACCGCTCCCTTCCCGAGGTTCAGGGGAAGTATTGGGAATGGAGGTGCGGACAGGCCGGACAGGACACGCCAGCGGCTCGATCTGGATTCGGTTCCCTCAAAAAGGGGGGTTCCTCTACATGGGAGATTCCTCCGAAGAATCCCAGGTATACGCCTTCGATCCTCCGCCACCCTCCGAATTGATCGCCTTCGACGCTTCCTACGGCCTGTACGACGAGAAGAACTCCCTCGACTCATCCCTTTGGAAACAGGTTTTGCAAACCGGTTCGGTGGTACTGCCCGTACCCGCCGAGGGAAGAAGCCTCGAGTTCGTCCTGCTCCTGAAAGAAAGAGGGTATGATACGATTTATGTGGATTCAAGGATCTATACCACTCTGCGGCAAACTTTAGACCAGGACCGGGACTACCTGCGGCCGGGAGTGGCGGAACGGCTGGAATCGGTTCTTTCCTCTTTGGAGGAATCTCGGATTTCACACCCCGAGGGAATCCACATCGTAACCGACGGAGAGGCTTCGGAAGGTTCCGCCGCCTGGCAGTGGATCACCCAGTATGAACGGGATACCACCCCCTTGTTTCTTTTTACCGGCTACCTGGGGAAAGGCACCACCGCTGAAAGAATCGTAACCTCGGGAAGAGGCCTGTGGGTCCGCTGGAACGCGCATCCCACCTTGGAGGAAAACCTGCGATTGATTCAACAGGTAGGAGCCCGTAAAGTCATCCCCATGTTCAACCCAGAGCCTGACATATTTTTAAGCCCCCAGGTGAATCTGCCAGAAATCCTGCTCCTGGATGGGGAGGATATCCACTGGTAGAAAGGCTAACCCCTCGTCCCGTAACCTTGGTTCCGCAGAGCATAACTGTTCGTTACGCGACAGGTACCTAAAGGACTTGGATTGAGGCACCCCCTCCCTATCCATACCTATCCCTCCCTATCGAACTTCCCTACCGTCAAGAATCCAGTTATGTAACTCTATTCTAAGAAATGAATAACAAATCATGAGGAGGCACTCCAAGATGCCCGACTCGCCGCGATTCCGAATGTACCTAATGGCACGCATTTTGCTTTGACTGAAGCTGGCACTATCGGCTCGTGCAGGAGGTATCGATGGGTAAAAACAGCGCAATTCTTCTCGTGGCAGCCATACTGACCCTGTCAACCCAGGCAGTGGAGGCGCAAAGCGAATACGTCGAGTACAACAATCGTTCCGCCGTGGGAGTTTTCGGTGGTTTTTCGTCCAACAAGGAGGCTACATCCCTCGACTTGGATTTTGGGTTTTCCATCCTGGGCCGGGTGGATATCAGCCTCGGATACAGCGGAGTGTCCTTAGAGGAAAAATTGTTTGGAAAGGAGGTTTCGGCTTCCGTAATCCAGTTCAGCGGATCCATTTTCCCTGTCAAACAGTCCAGCGCCGTTCCCGTTTCCATTGCCCTGCACGGCGGGGTCGCCTTCGCCACCTACGAATCGGACGCTCTGGACTACCTGGGGTGGGACATGACGGGTACCGCGGCAGGATTTGGATTATCCCTCTATCACCGTCTAAACCTTACTACCTCTTTCGCCTTACAGCCTTCCCTGTCTTTGGGCTATACCCGATCCACGGTGACAGTGGAGGACTCTTTCGGCAACTCTGCAGAAGAGACAGATACGGGAACTAGCGTGGGATTCGGCCTCTCCTTCCTGATCAAAACCGCACCCAGAAGTACCCTTGTCCTGCGCCCTGCCCTCTCCTTCGACGAGGATGTCACCACCTTCGGTATCTCCCTAGGGTTTGTGGGGGAATTCTAAGCAAAAAATCTTGCATCCTGTTCGGCGCTGTACAATACTTAGAATGAACCTTGTATGTAAGGCATGGCCAATGCTTATTCACTACCGGCAGATTCAACATAGAATTGAGTTCGAAAAACCCGTCATCTTTCCCACCCTCCCAACCTTCCTGTTTCGAAGCATCCTGGGAAAGGAACTCCGGAGACTGGTGTGTATTTTTCGGGATAGGCCCTGCGGGGAGTGTGGGCTAAAGTTCACCTGTGCCTACTCGTGGATGTTCGAAACGCCAATCGAAAAAGAGACACCGGTACTGGAAGGAAGGGATCGAGCCAGTCACCCCTTTCTGCTAGCGACGGATGCCGTTCCCCAGCAGAGCTACCAGGGTATCACCCTAACCCTCACGATTCTAGGAAAGGCTATCGAATACTACCCATACCTGTATTACGCTCTTCGCCGGGCCGGGGAAATCGGTGTACTGCGGGACCGGATCCCCTATCGAATCATGGATGTACGGTGTGAGGACCGTTCAATCCTCCAAGGAAACGACTCCCTCCATCCTACGTATGGGATCCGGGAGTGGTGTTTCCTTCCTCAAACAAAAGAAAATAGGAATTGCGCTGGAAAAACTGAATCGGTTCAGTTGTTTCTTGACACACCTTTAAGACTAAGGATCGAAGGGAAATACTCTGATTCCTTCACAGCCCCGCAGTTCCTAGAGGCACTGTGGAGGCGTGCGCAGATCCTTTGCTCCTTCTACGGTCAGGAGAATGGGAAAGAATCCCCTATTCTGAACCTTACCGATCCAGAAATCCGGATCCTTTCCCGATCTTTCCAGTGGAAAGACTATCCGTACTTTTCTAGCCGGCAGAAAAAACTTCTTCGGCTAGGGGGGATCGTAGGGGAGTTCACTATGCAGGGAGCATTGAGTCCAGCGGAATCGGCTTTACTATACTTCGGAGAGCTTTTCCATGTGGGTAAGAATACAGCCTTCGGATTAGGGAGGTATCACGTATCTAAAGGGTAGCCATGCGTATCGCTATCAGTTCCTTGGGACAATCCTGGTTAATTTTACCAGAAGTGCTCGGATTCCTAGACCCGGAGCGGTTTGATTTCTATCGCAACCACCCGGAAGCCTCTCGTATCCAGGCATTACGGAGGGAACACAGGATCGAAGGGATAGATGAACTCTGGGTATTCCTCACAACGGATACAAAATCGAAGGATAGTTTTTCATCCATGAAACGGTGGGCAGGCCGTTTAGACTCTTCACCCCTAATTAAAGGGTGGTGTTGCCGAGAAATCTCGGATCTTCGCACCGAAGAAGAGTGCAGGTATATCCGGAATGCTCTATTTTCTCTTGTGCTTCATGCCCATCGGAAACTACAGGAACCTTCACCATCTGCAAGCTTACAGGGAGCGTTGTATATCTCCCTTACGGGTGGAAGAAAAACCATCAGCGGAGATCTTCAGGATGCCGCAAATTACTTCGGCTCTAACCTTCTGTTCCATATTATCGACAGGGACCTGTACAAACACCCGAATCTTCTGAACTTATCCTGGGAAAATTTCGATGAACCGCTTGGGCCTGAGGAAGCCAACGTATTCCTACCCATCCCTGTGGGAAGTCCTCCTTTTTTAGATTCCTCAATACTATTTAGAGACTTTCTTGACTATAAAGATTTTCAAATCCCTGAACCAGAGGCAAGCTCTCTTCAGCCTCTTGAACTGGAACCTTCAACAAAACTCATAGATACCATCGAAAAGCGTACGAAGCAGGCATTCTACTTCTACGAGAATCTTCTAGGCAGAGGCCAGGAAGCTCTGCAGGATCGGAGGAACTTTCTGTCTCTGTTCACCCTGCCTCCCCAAAGAATCCTCCGAATGCGGGAAACAAAGATCTATGGGACCGAATCAGAGCATAGTCCTTTGTATCGTTTTCTACAAAGTCTTCCCAAGACCGAACTTCATTGTCACCTGGGGGGTGTGTTGGACCCAGCGGAGGCATTGGAAATAGCTACTCTCTGGAAAAGTGAAGTGGAATCCTGGGGAAGGACATACCCTGAGTTCCAGGATTGGAACAATTCTCTGCGTGAAAAAGTAACCCATAGCAATATCCCCCGACTCCAGGAAGAGTTCCGGCGCCTGCATTCCTTCCCTTCCCATTATCCCAGCAAACTTCAAACCGGGATTCCCCTTCACATGGTTCCACACCATATACAAAATGCAGCATTCCTTCTTGCTTTTCAGGATGCTCCAGAGTTACTGGATTCAGTGGTATTTGGGAAACTGTCGGACCCTGAACTATTTAAAGCTATTGGATTTGAACACTACGAATTTTTGGGAGATTATCAAGGGTCCAGTCTTCTGCAGTCTGAAGAAACTATTCGGCGAGCAGTCCAAATAGCTGTAAGAAAAGCTGCTGCCCACAATGTTCGGTACCTGGAACTCCGTTGTTCCCCCTTAAACTATACCAAGGGGAACTTGAAAACTGGCTTGGAAGTGTACAGGATCATTGCCCAGGAGCTATCCCAGGCTGAATCGGAAGCTTCCAGATCCCTGAGGAAGCAGGTCCGTTACCGTGCCCTTCTGGTCGCCAGCCGCCACCGAAAACTCAGCCAGGTGTACCAATACATGGAATTGATGGAAGAAATCTTTCAGTCAGGGACTTACCCTGAAATCCTGGCAGGTGTCGATCTGGCAGGAAATGAAAAACAAATGCCCCCCGCACGACTACGGGAAGCATTCGAACCGGTAATGGACCGATGCCAGCATATCACGATCCATGCGGGGGAAAGTGAAGATGTGGATAACATCTGGCAAGCCGTGTACTACCTGCATGCGGAACGTATCGGCCATGGGCTAACCCTTAAAAATAAACCTCACTTGATGCAGAAATTCATCGATCGGGGGATTGCACTGGAAATGTGCCCCACCAGTAATATACAGATCACCGTTCCTCAACTCCAGGAATACCCCCTGCGCTACTACCTGGAAAAGGGTGTACCTGTAACCCTGAATACGGACAATCCAGGGATTTCCCGCACGAACCTCACACGGGAATACCTTACCGGAGCACGGATTACACCGGGGGGACTATCTATTCTGGAGATACTACAAATTGTAAAAAACGGCTTTTCTGCGGCCTTCCTACCCCTACCCGAGCGGGAAGAACTGCTACTCTCCGTAGAGGAGGAACTCTACCGTAACTCGATTCCACTGCTGGAGGAGGTAAAATGAAATGGAATACATATTAGCTAGATACAAGAAGGTTGACAAATTAGATTACACGCTTGAAATAGTCACTCCCCTTTTTCTAGGGGGGGCAGACCCCTTAAAAGCAGAACTAAGGCCCCCCTCACTGAAAGGTGTACTACGGTTTTGGTGGAGGGCGGCCTATGGCCAGCAGACAATACAAAATAATAATAGTGGAATTGAAGAACTTAAGAAAAGGGAAGCGGAGATCTTTGGGACACAAGATAGCAAATCGAAAATTGGAATAGCGGTAAGTACATTAGATAAATTGGAGCCCACAAAAAAGAGGCTCCCTAAGGGCATAGAGTATACAGTAAAAAATCATAGATTAGGAATTATTGATTACCTGTCCTACGGATTAAGCAAAAATAAAGAGATTAAAGAATATTTTCAACCTGTTAATTCACTAATTCTGACTTTATATCTATGTGGCTTAAATGATGATCAAAAAAATGAATTAATAAAAACATTAAAAATTCTACTCCGTTTTGGTGGGCTGGGTGCACGTACAAGAAACGGCTTTGGTAATCTGTACTGTAAGGAATTGGAATTATCTGATACAGAAATAGAAGAGTTGTATAAATATGAATTATCCAATTTCACGGCTTTCTCAAAAAAATCTAAAGTTTTCCTTTTCCCTGCAAGAAACACTTGGCACGAAGCTTTGTCTGTTGTTGGACTTGCATATAGAGAGGCCAGACTCAGTCTGGAAAATAAACACTTTTATGACAGAAGAGGTTTGATTGCTGCCCCCATAGTACAGGCACAAAATACAAACATCAGGCAGGGTAGGCACGCAAAGCCATTCTTCCTTCATGTTAATAAGGTGGAAAATGGGTATCAAGGACAAATCCTATTTATACCTTACAAGTATGGTAATGACAATGAGGAGATTTTTAAGAATTATTACCAGGCTTGTCAATGTATAATTGAATCCATCAAAAAACAGGGAGGCCAAGAACTATGAATTATCCGTCTTCTAACGCCACCTACTGGGAGAATAAAATTATATCCTACTTGCATGACGCTCCAGATAAAATATTTGACATTGCCAAACACGAAGAAAGGTCCTCCAGTTTATTACAAGCTTTAGGGCTGCAGAAACCAAACGAAGAGGATTATAAACTCGCTGATATACTTGCAGCGGGGATTGAGCGAGGTCTATTCCCCAAACACAGCAACGATCCGGAAAAAAGTGGTTCTGTAGATTATCTTCAGTATCCTTTTCTATCCCATCCTATTAGTTCGACCCCCCACCTACAAGTCATACCCTTATTACACAAAGATAAAAAAATTTTCTCTGCCTCGGTTCATGAAGAATTAATGAAATTTTTAACAAGAGAAAAGGAGCAAGAACCCGGCTTAAATACACGGAATTCCAGAAAAGGAAGTGAAGAGATTCCCTATACAAAGAGACTATTCTTTTACCTATTTTTTTATTAAGAAATCGACTAGCATCCAATGATGTTGCTGGATTAGGTGCATTCTGGCATCGTATTCCAGCCGATAGCCGTATTCCTGACCATACTATTTGGCATCACAACGCATTAGCTTCTGCTTTATATGGTTGCTCCTATGATTTAGAAACTTCAATGTTCATTAAGGAAAATATAAGCAATGCAGGGTTACTAGTTTTCACGATCACACCAGTGCAAAGTTTTATTGCCAACGCACGACGGTTAAGGGACTATTGGACTGGATCTGTTCTTCTTTCCTGGTTAGCTTTTGAAGGAATACGTTGGATAATTGAAAATTTAGGTCCTGATCATATCCTTTATCCTAGCCTTATAGACCAACCGTTAGTTAACATATATTTAAAACAAATCTACAATTTTCATATATCGCATACCTCTAAAGAGAAAAACACCATAGCTTCCTTTCCTAACAAGTTCGTTGCGTTAATACCTTTTAAATACGCAGAAAATATTGGGGAAAATATATCAGACCATATAAAACAAGAATGGGAGAAAATAATCGCCATTAGCAAAAACTATCTCTACAACGTTTTAAAGATAAATGAAGATAAAACTAAGCAGTATTTAGAAACGTCATTCAAACGGCAGGCCGAACTGTATTGGTCTTTTGACTGGGCAGTTACAAAGTTAATTAACAAAAAGGATATTGAATCCGGTATCTCTGAATTAATACCTCCAGCATTTTATCAAACCAATATGGAGCTTGAAAATGAGTTCGCCAATATATTTAAGGATAAACAATTTTGCTCTCCTGAAACATTTTCTATCACCTACTTTTATGACACTTCACACACACTAGCACAAAGCGCTTTGGCCGCGGCTAAGAATTTCCGTTTAACCAATCGTATGCCGGAACCTGGAGAAAAATGCTCCTTATGCGGTGAGTTTGAAGCCTTGCACTCGGTCCCCTGGCAGGAAGGAATGCAGGCTACCGTATATTCACATAATATTAAAGAGTTTTGGGATCAGCTAGGAACCAAATGGCCTAATGAGCTGGATTTTTCACAGGAAGAAAGAAAAGAACATTTATGCAGCCTTTGCTTCATAAAACGCGGGCTATATAAATGTATTGAGAAAGAAGAACATATTTTAACAGAGGTTTTCAACGAACAAGAAGGATTTCCTTCTTCTACTGAACTTGCCCTCACTGACTACTTTGAAAGGAAAAAAATTCCTAAAGAAGAAAGAAGAAAAAGAGCACAGAAAATCCACGAAAATGAGGAATTAATTAAGGATTTATTACCCAATGATAAATACTATGCGATTCTACTCATGGATGGGGATAATATGGGGAAGTTAGTCTCCGGGGAAATATTAGGGGCCATCTGGAGAAATGCGATTCAACAATCTTTAGTAAAAAAATTAGAAGGGTCATCAAACATAGAATCGAGCTATAAGGATGCTTGGAAAAAATTTTTAAATACAAAAAGATTATTGACCCCTGCCATACACGAAGCGATTAGCGAGTCACTAAGCGACTTTGCACTTTACTGTGTAGCTCCTATAGTCGCGGAATATCAAGGTAAACTGGTATACGCAGGGGGTGACGACGTTTGTGCATTCCTACCTTTAAATACCGCCCTTGAGGCAACCTTAAAAATACGCGATGCCTATCATCACGCATTTCGTCATATTAGTGAAAGTAGTAAAACATCCACTGTGACACAACCCTTACATCAAGAGTGGAATGGAGGCACAGGAAAACTCTCGCTGGGGTTAGGAACCAGTCCTGGCATTTCCATATCCGCCGCCCTCCTATTCGTACATCACAAAGAAGACTTAAGGTGGTGTATGAAAGAAGCTCATAGGTTGCTGGATGATGTAGCCAAAGAACAAAACAAACGGGATAGCCTTGCTCTAGCACTGTATAAGCGTTCTGGAGGAATGCCGCATATCTTTGTGCGGAAATGGGCGGAAGAAGATTGCGTCCCATGGAATGCTTTGATGCAAGTAGTACAGGCAGTAAAAACACAGGATCATGAAAAAAATGGAAAGAAAAAGGAACTCTCCAGATCTTTACTCTACAATATCGAAGATTATAAGCCAGCCCTTATCTCTATCATAGAGAGCGAAAATGATATACCACAAAAAAAAGAAAATCTAAAAAAACTGATTATCTCCTTAATCAGTCGATCCCAACTAAAAGCCGAAAACCCCCATTCTTTATCTGAACAAATTGTCTACCTTTTATGGGATCCTAAAAAAGATGAATCAGCGATCTCTACAGACGGCCTTATTATTGCGGCTTTTCTAGCTAATTCGTGAGGAGGATTTGAAATGGAATGGTACATATTTCATCCTGCCGATACGTTATTTTTCCGTGGGACCGAATCACTGGAAATGGGAATGGATCACTTTGCTACTACCCTATTCCCTCCGCCCATTTCAGTTTTATATGGGGCAGTAAGGAGCACTATTTTGCGGGAAAAAGGAATAAATCCAAAATCATTCGCAGAGAATAAAGCGGATGAACATCTCTATAAAGCATTGGGAAGACCTGCACAGAGCTTGGAAGAACTTCCATTTACTATCTATGGCCCGTTTTTTTGGAATGACGGTAAAGTATTTGTACCTGCCCCTTTACTCTGGTATGGGGTGTTAGTAGAAGATGATGGCCACCGAAAAAAAATAAGGGTGCGCTATCTAAAACCCATTGCTAAAGAGATTCCTATTCGATCTTCCAAACCTCTTTTATGGCAATCTAGAGGGAGCAAAGACAAAATTGTATCCCTAAACGGAAAATGGGTAGAATTAACTACCATTTTTCGTACAGTGGAAGATACAGAGATAGAAATTTTCAGTGACTCCCATTTTTTTGTGCAGGAACCTAGAACGGGCTTAGCATTAAGTAGAGCGAGGAAGGCACGAACAGGTCACTTATACTCTCTAAGTCATGTACGATTGATTGAGTCATTTTCCCTTTGCCTAGGAATTGCTCCCAATCCTGGATTACAGGAACAAGGAATACTATTCCTAGGAGGTGAAAATCGATTTGTAAGATATAAAAAACATAATCTTCAATTTACAGTTGATACTGAAGGGAAAAAGGAAGGTTACTTCTTTGCGTATACCCCCATCCCCGCTATAGGAGTAAGCCGTGAATCTTTAGTGGTTACCGAGAAATTACAATATAGGGGGGGGTGGGATTTAGCAAAAGGTTTTCATAAGCCCATCATTGCACATTTCCCGGCAGGAAGTGTGTTCAAATCTAGAATATCAAAACATTGTCTACCAATAGGTAAACAGGAGGATCACAATGAAAAATGAGCATTGCAAAATTTTAACTTTCTACGCCATTTCACCTATTCATGCAGGAAGTGGCTCCATGATTAGCGCGATCGATTTGCCCATACAAAGGGAAAGACACACGAATTGGCCCCATATTCAAGCAAGTTCTGTGAAGGGCGCTCTTCGAGATCATTATAGAAACTACACTCCCCAGAAGGATGAGAAATTAATCAATTTCATCTTTGGATCAGACTACGAAAACGATAACCTTCCGGGGAATCCTGAGGAAAGCATCCCGGGTTGTATAGCTGTAACAGATGCGAAGCTTCTTGCTTTTCCTGTACGCTCTAACGTTGCACCATTCCTGTGGATTACTTGTCCTTTGGCTATACAAAGACTAAATCGTGACTTAGATTTCACAGGTACTACCAAACGGTTTCAATTAGAATCGGTAGAAAAAGAAAAAGGAATTTGGATCCGGCATGATTCTAATTGCAAACAACAGAACATACTCCTTGAAGATATAGTAGTTAGTGTTGAAGAAGAAATTAATCAAGAATCATTGAATTTGATAGTTCCTTCAAATATAAACAGATTATTACTGGTAGAAGACGAAATATTTACATACTTAGTAGATACTGCTACTGAAATTCAAACTCAGATAAAAATTGATAGCGACTCTGGAACCACAAAAACAGGATCTCTAAGGTACCAGGAACTACTTCCCTCTGATTCTTTCCTGTATTCATTAGTATACTTTAAGGATAAATATGTACCTGATTACCCTAAAAATGATTACCCAAAAAAAGAGAAGACAAGAGATGGCAACGAAGACAAAGATAAAGAAGAATTAGAGAAGCTCTACAACAAAGTAAAGAGTTTACAGATGGAGAATATTATCCAGAATGTAGAAAATGCGATCAATGGTTTTCTGCAAGTCGGTGGCGATTATACATTGGGCAGAGGACTCTGCGCTATAAAATGGATAACGCTTTCAAAATAGGGGGATACCCATGATTAGCCAAAATCAAAAAAGGGCTGCCTATGCCCTCGAGAAGGTAAAAGCATATCTATATTCATTAAAATCAGAAAAAGACAAAAAAGAGTTTAAAAGTTTTGTGGCTGGTCTACCTGCCATGATTTTACAAAATGGGTTTGGACTCACTATGGCTTTCCTCCTATCAAAACAAAAAGATTCAGAGAAAACAAAACAAAAAGTAGCATTTGATCAAATAAAGGAATGGGTTGTAGAATGCTCTGAAATAACTAAAAATTATTTCAAAGATACCAATGCAAGAAGTAATGATAAAGATTTCTTGTTGCATATAAATAAACTAGATCAAATTCAGTATAGAACCATACAGCAGGAGGCCCTAAACCTACTTGAATGGATAAAACGGTACGCTGCAGCGTTTGTAATCGATGAGGGAGATTAAGAAAATGAACCCAAATGCAAATAATTATAATGAAACAAGATGTGGTTACATAGCCAGTAGTCTAGCCATAGAGATCGTAAAAAAAACATTTGTAAAGGGTAATTTTTCATTATGGTATAATAAATATATACCAATATTAATTAATGGTAAAAAAGATGAATTATATAAACCTTGCAATACTGATATAAATAAAAAAAATGAATTCACTGAATATTATGCCTTAAATGCTAATTCTTTTTATAAGGGAATTAATGATTTATTATTTGAAAAACATGCGCGACAGTCGTTTGTCTTAGATTGCGCTATGAATAAAGGTCTGGAGGTTATAGAAATTTGGGCACAAAATACAACACGCCTCCTAACAGGGGTGGGGAACTCACATCCTGCAGAAATAAGCATAACGCTGGATCATAATCTAGGTGTCCCCTATATCCCCGCTTCCAGCATCAAAGGTATTGTTCGATTTTGTAATGCATTAGGGTTAAGGGAAAAACTAAGTAAGGATTCTTTCAATGATGTGGAAGACCCCGAAACAAAAGAGTTATTTGGAAGTTCTCCAGAAGATTATAAAGGAGATTTAAAGAAAGGGCATGAACAGAAAGGATCTATTGTTTTTTTGGATGTATATCCATTGCCAACTAACGTAGAATCCAATATTGAATTAGAAGTCGACATCCTAAATCCCCATTACATTAAATACTATAGTCCCACAAACACTAAAGATTGGCCTTCAGACAACCAAGATCCACGACCTGTAAAGTTTCTTGTTGTTAAGCCAGGTACATATTTCATTTTTAGATGTATCGTACCTACGGGGAAAAAAGAAAAAATAATCGAACTATTCAGGAAAGTTTTTGTTGAAGGTATAGGAGCAAAAACTACTCTAAACTATGGAAGATTCAAAGAGATTAATCCAGAAAATCCATCATTAAAGTCATTAAAAGAAAAAATAGAAGAAACAAAAAGATCACTATTCAACACTACCGCTACCTTCGCAAAAGAAATTCCTTTTGCTGAAGAATCAGGCCCAGAGGTCAGTGTTTTAAACAAAATAAAAAAGTTAAATAAAGATAGAGGTCAAATCGGTCAGTTGGTTAAAGAAATTATTGAAGGAGATTATACGCTAGAAGTCTACGAAACTTTAAAGAAAAAATTAATAGATCTTAATGAGTGGGAACCGCAACCAGGAAACTCATATAGTAAAATGTTAGATAGAAAAAATAGAATAGAAACCAAAATAAAATCTCTTAAAGAAAAAGGGGATAGTACAGAAAATGCCTAACCACCTTCTATCCTTTCTTGGGACAGGGAATTACCTGCCTTGTCGTTACCAGTATGCAGGTGAAACGAGTTCTGTAGTTACCTACATTCAGCTTGCGTTACTGGAGCTGTTGAAGGATCTGCAGAGATCTGATACACGGGTATCGATCTTCCTCACCAGGGATGCACGGGAAAAACATTGGGAACCCGATGCGTCCAACACATCTTCAGCCCGCAGGTTAGGTGATCTTCTGAAAGAAAAGTTTCCTTTCATAGACATTCAGGCTGTCTTAATTCCCGAAGGGAAGAATACCGAGGAATTATGGCAAATTTTCACCATCGTATTCGACCACCTGAAAGAGGGTGAAACCCTCTACCTCGATGTTACCCACAGTTTCCGTTCCCTGCCGCTTTTTGGACTGGCACTTATGAATTACTCTAGGATTGTGAAGAATGTAAGAATCAACGGAATATACTACGGGGCTTTTGAAGTGATGGGACCTGCGAAGGAGGTGGAACGGATACCGCCCGAGTGTCGAATTGCCCCTGTGTTCGATTTGGGAAGTGTGTATACATTAATGGAATGGAGTACTGCGGTACACGTATTCCTTTCCACTGGCCGTGCGGAAGAACTATCTGAGTTGGTACGGGGAAATCTGAAACCGATCCTTTCAGATCCAGGCAAAAGAAATCTGGAAGCTATAGGGGAGCAGAAACTTGCCGACATGCTTAGGATATTATCTCTAGATCTACTGACTAATCGAGGTGCAGCAATCCAGAAGGGAGAAACTTTTTTAAAATTACAAAGAACCTTCCAGGATCTACAAGGCAAATCGTTAAACTTCAAGCCCCTCGAACCCCTCCTATCAAAGGTCCAGGAAAAGATACACGGCTTTCGGGAAGAAGATCTAAGAAACGGGTATAGGGGGGTTCAATGGTGCATCCAGCATGGATGGGTACAACAAGGCATTACGCAACTCCAGGAGACCATCATCGCCCACCAGTTGATGTTTTTAAGTGAAGACCCCGCTGATAGGGAAAAGCGGGAAATTGTCTCCATAGTATTCGGAGCTAAAGGGAGTCCCCTGGGAACCGCAGACCGGGGATATCAGGAAGGTTTAAAGAGAAATCAGCATCTAACGAAAACTATTTTTGATCATAAGTTTTGTGAGGTAGCTTTCCCCCCCTACAATCAGCTACGGGACCTTCGCAATAGCATCAACCATGGAGGATTCACGGAGCAAACCTCGGCTATCCGTTTCAAAACAAATCTGGAAGAATCTTTTACTCTGCTAAAGAACCGATACAAGGAAACGTACGGCGAGGAGCTGTTCTGATGGCAACGGTCTATATCGTTTCTGAGAATGGGAAACTTCAGAAAAAAGGAGAAACACTTCAACTGGCCCACCGGGATGGCACTCTAACCACGATTTTTCCCTTTAAAACTGAACAACTGGTGATCCTGGGAAGCGTAGAGATCACCGGTGGTGCCATGCGTACTCTCCTACGACATGGAATCAATACCCTGTTTCTCAGTACCAATGGGAAGTTCCAGGGGAAACTTGTATTTCAGGAACATAAGAATGTGTTCTTGCGGCAGAAACAGTTCAAGCAACTGGAATCATACCCTTTCCGAATCCAGATAGCTCAGGCCATTGTAGAGGGAAAACTACGGAATCAGCTCTCGTTCATGCAACGGATTATCCGTAAAGACGAGAAGAGATCCTTCCTAAATCAGATGACTGACAATCTGAAAGGTATCATCGAGAAAATCCCCAATACAACAGAGCTTTCCTCCCTACGGGGTCTGGAAGGGATTGGGGCAAAGTATTTTTTCTCGGTGTTCCGGGAAAATATCATACAGGATTGGGCAGTATTCAAAGGCCGTAGTATGAATCCCCCGGAAGATAACGTGAATGCTGTATTAAGTTTTCTGTATACCTTGATCATGAATCGCGTGGATGCGGCCATCGAAGAAGAAGGACTAGATCCTTATGTAGGATTTTATCACGAGCTGGAATACGGGAAACGGACCCTGGCATTCGACTTAATAGAAGAATACCGTACTCCTCTCGCTGACACCCTTTGTTGTGCCCTTTTCAATCTCGGTGTCCTTCAACCTACAGACTTTCGGGAGGTGATTTTTTCCAGTGACTCCGAAGAGTTCCCTTTAGCCACAGCGGAATCCACCATTGAGGATGGGGATAAACCGGTTGTGTATCAGGAAAAAAAAGGAGTTCTACTTACAAAGGAGGGATTGAAAAAAGTAATCACCCAGTTCGAAAAGAAGTTAGAAACACAGATATTCTATACACCTTTAGCAAAACATCTGAGCTATAAAAGGCTCATCCGGGAACAAGTCAAACACTTTCGAAGAGTTCTTGTTGGGGAGGAGCGGGATTACAAACCGCTCATAATGAAATGATTTACATGGTCTGTTACGATGTAACACATACTAAACGTTTACGGAAAGTTGCCAAGATCCTGGAAGACCTTGGACTCCGAGTACAAAAATCTTTTTTCCAATGCGATATTGACGAACGAAGAAAAGATCTGCTAGTACAAAGGATGGTCAAAGTACTAAATTTAAAAAAGGATTACCTGTACATTTATCCCCTCTGTGATGACTGTAGCCAGAAGGCCATTCAGGAAGGGGAAGGTTCTTTGATAAGACTGGAAGCTTTTGATATCCTATGAATCATTGGCTAGTAATCTATGATATTCGGGATGAACGAAGATTGCACCGTATCGCGAAAAAAATGGAAGAGTATGGGGTACGGGTTCAAAAATCTGTATTTGAGGTTCTAGCTTCTAGAAAGATTATAGACAAGTTGCGCAAAGAGGTTTCAAAACTCATGAATCTTAAGGAAGATTACGTTGTTTACTTCGATCTATGCGAATCAGACTGGCAGAAAAGGGAAAAGTACGGCCCTGGGAAATACCAGGAAGAAGACACTCGACCGTTTAAAATCCTTTGAGGCGGGATACACCGGTCTTTGACAATCTCCGCCAACCCTGAATTGTGTAAAAAAGCCTCAAATTCGGCGTTGGTTGGCGGAAAGCTGTATTTTATTGTATCTCAAAAAGTTGTATCAAGTATTGGAGGTGACATATGGAAAAAACTAAAGAATTATTTTTCGGCCATCGCCCGAATCTCAAATCCCCCTACTTTACTCTTTCCCTGGAAAGGAATAAGTTAACCTGCGGTTTGATTCTTTGACCTGAAAGAAGGGATTACGACCAATCCTCCTGCACCATAATTTCCCCGGTGCTAGGGTTTGATTCTTTGACCTGAAAGAAGGGATTACGACGTTGTTGGAGCTTCAACAATCGTGTAGTACCACCTAGGTTTGATTCTTTGACCTGAAAGAAGGGATTACGACCATAAGCCGCATAAGATCAGTTTCATTAAATTTACTTGCTGTTTGATTCTTTGACCTGAAAGAAGGGATTACGACCCTCGAGCTCGGCGTCTTTCTGTTTCGCACCTGCTCCGTTTGATTCTTTGACCTGAAAGAAGGGATTACGACCGTTAACGCGCCAGGTAGCTCATCCATCACGTCTGCTGGGTTTGATTCTTTGACCTGAAAGAAGGGATTACGACGGCCACCACAGGAGCAGACTTTAGTACCCTCGCCACCTCTGGTTTGATTCTTTGACCTGAAAGAAGGGATTACGACCAAAGAAAGAACGGTTGATTAGCCTTATAGCAAGCCTGTTTGATTCTTTGACCTGAAAGAAGGGATTACGACGAACTTTAAAGCAACAGAATAGTCACCGAATCCTAAGTTTGATTCTTTGACCTGAAAGAAGGGATTACGACGAAACTAATTCATGATCAATGTTTATTCCGATAACATGTTTGATTCTTTGACCTGAAAGAAGGGATTACGACATCCCCGTCATAGGGGAAATGTAAATGTGTCCTAGAAGTTTGATTCTTTGACCTGAAAGAAGGGATTACGACCGATTAGCAACTTTAACAATACGATCAATCGTATTAGAGTTTGATTCTTTGACCTGAAAGAAGGGATTACGACATTGTACTTGTTGTACAAATCGGATATAGGGGGATAATCGTTTGATTCTTTGACCTGAAAGAAGGGATTACGACAGTATCAGGGACTACCAGGTCTTCCCTGGTAGAAGCTCGTTTGATTCTTTGACCTGAAAGAAGGGATTACGACACTTTCATATTGGCCTCCTCAGAAAAAATTTCCTATCGTTTGATTCTTTGACCTGAAAGAAGGGATTACGACATATTTCCTCCTCTCTAAAAATTTTCTCTTCTATAAAGAGAGTTTGATTCTTTGACCTGAAAGAAGGGATTACGACCTTCTTTAGGTTCGGGGATTCCTATTACGTCCCCAAACAGTTTGATTCTTTGACCTGAAAGAAGGGATTACGACACGACAACAGCCGCGGATCCGCGATTGCCTGCGTGCGTTTGATTCTTTGACCTGAAAGAAGGGATTACGACCTACGAAGTCCCCGTTTTCGAGAGGCAGGAAGACACGGGTTTGATTCTTTGACCTGAAAGAAGGGATTACGACAGAGGAGGAGGCTTTTCCTTCTCTTATCCAATGCCCAGGTTTGATTCTTTGACCTGAAAGAAGGGATTACGACTCTTTAGGTTCGGGAATTCCTATTACGTCCCCAAACAGTTTGATTCTTTGACCTGAAAGAAGGGATTACGACCGACACGGACTACTGCCATTCTTTTCCCACCTCCTTCCCGTTTGATTCTTTGACCTGAAAGAAGGGATTACGACCTCATGATACTATTTCAAGTATCATGAGAGAGAATCCCAGTTTGATTCTTTGACCTGAAAGAAGGGATTACGACCAGAGTCTCTTTCGGCTCGGTATTCTTTTGCTACAGCATCAGGTTTGATTCTTTGACCTGAAAGAAGGGATTACGACTAGTCATATCTCTTGCACCCCGTAGGCTCGGTGCCGCCCGTTTGATTCTTTGACCTGAAAGAAGGGATTACGACGGAATTAAGGTATCGAGTAATGGAAGATTTTCCTTATCGTTTGATTCTTTGACCTGAAAGAAGGGATTACGACCCCCATCCTTTGGATGGGGATGCGGTCTACGACTACCTTCGTTTGATTCTTTGACCTGAAAGAAGGGATTACGACCCCACCCTCTCCCCATCCTTTGGATGGGGATGCGGTCGTTTGATTCTTTGACCTGAAAGAAGGGATTACGACCAGGATCATTCGGTATTTCGATAGAATCAGGTCTTAGTTTGATTCTTTGACCTGAAAGAAGGGATTACGACCGCCGCGCTTGTCAGTGCCTATAGAGGCGTCAACGGCTAGTTTGATTCTTTGACCTGAAAGAAGGGATTACGACTCCAGCGTGTACTGGACGACTGGGCCGACTGCGGCACGGGTTTGATTCTTTGACCTGAAAGAAGGGATTACGACACTATATACATAGTATCTTCTTTCGGTTCGGGGATTCGTTTGATTCTTTGACCTGAAAGAAGGGATTACGACCCCAAACACGGATTTACCTATAGGTATCCCGTCAAGGTGTTTGATTCTTTGACCTGAAAGAAGGGATTACGACAGAAGAGGAGGAGGCTTTTCCTTCTCTTATCCAATGGTTTGATTCTTTGACCTGAAAGAAGGGATTACGACTCATACTTTCGGGCAGTCCATTTGCTAATACTTAGTCGTACGTTTGATTCTTTGACCTGAAAGAAGGGATTACGACGAAATCTAGAAGAACACATGTTCTTCTATAAAGAGAGTTTGATTCTTTGACCTGAAAGAAGGGATTACGACGGTCTACCCGTGCAACCATTCCAGAAGGTTGAAAAACCGTTTGATTCTTTGACCTGAAAGAAGGGATTACGACATCAACCGTGATATGTACAAATCTATTGGCAAGAGCAGAGTTTGATTCTTTGACCTGAAAGAAGGGATTACGACCCCCCACGGCCGGGGGAGTTCCTGAAAGAAGGGATTACGGTTTGATTCTTTGACCTGAAAGAAGGGATTACGACTTCGATCTTGAATTTGATTTTCATATGAAAGTCCTCCAAAGTTTGATTCTTTGACCTGAAAGAAGGGATTACGACTCCTTCACGGAACAGCAGATCGATGCGGCTATCCTCATGGTTTGATTCTTTGACCTGAAAGAAGGGATTACGACCAGAAGAATAATCCAGAGTATCTACCAATTCTCTTTTGTTTGATTCTTTGACCTGAAAGAAGGGATTACGACCCGTCCTGCAGCAGAGAGATTAATTCCCCCTGCTCGTTTGGTTTGATTCTTTGACCTGAAAGAAGGGATTACGACCAGAAGAATAATCCAGAGTATCTACCAATTCTCTTTTTGTTTGATTCTTTGACCTGAAAGAAGGGATTACGACACATTTTCAGAATGCATATCTTTTACAACAGAAAAAAAGTTTGATTCTTTGACCTGAAAGAAGGGATTACGACTCAACTTGTCGATGAGCTTCCGGTCTATACCAAGGACTGGTTTGATTCTTTGACCTGAAAGAAGGGATTACGACCAATGGACTCGAAGTCCATTGCCCTTAACCCTTGATCCAGGTTTGATTCTTTGACCTGAAAGAAGGGATTACGACTCTGACCTTACATAGGTATAGCTCATTCTATACCAAACTCGTTTGATTCTTTGACCTGAAAGAAGGGATTACGACTAGAAACGGCATTACCAATACACTTCTTGACCAGCTGGGTTTGATTCTTTGACCTGAAAGAAGGGATTACGACGATGAAGAAGAAAGTAGAACTGGAACTGGATTTTGGGTTTGATTCTTTGACCTGAAAGAAGGGATTACGACGGGGGAAGAGAGGGATTCTGGATTCTCCAGAATCCTTGTTTGATTCTTTGACCTGAAAGAAGGGATTACGACCTTGTATGCCGGTCTCGAAGAACCGACAAAACCTTCCCCTCGTTTGATTCTTTGACCTGAAAGAAGGGATTACGACACGACCCTGTTCTTTCCCAAGAGTTTCTTGCTTTTCTCGTTTGATTCTTTGACCTGAAAGAAGGGATTACGACGAAGGGATTACGACGTAGACCGCCCTTGCTTTATCGAGAGTTTGATTCTTTGACCTGAAAGAAGGGATTACGACACGACTACGACTGGAGCGTTAGAGATCTCGATGTGGTCGGTTTGATTCTTTGACCTGAAAGAAGGGATTACGACGGCGATGCTCCCATACACATCCATCACCAGTCTTTTTGTTTGATTCTTTGACCTGAAAGAAGGGATTACGACCAAACTAATTCGGTTCTGTATCCATGTAAACGATGTACGTTTGATTCTTTGACCTGAAAGAAGGGATTACGACTCTCTGTCCACTCCCGACCTTCGTCGGAGGTGGACTTGGTTTGATTCTTTGACCTGAAAGAAGGGATTACGACGTGTGCGGGCTTTTGCATGCTGAGCTTGATGTTAGTCAAGTTTGATTCTTTGACCTGAAAGAAGGGATTACGACTTCTTTTTCAGCTCGTTTAAATCACAATAAATTTCGTGTTTGATTCTTTGACCTGAAAGAAGGGATTACGACCCTTGAATTCCCGAACCGCTCGGAAGAATATGGCGTCGTTTGATTCTTTGACCTGAAAGAAGGGATTACGACACAAACTCAGCGATGTCGATTTCGCCCGTCTTGTGTGCGGGTTTGATTCTTTGACCTGAAAGAAGGGATTACGACCTGACCAGGGATACGCCGTCTGTTCGCTATGAACGATAGTTTGATTCTTTGACCTGAAAGAAGGGATTACGACGGACTTACTGTCTTGTAGTTGTGGAACAAGACATCCTTGGTTTGATTCTTTGACCTGAAAGAAGGGATTACGACTCAACGAGTGGTATGATTAGGATTATAGCGTGGATTGGTTTGATTCTTTGACCTGAAAGAAGGGATTACGACGATCTCTGAAAAGAGATCTACACACTCTCTCTCCATAATGTTTGATTCTTTGACCTGAAAGAAGGGATTACGACCAGGCGGATTCTGGAGTTTCCAGAATCCTTCTATCCCTCGTTTGATTCTTTGACCTGAAAGAAGGGATTACGACCAGGAGCAAACTACTTTGGCTCCTTGGTACACAGCTAGGGTTTGATTCTTTGACCTGAAAGAAGGGATTACGACTTTGATGATATTCATAATATCCGCACCACGCAATCGCCCGTTTGATTCTTTGACCTGAAAGAAGGGATTACGACCTCGTCTGCCGGTCTCGGAGAACCGGCAGAATGTTCCCCTCGTTTGATTCTTTGACCTGAAAGAAGGGATTACGACCACAAAAAAAGCAGACACTGTGTAACAGTGTCTGCAAGTTTGATTCTTTGACCTGAAAGAAGGGATTACGACTTGTCGTATAATCCGAAATCAGACGTGAGGGGAACGCGTTTGATTCTTTGACCTGAAAGAAGGGATTACGACGTTCCTTCGACCAGTATATCGTTCCTTGCTCTATCAGTTTGATTCTTTGACCTGAAAGAAGGGATTACGACTTCGAGATGGGTGGAGTAGGTGTGGATTTCTACGACAATCGTTTGATTCTTTGACCTGAAAGAAGGGATTACGACTAGCCGTACACGGCAAGAGAACTGCAGGAAGGATACACCGGTTTGATTCTTTGACCTGAAAGAAGGGATTACGACCCCTACCTTCCCTTGATAGGTCCCCATTGAGGGGACCCATGTTTGATTCTTTGACCTGAAAGAAGGGATTACGACCGTCCCATTGTTCGGCAATTCGTGTAGCCTCGGACTCGGGTTTGATTCTTTGACCTGAAAGAAGGGATTACGACGAAACAAAAACAATACTGTTCCTAACAAATCAGAAATTGGTTTGATTCTTTGACCTGAAAGAAGGGATTACGACGAAGTCCGTCATTGATTAGGGTTTTAGATACGTACATACGGTTTGATTCTTTGACCTGAAAGAAGGGATTACGACGTAGACTTCAACAACGCGAATCGGTCGTATCCATGACACGGGTTTGATTCTTTGACCTGAAAGAAGGGATTACGACAAAATATGGCTAGGGGTAAATATGAATGGTGGAGCCAAAGGTTTGATTCTTTGACCTGAAAGAAGGGATTACGACCGTATCCATGACACGGCCGTCTTCCCGCCCGCTTCAAAGGTTTGATTCTTTGACCTGAAAGAAGGGATTACGACCCGGGTATGGATCGAATATTTCAGAAATCTGAGCTTCCAGGTTTGATTCTTTGACCTGAAAGAAGGGATTACGACCCATGGTTATGAGATAATATTAAACAATATAGCTATCGTTTGATTCTTTGACCTGAAAGAAGGGATTACGACCCCTGTTTAGTTCGTAACTACTTGTTTCTACCTCCAGCGTTTGATTCTTTGACCTGAAAGAAGGGATTACGACTTAAAGACGACATCCCGTTTTAGCCTATGGATACAATAGTTTGATTCTTTGACCTGAAAGAAGGGATTACGACTCGATATCAGGAAGTTGAGTATAAAACTCGTCGTTTTTGTTTGATTCTTTGACCTGAAAGAAGGGATTACGACACGTTTACACGCATGGCGTTCCCTCCATTTCCCGAATAGTTTGATTCTTTGACCTGAAAGAAGGGATTACGACTTGGCCAGAATAGTCTTGAACGAGCTGTGTATGTGGAAGTTTGATTCTTTGACCTGAAAGAAGGGATTACGACTTCGTGCACGGAACGAAGGGTTGAAACTGTGCTGTCTAGTTTGATTCTTTGACCTGAAAGAAGGGATTACGACTTGTGTGGAGATTCCTTTTGTTCCCTTTCGGTAATACGTTTGATTCTTTGACCTGAAAGAAGGGATTACGACGCTTCGAGGAGAGTGTAATTGAACAGGCTTCTTGTTTGATTCTTTGACCTGAAAGAAGGGATTACGACGACACGGGTATATGGCAACCCTGCCGCGGGTTGCCGTTGGGTTTGATTCTTTGACCTGAAAGAAGGGATTACGACCCTCATCCTTGAGGGTCTGAATAAGGTTCCAGTATCTCCTGGTTTGATTCTTTGACCTGAAAGAAGGGATTACGACCACCCCGTCAACTGGGCATACCGTCGTGGTCAAGACCACTGTTTGATTCTTTGACCTGAAAGAAGGGATTACGACCCTCCACCAGTCGATAGCCATTAGGGCCATCGCTGATGTGTTTGATTCTTTGACCTGAAAGAAGGGATTACGACATGATCTCCACCGCTTCATTCTTGATCTCCCGCTTTTCGTTTGATTCTTTGACCTGAAAGAAGGGATTACGACTCTTTTATTAGAGTCTTAGATACGTACATACGTACCCTCGGTTTGATTCTTTGACCTGAAAGAAGGGATTACGACCTAAAACCATTGGGATTTCGTGGTCTTCGAGGTTCCGGGTTTGATTCTTTGACCTGAAAGAAGGGATTACGACCCGAAGCAGGTATGCGAAGTATCTCTTCCCCTTCGGTGCGTTTGATTCTTTGACCTGAAAGAAGGGATTACGACGGTACTCGGTGTACCCGGAGTGTTCCCCCTCCTCCTGCGTTTGATTCTTTGACCTGAAAGAAGGGATTACGACGAAGGTCTCTACCAGGCGATACCCGTTAGGGCCATCGCTGGTTTGATTCTTTGACCTGAAAGAAGGGATTACGACTCCCCCGCCGGCAGGGGAGTTTCTTTTCTTTCGTGCGCTCGTTTGATTCTTTGACCTGAAAGAAGGGATTACGACGCCCAGATGATCTGGAATTCGAAACGAGATTTCGAGGGTTTGATTCTTTGACCTGAAAGAAGGGATTACGACGTCCGTTCTCCGATTTTGTATTCGATAGTCTCGTCGTAGTTTGATTCTTTGACCTGAAAGAAGGGATTACGACTATCCGGAGGGTGGACTGTTCGGCGCCGCCAGACTCGTCGTTTGATTCTTTGACCTGAAAGAAGGGATTACGACATCGGATCCAACAGATCCGATATCATCGACAGTGAGAACGGTTTGATTCTTTGACCTGAAAGAAGGGATTACGACATTTCTCGACCACTCTACCTTTTCGTGGTCGATGGTGTAGGTTTGATTCTTTGACCTGAAAGAAGGGATTACGACTTTATCTCACGTTTTTCGGCATAGGCTTCATCGAGCGCCTGGTTTGATTCTTTGACCTGAAAGAAGGGATTACGACCCGACCCCCTGTCCCAATTGCCTTATATTTCCCATAGCGTTTGATTCTTTGACCTGAAAGAAGGGATTACGACTCGTATATGACCGTGAGTTCGCCGTTTTCCGAAATAGTTTGATTCTTTGACCTGAAAGAAGGGATTACGACCTGCTCTATATTTCCCATAACGGCGCAGGTTTACTACCTGTTTGATTCTTTGACCTGAAAGAAGGGATTACGACTTTTTAATTAAATTATGCTAAAACTCTGTCTGAAAAAATTATCGATCGATATAAGAATGAAAAAGAATGACGTAGAATTCTTCCAGTAATTCAATCAACCCTTTCTTTTCACCTGACATCTAAAATTCTCCCCATTGCTGTTAACGTAATTAACGTTTATCATAACAAATGCTAGGAGACTTAACGATATGGAATTCTATAGGCGCAGAGTGTTGGAAATCTCCTCTCTTGTGGCAGAGCGGTCGTTGTTCCTTTTGGGACCCCGACAAACTGGCAAATCCTCCTACGTTCAAAATCAACTTTCGGGGCTTCCGGCTCTATCCTACAACCTGTTGGATACTCGTATTCTTCTTCGTTTTCTTGCCCGGCCCAGTATCCCGGTACTTGCATCCCTTCGCGTTTCCTGAAGTTTCCGAAGATCCTGATTTCTTCAACCGTGCGCTGCTTTCCGGTCTTATTCCTGCCCATTATTTATCGAATTCTCCCGAGGAAGATCTCCGATCCTATGTGGGTACATACCTGCAAGAAGAAATCGCTGCAGAAGGCTTAGCCCGGAATCTCAGCGCCTTCTCCCGGTTCCTGGAAACGGCTTCTACCCTAAACGCGAAACTAATAAACTATACGAATGTTGCAAACGACGCCCAGGTACCCAGACCCACGGTCCGTCTCTGGTTTCAAATTCTTTACGATACGATGATCGCCTACGAACTTCAACCCTTCACATCTACCCTCAAGCGGAAGGCTATCTCCACTGCCAAGTTCTATTTCTTCGACATAGGGGTAACCCGCATGCTTCGCCGGATTCCTCCCCCGTTGCCCGAAAGTTCCGATTTTGGGGAATTGTTTGAACAATATATTTTTTTGGAATTAAAAGCTTACATCGATTACTTTCAACCAGGAAGCCGGATCACTTACTGGCGATCAACTTCGGGGTATGAGGTGGATTTCATCATAAATAACGACATCGCTATAGAAGTGAAAACTGCCCAGCTCCTGCAGGAGAGACATTTAACGGGTTTACAAGCCCTGCGAGAAGAAAATCTGATAAAACGATTTATCTGTGTTTGCCGGGAGGATCGCCCGCGCTGGATCGATGGAATCCTTGTTCTGCCCTGGCAGGAGTTTTTGCAACGTCTCTGGGCGCAAAGGTTGTTTTAGAAAGGAAACCGAATTCCCGTAACCCGTGATACGGGAGTGTAACTTTCGTTCCCGTTTCAAGAATAAGAAGCCGGCGTTTTTCCGTGTTGCCAACTTCCTCTTGTCTTAAGTTAATTCATTATTAGAATAAGAGATATAATGTTTCAGACAGCTACTTGCCCTTAGGAAGTTTCCCCTCTTTAGGCTTTCCTGGATTGGCATGCTTTTTGTTTATTAACTACGGGGGTTTTGTTACCTTAGTCGGCATCCTCAAATCCCCCGGTCCCGCTCGCCCGCGGGATAATCTTCCGGCGGCAATACCCTATCGGGTTCTGCCGATCCATCAAGAACCAAGAGCGAGGAAACAAGCATGAAAAAATCATCCCTACCCATCATCTCCCTTGTAGTTGCAGTCGCTATTGTCTCATTTTCGATAATGGGATGCGACTTGTTCGACAAGGATTCGAAAGAAGATGAGGTCAAGAAGTACGACTACGTGTTCAAGAACGATTCCTCCTATACGGTCAGCGTTCAACCCGACGGTCAAACCACCTGGACGGCCTTTACCTTATCTCCCGGATCCACTAAAACTATCACGATTCCAGATTCCACGATCCGGTTTATCTATAATCAGGCAAACTATATTCTTTGTGACAACTCCATTGCTGGAAAACTTCGTTTTTACAATCGGACTCTTCTGGCAATTAAGAATTCAAGCTCCGCTGACCTGGACTTCATCCAGTGGCGTGGATACTATTTCGGGAAAGATCTAGTATGGGACGCGTTGCTGGGTAGATACGAGTACGGCCTCAAACCCGGCAGTACCGATGTAAGGGAAGTTACTCCTGGTTCGGGGTATGTGTACTTCTGGTTCGCTTCGGGAGGGCCTCAGTATAGAACCACTACAGTGGTTTCGGTCGCAGCAGAGGAACAAAAAATGTTTACCTTCTACGATACAACCATCATCACCATGGCATCTATCGTCCCAAAAGAATCCGGCGAATCCAGCACACCCCTTCTGATTGGCGTGCAAGCGGTGCCTGATTCCGAGACGATGAGGGATAAGCAGAACTATGAACCCGCCGATCAGCGGGAACCGTTCAATATCCAGGGGGGACCTGAGGGTATTTCCGGAGGGGAAAACTTCTATTCCATCATAGTGGGAAAGGGGGAATAATATTTCCATGCGCGAGTTTCACGCAGTCAGTACAGGGGTATCGCTACTAACTAATGCCCAGAAAGCTGGGATAGTTCCTCAATCTGTCCGCACCAGTGACGAAGGCTATTGGACGGAAGTTCTCGAGAATGCCGAAAAAGTACAGGCTCTCTACGGGTTTCTGGCCGAAGACCCTCAGAAGCACAGCGCCGAGTTGAACACCCTGTATCGGGCAACGGAGGGGCGGGATCCGGCGGATATAGAGGTGTACCTTGTGGGAACGAAAACGGCGGCCAACGAACTGGTCCGTCGCCTGTTGGAACGGAACTTGAGGGAAGCGGGGTATCGGATCTTTACACCCTATGAAATCTCGGGATACTTCGGGGAGGTGAGCCGTTTCGATCCTGCCTACGCGAAGGATGAGTTTGTGAAAGGGCTGGGGGATCTACTTGATCGGTTGATCTATCTAGGAATCAAGAAAAAGCAGGAGGGTTACAGAGTACGGTTTAACCCCACGGGGGGATTCAAGGCACACGTAATATCCTGCGCCCTTGCCGGCTTTCTTACCGGAAGCGAAGTGTACTACATGAATGAGGACTTCCAGTCCCTTGTGTACCTACCGCACTTCTTCTATCTGCCCAAGGGAAAGGAACTGGAGGTGTTGGAGTTCCTTTCCAAAGAATCGTGCCTTACCGGTCCGCAAGCCGATGAGTTCCTCAAGCAGTACCCCGATGAAATCGACCGCCTGTCCACCTACCAGTTACTCGAAGTGGAAGAGGATACGATCCGTATACGATCCCTGGCGCGGGCGTTCTTGCAGGGCTTGAACCGAAGCACAGGCTAATCAGCGGATTCAATCCTGAATCCCTCAATCATGAGTGCTTACATAAGTGCTCACTGCGCCTGAAGGGTAAAGGTAAGCACAGAAGAATAGTCTCCCGAGGTAGGGAAATCCGCATCCTGAATAGTGAAACTCAACGCGTATCGTGTACCTGCATACGGGGTGGCACCCGCGGAGGAAACTATCAGGTAAGAAACATTCGGGGTAAGGAACACGGGATTCCCATTGATCGTGATTTGAAGGGGAACTTCGCTCGTATCGGTGGGATCGGTGATCCGTAAGGCGTTGCCGAACTGGGAAACCAGGAAAAGGGTGTAGACCTGATTTGACCGCACGATTACATCGATGGCCTGGGTTTTCCCTGTCTCCAGGATTCCAAAGTTCAGGGTAGAGCTGGTGGAGGAAGCGTTAAAGGGAGCCCCGGGGGGTACAAGGGAAAGTTCCGTAACCGAGGGCATGGTTATGTTGACGCGAAAGGTGCGTTGAGCTTCCTGCACATAAGATCCGAGGGTGCCGCTGTACAGAGTGAGAGTAATGGTATCCTGGTACGTTCCTGCCTGCGGAAACAGTCCCGGTGGAACAACCACCACGAACGAGAGATCCTGCGAGGACCACCTGGAATCATCCGGGAAAGAACCGCTCAACACCTCTTGCGGCGCAGGGGTGGCGGAAAGATCCTTTAAGATATTTCGACTGATGGAGGAATCGTAAAGGTGATAGGAAAGAGTGGCACCTCCGGTAGTGGAGGCTAACCGTGGATCGAAGGTCCCTGATTGTCCGGCAGAAAAGGTGACAAAGAAACTTGAGGCTGCCCCTCTATGCCGCACGGTAAAGGTTGCCTCAAGTATCAGTTCGGAATCCACTGCGTAGGTACCAGACACTCTGTTGGGCACATTCTGCAACTGGAACTGCTGTCCCGAAAGGGCACCCACAACCCCTATCCATAGGATCCAGAATCCGAATACACACTTTCGAATGTTCATGGCCTTAATCCCCTTTACCCTTTTCCGGAAGTAGGATTCTCCCTAGCTGGATAAACCCGCTTTCCCCTTCGGGGATCGTGACACGTACCGACGGTAGGTTTGTGGAAAAGCGTAGTTCATAGGTGCCGGGATGTAACCCATAGGCTTGAAAAATCCCCCTTTCATCGGTAAAAAAGTATACCTTTTCCTGGGGCATCCCCTCACCTTCCCCTAAAGCAACGAAGGCACCCCCCTGTAAAGCCACAGGTTTCCCATCCTCGTATAAAAGAGTGCCTTCGACAAATACCGTATGGGTGATTTCCGCCCGCACCATCGTCCCGCTTCGATAGGTAGGACGCAGAACCCGCACCGGTCGGCTTACCTCGAATCCCTCCGCTGCCAAGGGCGTGTCGAGCCATAACCGGGTCTTTTCATAGGAGTTTACCAGAAATAACGCGGGAGATCCTGGAACGGCCAGCGCTGGAGTTCCCGCAGAAGGGGTAACGAAGAGGGTTTCCTCCTTCGCTTCCCCCGCAGGGATAACCAGTACGTAACTGTCGAATATGGGTTTGGAGAAGGCGAACACCCCGTCTCCGTAGACTAACGCAGTCCTTATCTGGGCTGTAGTTCGGCTTGAAACCTCCCCTTGGGAGGAGCGAAAGACATTCTGAAACACCCCTCCTTCCAACCAGGGGTTGGAGTACGATCCCGACAATCGAGCGCTTGAAGCTTTCCCCTCTCCCAGCGGCATCCCTTCTATCGCTCCATCGATAGTGGCTGTACCGGAGGGAATCTCTGGCCGCACCTGGATAAAGGCGGATGCGGTATCTTCCCAGAGGTAGGAAGAAAAGGTAGTGTTCCTCCTTCCTTCCGGAGAAGACACGGTAACCGATAGGGTTCCACGGGTATCCCGGGCTCCATCATCCGATAGGGTGGTGGAAATACTGAATAGAAGGCTTACTCCCTTCCTAAGGGATTGAAGGGCAGAGAAGGACGCCCGGAAATCGTTCGATCCCACTCGTACGATCCGATAGGTGGCGGCGGCCCCCACGCTCAACCCGAAGGGAAAGCTCTTGCTTACAGTCCCGCTCAGTTCCCATCGGGGAGGCTTAGGCGCATCCGCAGATTCCCCTGGGGTATGGAACTGGCCTCCCCGGTACTGTACACCGAACCCTAGACTGGGAAGACTCTGTTTACCAGGGAAGGTAACCCGGTACTGGAGAGATCCTGCCCAATCCTTCACATCCGTCCGATAGAAAGACAGGGCGGAATCCAGCAGGAAGATTCCAAGGGGGGCGGCGAAAAGAGCTTCTAGCCCTGCCAGTTGACGCTCCGTGTTGCCCTGGACATATCCCCCTCCCGTAAGCCAGGGAGTGATTCCGTACAGGAAGGAGCCCTGGATGACCCCTTGGGACGGTTCCCAGCGGGGAAACCCCGCCGAAAGGGAATAGGAGTTTTCTCCCTGGGGTTGTAGCCTCCCATCGAAGGCTACGGATTCCATCAGGGTCACTTCCGGAGCCTGTTCTTCCTGAATAATCAGTTTCAAGTCGTTTACCCCGCTCAGATAGGGAAAGTTCAGCAGTCGATGCTGACCTGGCTCCAGGTAAAGAGTTTTTACCAGTTGCTCATTCAAATATACCTTTACCGTTGCTGGACGTTCCAGAAATAAGACTTTTTGATTCAGGATGCGATCTTTCTCGAACTTTCTGTAATCCCGCACTAGGGAGATTCCTTCCAGGAGAAAAGGAGACTGAAAACCGTACAGGGAAAGCCCCAAACTCCCCAGGGTAAAGCGGGTTCTGTACTGTTCTAGATCATACACGAGCCTCCCATACTCGTAGCTTACCTCTGGCTCCGGATAGTTCGTAGCAGAAACAGCTCCCTCCATCACCCACCCCCTGAAGTTGAGTACCGGTTCTATCCCCAGTGTGACAGGGAAGGTTGTGGGTGGGGAGAGATACGGATCATACCAGGCCGAAAGGGAGGAACTCAGGTTCAGGTATAGGCTGAAAGGCTCGGGGAAATCGGTAACCGGTTCCTGGATGGCGGGGGTACCGGAAAGAAGAATATCCCGAGAACGCTTCCATGAGCTAGGTATGGAGATACTCAACGCCAGGAGAGTTTTGTCAAAGCCCGCTTGTAACCCCCATGACTGTAGCGTCGGGAGGGATACCCATTCGGGGTCCTCTCCTTTAGGCAGGGAATCTATGATTTCTTTCTTTACGATGCGATCCAGGATCTGAACAAGTTCCCGTTTCCCCAGGAATATGGTTCCATCCTCGTGAATGCGGGTTTGGATCTGCCCCATCTTTCTACCTTCCACCGCTAGATCGATGGGAATGATCACCGAAGATTCCTCGGGACTTAGGGGTAAGCTCACGCTAGCAAGGATGAGCATCCCACACCAGAAGGGGTTGAACCGTGGGGAACAAGGAGGCCTACCGAACCGCCTCATACCTGAAGCTGATCGTAGCGTTACGATAATCAAATCCCTCTACCTCTTCTCCCAGGGGAAGGAAAAACCTCCTCCGGGCACCTGCGAGCATGTTCTCCCCACTAATCCCCCTGAGAATCTCCCCCTCAAAGGCAACTTTTCGGTCCCTGTAGGAAAGTTCAATTACCAGGTCATTCAAAAGAACATGGGCAGTACCCCGATTGTAAAAGAGTAGCTGGATGCCTCGTTTCCCGGCAGTGTCTGTTACAAACTCATACTGTTCCAGAATCACATCGGGTGCTGCGTGGGGGGGAACCACATAGAGGGAACCGATGTAGCGAGTAAGGATACGGATGGCTCCCCCCTTGGGTGTCCCTTCCTCGAAGGTTACCGGCAACTGCTCTACCACAAGACGAAAGCTTAGTTCCTGGGTGGGGGCGGGATTCCCCTTCCACTGGACCCGAACCAATTGTACCCCCCCTCCCCCGAGGGTCACGCGGGAAGGGTAAACGACAAAGAGGCTATCCGCTGGTTCATTGCTTTCTCTCCCTTCCGCATCCATGGTGCGGCTCAACACCCGGATACGAATCGCAATGGTTTGGGATGAGGTGTTGGTAATCCGAAAGGTTTGGACAGAGCTGGGGCCTGCGGGAGCAAAATCGGCCGTGATCGGTTCAAGGGTGAAAGCGGAAAGAAGAAAAATCGCGGCCACCCAACCGGCAACCGCGATCCATGCAATACCCCTACTCCTGCAGAGGGAGATCATTTTGCCGTGATGGTGAAGGTAAGGGTATCGGTGTACGTATCCTCGTAGAGGAAGTCTCCTGCATAGGTAACCCTTACCTCTTTGGAAGTACCTGCTCCGGTTGTACGGGTGTTCGAATCGGTAACCAACGCAGTGCCACTGGAAAAGGTAACTGCCGAACCCCCGTAGGTGATACTGTAGGATAAGGTATCCCCATTTACAGGATCGGAACTTTTAAAGAACGGCTGGGCAGACCCTGCAGCCTTCGCATTGGCCGATTCCACCGTAACGGTGTACCCGCCTTTTTTGTTGCTCCGTTCCGTAACGGTCGCAACAGCCGTATCCGTAGCGGTGGATAAATCCAGGGATGAGGCTGCCGGCAAGGCCGTTACGGTAATCTCTAAAATGGGTGGCACCGTACCGGTGAGGGTAAGGGTACCTGTGGTGGCGGCAAAAAGGGAAGTTGAAAACACCATAAGGAATACCAAAGAAACCAGTGTAACCATTCTTCCGTACTTTTTCATTTTGCTTTTCTCCTATATAAAACTTTTCTAATATCAAACGTACCTCATGGTTCGGGAAAATTCAAGTTTCTTTCTTAACCCTCCTCCAGTAGATCGTGAAACCTTTCCCTGAGGGCTTTACGGAAAGCGGGAGGGTTCATGCCCAGGAGCCGGGCGGCACGTTCCCGATTTCCCCCCGTCCGCCTTAGGGCTTCCTCGTAGTAGGAGCGCTCCACCTGGTACAGGAAAGCTTTCAAGTTCAGGCCTCCATCCGGGATCTGGAAAGGCTGCAGGTGCTGTTTCCCCTTCTGTTTTCCCCCATCCCGCAGGGGGGGAGGCAATAACTCCTTTTTGAGCAGGGAGTTCTGCGCGGAGGCGCATAGGGCAATGATCGTGTTCTGCAGTTCTCGCACGTTCCCCGGCCAGGAGTAGGCGTTCAAGATATCCCGCACCTCGGGAGTGAATTCTTTGTTTTCTTTATACATCCGGTTCCATTCCCGTAAGAAATGGTTGGCCAGGAGAGGAATATCCTCCTTCCGTTCCCTGAGGGGGGGAACCGTTAGAGTTACCTGGTTCAACCGTTCGTACAGGTCCCGGCGAAACTTTCCTTTCTCGATAAGCTCTTCCAGGTTCTGATTGGTAGCGGCCAGTACCCGAACATCGACTTTATGCAATTCATCGGATCCTACGGGTTGAACGTGGAAATCCTGTAAAACCCGTAGAAGCTTCGACTGAATTTCCAGAGGTAAATCTCCTACCTCATCGAGGAAGATCGTTCCCCCGTCGGCTGAACGAAACTGCCCCAGCCGAGCCCGCTCCGCTCCCGTGTAAGCTCCCTTCACATGTCCAAACAACTCGCTCTCCACCAGGGTGGGTGAGACTGCCGCGCAGTTTATCGGAACGAAGGGTTTGTTCCACCGGGGGCTATGGGCATGGATCAGCCGGGCGATCAACTCCTTGCCTGTCCCTGTTTCCCCTAGAATCAGTACAGATACCTTGTCATAGGTGGCCACCTGCTTGGCCCGCTCCAGTACCATTCGGAACGGTGCGGCTTCCCCCAGGATTTCAGGTTCCAGCCCTGCGCGTTGCCTTTCCCCCTCTTTTCCATAGAGAGTTTTCCCCTCTTCAACGACGAGAGAGATGTCCGAACCGGGACTTCGTAGGGCCGAGGAAAGGGGAAGCACCCTGGGAAGGTTCGTTCGATCGAAGCGGATCTCCCGTACTTTGTACGTTCCACCGGCAAACTTCGGGGGGACTCCCTGCAGGAGGGTGGCTGGAAGAATCCCCGAACGGACTAGAAGAAACCAGCATGTCTGTATCTGAGGGGTTCCGGGATCCAGGAGGATGTAAAGATCGCTCTGGAAGGGACTCGGTCCGGTTCTTTGGTGACGACCCCGGAGGGTAGAGACGTTTTTCCCTTCCCCCTCCCGTAACAATCCCAACCGGTCCAGAGCGTCTTTCAGTTTTTCGTAGATTTCCTCATAATCCACCACCGATTGGAGTTCGAGGGTTTGAAAGTCAAACTGTACGCCTTGAAAGAGATCCTTTCCGATCTCTTCCACTGTTTTCGCCCGTTCCAGGTATGCCGCTCCGGTGCAGAACAGCACTACTTTCCGGAACTGGCGAACCTCGAGGAGGGAAAGAATAGGGCCCAGCTCTTCCGAGGCAGGATCCGCGTAGGGATCCCGGTTTCCCACAAATGTCAATAGCGTTCCCGTACCCACGGCTCGATTATACCATCCGGCATCCCCTTCGGGGAAGCTGGAAACCGCCTCATCCGATAAATCCTGTAATGGGAGGATCGGAACTAACCCACCAAAACAGGGGTGCGGAACCCGGGTTTCGAAATGGGGAACTGGAGTTTTTCCCAGAGCTTGAAACGCGCTTCCCATATTTATCCATCTTATTATTTTGTAAGTAAATATGATAGCCTTTAAATTGGCATACTTGTTGCATTTTATCCTGCAAACGAGCAGGAGGTTACCGTATGCAGTACAGTAAACAGATTACATGTATCGCCTTAGGTCTTTTGGGGTTGTGGGTTCTTTCTAGCTGTGCCACCCTGTTCAAAGGGACTTCCCAAAAAGTGGGATACAGTTCCGATCCCAGCGGCGCAAAGGTCTACATCAATGGCCAGTACATGGGAACCACTCCCTTTGAAATGGAAATGAAGTCCAACAGAACCTACACCATCGAGTTCCGTAAAGAAGGCTACGAAAATAAAACGGTGGTACTGAACAACTCGATCGGTGCGGGGTGGATCATCCTCGATGTCCTGGGAGGGTTTATCCCCATCATCGTGGATGCCGCTACCGGGGCCTGGTACTCCCTCGATCAGGACCACGTAAACGCCGCCTTGGAAGCACAGCAAAAAAAGTAACGCCCACAACTTCTACATAGGGGGGTAACTATCCCCCCTATGCCCATAGAACACTATAGGGTATGCTCCTATTCCATCCAAGTTGTTATAGAGTTGTTTATGGAATACTTCAGCCTTGACGGATACGTTCCCCTGCCCTATGCTGAGAATAGTGAGGGCAGAAACGGATTCCCTGATAGAAAGCTTGAAGTCCTATTTTTCAGCCCGTAAGGATGTGGCTTTCGCATTTCTTTTCGGTTCCTACGCGAAAGGGATCGAAAGAAATACCTCCGATCTGGATATAGGGGTGTACTTTTTTCCCAGGGGCGAACTCTGGGAACTGGAAGAGGTTGTGGTGTATCCAACGGAAGGCGAAATTTGGGGAGACCTCGATGCTCTAACGGGGAAGGAAATCGATCTGTCAATCCTGAATCGGGCTTCCGCACGGATCGTATACACCGCGCTCACCGAAGGGATTCCGCTTGCGGTTCGCTCCCCATCCCTCTATTGGACTATTCTTCTCCAGGCCGGGCGGCTTTTGGAGGAATACCTCGATTTCACTTCATCATTCTTGGAAGTGAAAAATCGGTCAACCTCTCTTTCTTCATTGGACAGAGAAAGAATCGTCAGGATTCTGGATTTCATGAGGTCAGAACTACAGGATGCAAGGCTCTTCACTTCCCTCACCTATGAGGCCTATACGACCCAGTCATCCCTCCGCAGAAACCTGGAACGTTGGGTGGAAAACCTGGTCAATGCCTCCATCGATATCGCGAAAATCCTCCTTGCTTCCGAAAAACACCCCCTCCCTCAGACGTACCGCGAAACCCTCTTTCGTTTGAAAACTCTACCGGGGTTCCAGGAAGAGTGGGTAGAAAAGCTTTCCGAATATACGCGGCTTCGCAACATCCTTGCCCATGAATATATTGACATCCGTTACAGGTACCTTGCAGATTTTATTTCTACAGCGGAGACCATATATTTTAAGTTCATAGAAGCTACGGAACATTTCCTAACCCAGTGAGGGAAGTTTTCTTGTCGAGGCGGATTCCATCAAGAGACCCCGTTTCGGGGCCGGCATGTTTCCCCGCGAATCTCCGTAGGATTATCCTGTTGGGTCTATAACTTCGAAGAACCCTAGGGGCACAAAATCCTTCACATTCCTGGTGTAGAATCGTTTTACACCATTTTCTCGGAGGGTGATGGCAAGAACCAGATCGAACACCTGTCTGGCGGGAAAAGAAGGCTGACGCAAATACGAGAAAAGCTCCTCCATTAGATGATCTTTCCATGCGCAATGATGAAATCCTGATTTTTCCCGGAACCAGTACACTACCTGGTATGCGTCTACCGCGCTCAAGGGCTTTTCCATCACCCTGGGATTCCGAAGGAGTCGGTACAGTTCAAACCAGACCTGATCGGATATCACCCAGGATTGGGGGGATTCCAGTGCGGTTTCGATCAATTTCCTGCAAGGTTGATACTCTGGGCAATCGGTATTCACCCCATACAGGAATACATTCGTATCGATGCTATTCATTCTCGCGGTTCTCTGCGGTATCGTAGGCCACGTCCCGTAATTCCTCTGCTCGTATTTGTATATTCCCGCAGGAGAATGCGGGAGGTGTTTCTTTCACTTCACTTTCCTTTTGCTCTGCCTGTCTAGCCAGCCAGTAATCGACTGCCATCCGAATCAGTTCGCTTACAGGACGATCCTGTTCCCTGGAAAGCTTTCGCAACTTTTTCAACTGAGGTTCAGGGAAAAATACCTGCATCTTTTGCATGTATACATTTTATAGATGGATACATATATTGTCAATATCTCACGGTGATGTTAGCCCCCTTCACTGTGCAGGAATACACTCTGAAAGGTGCATCATTCAGAGATTCCACTCCGTCGCCACCGGTTTCGCTCGAGTACGGTAGAAACCAACGATTGTCCCCAACGATGCCCTCCCTTGACATGCTCTTTCTTTTCCCCTACTATATCGTTTACTATCGATTTTCGATAGAAAACAATATTGTACGAATCCTGAATGGAAGAAGAGGAGGTTTCTATGAAAAAACTACTCAGTTTGCTGGTAGTCCTTTCCATGATTGCTTTAAGCTTGTGGGCAGGAGGCAAGAAGGAAGCCCCAGCCAGTGCCCAGAAGTTCACCCTGCGGATCTCTACCGTGATCAGCACCTCAGATCCCATGTACAAGGGATACGCCCTCCTGGCCGAAAACTTAGGGAAGCGGACCAATGGGGCGATCCAGGCTACCGTGTATCCGGACGCGCAACTCGGGCAGGATGAGGATGTGATGGAACAGGCCCTCCTAGGTGCCGATGTGGCCTTCAACACCGATGCGGGAAGACTGGGAGTCCGGGTGAAACAGATGGGGATCGTACTGGCGCCGTACCTTTTCGAGAATCCCGCAGAGGCAAAGAAGTTTCTCCTTTCTGACCTGTTCAAAGGCTGGCAGAAGGAACTGAAGGAAAAGCACAACCTGGTACTTCTCGCATTGAACTACTACGCGGGTGGCCGGAACTTCGTCACGAAAAAACCGGTTCTTTCCCCGGAGGATCTAAAGGGAATGCGGATCCGCACACCCGGCGCGCCCGTTTGGCAGGAATCGATCCGCTCCATGGGAGCGACCCCTGTGGCCCTTCCATGGGTCGAGACCTACCCAGCCCTCCAACAGGGAGTGATCGATGGAGCAGAGGCCCAACATCCTGCAACCTTTGGAGCCAAGCTGTTCGAGGTGGCAAAGAACATCTCCCTCACCAATCATATCCTGCTGATGAACGGCCCTGTAGTCGGCGCTAAATGGTTCAACCAGCTTCCGAAGGAGTTCCAGGACATTCTCTTCGAGGAAGCCATCAAGGCAGGGGATTTCGTGACCCAGACGGTTCTCGATCTGGAGAAGGATTACGAGAAGAAGATGGCCGCCGGAGGGGCCACCATCCATACGGTGGATGTGAAACCCTTCAAGGAAAAGGCCCAGAACGCCTATGTAGCCCTTGGCCTCGTGGAGTTGAAGAAAGAAGTTGAGAAGGTACTTGGCAAATAGGGGTTTCGCACAGAGAACTATGAAAAAATTGATTCGATTCGGTATCTGGCTGGAGGAAACCTCCAGCCAGATACTCCTGGGGTTTGTAGTGGTATTGGTATTTATCGCCGCCCTGACCCGGTATCTTGGAACTCCCATCAACTGGTCCGTTGACATCGCCCAGGGGATCTTCGTGTGGGTGATCTACCTGGGAGCGAACCAGGCGTGGCGGAAGAACCGGCATATAGGGATCGACATGCTCTTCAACCGGTTCCATCCCTCGGTGCAAAAGATACTGACGACCCTCATCTATGGGATCATCCTGGTATTTCTTTCCATGATCATCGTGAACGGGATCCACATCGCCATCGTAAACGCGGGAAGGATCATGAACGATATCCCCATCAGTTACTCCTTCGTCACGATCGCCGTACCTGCCGGTTCCTTTCTCATGCTCCTTACCACTGTGGAGAAATTGTTCGCACTCTTCCGTCGATCTTCTGACGGAACTACCTAGGAAGGTTCCCATGCTGTTCATTGTACTGTCCTTCGTTCTGCTCCTTCTCATCAACATGCCTATCGCCTTCACCATCGGTATTTCGGCGAGTCTCTTTTTCCTCCAGCAGTCCACCATTCCCTTTTCGCTGGCGGTGCAGCGGATGGTGACCGGCACCCAGTCCTTTCCCCTCCTAGCGGTGCCCTTCTTTATCCTGGCAGGCCATATCATGAACGCATCGGGAATCACCCAACGGCTTCTCAAGTTCGCCGATGCCCTGGCGGGTCACATCCGGGGGAGTATTGCCCAGGCTTCCATCGTGCTGAGTATCCTCATGGGAGGGATCTCCGGATCTTCCAATGCGGACGCGGCGATGGAAACCCGGCTCCTGATGCCTGCCATGCGGGCCAAAGGGTATTCGGATGGATTTTCCACCTGCGTCTTGGCCTTTGGGTCCCTCATCGTTCCCATCATTCCGCCTAGCATCGGGCTGATCCTGTACGGCTTCGTGGGGCAAGTTTCCATCGGGAGGCTGTTCATCGCGGGGATCATCCCTGGAATCCTCATGGGAGCTTCCCTCATGATCACCACGTACCTCATTGCCAAGCACCGGAACTACGACCCTGTGCTCCCCCCTCGGAAGAGTCTGAAGGAGATCCTTCTTGACATCAAAGAAAGCATCTGGGCCCTTCTGTTCCCAGTCTTGCTGGTGATCACGATCCGTATGGGTATTTTCACGCCCAGCGAAGCCGGCGCGTTCGCCGTCGTGTACGCTATGTGGGTGGGATTCTTCATCCATAAGGAACTGAGCTTCCGCAAACTCAAACAGGCCGTTCAGGACACCGTGGAAGACAATGCCATCATCATGCTAATCGTATCCATGGCAGCGATATTAGGGTATGTGCTAGCCTACGGTCGAGTGCCTCAATCCCTGGCTCAACTGATCCTGGGGATTTCTACGGTTCCCGGAGTGGTACTGGGGATCATCATCCTGTTCCTTTTCCTGGTGGGCACCGTGATGGAGGGAACGGTGAATATCCTTCTCCTTACACCGATCTTGCTTCCCATCGTACAGCGGATTGGCTACGATCCCGTGCACTTCGGGATCCTCATGGCGATTCTGATCCAACTAGGGGGAGTAACCCCTCCGGTGGGAGTGAACATGTACACCGTATGTTCCCTTTCGGGGGTACCGGTGAGCGTGTTCCTGAAAGATTCCTGGCCATTTCTGCTGGCCATTCTTACGGTAGTGATCCTGCTGGTAGTCTTTCCCCAGCTTTGCATGTTTCTGCCGAATCTTCTCATGCCCCAATAGTATCGAATGATACGAAAGGATAGATACCTATGCTAGCACATAGTGAAGCGTTCAGTTTACAAGGTTCCCTAGCCCTCGTTACAGGGGGAGGCACCGGGATTGGCCGGGCGATCACCGATGCGTTAGTCAAAGCAGGCGCCCGGGTGGCGGTAGCCGGCAGGCGAAGAGAACCCCTGGAAGAAACGGCGGCCGTTTATCCCAGCAAGGTTTTTGCCTACACCTACGATGTAACCCAAGAGCAGGAAGCGGGTAACTTCCTGAAGCGGATTCAATCCGAACTGGGAACCCCCACGATACTAGTGAACAATGCGGGGATCCACCTGAAAAAGAAGGCAGAAGAAGTGACAGCCGAGGAGTTCCGGAAAGTCCTGGACACCCACATCGTGGGGGCACATGCATTGACGGCCGCCTCCATTCCCCTGATGCGGCAAGCAGGGGGAGGATCGATCCTCTATATCGCTTCCATGGCCTCTCTCTTCGGTATTCCCTACGTGGTGGCTTACGCGGCTGCCAAATCGGCCATGCTCGGAGTGATTCGTACCCTGGCTGTGGAATACGGGAGGGAAAACATCCGGGTAAATGCCATCGCCCCTGGCTGGATCGAAACAGAGATGAGTCGTAAAGCGATGGAAGGGGATCCGGAACGAAAACGAAAGGTATTGGGCCGCACTCCCCTGGGCCGATTTGGAAGCCCCGAGGACATCGGGTGGGCCGCAGTGTATCTATGCTCGCCGGCCGCTCGGTTCATCACAGGGACTTGTCTGGCGGTTGACGGGGGGATCTCCATCGGATTCTAGAGGTGAACATGAAATTGGGATTCGGGTTCTATCACTACATGCTGAACGATGAGTACTACCAGTTCGCTCGACAGTGCGGCGCTACCCATGCGGTAGTGCACCTGGTGGACTACTTCCACAAGGGTTCGGGTCATACGCAGGCGGAAAACCAACCTGTGGGGGACCTCCATGGGTGGGGAGAAGCCGGGGCCACCCGGTCTCTTTGGACCTATGATCACTTCGCGTACCTTCGGGATTCCATGGCCCGGCATGGACTCACCTTCGAAGCTATCGAGAACTTCGACCCCGCGGATTGGTACGACGTTCTCCTGGACGGTCCCCGAAAGCAGGAACAGATCCAGCGGCTGAAACAGATCGTGCGGGATGCGGGCAAGGCAGAGGTGAAGGTAATCGGATACAACTTCAGTATCGCCGGTGTGGCAGGCCGGATTACCGGCCCCTTTGCCCGGGGAGGCGCGCTGTCCGTGGGAATGAATGGCCCGGTGGAAGAACCGATTCCCCTCGGAATGGTGTGGAACATGGTGTACGATCGGAACGCTCCCCCCGGCTACCTTCCCGAGATTACCCATGAGGAACTGTGGAAACGGCTGGAGTACTTCCTCTCCGAGATGGTCCCTGTGGCAGAAGAGGCCGGAGTGATCCTTGCCCTCCATCCGGACGATCCGCCCCTGGAACGGGTACGTCGTCAACCCCGGCTTGTGTATCGACCCGATCTGTACCAGCGCCTCATCGACCGATTCCCCTCCTCCTCGGTGGGATTGGAGTTTTGCCTGGGTACCCTGGCAGAGATGCAGGATGGGGATATCTACCAAACCATCCAGCACTATGTTTGCCAGGGGCGAGTGGCCTACATCCATTTCAGGAATGTCCGAGGCAAAGTCCCCTACTACCGGGAGGTGTTCATCGATGAGGGGGATATGGATATGCGGAAAGTAATCCGAATCCTGAGAGCCTGCGGCTACGAGGGTGTGCTGATTCCCGACCATACCCCCCAA